>Ga0134121_10001594_pt1 | contig 21154 bp, 25 predicted proteins | sample KB301_FD_96463 | JGI IMG/M metagenome (GOLD analysis project Ga0134121, IMG submission 96463) | Terrestrial soil microbial communities without Nitrogen fertilizer from Kellogg Biological Station, Michigan, USA - KB3-0-1 | ecosystem: Environmental > Terrestrial > Soil > Unclassified ... | reverse complement strand
GCCGACTATTCGCAGATCGAGCTGCGCATCATGGCGCACCTCTCGGGCGACGAGAACCTGCGGCGCGCCTTCCGCGAGGGCGAGGACGTGCACCGCGCCACGGCCGCGGAAGTTTTTGGGTTGCCCTTAACTCAAGTAGACAATGATCAGCGCCGCGTGGCCAAGGTCATCAACTTCGGCCTGATCTACGGCATGTCGTCTTTCGGCGTGGCGCAGAACCTCGGCATCGACCGGGGCACCGCGCAGACCTACGTCGAGCGCTACTTCGCGCGCTTCCCCGGCGCGAAGCGCTACATGGACGAGACGCGCAAGCGTGCCAAGGAGACCGGTTACGTCGAGACCGTGTTCGGCCGCCGGCTCTGGCTGCCCGAGCTGAAAAGCGGCGCGCCGGTACGCCGCCAGGCCGCGGAGCGCGCGGCGATCAACGCGCCGATGCAGGGCACCGCCGCCGACCTGATCAAGCTCGCCATGATCTCGGTGCAGGGCTGGCTCGCCGAGGCGAAGCTGAAGACGCTCCTCATCATGCAGGTCCACGACGAGCTGGTGCTCGAGGTGCCCGAAACCGAGCTCGACGTGGTGAAAGCCACCTTGCCCGAGCTGATGCAGTCGGTGCACAAATTCGACGTCCCGCTGGTGGTCGAGGTCGGGGTCGGCGACAACTGGGACAAGGCCCACTAGACCGGTCCGTTCGGGCTAGGGCCGCAGGGCGATGACCGGGCACGCCGACCGGAGAATGTCGCCATGAAAGCAAAGCTCATCGTCGGGCTGGCCGCAGCCCTGCTCGCATCCCTCGCCATCGCGGCAATCGCGGCCGTGGCCTCGTTCACGGTTACGCGGCCCGCGCCGGAGGTCAGGTTCAACGCCCTGACGGGTGAAAGCTTCGCGACCTCCGAGCTGCGCGGCAAGGTCGTGGTCGTCAACTTCTGGGCTACCTGGTGCCCCGACTGCGTCAAGGAAATGCCGAAGCTGGTCGATACGCACCGCAAGTTCGCTGCGCGGAGTTACGAGACCGTCGCCGTGGCGGTGCGCCAGGACAATCCCGCGGACGTCGCTCGGTTCAACGCGAAGCACGCGCTGCCCTTCCGCATCGCGCTCGACCGCTCGGGCGAGCTCGCGCGCGAGTTCGGCAACGTGCGCATCACGCCGACCACCTTCGTGATCGACAAGCAGGGCAGGATCGTTCGGAAATACGTTGGTGAGCCAGACTGGGCCGAGCTCCACGGGCTGGTGGAACGCGAGCTGCGCTCCTAGATCCCGGCTTGGTGCGCCTGCTGGTCCGCGTGGTAGGACGAGCGTACCAGTGCTCCGACCGCAGCGTGCTTGAAGCCCAGCCGGTTGGCTTCTTCTTCGAATTTCACAAACATCTCGGGGGCAACGTAGCGCTCGACCGGCAGGTGGTGGGGCGACGGCTGCAGATACTGGCCGATCGTGAGCATGTCCACCTCGTGCGCGCGCAGGTCGCGCATCACCGCGAGGATTTCTTCGTCGGTCTCGCCTAACCCGACCATCAGGCCCGACTTGGTCGGCACCGCCGGGTGCAGCTTCTTGAACTCCTGCAGCAGGCGCAGCGAGTGCGCGTAGTCGCCGCCCGGACGCGCCTGGCGGTAGAGGCGTGGAACGGTTTCCAGATTGTGGTTCATCACGTCCGGCGGCGCCGCGCACAGGATTTCCAGCGCGCGATCCAGCCGGCCGCGGAAGTCAGGCACCAATACTTCGATGGTGGTTTTCGGCGAGTGGGCCCTCACCGCCCGAATGCAGTCGACGAAGTGCTGCGCACCGCCGTCCTTGAGGTCGTCACGATCGACGCTGGTGATGACGACATAGGACAAACCCAGCAAGCCTATCGTTTGTGCGAGATGCTGCGGCTCCTCGGCATCGGGCGCGAGCGGCCGGCCGTGCGCCACGTCGCAGAACGGGCAGCGGCGCGTGCAGATGTCGCCCAGGATCATGAAGGTCGCGGTGCCCTTACCGAAGCATTCGGCGATGTTCGGGCAGGTGGCTTCCTCGCAAACCGTGTGCAGCTTCTGCTCGCGCAGGATCTTCTTGATGTCGTAGAAGCGCGAATTCGGACTCGCGGCGCGCACCCGGATCCATGCCGGTTTCGCCAGCGGGGGGCGCGGAACGATCTTGATCGTCTTGCGCGCGCCTTTCTCTTTTACGCCGGCTTCACGCATCGAGGTTCTTGATTACTGAATGCGTGACTTGCTCCGCCGTGATGGTCAAGCCCAGATCCCGTATCTGCGTGACTCGTAATCCAGGGTAGCCGCAGGGATCGATCGCGGCGAAAGGTGAAAGGTCCATGTCGACGTTGAGCGCGAGTCCATGATAGGCGCGTCCGCGCACCACGCGGATGCCGAGCGCCGCAATCTTGGCGCCATCGACATAGACTCCCGGCGCGCCCGCCTTTCGTTCACCTCGTCCTCGAAGCAAGTCCAGGACCGCCTGCTCCAGCAACCAGACGAAGCGCTTCACCTTGATCGAGCGACGCGCAAGGTCGACCAGGGTGTAGACCACGATCTGGCCGGGGGCGTGATACGTGATGTCGCCGCCGCGGTCCGTCTTCACTATGGGAATGGCATTGTCCACGGCCGGCACGGTGGCGCCCTGCCCGACGGTATAGACCGGCTCATGCTCGAGTAGCCACAGCTCGTCCGGCGTCGAATCCTGCCGGCCGCGGGTGAACGCGCGCATCTTTTCCCACGTCGGCTGGTACTCGACGCGCCCGAGCTTCCTGATGACGATGTCCTCGACGAGAGTCATAGCACCATGACCACCGACGGGTGGTCGCACAGCTCCTGGTAGAGCGCGTCGAGTTGCTCGCGCGAGGTGGCGCGCACGACGCAGGTCACGCTCAGATACTTGCCCTGGCGGCTGGGCCGCATCTCGACCGTGGCGGCGTCGAAGTCCGGTGCGTGCTTGCGCACGATGCCAGTCACCGAGTGCACGAAGCGCGGCTCCTTGCGGCCCATCACCTTGATCGGAAAGTCGCAGGGGAAGGCGAGTGGCGAGCCATCGGCTACGACCGGCACCGGCGTTCCCCTACGCGGACACCGCCTCGCGCTTGCCGGTCCGCATCACCTTGTGCTTGAACTCCTGGTAGAGCTGGTACATGCGGCGGAACACGGGGCCGGGGCGGCCATCGCCGATGCGCTTGCCGTCGAGCTCGACGATCGCCAGCACCTCCTTCGAGGACGAGGTGACCCAGATCTCGTCGGCGGTGCGCACTTCGGCTTCGGTCACTTCCCTGAATTCGAGCGGCAAGTCGTTGGCGCGCGCGAGCTCGGTGACCACGTCGTAGGTAATTCCCGGCAGGATCAGGTTGCTCTTCGCCGGCGACTGGATCACGCCGCGCCTGACGATGAATACGTTCGACGCAGATGCCTCGGTCAGTCTTCCGTCGCGGAACAGGATGGTCTCCGCCGCGCCCGCCTCGGCCGAGAGCTGGCGCAGCAGGCAGTTGCCGATGAGCGAGATCGACTTGATGTCGCAGCGCAGCCAGCGGTTGTCCGGGGCGCTCACCGCGCTGCCGCCCTTCTCCACCTGCGCCGCCGGCGGGTTGGTGAGCGGGTTGGACATCATGAAGACCGTCGGCTCGAGGCCCTTGGGGAACGCGTGGTCGCGTTTCGCCGCGCCGCGCGTCACCTGGAAATACACGCCCTGGTCCTCGAAGGATTGCGCGTCGATCAGCGCGTAGACGTGCGAGCGCCACTGCGCGCGCGTGTACGGATTGCGGATCTTGGTCTCGCCGAGGCTGCGCTCGAGGCGCGCGAGGTGCTCGTCGAGGCGGAACGGAACGCGCGAGTACACCGGCACCAGCTCGTATACGCCGTCGCCGAAGATGAAGCCGCGGTCGAGCACCGAAACGTGCGCCTGGTCCGCGGCCAGCAGCTTGCCATTGAGGAAAACCGGGTTCATTTCAGCCATAGCCTCAGTGTATCCCAGGTGCGTCCGAATAACCCCGCCTGCGCCACGGGTTCCAGGGCGATGAGCGGATACTCGCCGAGCGGCTTGCCGTCGTGCGTGACGCGCAGCACGCCGACGCGCTGCCCCTTCGTGAGCGGCGCCTCCAGCGGCTGCTGCGAAACCAGCTCGGCCTGGAGCTTCTCCGCTTCGCCTTTCGGCACGGTGACGAACAGATCCGAGCCTACGCCGACGTTGACGTGGCGCGCGGCGCCTTTCCACACCTCGATCTGCTTTACCGGCGTGGCCGCGCTGTAGAGCTTCACGCTGTCGTAGAACTGGTAACCCCAGTTGAGCAGCTTGAGCGATTCCTGCGCGCGCGCGGCTTCCGACGTGGAGCCGAGCAGCACCGAGAGCAGCCGGCGCCCGCCGCGGCGCGACGAGGCGATCAGGCAGTAGCCCGCGGCCTCGGTATGGCCGGTCTTCACGCCGTCGACGCTCGGATCGACCCACAGCAGGCGGTTGCTGTTCGGCTGGCTGATGTTGTTGTAGCGGAATTCCTTTTGCGAGTAGTACTGCGCGTACTCGTTCGGGAAATCGCGGATCAGGGCGGCGGCGAGCAGATACAGATCCTGCGCGGTGCTGTAGTGCTGCGCGTCCGGCAGGCCGGTGGAGTTCATGAACCGGGTGTTCTTCATGCCGAGGCGCGCGGCCTCGCGGTTCATGAGCCGCGCGAATGCCTCCTCGGTCCCGGCCACCGCTTCGGCGAGCACGATGCAACCGTCGTTGGCCGACTGCACCACCATGCCGCGGATCAGCTCATCGATGGTCACCGGCCGGCGCGGGTCGAGGAACATGCGCCCACCCGGCGCCTTCACGGCGCGCGGCGACACGTCGACCCGCTGCTCGAGCGACAGCTTTCTCTCGCGCAGCGCGCTGAACACCACATACGCCGTCATCAGCTTGGTCAGCGACGCCGGCTCGAAGCGCTCCTCGGACTTGTACGAGGCGAGCAACTGGCCGCCCGTCAGGTCGCCCACCATCCAGGCCTTGCCAACCACAGAAGGCGGCTTCGGCACTGCCGCCGAGACGCTCAAGGAAAAAACGGCAAGAAGAAGAAAGGCGCGAATCATGAGCCGGCGCGTCGGCCGGGCACGATGCTCTCGACCTCGACCGTGGCCTCGCCGGCCTGGATGTAGCCGAGCTTGTAGGCCGCGACGTAGGAGAGGTCGATGATGCGCCCGGAGCGGAACGGTCCGCGGTCGTTGATGCGCACCACCACGCTTTTGCCGTTCTTCGTGTTGGTCACGCGCACGTAGCTCGGGATCGGCAGCGTCGGATGCGCCGCGGTCATCTGGTACATGTCGTAGATCTCGCCGCTCGAAGTCTTCTGCCCGTGATAGCGCTTGCCGTACCAGCTCGCCAGACCGCGCTGGCGGAAAGGCTGCACCGAAGTCATCGGCGTGTAGCTGGTGCCCATCGCGGTGTACGGGCGATTGGCGAACTTGTTCAGCGGCTCGCTTTTCGGCACCGCGTCGGGCACGCGCTCGAGATTCGCCGGCGGGTTGGCGTGCGGGCCATCGTCCTTGTAGTAGCCGCCCGGGTTCGAGGTCGAGCCGCAACCTGCGATCAGCACGCAAATCAGCGCGGGAGCCACGTGCTTCATGATTCGTAAACCACCTTGCCGTCGACGATCGTGCAGCGCACGCGACCGGCGAGCTCGTAGCCGAGGAACGGCGTGTTCTTGCCCTGGCTGCGCAGGCTTGCCGCCGCGACGGTGAAGGATGCGGCCGGGTCGAAGATCACGACATCGGCGGGCGCGCCGGCGGCGAGGCGGCCCGACGCAATGCCGAGCACGCGCGCCGGCTCGGAGGTAATGCGCGCCAGGGTCGCGGCAAGCGACAGCTTTTGCGCCTGCCCCCATTTCAACGTGAGCGGCAGCAACAGCTCGAGGCCGGTCGCCCCCGGCTCGGCCTGGGAGAACGGCCGGTGCTTGCCGTCCTCGTCCACCGGCGTGTGGTCGGAGCACAGGCAATCCACCACGCCTTCGGCGAGCGCGCGCGCCAGCGCATCGCGGTCGCGCTGGCTGCGCAGCGGCGGCTCGAGGCGGCAGTTCGGGTCGAAGTAGCCGAGGTCGAGGTCGCAGAGATGGGCGTGATGCACGCCCACGTCGCAAGTCACCGGCAGCTTCTCTTCCTTGGCGCGGCGGATGAGATCGACCGCACCCGCGCTCGACAGCCGGCAGATGTGCACACGGGCGCCGGTCGCGCGAACCAGCTCGATAATCGTGGCGAGCGCAATGGTCTCGGCGAACGCGGGGATGCCGGGCAGCCCGAGGCGCGTGGCGATCTCGCCGTCGTGCGCGACGCCGGCCTTGGCGAGCCATGCGTCTTCGGCGCGCAGCCATACCGGGTAGCCGAAGGTCGCGGCGTACTGCAGCGCGCGCCACAACACCTGGGTGTCAGGCAGCGGCGCGTTCGCCTGCGAGAACGCCACGCAGCCCGCGTCGGTGAGCTGCCCCATTTCGGTCAGCCCTTCGCCAGCGAGCTTCACGGTCAAGGCGCCGATCGGATAGACGCGCGCGCGCGCCAGCGCCTTGGCACGCCGGCGCAGCATGTCGACCAGTCCCGGCTCATCGAGCGGCGGGTCGGTGTCGGGCGGGCAGGCCAGGCTGGTCACGCCGCCCGCCACCGCGGCCTCCATTTCCGATTCGAGCGTCGCCTTGTATTCGTAGCCGGGCTCGCGCAGGCGCGCCGCGAGGTCGATGAAGCCCGGCGCGAGCACCAGGCCTTTCGCGTCGATGACGCGATCCGCCTTCGATATTTCCTTCGAAATCTTCCCGTCCGCGATGAACAGTTCGCCCGCGCCGTCCTTGCCGCTCGCCGGGTCGATCACGCGCGCATTCTTGATGTGAAGCCGCATCAGTTCCCCGCCACTATGCTCATGACCGCCATACGCACGGCGATGCCGAAGGTCACCTGCGGCAGGATCACGGAGTGCGGGCCGTCGGCCACCGTCGAATCGATCTCCACGCCGCGGTTCATCGGCCCCGGGTGCATGACGATCGCATCGCGCTTGGCGAGCGCGAGCTTGTCCGCGGTCAGGCCGTAGTGCTTGAAGTATTCCTGGGCCGAGGGCAGCAGCGCGCCGCGCATGCGCTCGCTCTGCAGCCTGAGCATCACCACCACGTCGCAATCCGCCAGGCCTTCGCGCATGTCGTGGAACACGCGCACGCCGAGCGCCTCCACGCCCGCGGGCAGCAGCGTCTGCGGCCCGATCACGCGCACTTCCGGCGCACCGAGCGTGGTGAGCCCGTGGATCAGCGAGCGCGCGACGCGCGAATGCAGCACGTCGCCCACGATCGCCACGGTCAGGCCGGAGAAGTCCTTCTTGTAGTGGCGGATGGTGAACAGGTCGAGCAGGCCCTGCGTCGGGTGCGAATGGCGGCCGTCGCCGGCATTGATCACGTGCTCGTGCGGCTTGACGTGGCGCGCGATCAGGAACGGCGCGCCGGAGGATTCGTGGCGAACAACGAAAATGTCGGCCTGCATGGCCGACAGGTTGGCCACGGTGTCGAGCAGCGACTCGCCCTTGGTCGCCGACGACACCGTGATGTTCAGGTTGATCACGTCGGCCGACAGGCGCTTGGCGGCGATCTCGAAGGTGGTGCGGGTGCGCGTCGAGGGCTCGAAGAACAGGTTGAACACGCTCTTGCCGCGCAGCAGCGGCACTTTCTTCACTTCGCGCTCGGTGACGCCGGCGAACGATTCCGCGGTGTCGAGGATCTGCAGCAGGATCTCGCGCGGCAATCCTTCGATGGAAAGCAGGTGCTGCAGCTCGCCTTTTTCGTTGAGCTGCGGGTTACGTTGCACGTTCGGACTCCAGCGCTAGCGTGAGTTTTCCGGAATCCTGTTTCTTCAGGGTCAAGCGCATTCCGGGCGGCACCTCGACCCTGGTACCGACGTATTGCGCGCAGATCGGCAGCTGGCGCCCGCCGCGGTCGGCGAGCACCACCAGCGAGATGCTGGCCGGACGGCCATAGTCGAACAGCTCGTTCATCGCCGCGCGCACCGTGCGGCCGCTGTAGAGCACGTCGTCGACCAGCAGGAGCTCGCTGCCGTTGACGTCGAACGGGATCTTGGTGCGCTTGGGGTCGTGCTTGAGTCCGCGCGCCGCGTAGTCGTCGCGATAGAAGGCGATGTCCATCAGCCCGAGCGGCGTCTTCAGCCCGAGCATCGGGTGCAGCCGCTCGGCGAGCCAGGCCCCGCCGGTGTAAAGGCCGACCATCGCGCTCTTCGGCCCGACGCGCGGCTTGAGCTCGGCCGCGAGCTGTTCGCAGAGTCTTTCCGCTTCAGGCAGCCTGGTCAAAGTACTGCTCCAATATGACCTGCGCCGCCACCGAATCGACCGCCTTGTTCTTCAGGCCCTTCAACCGGGACTCGGCTTCGACCGAGGTAAAGCGCTCGTCGACGCGCGCGACCGGAAGCTTGAAACGCCGCTCCAGGCGCCGCGCGAAATCCTCGGCCTGCCGCGTCATCTTGTGCGGCTCGCCCTGGGCGGACGTCGGCAAGCCGACCACCAGGGACTCGGGTTGCCACTGCTTCACGAGCTGCTCGACGTGCTCGAATTTCGAAATCGCGGGCAATGGATGCGCGGTGCCGAGTTCCGGCTCGCCCACTGCAACGCCAATACGCTTTAGGCCGAAGTCGAAGGCGAGGACAGTGCCCCTAGGCATGTCCCGCTTCATCCTGCAGCCTCGCGTAGTCCAGGCCGAGGAGTTCCATCGCGGCGGGCAGACGTTCTTCCGCCGGGGTTTCGAAGATGATGGCGTCGCGCGCCTCGACGGTGAGCCAGGCGTTCTGCGACAGCTCGTGCTCGAGCTGCCCCGGCGACCAGCCGGCATAGCCGAGCGTCACCAGCATGCGCTGCGGGCCTTCGCCCCGGCCCACCGCCTCGAGAATGTCCTTGGAAGTGGTGAGGCCGATGATGTCGCGCACGCGCAGCGTCGACTGCCAGTTGCCCGCGGGCTCGTGCAGCACGAAGCCGCGATCGGTCTGCACCGGCCCGCCGAAGTAGATCGGCGCGTCGCGCCGCCCGGCGTCGCCCATGCGCAGCGACAGGCGCTCGAACAGCGCTTGCAGGGTCATGTCGATCGGACGATTGACGACCAGGCCGAGTGCGCCCTGGTCGTTGTGCTCGCAGATGTAGGTGAGCGTCTTTGCGAAGTACGGATCCGCCATGCTGGGCATGGCGATCAGGAAGTGATGCGTGAGATTTACCGTGGACATGCGCCCACTCCTTATTTTACCCGCAATGGGGTTGGAGGCGCAGGATCCCGGAAAGGTTCGAACCGGTTCTCCGAGGAGGCTCCCCTCTATATCTCCACCATCTCGAAGTCTTCCTTGCGCGCGCCGCATTCCGGACAGGTCCAGTTCATCGGCACGTCCTCCCAGCGCGTGCCCGGTGCGATACCCTCGTCGGGCAGCCCGGCCGCCTCGTCGTAGACGAAGCCGCAGATCAGGCACATCCACGTCTTGAACTGCACTTGGCTCTCGGTCATAAAATTGGCCCGGATATTAACTCATGCCACCCATCGTTCTGACGTTCGCGGCGTCGGACCCGACCGGCGGAGCGGGCCTGCAGGCCGATCTGCTCACGCTGGCGGCGCTCGGCTGCCATCCGTTATCGGTGGTCACCGGGCTTACGGTGCAGGACACGCGTGGCGTCGAGTCGCTCGACGCGGTCGCGAGCGCTCTGGTGACGCGCCAGGCGAACGCGCTGCTCGCGGAAAGCAAGGTCGCGGCGTTCAAGGCCGGGGTGCTCGCCTCCCCGGACAATGTGCGCGCGGTGGCGGCGATCGCCGCGCAGCATGAGAATGTTCCCCTGGTGCTCGACCCCGTGCTTGCCTCGGGACGTGGTGATGCGCTGGCGAGCGCTGCAGTACGCGCGGCGCTCATGGAAGCACTGATACCGCTGACCACGCTGCTGACGCCTAATACGCTGGAGGCCGAACAACTCGGCGGCGCACAGCGCTTGCTCGACGCCGGCGCGCGCTATGTGCTCGTCACCGGGACGCATGACGACACCGCCGAGGTGATCAACCGGCTCTACGACCGTCGCGGTCTGGTGCGGGAAGATCGCTGGAAACGATTGCCCGGCACCTATCACGGCTCGGGTTGCACGCTCGCTTCCGCGGTGGCGGCCTTTCTCGCCAAGGGAAGAGATGTGCCCGAGGCAGTGCACGAAGCGCAGGATTTCACCTGGAGGGCGCTCGCCGCCGGCTTCAAGAGCGGCGCGGGGCAGATGCTGCCGAACCGGTTTTTCCGCCCATGATGCGCGGCCTATACGCCATCACGCCCGACATGGCCGATACCGCGGCGCTGCTCGCGAAAGTAGAGCAGGCGCTCAAGGCAGGCGTCGCGCTGCTGCAATATCGCAACAAGATCATTTCCAAGGACAAGCGCCTGCTGCAGGCGCGCGAGCTCGCGCCGCTCGCGCGCGGGTACGGCGTGCCGCTCATCGTCAACGACGACGTGGACGTAGCGCTCGCGGTCGGCGCGAACGGCGTGCATCTGGGCAAGGACGACGGCGACCTCGCGGCGGCGCGCGCCAAGCTCCCCGGCAAGATCCTCGGCGTCTCGTGCTATGCCGACCTCGAGGCGGCAAGGGCGGCGATCCGGGCCGGCGCCAACTACGTGGCCTTCGGCAGCGTGTTCGCTTCGCCCACCAAGCCCGGCGCGGTGCGCGCCCCCCTGACGCTGTTTCAGAGCAACCTCGGCGTCCCCCTCTGCGCCATTGGCGGCATCACGCTCGAGAACGCTCCCCGGCTCATCGCCGCCGGCGCCGCGCTGCTCGCGGTAATCTCCGACCTGTTCGACGCGCCGGACATTGCCTTGCGCGCCGCTGAATACCGCAAGCTCTTCTCATGAAGAAAAGCCGCCAGCTCTTCGATCGCGCGCAGGCTCGTATTCCGGGCGGGGTCAATTCGCCGGTGCGTGCATTTCGCGCGGTCGGCGGCACGCCGGTGTTCTTCGAGCGCGCTTCCGGTGCTTACCTGTGGGACGTCGACGGCGCGCGCTACATCGACTATGTCGGCTCCTGGGGCCCGATGCTCGCGGGGCACGGCCACCCCGACGTGGTCGAAGCCGTACAGGAGGCCGCGTCGCGCGCCCTTTCCTTCGGCGCACCGACCGAAGCCGAGGTCGAGCTTGCCGAGCTGCTGTGCCGGCTGGTCCCGTCCATGGACCTGGTGCGGCTGGTGTCTTCCGGCACCGAGGCGACGATGAGCGCACTGCGTCTCGCGCGCGGCTTTACCGGCCGCAGCCTGATCGTGAAGTTCGAAGGCTGCTACCACGGACACGCCGATTCGCTGCTCGTCAAAGCCGGCTCCGGCGCCCTCACCTTCGGCAATCCGAGCTCGGCGGGTGTGCCGGCTGAGATCGCCGGGCAAACCGTGGTGCTCGCCTACAACGATCTTTCTGCGTTGAAGGCTTTCTTCGCCACCCACGGTTCCAAAACCGCGGGCGTGATCGTCGAGCCGGTCGCCGGAAACATGAACCTGGTGCTGCCGGTGCCCGGCTTCCTCGAAACGCTGCGCGAGCAATGCACGAAGCATGGCGCAGTGCTCATCCTCGACGAGGTGATGACCGGCTTTCGCGTCGCGCCCGGCGGGGCGCAGGCGCACTACGGCATCAAGCCCGACCTCACCACGCTCGGCAAAGTGATCGGCGGCGGCTTGCCGCTCGGCGCATTCGGCGGCCGGCGCGACATCATGGAGAAAATCGCGCCGCTCGGCCCGGTGTATCAGGCGGGAACCCTCTCGGGAAATCCCATCGCCGTAGCCGCCGGGCTGGCAACGTTGAAAATCGTTTCCGCCAGTGGCTTCCACGAAAAAGTGGCCGCCACCACGCGCCGCCTGGTCGAGGGCCTGGCTGCGGAAGGCGGAAAGGGATTCGCGGCGCAGTCGATCGGCAGCATGTTCGGCGTGTACTTTCGCGAAAAAGCGCCGACCAGCTTTGCCGAGGTCATGCAATGCGATCGCGAGCGTTTCAACCGCTTCTTCCATGAAATGCTCACGCTTGGTGTGTATCTTGCTCCGTCGGCCTACGAGGCGGGGTTCGTGTCGGCGGCGCATGGCGCGCCCGAGATCGACGCGACGCTCGCCGCGGCGAGAGCATCCTTCAGGACAATTTGACCGACTCCTCGTGCGCTCAAACGAGGAAGATCGTGGCTAGGCCCAGGAAGATGAAGAAGCCGCCCGAATCGGTGCACGCGGTAATCAGCACCGACGAGCCGACCGCCGGATCGCGGCCGAAACGCGAGCGCAGCCAGGGGATGGCCACGCCCATCAATGCGGCGAGCAGCAGGTTGAGCATCATGGCGAGCGCCATCACGCCGCCCAACGCGATGTTGCGGTAGAAGGCGTAGGCGATGACGCCGAGCAGCGTGCCCCACACCGCGCCGTTCAGCAGCGCCACGCCGAGCTCCTTGCCGAGCAGCTTCACCCAGTAGGGACCCTGGATCTGGCCGAGCGCGAGCGCGCGCACGATCATCGTGATGGTCTGGTTGCCGGAATTGCCGCCGATGCCGGCGACGATCGGCATCAGCGCGGCGAGCGCGACGAGCTGCGCGATCGAGTTTTCGAACACGCCGATCACGCGCGAGGCGATGAACGCCGTCACCAGGTTGATCGCCAGCCACGCCCAGCGGTTCTTGAAGCTGTCGAGCACCGGCGCGAATACGTCCTCCTCCTGGCGCAGGCCGGCTTCGGCGAGCTGCGTCTCCGCGCTCGCTTCGCGGATGTAGTCGACGACCGCGTTGACGGTCAGGCGCCCGGTGAGCCTTCCCGCGGCATCCACCACCGGCGCCGAGACCAGGTCATAGCGCTCGAACGCGCTCGCCGCGTCCTCGGCGCGGTCCTGTGGATGCAGCTTTACGCTTTCCGCCACCATCACCTGGCGCACTTCGCGGTCGAGGTCGGAGACGATCAGGCGCGAAAGCGGCAGCGTGCCCTTCAGCACCTGTTCGCGGTCGACCACGAACAGCTGGTCGGTGTGGTCGGGCAGCTCGTCCAGCCGCCGCAAATAGCGCGTCACCGCTTCGAGCGTCACGTCCTCGCGCACCGCGACGTGATCGAAGTCCACCAGCGCGCCCACCGCGCCCTCCGGATAGGACAGCGCCGCTCGCAGGCGCTCGCGCTCCTCCAGCGGCAGCGCCTGCACCACCTCCTCGATCACCGCGGGCGGCAGGTCGGGCGCGATGTCGGCGAGCTCGTCGGCCTGCAGCGTCTCGGCCGCCGCCACCAGCTCGCGCCGGTCCATCGCCTCGATCAGCGTCTCGCGCACCGCGTCGGAGACCTCGACCAGGATCTCGCCGTCGCGGTCCGCCTTGACCAGGTCCCACACCACCGCGCGTTCCTCGAGCGGCAGCGCTTCCAGGATCGCGGCGATGTCCGCCGCGTGCAGCGCGTCCAGCCGGGTGCGCAGCTCGGTCAAGTGCTGCTTGTGCACCAGCTTCTCGACCAGGTCGTGCTTCGGCATCTCCTGGCGCTCGACCAGGCTCTCCACCAGCTTCTGCCGGTGCAGCAGTTCCTGCACCTCGCGCAGGTTCTGCTGCAGGTCCTCGACTTCGAGCCGGGCGGGCGCGTCGTTCATGGCCGCGTCATGGTATTTGCGCCGCGTTCATGCGAGCGGAGATCGTCGCCATGCGGCCCCTGATGTAGGGCGTTTCACGCGCCCGATCGTACTTGCGCGGGCTCGGCAGGATGGCAGCGAGATAGGCGCCCTGCTCCGGCGTCAGGGCCGAAGCGGGAACGCCGAAGTGGTAGCGCGCCGCGGCTTCGGCGCCGAACACCCCCTCGCCCCACTCCGCGAGGTTGAGGTACATCTCCAGGATGCGGCGCTTCGAGAGCGTGCGCTCCATCATCCAGGTAATCGCCGCTTCCTGCGCCTTGCGCAGCCAGGAGCGGCTACCGGACAGGAACAGGTTCTTCGAGAGCTGCTGGGTGATGGTCGACGCACCGGCCACGACTCTGCCTTGCTCTTCGTTCTTCTGCATCGCCTTCTGGATCGCTTCCCAGTCGAAGCCTTCGTGGTCGAGGAACTTGGCGTCCTCGGCGGCCACCACTGCGCGCTTCAGGTGCTCCGAAATCCGGGCATAGGGCGCCCAGTCGTACCGGATCTTCGCGCCCGGCTTTTTTTCCAGGTAGTGATCCATGAACGCGCTCGAAGACGGGTTGTACGAGCTCCAGTAGATGAGATGGCTCATGAACCAGAGCTGCACGCCGATCACAGCGAGCAGCGCCGCGCCCAGCAGGTAGCCGAACGCCTTCGCCACGGGGGCAAGGAAGCGCAGGCGCCTACGAGCCACGCAGCTTCGCGAGCACCGGGCGCGTCTGCGGACGCACGCCGCGCCAGATGAAGAAGGATTCGGCCGCCTGCTCGACCAGCATGCCCAGGCCGTCGGAGGTTCGCGCCCCCGCCCGCTTCGCCGCGGCCAGGAACGGCGTCTCGCGCCCGTACACCATGTCGTACGCGAGAACACCGGCCCGCAGCAACCCCGGCGGCAGGGGCGGCGTCTCGTCGATGAGGCCAGCGGAGGTCGCGTTGATCACCAAGTCGAACTCGCCGGCCAATCCCTCGTAGCCTTGGCCGGCAGCACCCGGAAAGCGCTCGGCGAGTTCTTTTGCCTTCGATGCCGTCCGGTTCGCGATGACGACGCGCGACGCGCCGGCATCGAGCAGCGGCCCGACAACGCCCTGCGCGGCACCGCCGGCGCCGAGCAGAAGCACCTGCCCGAAGGGCTGGTTGAGGTTCTGCAGATCGCGCACCAGGCCGATGCCGTCGGTGTTGTCGCCGAAACCGGTCTCGAGAACCAGCGTATTGACCGCCTGTGCGCGGCGTGCGCGTTCGCTCAAGCTGCGGCAAAGCCCGAACGCTTCCTGCTTGAAGGGAAGCGTGACGTTGAGGCCCTTGCCGCCGGCGGCGCGAAAGCGCTGCACGGTGGCGGCGAAACCGTCCAGCGGCGATTCCAGCAGGCCGTACTCGAGATCCTGGGAGGTGGCGCGCGCGAACTCGCTGTGGATCCAGGGCGACTTGGAATGCGCGACCGGATTGCCGACGAGCGCGTACCGGTCGCTCATGCGCCTATTCAGTCCAGATCTTGTCGCCCTGGCCGAAGAACCACGTCCGCGTGATGACCAAGAGATCGGTGTCGCGCCGGATGTCGGGCGGGAACGCGGCGAACGGTCCCGCCATGCGCACGATCTTGAACGCCGCCGCGTCGAGCACCTTGAGGCCCGAGGAGCGGTCGAGCTCGACCGATTCGACATTGCCGTCGGGCCGGATGGTGACGGTGAGCCGCAGGTTGCCGTAGACGCGGCCGCGCGCCTCCGCCGGATAGTTGAGCGTGCCGATGCGCTCGACCTTCACGCGCCAGTCTTCTTCATATTGGGCGAAGCGGTACTCGGAGACGTTGGCGCCGATGAACTTCTTGCGCGGCCGCTTCTGGTATTCCTGGATCTGACGGTCGATCTGGGCCTGCAGCCGCATCGCCGCGAGCGAAAGATCGGCGAGATCGCGGCCGTTCGGCTGGCTGGCCGGATTGTCGACGTCCGGCTGGCGCTGCGCGCTCGCCGGCACGCGGGTCTGCGCCTCGCGCGCCTTCGCCAGCAGCTCGGCCTGCTGTGCTTCGAGCGCGCGCTGGCGGCGCTGCGCTTCGGCCAGATCCTTGCCGGGCTTGCGCGGCTCGGTCACCGGCAGCGGGGTTTTTGCACGCCGCTCGTCCTCCACCGTACCGCCGTGGCTGAGGTTGGCCTGCGCCAGTGCATCCGCCTTCGCCGGCCGCTCTTTGCTCTTCGCGTTGACCAGCACGACCTCGAGCGAATGGTCCGGCGCCTTCCAGCGCAAGGTGTCGGGAAACTTGAAGTGCATGGACAGCAAGGCTGCATGCAGCGCGATCGACAACCCGATCGCCGCGCCCAGGACCCGGTCCTGCGACCACAAGGTGAAGTGCAATCTCACGTTAGTCCGACAAGCCTTTCATATTTTAGGCTTTTTGACCAGCGTCCTCTGTGACATCCTGCACCGCCGCGCCCACTCCCAGCGTCTCTTTGTAGGTGCACGCGAGGGTACGCTCGATCAAGTCCGCCCCGGAAACCTCGAGGCGCACCCGGCTTCCTGGTTCAAGCACCGGCAGCGAGCTCACCCGCGTCACCAGCGGCAGCCCGTCCACGCGCACCAGATTCTCGCGCAACACCATCGCGTCGATCGTCTTCAGCTCTTCCTGCAGCAGCCAGCGCAGGCTCCAATAGGTTTCCATCGCGCGCTGGTGCTCGTCATAACGGGCGTAGGTCACCTCGAACGCGCGCAGCGCCGCCAGCAATGCGTCGGAGGTGCGGGTGAAGGGCGGCTTCTGGCCGCCCAGGCTCGCGGCGAGCTGCCACTGGTTGAGCAGGTCGACATAGCGCCGCAGCGGCGAGCTCATCCACGCGTAGGCCGCGACGCCGAGTCCCTCGTGGCCCTCGGCGTGCACGCTGAAGCGCACCTTGCCGGTGGACTGGACGCGATAGATCGCCGCCACGTCGCGCTCCGCCAGGAGCTCGCCCCACGCCGAGTTGGCGACGATCATCATTTCGGACACCAGCTTGTCGAGCGGCGCGCCGCGCTTGCGCGGCACGACGCGCACACGGTCGTTGTCGACGGCGAACGTGTAGTCGAGCGAGGCGCCGGCGCTGGGCCGCCCGCGTTTCGCCTCCAGAGCGAGCGCCACTCGCCACAGCGTGTGCAGCTCCTCCTCGTGCGGCAGGCCGAGGGTCTCGCCTTTTTCGAACGCCTCGTTGAGTGCGTCGTACTGCGCGTGGCGCAGGTTGGCGACGATCGGAACGCGCTCGAGCCGGCTGTGGCGCCCGCGCACCCCGTGCTGCTCGTCGATATCCAGGTAGAGCGACACCGCCGGCAGCTCGCCGCCCTGGTCGAGCGAGAAGCGAGCGATCACGTCGGGCGGCAGCATGGTGAACTTGCGTCCCGGCATGTAGGCGGTGGACAGGCGCTCGCGCGCCATGGCGTCGAGCGGCGAACCCGGCGCAAACCCGAGCGCCGGCGCCGCGATGTGGATGCCCACGCGAACGCCATCGGCGAGTCGCTGCACCGAGAAGGCGTCGTCGATCTCGGTGGTGCCGATGTCGTCGAGGCTGAAGGCGGCGACCGCGGCCCGCGGCAAGCCCTCCGGGAGCGCCGGGACCTCGTGCGCCGGAAATGCCGCGCCGCCGGGGAAAAATTCGTGCAGGAAGCGCTTGAGGTGAAATTCATGGCTGTCGCCCAGCCGCCCGCAGCGCGCGAAGAGCTTTGCCGCCGCAAGGCCGGTCTGTGCGCAGGCCTGCTCCAGCGCCTTCGTCTGAGGCTTGTTGCGATCGGGCGCGTAGAGCAGCTCGTCCTGCAGCGCCGCGATCTCCGGCGGGCACTCGCCGCGCGCCAGCGCCTCGGCCCACGCGGCCACCTGCTCCTGCACGCGCTTTTTCTTCTCTGCCGCGGCGAGCGCGAGCTTGAGCGTGGCCTCGGGCGCGGCCTGAAACCGCCCCCGACCCCGCCGGTAGAAGTACATCGGTGCGCCGTGCAGCTTCATCAGCACCCCGGCCGCCTCCACCGGCGTCGGCTCGCGCCCGACGTACTCGCGCGCCAGCTCTTCGAAGCCGAACTCGCGCGCGCCGCTGCATTCCCACAGGAAACCGACTTCGAGCTCGCCGGCGAACTTGCCCGCCGCGGCGAGCAGCTCGGCGGCCGGCGGACGTTCGAACGACAGCAGCACGTTCGCCGCCTTGATCTTCGAGCGCCGGCCGTGCGGGCTTTCGACGTGGTACGAGGCCGGCGCGCGGTCGAGCACCGCGCCGACCTTCAGCTCGCCGTCTTCCTCATAGAGCAGCTGCACGCGAGAACTCGAGTATGCGCGGCAGGTGCTGCGGAAAGCTCTTCAGGCTGTGGTCGCCGCCGGAAACCACGACCTGCTGCGCGCCAGCGTAGCGCGCCACGGCCTTGCGAAAGTCGAGCACCTCGTCACCGGTTTCGACGATCAGCAGGTAACGCTGCGGCGTGATGCGCGGCACATAGAGCTTCTCCCACTCGCGCAGGTGCGCCTCGGTCAGCTCGTAGGGCTCGCCGGTATGCAGATTCTGCTGCCGGCCGAGATAAGCGCGCAGGCCGACATGCGGATCGATCGCCGGGTTGATCAGCGCCGCCTTCAGGCCATGCTTTTCCGCCAGGTACGTCGCGTAGAAACCGCCGAGCGACGAGCCGATGAAGCAGGCGCCTTTCCTGACGTAGTCCTTTTCCACAATGGAAATCGCGTCGTTGGCGAGCGGTGGCAATGCCGGACAGGCGTACTCGGCCGCCAGCCCGCGCTCCGCCAGGAAGCGCTGCATCACCTGCGCCTTGTGAGACTGAGGCGAGGAGTTAAACCCGTGCAGATAGACGATCAAGCAGTTTGGAGTGGATGCCGCCGAAGCCGCCGTTGGACATGACGAGGATATGGTCCCCTGCCCTGGCCTCGGCGACTATCGCGACGACCAGGGCCCCGAGATCTTCCTCGCAGCGTGCACGCTCGCCGAGCAGCGCGAATAGCGAGCGTGCATCCCAACCCAGGCCCGACGTATAGACATAAATGCGGTCCGCCTGAGCGAGGCTCGGCGGGAGCGCGTCCTTCATGACGCCGCGCTTCATCGTGTTGGAGCGCGGCTCGAGCACCGCGAGGATGCGAGCGCTGCCCACGCGCTGGCGCAGGCCCTCCAGCGTGGTGCGGATCGCGGTCGGGTGGTGCGCGAAGTCGTCGTATACGGTCACTCCCCTCGCCTCCCCGCGAATTTGCATGCGCCGGCGCACGCCGCCGAAACTCGCAAGTGCCTCGATGCCGGCCGCAGGCTCGACCCCGACGTCGTGTGCGGCGGCCAGCGCCGCCAAGGCGTTCATCCGGTTGTGCACGCCAAGCAGCGACCATCGAACCCGGCCCAAAGGCTTTCCGGCCAGAGCAACTTCGAAGTTGCCGGCCGGGTCCGCCTCACCGGCCTGCCATCCCGTGGCCACCCCGAACGCATCCACCGGCGTCCAGCACCCCATGGCGAGCACTCGCTTCACGCTCTCATCCGCGCCATTGGCGACGACTTTTCCGGATTTCGGCACAGTTCGCACGAAGTGGTGAAATTGCCGCTCGATCGACTCCAGATCGTCGAAGATGTCAGCGTGATCGAACTCGATATTGTTCAATATTGCAGTGCGGGGCCGGTAATGGATGAACTTGGAGCGCTTGTCGAAAAAGGCGGTGTCGTACTCGTCCGCCTCGATCACGAAGCACGGCTTCGCGGTCAGTCGCGCCGACACGGGGAAGTCGGCCGGCACCCCGCCAATCAAGAATCCCGGCGCCAAGCCGGCCCGCTCGAGGATCCAGGTCAGCATCGCCGTGGTCGTAGTCTTGCCATGCGTGCCCGAAACGGCGAGCACATGCTTCCCCATGAGGACTTGGTCGGCGAACCATTGCGGGCCCGAGACGTAGCGCTCGCCCGAGTCGAGGATCGCCTCCATGAGGGGGTTGCCGCGGGTCACCACGTTCCCCACCACCCACACGTCGGGCCTGAGCGCGAGCTGGTCGGCGTCAAAGCCTTCGGTGAGCTCGATGCCCAAGGCGCGCAGCTGATCGCTCATGGGTGGATAGACGTTGGCGTCGCAGCCGGTCACGCGGTAGCCGGCCGCCTTGGCGATCGCGGCGATGCCGCCCATGAAGGTGCCGCAGATGCCGAGGATGTGGAGGTGCGCCGCCATGGAGGGTCGTGATTCTATGATTGAATCGCAGGGGTGAGCCGCAAGACTGAAATGCGCGAGCGGATTGCCGCCGCAGCGGCGCGCATCATGGCCGAGGACGGAATCGACAGCTTCGCGCTGGCGAAGCGCAAGGCCGCGCGCCAGCTCGGCGCGCCGGACACCGAGGCCCTGCCGCGCAACGAGGAAGTCGAGGAGGCGCTGCATGCCTACCGCGCGCTCTACCAGGCGGACGAGCACCCGCAGCGCGTCGCGGAGCTGCGGCGCATCGCGCTCGAGGCCATGCAGGCGCTCGAGCAATTCAGCCCCTATCTGACCGGCCCGGTGCTCAAGGGAACCGCCGGGCCCTACGCCGAAATCGAGCTGCAGCTTTTTCCGGAGAGCCCGAAGGACGTGGAAATCTTCCTGCTCGATCGCGGCGTCTCCTTTGCGACCGCAGAGGGCCGGCGCTTTTCCGGCGATCGCGCGCACGCGGTGAGCGTGCTGTCTCTCATCTGGGAGGACACGCCCCTCAAGCTCCAGGTGTTCGATCCGCGTGATGAGCGCGTAGCCCTGAAGAGCTCCCCGGCGGGCCGGGTGCCCGACCGGGCCGGTATCGCCGAGGTGGGCGCGCTGCTGCGCGATGGCGATCAGCCGGCGTGATGCGCTGTTGCTCGGGGCGGCCGGGACGGCGGCCGCCCTAGCCGGTGCGGTGGCCGGGGCGCTGCTCCTTCAATCGCGCAGCGGCGCGGCCGAACTTCTGGCTGCACGCTACCCGGACACGGACGGGCGGGTTCGGCGCTTGCTGGACTGGCCGGGTAGGGTGCTGCTGTGCAATTTCTGGGCGACCTGGTGCGCGCCCTGCCGGGAAGAGGTGCCGATGTTGGTTGCTGCAAAGCAGCAGTGGGCTTCGCGTGGATTCGAAGTGGTAGGCATCGGCATCGATTCTGCCGATAAAATCCGCGAATTCTCGAAAACTTACCGAATCAACTATCCCGTGCTGATCGCCGATGGAAGTGCCCTGGCGCTGCTGCGAAAGCTGGGAAACCGAGGTGGCGGGCTGCCCTATAGCGTGGTGCTGGATCGCACGGGCAGTATCGCCCAGCGCCACCTGGGGCCCCTGACGGCAGAGGATTTGCGCAGGGTGCTTGAAAGCTTGTTCGGCTAAAATGCTGCGTTCTGCTGCGAACAAGTGGCTAATAGCATGGCTTTAGCCGTTTCAGGGGGCTAGATGGACCTGCGCAAGCTGAAGAAGCTGATCGACCTGGTGCAGGAATCCGGGATCGCCGAGCTCGAGATCACCGAGGGCGAGGAGAAAGTGAAGATCGTGAAGGGCGGCGTGGTCAGCGTGAGCGCGCCGCCGATCATGGCGATGCCCGCCGCGGCTCCCGCGCATGCGCCGGCCGCCACGCCTGCCGCCGCCGACACCGCCGATGCCGGACAGGATGGCCATGTGGTGAAAGCGCCCATGGTCG
>Ga0134121_10001593_pt1 | contig 21157 bp, 18 predicted proteins | sample KB301_FD_96463 | JGI IMG/M metagenome (GOLD analysis project Ga0134121, IMG submission 96463) | Terrestrial soil microbial communities without Nitrogen fertilizer from Kellogg Biological Station, Michigan, USA - KB3-0-1 | ecosystem: Environmental > Terrestrial > Soil > Unclassified ... | reverse complement strand
ATTGACCTGGTCGGGCTCGGTGATGTTGCCGACCGCGATGGTCGGGATGCCGGTCTCGTTGCGGATGCGGTCGGAGAGCGGCGTCTGGAACATCCGTCCGTAGACGGGCCGGGCCTCGGCCGACGTCTGCCCCGCCGAAACGTGGATGATGTCCGCTCCGGCAAGATGGAAGGCGCGGGCGATCTCCACGGCTTCCGGGCCGTCGACGCCGCCAGCCACCCAATCGGTGGCCGAGATGCGGACGGACATCGGCCGGTCCGGAGGCCAGATTTCCCGCATGGCGCGGAAGACCTCGAGGGGAAAGCGCAACCGGTTCTCCAGCGAACCGCCATAGTCGTCGGTCCGCCGGTTCGACAGCGGCGTGATGAAACCCGAGAGCAGATAGCCGTGCGCGCAGTGGAGCTCGAGCATGTCGAACCCGGTTTCGCTCGCCATTCGCGTGGCGCGGACGAAGTCGTCGCGCACCTGATCCATGTCGGCGCGGGTCATCTCGCGGGGCATCTGCGAGCCGGGCTTGAAGGGCACGGCCGAGGCGGCGATCAGCGGCCAGTTGCCGTCCAGGAGCGGCTCGTCCATGCCCTCCCACATCCGGCGGGTGGAGCCTTTGGCACCCGAGTGGCCGAGCTGGAGGCAGATCTTCGAGCGGCTCCATTCGTGCACGAAGCGGGTCACGCGGCGCCAGGCCTCGACGTGCTCCGGGCGGTACATGCCGGTGCAGCCGGGGCTGATGCGCCCCTCGGGGGAGATACAGGTCATCTCGGTGATCACGAGCCCGGCGCCGCCGAGGGCGCGGGCGCCGAGGTGCGTGAGATGGAAGTCGTTGGGAGTGCCGTCCTCGGCGCTGTACATGTCCATGGGAGACACGACGACCCGGTTCTCCAGGGTCATCGACCGCAAGGTGAACGGCGTGAACATCGGCGGCGGCGGCGGAGCGGCGGGACCGGCGATCCAGCGCTCGACTCCTTCGAGGTAGGCGCGGTCCCGCAGACGGAGGTTCTCGTGGCTGACCCGCTGGCTGCGGGTGAGCAGGCTGTAGGCGAACTGCTCCGGCTCCAGCCGCGTGTAGCGGCGGACGTTCTCGAACCACTCCATGGAGTTGCGGGCGGCGTTCTGCAACCGCAGCGCCTCGGTGCGCCGCTCCTCCTCGTAGGCCGGGAGCGCCACGCCAAGGTCCGGACTATCCTGAACAATACGGGCCAGGGCGATGGCGTCCTCCATGGCGAGCTTGGTGCCGGAGCCGATCGAAAAGTGGGCGGTATGGGCCGCGTCGCCGATCAGCACCAGGTTGCCGTGCCACCAGCGGACGCAATGCACGCGGACGAACTGGAGCCAGGGGGCCGCGCACTGCTGGGGCGGGATGTTGGCGGCGAGCCGGTGGCCGTCGAGCCACGGGCCGAACATCTCCTCGCAGGCGGCGATCGTGGCCTCGATATCCAGGCGGTCGAAGCCGGCGTTTCGCCACGACAGCTCGTCGCACTCGACGATGAAGGCCGAGAGCCGGTCGCTGAAGCGGTAGGCGTGGGCCTGGAAGATCCCGTGCCGGTTCTCGACGAAGATGAAGGTGAAGGCGTCGAACAGGCGGGTGGTGCCCAGCCAGACGAACCGCGCCTTGCCGGCCACGAGATCGGGGCGAAAGACGCCGGCGTGCCGGCGGCGGACGGCGCTGTTCACCCCGTCAGCCGCCACTACGAGATCGGCGTCGCCGAGCCCCAGAGCGGGGAGATCGGAGTCGTCTCGCACCTCGACGCCGAAGCGCAGCTCGACCCCTAAACCCGCGGCTCGGCGCTGGAGGATTTCGAGCAGCTTGACGCGGGCGAGCCCGGCGAAACCGTGGCCGCCGGAGGTGATCGTCCGCCCCTTGAAGTGGATGTCGATGTCGTCCCAGCGGGCGAAGCTGGCGGAAATCTCCAGGAACGTCTCGGGATCGGCGGCCTGGAAGTTGCCGAGCGTCTGGTCGGAGAAAACGACTCCCCAACCGAAGGTGGCGCCGGCGGGGTTGCGCTCGAAAACGGTGACCTGATGGGCCGGGTCCGCCTTCTTGAGCAGAAGGGCGAAATACAGGCCCGCCGGCCCGCCGCCGACGACGGCGACCTTCATTCGGGAGCTCTCGGCGAAGGCGGGGAAGGGGCTCTAGGTCTCAACGTCCGGATGCTAGCACGCTCCCGTCCCCTGAGCGCCGCACCCCCGTCCTCTCCCAGGGAGCCCCCCGCCCAAAACCCTCATCACCCCGGCCCTCTTCTCCCGACCCCCTCCACCCCCTCACCGGGAGAAGAGGGAGAACAGCCAAAACGCCCAGCCGGGTTCCCCTCTCCCGGGGAGGGGGATGCGGTGGTCGGGAGAGGGGCAGGGGTGAGGGTCTTGGGCGGGGACCCGGCACGGATCTTGCCTTTTACTACATCCCGAGAGCAGTCGCGGTGCCCATTCCCTTTCCCAACTAACTCTGGCATCGCGAAACGCAACGAGGTGACGTATGAAAACTACACGGATCATGCTTCTCGCTGCCGTCCTTTTGGGCGCCCTGCCGGTGATGGGCTCCGCCGCGACTTCGATCTCGGCAGGCCTCCACATCGGCCCCTCGGGGCACGCCCGCGTGGACGTCGGCTTCTTCTACGACGACCTGGCCTCCTACGGCCACTGGATCCAGCGCCCGCGCTATGGCTGGGTGTGGACGCCGCGGGTCGCCGTCGCCACCTGGCGGCCTTATCAGGATGGCCACTGGGTGTGGACCGACCTCGGCTGGACCTGGGTCTCGGACGAGCCCTTCGGCTGGGCGACCTATCACTATGGCCGCTGGTACGACGACCCCGACTACGGCTGGGAGTGGGTCCCGGGCGATGAGTGGGCTCCGGCCTGGGTCGACTGGCACGCCGGGGACGACTACGTCGGCTGGGCTCCCTTGCCGCCAACGATCGACTTCCGCCCCGGCGTCTTCCTGAACGTCGCCCTCGCGCCCGAGGACTTCATCTTCGTGCCGTCGCGGCGATTCCTGGAGCCGCGCATCGCCGCCTTCGCGGTCCCGCGCTGGCAGTGCGGCCAGATCTATCGCGGCACCCGCAACTTCACTCGCTATGACCGCTTCAACAATCAGATCGTCAACACTGGCTTCCCGGTCAACCGCGTGCAGCAGTGGACCGGACGGCGCGTGCCGCGTTATCAGGTCGCCGATCTGGGCTGGAACGAGCGGCACCGGGGAGCGCGGCTGGCGCAGAACCGGTTGGCCCTTTTCCGGCCGCAGGTAGAACGGGCGCGAGTCGCTCCGCCGACCGCCCGTCCACTGGCGCGCCGTGCGGTGCTGGCCGGAGCGGCCGCAGCAAAGGTTGTCTCGGCCCACCACGCCTTCCGTACCGCCGAGGCAAGGCGTCAGCCGCAGGGCGTGGTGCGCCAGCAGGGGCGGGGGCAACGTCAGGTTCTGGCCCAGCAACAACTTCAGGCCAGGCAGCAGCAGCGCCTGAAGGGCCAGCAACGACCGCAGGTGCAAGCTCAGGCCCGCAACTTGCGGCGAGAGGGCCAGGCGCAACGCCAGCTCCAGGCCAAACAGCAGCAGCAGGCTCGCCAGCAGTTACGCTCGCAACGTCGGCAACTGCAAACAGCCCAGCAACGGGGCCGAGTCCAGCAACAGCAGGCTCGGGTCGAGCGGCAAACCCAGATGCGCCACCAACAGCAGGCGCGGCAAATGGAGCGCTTGCAGAGTCAGCAGCGGCAAAGGGCTCAGCAGGAGGCTCGCGTCCAGCAGCAACAGGGCCGGGCGCAGCGGCAACAGCAACTACAGGCCCGGCAGCAGGAGCGCTTCCAGCATCAGCGACAGCAGCAGGCTCAAACTCAGGCCCGCATGCAGCAACAGCAGGCCCGGCAGCAGGAGCGCTCCCAGCGTCAGGCCCAGGTCCAGCAACAGCGGCCCCAGCGGCAGTTTCAACAGGCGCAGCAGCAAGCTCGCCAGCAGGCCCGCCAACAGGGCCGGCCACCGCAGCAGCAGGGCAACCAGGGGCAGGGCGGAAACCATCGCCGGCAGCGGCCGGAGAGGCCACCCCAGTAGCCGTCGAGCCCATTCCCCCTGACCTCCAGGAGCCCGGCCCACCGCCGGGCTCCTTTCTTGTCTTCCGTTCCAGCGCCGAATCGGGCTAGAGTCCCGCTGGCCGCTCCGGCGGCAATCCAACAGGAGACTTGTAATGCCGACCGATGCGGCGCTGCTCGCCGGTGTGCCGTTCTTCCAGTACCTCGACGACGACGAGCGGGAAGTCCTCGCCCAACAGCTCGACGCGGTGAGCCTGCCGGCGGGGCAGCTCGTCTTTCAGGTCAACGACCCCGGCGGCACCATGTTCGTCATTCGCCGGGGCAGCGTCGAGGTTTTCTTCAAGGATGACACCGGCGAGCGCATCGTGCTCGAGACGCCGGGGCCGGGGGAGGTCTTCGGCGAGCTCTCCTTCCTCGACGGCGGCGGGCGCAGAGCCTCGGTCGTGGTGGTCGAGGACCTCGAGGCGCTGGCGGTCGACCGCGACGATCTCGAGCACCTCTTCCGGATTCATCCCGAGGCGGGGCTCGACATCATTACGGCGATGGGCAACCGGCTGCGGCGCACCGTGCAGTTGCTGCGCCACACGGCATCGCGCAACGTCAACCTCGAAGTGGCGGACAGCCGCTCGCAGGTGGAGAAGGTGGCCGACTGGATCGCCGCGTTCTCGGGCAGCATCACGTTTCTCATGATCCACGTCGTCATCTTCGCCGTGTGGATCCTGCTCAACGTCGACTGGCTGCCGGGCTGGAAGCCGCCGATGTTCGACCCCTTCCCCTTCGGGCTGCTCACCATGGTGGTGTCGCTCGAAGCGATCATCCTCTCGGTCTTCGTGCTCCTCAGCCAGAACCGCCAGGCCTCGAAAGAGCGCATCCGGGGCGACATCGAGTACGAGGTCAACCTCAAGGCCGAGCTCGAGATCGCCCACCTGCACGAGAAGATCGACCGCCTGCACGAAGAGGCCCTGGGGCGCCTGGACGAGCTCCAGCGGCTCGTCAGGGCGCCCGTGGCGCGCGGCTAGAAAGCTCGAATGAGATCGCTGGGGAAGCGCGGGTCGATCTCGTAGTCGATGAACTGGCCGCTGAAGCCGGTGACGAAGATGAGCTGGCCGGGGGCCAGACCGGCCACGCTGATGCCGGCGCCGGTGTTGATGAAGACCCGGATCTCGCCCGAGCCGTCGTTGACGAACACCTTCTGGCCGAACTCCCCGTCGTCCTCCAGGCGGGTGATGCGGCCCGCGACCAGGACGATGCGTCCTTCCGTCGCCTCGCCGATGGCGCCGGTGCGGACCGGAAGGGGCAGCACGATGATTCCCCGGCCGTGCGTGCTCACGTCGCCGTCGCTGAGAGGAATGATGACGAGCAGACCGCCGATATCCGTCAGCGTCCCGGTGACGCGCGCCTCCTGGCGGAGCCTCAATCCCAGGTTGTCAGCCATGCTGACGTAGATGCCGCCCGTCAGGTCCTGCACCGCGAATCCTTCGTCGAAGAAGCTGGACGCGAAGACGCCCGAGGGCACAGTGACCGACCCTTCCACGGTGACGACGGTGCCCAACGGCAGATGGCGGGCGACGGCGATCGGGATGGGGTGAGCGGCGGCAGCGGCGGCGTGGGGAGCCGCCACGAGGGTGACGGCGAGGCCTGCGGCGAGGAGGAAGAGGCGGATGGGATTTGGCCTGAGGGAAGGCATACGGAGTCTCCTTTAGGTTGGGTTGAGACATCGACGGCGCCAGGCACCGGGCGCCTGGCCCGGGATTCCGACCATAGAATATAACGGAATGCATCACAATGCATTCGCGCTACTCTCCAAGCAAGAAGGTGCAGCCAGGAGGGAAAACGGAGTCGGGGCGGTCAGGGTGCCGGTTGCCGGTACGGGGATTGAAACGGGACCCGGAGGCGAAGCGAATCCATATTCATTGCTGCAGATTCGCTCCTCTCGTCCGGGGTCCCAAGGGAGTCTAAGGCGCAGAACATAACGAACTGCATTACGGTGATTCCTCCGTTTTCGCGCCCCTGCTCTTCCTGGAGCGAAAGGGAGGCCGCCGCTATCCGCCGCTCGCCGCCGCGAGGCGCGCGGCGACGGGGCGCCGACGCTCGCCCACCTGCTGGCGCCACATGGCGTAATAGAGGCCCTTCTGCTCCACCAACTCGTCGTGACGGCCGGACTCGACCACGCGCCCGTGCTCCAGGACGTGGATGGTGTCGGCGTGGAGCACCGTCGACAGCCGGTGCGCGATGAGGATGGTGATCACCTGGCTCGACGCCACCTCGCGGATCGTCTCCGTGATCTCCTCCTCCGTGAGCGAGTCGAGCGACGAGGTCGCCTCATCAAAGACCAGCAGGCGGGGCCGGCGCAGCAACGCCCGCGCGATCGACAGCCGCTGCTTCTCACCCCCGGAGACCTTGACGCCGCCCTCGCCGATCACCGTGTCCAGCCCGCGGTCGGCGCGCGCCAGCAGGCTGTCGCAAGCGGCCTTCTTCAGCACCTCCAGGCACTCGACGTCGGTGGCCGCCGGATTCACGAACAGCAGGTTCTCGCGAATCGAGCCGGAAAAGAGCTGCGTGTCCTGCGTCACGAAGCCGATCTGGGCTCGCAGCTCGTCGAGGTCGAGGGCGGTGCCGGGCTTGCCGTTGTAGAGGACGCGCCCGCTCTTCGGCGCATAGAGGCCCACGAGCAGCTTGACGAGCGTCGTCTTGCCCGAGCCCGAGGGTCCCACGAAGGCCACCGTCTCGCCGCGCTCGACCCCGAACGAGACTCCGGAGAGAGCCGGGGTCGAGGCGCTCTGATGGGTGAAGCTCACGTCCTGGAAGTCCAGGGAGGTGAGGTCTCCCAGGTGCAGAGGGTTGGCCGGCTTCGCCTCGACAGGAATATCGAGGATGGCCTGGAAGGTATCGAGCGACGCCTCGGTCTCGCGGTAGGTGTTGATCACCGTTCCCAGCTCCTGCAGCGGCCCGAAGACGAAGAAGGAGTAGATCCAGAGCGAGAAGAACTGTCCGATCGAAATCTTCTGCACGAAGATCAGGTAGAGCATCAGGAAGAGGATCGAGGTGCGCAGGGCATTGACCGCCGTGCCCTGAATGAAGCTCAGCAGGCGTAGCGAGCGCACTTTTCGCAGCTCCAGGCGCAGGATCTTGGCGGTGGTGGCGTTCAGCCGGTCGATCTCCTGGCGGGCCAGGCCCAGGCTCTTGACCAGCTCGATATTGCGCAGGGACTCCGTGGTGGCCCCCGCGAGTGCCGTGGTCTCGGCGACGATCACCTTCTGGATCTTCTTGATCCGCCGCGACAGCACCGAGCTCAAGACCCCGAGCACCGGGATGGTGAGCAGGAAGACCGGCGCGATGATCCAGCTCACCGTGAAGGCGTAGACCATCACGAAGATCACCCCGACCAGGGTCGTGAACAACGTGTTCACGGCGGTGCCAATGAGCTTTTCGACGTCGGCGCGCACTTTCACGAGCTTGCCCAGGGTCTCGCCGCTGCGCTGGTCCTCGAAGAGCTGGTACGGCAGCTCCAGGGAGTGGCGGACGCCGTCCGAGTAGAGGTCCGCCCCCAGCCGCTGGGTGATGACGTTGACGAAATAGTCCTGGAAGTTTTTCGCCACCCGCGACACGAAGGCGACCCCGACGGCCGCGGCGAGAAGCACGCTCACGCCGCGGAAGAACTGGCTGGGCGTGTACTCGCCGAAGCGAGTGGCATATTGGTCGATGACGCGACGGAAGATCAGCGGATCGAGGAGCGAGAAGATCTGATTGATGGCAGCCAGGACCAGGGCCAGCACCACGAGCGTCCAGTAGCGGCGCAGGTAGGAGTAAAGGAGTCGCATGGGCTCTATGGTAGCCGAGACCGGCGCTTCGCTGCGCGGGGACGCCTGGCACAGCTCCCCCGCCCAAGACCCTCACCCTACCCTCTCCCGACCGCCCCATCCCCCTCCCCGGGAGAGGGAAACCCGGCTGGGGCGACCCTGCCTTGCTCCCTCTTCTCCCGGTTGGGGGGAGGGCGATGGGAGAAGAGGGCTGGGGTGATGAGGGTCTTGGGCGGGGGACCGGCCGGGCCAGACGGCCCGGCCGGCATACAGAGTCCTTACAGCGAGTTGATGAAGGCGATGAGCTGGTTCTTCTGGTTGGTGCTGAGACCGAAGACGTAGTTCTGGATGACCGGCTCAGCCTCGTTGGTGTGGCGCTGAATGGCGTCGTCACGGGTGAAGCTGACGGTGTCGTGCATCAGGCGGTCGTGGGTGCGCAGGCCCCACAGCGGCGGCGTCCGCAACTTGGTGAGCGTCGACTGGCCACCGTTCTGAACGATGAAGTCGCCGGTGCCTACGTCGTGCAGCAGGAAGTCGCTGTACGGGTGGATGATCTTGTCGCCGATCGCCGGCGGGATCGTGTACTTGCCGCCATTGACTACGGTGCCAGCCGGCAGGGTGGTGGCCGACGCGACGTGGCAGAGGGCGCAACCGATGGAGTTGAACAGCGACTTGCCGGCGAGCACGTCGGGGGTGTTGGCCACCGCGGTGTCCGGAGCCGGGGCCTTGGTGGACCGCATGAAGCGGACGAAGGCCGTGGTGTCGGTACCGAAGGGATCCGCCACGGTCGCATGGTCCTCAGGATCGGCCACCGTATCGAAGGCCGCCACGGAGACGCCGTTCGAGGTGTTCTCCGTCGGCTGCAGCGGGTTGGTGATACCCATCTCGTTGAGATAGGCGTCGGCGGCGAAGGATTGGAGGCTGGCGTGCTGGTTCTTCCAGCCGAAGCGGGCGATGCGGGTGGTGCCGGCCGGACCCTCGAGGACCGGCACGTTGATGATCTGGCCGCCGACGCCCAGCTGATTGATCTGGTTCGTGCGGTTGCTGGTGAAGAAGCTGTCGGGAAGCGCCTCGACGTAGGCGTCGCCCAGGATGTTGAGCGAGCTGCGGAAGTCCCGCACGTTGTCGGCGCCCGCGACCCGCTCCTGAATGGCCGCGTTGATGGCACGGTCGTTGTTCAGCGAGCCGCCCGGCCGGTCGGTGAAGGTGCTGCCGTTGAAACGGCCCACCCGCAGCTCGGTGATCTGGCTGATCGCGCCGCTCACCGGATTCTGGTGACACTCGGCGCAGGCCTGGGCGTTGTACAGCGGGCCCAAGCCGTCGGCGATCTCTTCCCGCTCATCGAAGTTCGCCTTATCGAGATCGAACTGTGCCTGCGACTCGAAACCGTTGGTCAGGTTGTCGAAGCCCGTGGGTGCCTCCGTAGCCACCACCGCGAACGCGACGGGAGCGACCAGCAGAGCCAGCAATACGATGCCGTCGATCAGCAACCGCTTACCCCACTTCGTTGTCATGCTCAACTCCTCCTTCAGCAGATAAGGAACCGTCACTCTGAATGGGTCTTCAATCCCATCCAGGGCCAAAACGCCAAGGACTGTCCAAACCGAGACAGAGCCTGCACAAGCTGTGGAACTTGAAAATGAGCGACTCTATAGATCTACGTGCTCGCCGGTGGCCAAACCGAGCCGCCATGGCACGACGAATTTGAAGGCCGAGAACTTGCTACAAGACGTGGGGCGAGGCGGGGCAATTCGGGGGGCGAAAAGCGGCGGAAAAAAAGGACGGGCCGGTTGCGCGTGCAGAGCCGGCCCGTCGGGTCAAACGGGAGGAATTCCTCTACTGCTCCGGCGGCGTTGAACGCCCTTGTCTCATACCTGGATGAGCCGCCTGGATCTGTTGGAATTTCGCGAGCTGGTCGGGGTTCAGTAGAGCGCTGAACTTCGTCTTGAAATCATCGTGCAGAGCCTTGAGCTGCTGGCCCGTGGTGTGAGCGTCGATCATCTTCTGGCCGATTTCGGCAGCGCTGGCGCTGCCGTTGGCCAGCAGCGTATGGATTTCTTGCATCTGCTGGCGACGCGTCACCATCAGCGGCTGGGAACTGGCGGCCAGGTCCGCGTGGAGCTTCGCGGCCGCGGTCTGCTGGTCTGCGGTGAGGTTCAGCGTCTTGGCGAGGAACGCCGCGCGATGCTGCGCCTTCTGAGCCGGATCGCCGGCTGATTTCCAGTGACTTCCGGCGCCTGCGGCGTAGGCGGTGGCGCCCACCATCAGGACGGCGCCGAGAAAGAGAGTGAGTGTGCGCTTCATGTTGAAATCTCCTTTGTGTGACGCCGAGATGTCCGCGGCGCTGTCTGAACGATGACGAGCATAGGTTGGCACCGCCGCCTGAGTCTTCAGGACGCCGCAAGATCTTTGTAAGGAATGTAAAGCCGCGTCAGCCGGTGAAACGGTAGCCCCGCCGGTGGACGGTGAGGATGAACTCGGGGCGCGACGGATTGCCTTCCAGCTTCTGGCGCAACGAGGCGACGTGAACGTCGACCGTGCGAGTGGTGGGCATGGCGTCGTAGCCCCAGACCTTGTCGAGCAGCTCGTCGCGGGTGAGCAGGGCGCCGCGGTTTTGGATGAAATACGCGAGAAGCTTGAACTCCAGGGCCGAGAGGGTCACCGGCGCGCCGCCGCGGATCACCTCGGCGCGGCGAAAATCCACCCGCACGTCGGCGAAGGCATAGGTCCCCGCCGTGCCGGAGGCCGGCGTGTGGGCGCGGCGGAAGAGAGCCTCGATGCGGGCCAGCAGCTCGATCATTTCGAACGGCTTGCTCACATAATCGTCCGCTCCGAGCTTCAGGCCCACCACCCGGTCCACCACCTGATCGCGAGCCGTGAGCATGACGATGGGCACCTGGAGGCCGCGGGAGCGCAGCTCGCGGCAGACCTCGAATCCATCGCGCCGCGGCAGCATGACGTCGAGAAGAATGAGATCGAAGGAGCCGTCCAGGGCCCGCGCCAGCCCCTCGTCGCCGTCGCCCGCGGTTTCCACCTGGAAGCCTTCGCTGAGCAGGCGGTCGGAGAGCGTGAGCACGAGGCTGGGCTCGTCCTCCACCAGCAGGATGCGCCGCGCGGCGGGCGCTCCCGAGTGGACGGGCCGCTCCGCGATCACGCCGGCTCCTCCACCGCATGCACCTGCTCTGCCGCCGCTTCGGCTGGCAGGTGGAGGGTAAAGATGGTGCCGCCCGTCCCTGCGGTCCCGGTGGCGACGGTGACCCGGCCGCCGTGGGCCTCGGCGATGTGGCGCACCAGGCTCAGGCCCAGGCCGCTGCCGGGAACGCCCCCCGCCGCCGCGTCACGGCCGCGGAAAAAAGGCTTGAAGAGGTGAGGCAGCTCCTCGCGGCGGATCCCAGGTCCACGGTCGGCGACGCTGATCTCCACCTGGCCTGAAGACGCCTGGCGGGCTCGCACGCCGATCCAGCCTGCCCGGCCGCCGTACTTGACGGCGTTCTCCAGCAGGTTCTGTACCGCCCGCCGAAGGGCGGAGGCGTCGGCCAGGACGAGCGGAAGGTCGCGGTCGATGTCCTTCTCCACCTCGATGTTCTTTTCCTGAAGCAGCCAGCGGCAATCCTGCAGCGCGCCGTCCACAGCCTCCCGTACCTCCACCGGCCGGGGATGGTAGACGCGGCGCCCCGATTGGATGCCGGCAAGCTCCAAAGCTTGCCCCACCATGTCGGAAAGGCGCCGCCCTTCGCTCTCGATGAGCCTGCCGTAGCGGCGCACCTGGCCGGACTCCGCCACCACGCCGGCTGCGAGGTTCTGGCCTGCCGAGCGGATGGCGGTCAGCGGCGTGTTGAGCTCGTGGGTGACGCCGGCCACGAACTCGATCTGCAACCGGGCGAGACGCTGCGCCCGCTGCGTCACCACCATCATCAGGCCCATGGTGGCCGCGAGCAGGGCGAGAATGCCGACGCTGATGCCCAGGTTGCGTTGGCGGACGGCGGTGACGGCGTCCTCCAGCGAGCCGTCGCGGTGCTTGAGGACCAGCCGCCAGGCCCCACCGTCCCGCCGCCGCTCGGCGGCTGAGGGTCCGCCCATCCGTGGCCGCGATACCGCGGACATCCTGCCACGCAGGCTTCCCGGCGCGTGCCCCGCCCACAGCGAGCGCAGCTCGTCGAACGGCCGCAGCCTGAACATGTCGAGCTGCAGGTCGCCGATGCCGAAGGCTGCCGCCGGGACCTGCGGATCCGAGAGGAAAACGGTCTTGCCGGCAGTGCCCTTGGCTTTCACCACCAGAGCGTAGCCCGTGCCCTGGGCGTTCTCGAAGTAGCGGCGTGTCAAGGCGGGGAAGATCTCGCCGGAGATGGTCTTCGGGTCCAGACGAACCAGTAGATAGGCTCCGGCCAGCGGGTCCGCGGATGCGACACGAGGCGGGGAGAGCGTGCCTGGCGGTGGTGGAAAGCCCAGGTTGATCACCAGGCCCGGGACGTCCGCCGCCAAGGTCAGATTGCGGGAGTCAGCGGGCGATTCCGGCGAGCTCGACGATCGAGAAGCTTCCAGACGCTGCCGCAACGCGGCGAGCTCGGGCGGCCAGGGACAGGCCACGAAGCGGTGCTCCGCCGGCCACAGCACCTCGAGCCCCGTTCCTCCGGCGCTGCCGGGCCGCATCAGGAAGACGTCGCGGACCAGGCGCGGGTAGGGAGCGTCGACGTTCCAGCGGTCGTACTGATGCACCACGCGGTCGAGCCTCGACTCCGGCGGCTCCGTTAGACCCGGATGGAAGTAGAGGAACGCCCGGGTCACCTCGCGGTCGAAATCCTCGGTGAAGTGGGAGCCGGCGGCGTAGAGGCTCACCTTCATCCGGTGGCGCTCCATGTCGCTCACCTCGCCGATCCACTGCCACTGGAGCAGGGCGAGAACGGCGAGCAGCAGCACCAGCACCGCCGCGATCGCGATCGGCAATCGTTGAGCAAGGCCCCGGGATCTCATCGCGCCTCCAGTCTAGCAGCCGGCTCGCCGCGTGAAAACGAGACTTTACATCCCTTACAAATTCCTTTCGTTTCCCTGAAGACTCGCGCCGGGCGCTGCCACTAGCCTGAAGTGCATGAAGAGGCCGGGAAACGAGCTGCAATGGGCGATCGGGCTGGTGGCCTGCCTGGTCGTGGCGGTGCTCTTCTCCGCCGCCGCCAGCGACAAGGCGGAGCCGCAGCACCCCAGCCTGCAGGGAACCTGGAAGCTCAACGAAGACCTGACCGCCCGCATGCGCCAGGACGACCAGGCGCAGGGCGGTCCGGGAGCGGGCCGCGGGGGCGGCATGGGGCGGCACGGTGGAGGCGGCGGCCGGCGCCGCGGGGGTGGCTACCCGAGCGGCACTCCAAGCGGGACGCCCAGCGACGAATCAGATCGCCAGGGACCGCCGCCGTCGTTCGCGGCTCTCGACGAGCTGACCATCACCCAGCAGGGAGATCAGGTGACTCTCGCCGACAAGGACGGCAACACCCGCGTCCTGAAGACCGACAACCACAAGGTCCGCGACGAGAAAGCACTCGGCGGCCCCGTGGAGCTCAAAGCAGCCTGGGACAAGGACGGCATCCTCACCGTCGAGGTCAAGCCCGACAAGGGTCCGAAGCGGACGGAGTCCTACCTCGTCTCCAACGATGGCAAGCACCTTTACGTCACCCTCGTCCTCGATCGCAACGGCCATGAGATGAAGATCCGCCGCGCCTACGATTCGGCGCCGGAAGAAAAAGCTCCAGCAGAAGACAGTGGAGACGACGACGACCGCGAGCTCGTCGCCTAGCCTGTCGACTTTGAAATTCCCGGCGCTCCACGCCGCCGGGCCAGCGACGGAAAGCCCCTTGCCCGGGCTCATCCCAAGCCTTTCCTCACACGGTGCCCGGGGAAGGGACTTTCCGTCGCTGGCCTGGCGGCGCCGGTCTTCGAAAATCGCCCGATCGTCCTTCTGACACCTCACCGGTGGCCGCATCTGCTGTGGGAAATTCTCAGGGCACCCCATGCCATAGGCGCATAAGGGGGACATGCCTTGCCAGAAGAACCACAACTTAGTTATCCTAAGTGAGGCGGAAGAGAAGCATTCTTCGTCAGTGTGTCATCCCGGTCGCCAGGGCAGTCGATCGCGATGAAGCCATCCGAGCAAATCAATGACCTTGGAAAGCCGTCTGCACGGTGGGGCCATTGCCGCCTGAGCTTGTGCTCCCTGGGGATTGTAGGAGCTCCGGTTCGAGACTCCAGCAATACCCGTCCCGATGGTCGCAGACTCCTCCCGCAGCCGGTGAGGCAACACCGGCGCGGTAGAGAGCGCTGCTTTCGACACTAAGGAGAGACACATGAATCGCGCGAGACTCCTGCTTCCGATGGCTCTGTTCGCAGCGCTCGTCCCCGTGGCGGGCCATCCGCAAGAAGCATCCAAGGTTGCTCCCTCGGCCTCACAGGGAGTCGCCATCACGAGCCACCTGACTGGCACGGTCGCGGGTGGGGGACCGGTGAATCTCACTCTCGTAGGCGTGGCCAGCCACACCCAATCCGGCCTGTCAGTGCTGTTCACCAACAAGCTCCTGGTGGCGGTGAGCCCTGGCGACCTGGGTCCGATCACCGCCACCTTGAATCCCCAGCAGAGGTCGGTTGGAACGCTGAGCTCGAAGAAGTTTCCGGCCGAGCACCGGCAGAAATTCTTCCTGCAAATCCACAATGAGAAGTTGGGCACGCTGGTCTCCGATGCTCCGATCGTCCTCTCGGCGCGCATTGAGAGCTCTCCGCCAACGGCGACGTACAAGTCGACCGGCGGCAACGTTGCGTTTTACAAGGAGGGCGACCGCAGCAAGAAGCCGGTGCTCACCGTCCAAGAAGTCACCTCGGAAGTGAAGCCTTCGGCCTCGCAGGCGGTCGATATCAAGAGCCGCGTCACGGCCACGGTGGCCAACAAGCCGGTGAACCTTCAACTTGGCGGTACGGCTTCGCATCTCTTGAACGGTACGACCGTTCTTTTCACTGCCAAGAGACTGGTGGCGGTGAACCCCGGCCGCGTCGGTCCACTCACGATCACTCTGAATCCTCGACGCACGTCCGCTGGGACTCTCGCTTCGGAAAGGTTTCCAACAGAGCACCGGCAGAGCTTCTTCCTGCAGATCCAGAGCAAGCGCCTGGGGACGTTGGTCTCCGACGATCCGCTGACTCTCGTCGCGCACATCGAGAGCTCGCCACCGACGGCGACGTATAAGTCCGAAGGTAAACCGGTTGCTTTCTATAAGCAGGGCGATCGCGGCAAGAAGCCGGTGCTCACGATCGAGTCGGTGGAGTCAGAAGTGACACCCCCGAAGCAAGGCGCTCCCACGAAGAAGTGAGGAGCACCGTCGTCGGTGCGCGCAGGCGGCCTATCCACGTCTGCTTGACGCCCTGCGGACTCTGCAGAGGCGGAACCGGAGCGAAGCTCGCCGCTGCAACCCGCAGCGGCGAGCCTTCTGCCGCGGGGCTTCCTGCGGTTCAAATGAGCTTGGGCACGCCTGCCGACACGACCATGGTGCCATCCTTCAAGCCTCGGGTCTTCCTCACGAGCGGCTGATCGAGAGTGGCAAACCGATCAGCCTCTCCGCTGGAGGCTAGGTGGAGGGCATCCGCGAAATCCAAGCCCCGATCGTAGAGGGTCAGCGCCCGGAGCACCGCGCTACGGTCCTCCACCTATAGTCCTTTCAAAGCCCCCGTGTCAACCAGTCGCCTGCAGAGCCTTACGAAGGAGCACAATCTGGCCGGTGTGGTAAGCGTTGTGCTGGACGAGGCCGTTGACCATGGCCTGGTGAGTGACGCCCGTGCCCAGAGCTGGATCACGGTCGGAGAGGGAACCAACCGCCCGCTCCAGGTCCCTTTCCGAAAGCCTGGACATCACCTCCAGCACCTCGGCGAGGGAGGCTTCCAGGAGCTCGCAGTCCCGCTGCCAGACCGTCCCGGAGGCTTCGCCCGGCTCGGGCCAGTCTCCTTCCTGCGGGAGGGCCGGCTGGCTGCCGCCGAGGCGCCGGCGGACCTCGTTCTGCCAACCGGTCATGTGAAGAACGATCTCCCAGATGCTGTGCGCCCCCGGAATCGGGTGCGCCGCTGCTTCCGCTGCCGTCACGCCCTCCAGAGCGACCGTGGTGGCGGGGCCATGCCAGGGATCGTCGGAGTAACCCTTGCCGAGCTGCTCACGCAGGAACGGAACGTCGATCATGGCGGGATCTCCATTTTGCTTGCCCGGTGGCCGGTCGCTTCTTGTACTCTATCCTAAATATATGCATAATAGACACTGCTAACGCCTTCAAGGGCAAGGAGGACGGAATGAAGAAGCTCCTATTCGTCGTGGCCATGGTCCTCGTCGTCTTCGCGCTACCGTCTCACCACGTGAACGCCTTCAGCCAGTGCTGCGTCACCGCTTGCGGGACCACGCACGCCCACGGCTCCTCCAGCGGAGCGTCGAGCTGCCTGAATGCGGAGACCCAGGCGTTCAACAACGCCAACCCGGGCTGCTCCATCTGCTGGCAGGGCACTGTGACCGAACACTGCACGAAGACCGGAACCACCTGGTCCGGCACGGCCGACTACGACTTCATCTGCCTCACTCCCTGCGGCATCTGCTGACCCAGGGACCAGCCTATGGCTCGCCGCTGTGATCCTGTCGGCGGCGGGCCTCCGCGGGATCGCCGGAGATTCGGGCTACACAAACTCGCCGTCTCGATCCGCCTCGGGCGATCTCGGCTTCCATCTCCTCCAAGCTCCTGGCCGCCGATTGCGATGCAGATCCATGCAGCATACTATCTGCATTGGAGGTGCCGCCATGAGGACCACTCTCAATCTCGACGACGAAGCGCTCACGAGCGTGTTGAAGACATCCCCCGGGAAGACGAAGACAGATGTGATCAACGAGGCACTCCGAGAATACGCCCGGCGCCGGCGCCTTCAGGAATTCTTGGAATTCGAGGGCAAGATGCACTGGGAGGGGGATTTGGATCAGTTGCGGGGCCGGAGCCGTGAGATGCGGGAAGAGCCACTCAACTTCTAGCCCGAAGGGGCAGCAGCAGGACCAGACCGCCTCTGCTGGCTTTGAAAGATCTGGGAACACATTGCTCTTCAGATTGACGACCTAGTTCTTCAGATAGATCTCAGCCACCTCGGCTGCAAGAGCTCGGCACGAGCAGCGATCGGCAGCGACTCAGGATCGCCCATTGACAGCAACGTCTCCGGCTCGCGCTCCATGAGCTTGCATCGGACATCGCCGTCCCATAGAGCCAACCAGGCCGCGATGGTCTGCATGGAAGGAATCACCAGCGACACACCGTAACGCTCGGCAAATAGTAGGCGGCACAGGTTTCTCGCGGACATACCATGGTCCCGCAACGTCAAGAGCCGCCGAGCGGCGAGATACTCTTGAACCGAGCGGTGATGAAACCGAACACGCCCATAAGTCGCCGGGTCGAACAGCGCGCGACGCAGCAGCGCTTGGCGTTCCTCCTCAGTCCAGTCAGTCAGGATCTCTGCAGGGTCGAGCACACCTTCGGTCCGTTCGGTGTCGAGAGACTGTTCTGGCGAGCGGATCGTCCGCGTATGTGTCAGCGCGAGTGCCAACGCCAGCCGCTCGGCACCGGTGCAAGCGCGCTCGTTTGACAAGAGACCGCGATCGGGACGATCCGGGTCATCCCTCAGCTTGGCGGTCACGTTCGCAGCATGCTGTTCAGCACGGGTGCCGAGCCGGGCGCTCACCTTCCACGAGGCAACAAGTTCAATCACGTCCGACGGACGCCGCGCGAAGGCCCGGGCGTCTCGGCGGTGGATCTCCGCGATGAACGCCGCAGTGTTCGCAACCCCAAGGCTGCTGGCAAAGGTCACGATCTGACGCTCGCTCAAGGGGAGGAGGACGACGACCCGTGGACGTCCCACTGGTGGAGACTTACTGACGCTTGAACTACCTCCACGCTCGCGCAACGCGGTCAAGAAGACGGCGTCCGACTCGAGAAATGGGCGCGGCTGGACCTTCGTGATGGGCAGTTTCGCCTGAATGGTGGTCATGTCTACCGATGGACGCCAATCGTACGGGCGACATGAGATGACGATATACGCACGGTGCAGCAGGCCGTCAATCGCTTTGGCAAGCCGGCCCAGAGCGCGCTCAAGCTTTCCCTGTGTAAGCTTTAGTTCGTCGACAACATCGAGAAAGAACCAGGCTATCGACTGATCGTCTTTCTTCCACACTTCTAGGGCTCGTTCCTCGTCAGGCGACATGACCTCCGTGAGCGGCTCGCGGTCTAGCGATTCCAGCGGGACGAAAAAGGCAGGTTTATCTTCTGCGACCAATCGCCTGACCTGCTCTTGCATCTCAACCGTCTTGCCCGATCCGGCCTCGGCAAGCAATAGAACGCGTGGACACTGGAGCAACTCTGTCCAGCCGGTCGACGGCATGTAACTGCGGTCGTTCATCAAGGCGAGTAGCTCAGGTGCTTCGAGCTCGTCCTTTCCCAAGTCGCGGAATCGGCGAGACAAATCTACGTAGAGCATGTGAGGTCAGACAGAAAGAGCGGCGCGAACCTGGAAGTGGAGCGTGGGCCCTCTCACGCGTCAACTCGACTCAAAAGGATTGATGATCTCCACGCCGCAGTCGACAAAGTCACGGACGTTGCGAGTAGCAACCGCATAGCCCTTCGTCCGTGCGATCGACGCGATTTGTCCATCCTGGAAACTGAGCGGGCGACCGATTGCCCGGCGCCGTCCCATCACCACTCCGTAGTGCCTGGCGGCCTCTTCATCAAAGACCAGAATGCGACCCGAGAAAGCTTCGGCAATTACCCTCTCAAAGCCCTGTTCCAAATGGAGCCGTCGCTTACCTTGGGGCAGGATCTCCAAGCCAAAGCTGATTTCCCCTATGGTGACAGTCGTCAGGAACATCGCCGCCGATTCCTGGTCGTTTAACCAGGACACGACCGACGGGTCTGGCGACGGCTTCATCATTTCTGCAACGACGTTGGTGTCGACGATTATCATAAGGCGGGTCGAGAGCTACTTGAGATCCAGCGGCTCGTGAGGCTCCCTGGAGGGTAACTCCAGCTCTACTCCCCTGGCGGGGCCGAACACCTTCAGGAACAGATCGCCCAGCCGCTCCGGCGGCGAGACAGCTCGCCTCAAGATCTGACGGGCTTCCTCTTCCATGGAAATCCCCCTTCGGGTCGCGCGGTCCCGGAGCCGGTCATAGGTCTCGTCGTCAAGTTTGCGGATGCTCAAGCTGGCCACGGGGGTACCTCCTCGAGATCAATACCAACGACATGCTAGCACATGCTAGCAACCGGCGTTCGCGCCGGCCACGGCCCGGCCGACGCTGCACCGGAAGTGAACGGCATTGACCTTCCGTCAAGTGTTGCAGCGACAGAGAGGGGACAGCGATGATCTCGGCGTCCAACTCCGCGAGAGCAGCCTCGAGACGGTCAAGATTGGCGGGATCCGGCAGCAGGGCCAGGTCCAGATCGCGGCTAAACTCCGCTGCGCCGTATAACACGCAGGCCTGGCCGCCCATCAACAGGTGGGCGACCTGATGTCTCCGGATCGTAGAAAGGGCTTTGCGGATCGGGCTCGGGATCAAGGGAGCCTCCCATCGCTATGTAATGATGCCAGAGCTTGGCGCTCTCTTCCCAACGCTCCTGGGGAGTCATTCGGAACCAGTCCGCCCACTCGGGCTCGTACAGATCCTCGATCTCGATCATGATTTGCGCGGCTCGTCGTCCAGTTTGCGGATGCTCATGCCTGCCAAAGGGCACTTCCGCGAGGTCAGTCCCATGCTAGCACGTGCCAGGCGGGTCGCCGGCGCCCCCTTGACACCCCGCCCCACCCTGCCTACACTACCGACCGACCGGTAGAATTCTACCGGCTGGTCGGTATCGGAAAGGATTCACGCATTGGCGCGAGCGCCGGAAACAGGGTCGGACGTTCACCGCGAGCGGCACAAGACAGTGCTGGAGACCGCGGCACGCCTGATCTGCGAGCAGGGATACGAGGCGGCTTCGGTGCAGGACATCGCCGATGCTTGCGGGCTCACCAAGGCGGGGCTCTACTACTACATCCATAGCAAGGAAGATCTTCTCCTGGAGATCATGAGCTACGGGATGGACATCTTCGAGGAGCGCGTCCTCCTGCAGGTCCTCAACATCGCCGATCCCGTCGAACGCCTCAAGGCGTGCATGGAGAAAAACATCTTCCTGGTGACCGAGGGCTGGAGCAAGGAGGTCACCATCATCCTCCACGAGCACGAGACGCTCACCGGCGCCGCCCGGGCGCAGATCAACGCCCGGAAGAAACGCTACGTCCACTTTCTCGAATCGTCGTTCGAAGAGGCCGTACGGGAGGGACGCATCCGCCCCGTCGAGCCGCGGGTGGCGGCGTTCTCGTTCCTCGGACAGGTGCTCTGGATCTACAAGTGGTTCCGCCCGGACGGCAAGATTCCCGCCGCCCAGCTCGCCCGCGAGATGCAGGATCTCTTTTTCGGCGGATTGGAGATCAATCCCACCAAGACGGTTGGTCCCGCCAAGACAGTCGCGAAGAAATTGGCTTCCAAGAAGACCGACAAGAGGAGTCGAACGGCATGAGACCGAATCGTGAGGTGGGGGTCGCCGGCTATGGCGCCTATGTGCCGCGTCTGCGGGTGCGGACGTCCGATATTTCGAACGCTTGGCGCTCGCGCAGCGCCGCCGCGCCGGCGGTGGCCGAGAAGTCGGTCCCCGGTCCTGACGAGGATGTGGTGACGATGGCCATCGAGGCCGCACGCACGGCCCTCGACCGCGCCGGCACCGATCTCGAAGACATCGGCGCCGTCTGGGTCGGCACGGAGTCGAAGCCCTATGCCGTAAAGCCCTCGGCCACCATCGTCGCCGAAGCGCTGGGAATCACTCCTCACGTTGTGGCCGCGGACATGGAGTTTGCCTGCAAGGCCGGCAGCGAGGCCATGCAAGCCGCCGTCGCCTTCGTGGGCTCCGGTATGGTGGAGGCCGCGCTCGCCATCGGCATGGACACCGCCCAATCGAAACCCGGCGACGCCCTGGAGTATACCGCCGGTTGCGGCGGCGCAGCCTATCTATTCTGCGACGCCAGCAAGGCGATTGCGGTGGTCGAGGCCTCCATCTCTCACGTTACGGACACGCCGGATTTCTTCCGCCGCGAGACGGCCCACTACCCCGAGCACGGCAGCCGTTTCACCGGCGAGCCCTCGTACTTCCGCCACACGCTCGCCGCGTCGCGCAAGCTGCTAGCGGAGGTGGGGTTCGAAGCGAAGGATTTCGCCCACGCCGTGTTCCATCAGCCGGTCCCCAAGTTCGTGGAGAAGGCCGCGGCCGAGCTCGGCT
>Ga0134121_10001592_pt1 | contig 21158 bp, 21 predicted proteins | sample KB301_FD_96463 | JGI IMG/M metagenome (GOLD analysis project Ga0134121, IMG submission 96463) | Terrestrial soil microbial communities without Nitrogen fertilizer from Kellogg Biological Station, Michigan, USA - KB3-0-1 | ecosystem: Environmental > Terrestrial > Soil > Unclassified ... | reverse complement strand
TCGAACGGCGGCTCGCCGAGCGAGTAGCTCACGAACTCGAGCCGCGCGTTCTGCGAATGGCTGACGATCGGGAAGATCGAGGTGAACGCCGCCTGCAAGCCCTCGTTCCTGCGGCCCTCGGGCGACATGTGCGCCTGGAGGAACGCGGTATAGGACTCGAGCTGGGTCGCGATGAGGAACGGCGTCTTCTGCACGATCGCCCTCTTCGCGAAGCTCTTGCGGATGCGTTTACGCTCGGTCAAGGAATAGGTCATTTAGGCTCCTGGTCGCCCAACGGCTGAAGAACAGAGGAAAAACCTTGCCCAAGCAAGGTCTTTGCTCTGCTCTTCGGATTCGGGGAGGGTCGGTAGGACCCCTCCCCTAGGCCGAAGTTCCTAGTGCGTTTCCGGTTACTTAATTTCAGCTTTCGCGCCCGCGTCGGTGAGCTTTTTCGCGATCGCGTCGGCGTCGGCCTTCGATACGCCCTCCTTCACCGGCTTGGGCGCGCCGTCGACGAGGTCCTTGGCTTCTTTCAGCCCAAGGCTCGTCACTTCGCGCACCGCCTTGATGACGTTGACCTTGTTGTCGCCAACGGCAGTCAGCATCACGGTGAACTCGGTCTTCTCCTCCTTCGGCGCAGCGGCGGCGGCGCCGCCCGCGGCCGGGCCCGCCACGACGGTGGCCGCCGCAGCCGAGACGCCGAACTTCTCTTCCATGTCCTTGATGAGCTGCGAGAGCTCGAGGACGGTCATCTTGCTGATCTCTTCCAGAATTTGAGCGCGTTCCATTTGCGTTTCCTCTAAATAGGTTCCTGATTGGTTAGGCCGCAGCCTTTTCCTTCGAATCGCGATACGCGGCGAGCGTCCGCGCGAACTTCCCGGGCACCTCGTTCATGGTGCGCACGAGCTTCGCGACCGGCGCCTGCATCGTGCCCATCAGCTTGGCGATCAGCTCCTCGCGCGACGGCAGCAGCGCGAGCGCCTTGACGTCCTTGTCGGACATCTTGGTGTTGGCCATCGCGCCGCCCTTGATCACGAAGAGTTCGTTTTCCTTCGCGAACTCCGCGATGACCTTCGCTCCGGCAACGGGATCGGCGGCAATGCCGTACATCAGCGGCCCGACCATCTGGTCGGACAGCTGCTCGAACGGCGTGCCCTTCACGGCCCTGCGCGCGAGCGTGTTCTTCAGCACGCGCAGGTAAAGGCCCGACTTCCGCGCCTTGGAGCGGAGCTGCGTGACGCGCGCGACGTCCAGGCCGCGATACTCCGCGACGATGACCGCCTGCGCTTTCGCCAGCTGGGCCGCGACTTCTGCGACTACGGCCTGCTTTTGCTCCAGATTAAGACCCAAGGTCTACCTCCTTTGCTGCGTTAAAAACCGGCGACCTTGAATCAGGAACCGTTGTGGCATTCCTTCTCCGGGTGCGCCGTCTACGTAGGCAACCGCTCGATTAAGCGTTTCCGCGCCTACGGTCTTTGACGACAGCTGTTCGTTAAAACAGCAGCCCAAAGTCACTGTTGCGCCGAGAGCGATGAGGGATCGACCTTCACGCCGACGCCCATCGTGCTCGAGACAGAAAGCTTCTTCAGAAAAATTCCTTTCGTCGCGGCCGGCTTCGCCTTGTTCAGCGCATCGACCAGCGCCGCGAGGTTCTCGCGCAGCTGCTCCTGCGTGAACGAGGCGCGGCCGATGGTGCATTGCACGACGCCCGACTTGTCGGCGCGGAACTGCACCTGGCCCGCCTTCGCGTTCTTCACCGCGCCCGCCACATCCGGGGTCACCGTGCCGACCTTCGGGTTGGGCATCAGGCCGCGCGGGCCGAGGATCTGGCCGAGCGCGCCGACGACGCGCATCGCCTCCGGCGCCGCGATCACCACGTCGAAATCCATCTTGCCGGCCTTTACCTGCTCGGCAAGATCCTCCATGCCGACGATTTCGGCGCCTGCGGCCTTGGCGGCGGCGGCCTTGTCACCCGGCGCGAACACCGCGACTCGGACTTTCTTTCCCGTGCCCGCAGGCAGCACCACCGAACCACGCACGGTCTGGTCGCCCTTCTTCGCGTCGATGCCGAGGTTCACCGCGACGTCGATCGCTTCGTCGAACTTGGCGGTGGCCGTTTCCTTCACGAGCTTCAGCGCCTCGGTGGCCGCGTACGTCTTGGTCGGGTCCACCTTGTTGGCGAACGCCTTCCTGCGCTTGGAGATGTGCGGCATTTACATGCCCTCCACGATCACGCCCATCGAGCGGGCGCTGCCCGCGACGATGCGCATCGCCGCTTCGAGATCCGACGCATTCAGGTCGGGCATCTTCTGCTTGGCGATGTCCTCGACCTGTTTCTTCGTGATCTTGCCGACCTTGTCGGTGTGCGGCTTGGAACTGCCCGACTCGATGCCGGCCGCCTTCTTGATCAGCACCGTGGTCGGCGGCGTCTTGATGATGAACGAGAAGCTCTTGTCGGCATACGCGGTGATCACCACCGGCAGCGGCAGGCCCGGCTCGACCTTCTGGGTTTGGGCGTTGAACGCCTTGCAGAACTCCATGATGTTGAGCCCGCGCTGTCCCAGCGCCGGCCCGATCGGCGGCGAGGGATTCGCCTTGCCGGCCGGAACCTGAAGCTTGATGAGTCCAACGATCTTCTTCGCCATTGCAGTTCTCCTGTGGGTACCAGCGAACGCCTGATGAGGCGCTCTCCCCGGTTGTTACGCCTTCTCGACCTGCCCGAATTCCAGCTCCACCGGCGTCGAGCGGCCGAAGATCGTGACCGCCACGCGCAACCGGCTCTTCTCGTAGTTCACGTCTTCCACCGTGCCCTGGAAATCGGTGAACGGGCCGTCCTTCACGCGCACCATCTCGCCCACCTCGAACAGCACCTTGGGCTTGGGCTTCTCCACGCCCTCACGCATCTGCTGCATGATGGCTTCCACTTCCTTCTCCGGAATCGGCGCCGGCTTGGTCGCCGTGCCGCCGACGAAGCCGGTGACCTTGTTCGTGTTCTTCACGAGATGCCAGGTGTCGTCGTTCATCTCCATCTCGACCAGCACGTAGCCCGGGAAGAACTTGCGCTCGGACATGTGCTTCTGTCCGCCTTTCATCTCGACGACCTCTTCCACCGGCACGAGGATCTTGCCGAACTTTTCGGTCATGCCGGCGCGGTTGATGCGGTCCTCGAGCGCCCGCGCGACGGACTTCTCGAAGCCCGAATACGCGTGCACCACGTACCACCGCTTATTCCCCGTCGCGGTCATGTTTTCTTCCAGCCGAGAATCAAGTCGTACAGAACCCATTCGAGTGTCTTATCGCTAAGCCAAAGAAAAACCGCCATCACTACCACGAAGGCGAACACCGCCGCCGTGGTCTGCATCGTTTCCTTTCGCGTCGGCCACACCACCTTCTTCACTTCGGCGACCGACTCCGACGCGAACGCGGCGAACTGCCGACCGGGTTCGCTGAACCACGCTACTGCCGCGCCCGCCGCGATGCCCGCCACCACGGCAAGGATTCGCAGTACCAGCGCTGTGCCTTCGCCGAGCCAGTAGTAGGCCCAGATGCCGGCGACCACTAATGCAACGCCTATTGCCAGTTTCAGCTTGTCGATCATCGTGCCTTCGCAGACTCAGTTGCTGGCAGGGGCAGAGGGCCTCGAACCCCCAACCTTCGGTTTTGGAGACCGACGCTCTGCCAATTGAGCTATGCCCCTGTGCCTCGTCTCTCCGTTACTCGATGATCTTCGCCACGACGCCGGCACCGACGGTCTTGCCGCCCTCGCGGATGGCGAAGCGCAGTCCCTGCTCCATCGCCACCGGCGTGATCAGCGTCACCACCATCTTCACGTTGTCTCCGGGCATCACCATCTCCGTGCCCTTGGGCAGCTCCACCGCGCCCGTCACATCGGTGGTCCTGAAGTAAAACTGCGGCCGGTAGTTGTTGAAGAACGGCGTGTGCCGCCCGCCTTCTTCCTTGCTCAGGACATACACCTCGCACTCGAACTTCGCGTGCGGGGTGATCGAGCCGGGCTTCGCCAGCACCTGGCCGCGCTCCACTTCCTCGCGCTTGGTACCGCGCAGCAGGATGCCGCAGTTGTCGCCCGCCTGGCCCTCGTCCAGGAGCTTTCGGAACATCTCAACACCGGTACAGACGGTCTTGGTCGTCGGCTTGATGCCGACGATCTCGATCTCGTCTCCCACCTTGATGCGCCCACGTTCCACGCGACCGGTCACCACCGTGCCGCGCCCCGAGATGGAGAAGACGTCTTCCACCGGCATCAGGAACGGCTTGTCGATCTCGCGCTTGGGCGTCGGGATGTAGGAGTCGAGCGCCTCGGCGAGCTTGTAGATGGACTTGACCCCCAGGTCACTGTCTTCGCCCTCCAGCGCCTTCAGCGCGCTGCCGATGATGATCGGGGTCTTGTCGCCGGGGAACTCGTACTTGGAGAGCAACTCGCGCACCTCGACCTCGACGAGCTCCAGGAGCTCCTTGTCGTCCACCATGTCCGCCTTGTTCAGGTACACCACGATGAAGGGCACCCCCACCTGGCGCGCAAGCAGGATGTGCTCGCGCGTCTGCGGCATCGGCCCATCGGCTGCGCTCACCACCAGGATCGCCCCGTCCATCTGCGCCGCCCCCGTGATCATGTTCTTGATGTAGTCCGCATGCCCCGGGCAGTCCACGTGCGCGTAGTGGCGCTTCTCCGTCTGGTACTCGACATGCGCCGTGTTGATCGTGATGCCGCGCGCCTTCTCCTCCGGCGCCGCATCGATCTGGTCGTAGTTCTTCGCCTCGCCACCGAACTTCTTCGCCAGCACGTGCGTCATCGCCGCCGTCAGCGTCGTCTTGCCATGGTCCACGTGCCCGATCGTGCCCACGTTCACGTGGGGCTTGGTGCGCTCGAATTTAGCTTTTGCCATCTAGAAGTTCCTGATCAGTCCTGTATGCCTGGTGCCCATGACGCGGATTGAACGCGTGACCTCTCCCTTACCAAGGGAGTGCTCTACCACTGAGCTACATGGGCCAAATTTCGTAACTGCAGGGCCGAATCTCGTCTCTGCGCAGTGGAGCGGGTGAAGGGAATCGAACCCTCGTCATAAGCTTGGAAGGCTTCTGCTCTACCATTGAGCTACACCCGCCTGATTCAACCGTCACCCAAAAAGTTCTGCCTGTTTTCCGCCGCACATCGATCCCGCATGTCGAGTTCCGCGGGCGCCCGAATCTGGTGGAGGGGGTTGGATTCGAACCAACGTAGGCGCAAGGCCAACAGATTTACAGTCTGCCCCCTTTAGCCGCTCGGGCACCCCTCCGGCGGAACCCGCGATTTTATTGAATTTTCCTAGACTTGGTCAAGAAAATCGGACCCGAATCCTCAACCACCGTACCGTACGTTCGCCGCGATCGAGCGAAGGGCGGAAAGGGCGCTGCAGCAGGCTAGCCAGGATGTCTTCGGGTTATCCGGCGTGGGGACGTTTTCGAGCACAACGGTGAATCTCCCCGTGCGTCCAGATACATGGATCGTGTGGGTATTGAAGGTAAGGCCCGGGTCTGCCACGACTTTTAGCCGGGTCTGATCGAGCCCAATGCCGGCGAGCGAGAGAACCGCCGCGATGTTCACGTTTTGCGGGAAATGCGGAACGCCGTCTCGGGCGGTGCCTTCGAAAAGCGTATGCGCTGCCTCGAGGTGGCCGAGATCCACGCCGAGCGCCTCGACATAAGGGATGCCCTTCCACGCCGCCGGAGGTTTAGCCACCTGGATCGAAACCGCTTCCACGCCCGCGCGGCAGGCCGATTTCAGGGCATCGAGCCCGCCGATTCCACCCGAGGGTACATAGAGCAGTGCGCGGGATTTTTCCGCCGCCTGTTCCGCGCTGTGCCGCAGTCGATCGTCGGTGAGCGCTCCGGCAGAGAGAACGACGACGCTTATCCCTTGCTCCAGAAATGTCACGAGGTGGTCGCGCACCGCCTCGTGCGACGCCGCTTCAAGCACGACGTCCGGCTTGTGCTCGACTAGCCGTACCGCACCGACGACATACGGCAGCTTGAATTCGCGTGCCAGCGCTGCGCCACGCGATATCGCGTTGCGACCGGACAGCGCCACGAATTCGATGCGAGGAAGCTCGCCCGCTCTAGACTGCTCCAGAACGAGGCGGGCAATGGTGCCGCCCCCCAATACGGCTACCCTTACCTTGTTTTGCAGTTGGTATGATTGCTTACGAGGAGGCGGCATTTGCGTATCGCGATTCTAGAAGACGACCCGGACCAGCTCGCGCTGCTCAAGCGCTGGGTCGGTGCAGACGGCCACGACGTCCATGGCTGGTTATCGGGCCGCGAAGCGATGCGGCAAGCCGGGCGCGAGAGCTTTGACCTCTTCATGCTCGACTGGCAGGTGCCCGACATTTCCGGCACGGAGGTGCTCGGCTGGCTGCGCAGCAACGTGTCGAAGACGGTGCCCATCCTCTTCGTCACCGTGCGCGACTCGGAGCAGGACATCGTCTTTGCGCTCGAGCACGGCGCCGATGACTACATGGTGAAGCCCGTGCGCCGCGCGGAACTCCTCGCTCGGCTGCACGCGTTGCTACGGCGCGCATATCCGATCGAAGAAAAGAAACAGCTTTCGTTTCCTCCGTTTGAAATAGACATCCAGCGCAGCGAGATCCGGCGGGACGGCAACAAGATCGAACTCACGCCGAAGGAGTTCGAGCTGGCGGTCACGCTCTTCCGCAACATGGGTCGGCTGCTTTCCCGTGGCCACCTGCAGGAAACCGTCTGGGGCCGAAGCGGCGATCTGGCGACGCGCACAGTCGATACGCACGTGAGCCAGGTACGCAAGAAGCTCGATCTGCGTCCCGAGTCGGGCTATCGCGTGGTGCCCGTCTACAACTACGGTTATCGGCTGGAAACCACTCGCTTAGACCCGGCGGCCGGCGCACCGGCGACATAACACGCCTTGAGTCCTGCCGGCGCAGCGTATCTGGGATTCTTCGCCGATTTACTGACCGCGGTATTTCCTCGATATTGATCATCTGTCGCCGCAGGTCGGCGAGCATCCGAAGCTCGCCCTCTTCTCTTATTAGGCGATAGCGCGGTGACCCTCGGTCCAGATCCAGTGGAGCAATCGACGAATTCATGCGTGCGAATCCGAAAGTGCTGCGGCTGCGAGTTCGCGCCCACGAGCCACTAAGTGCGGCTGCAAAAAATAAGGGGCAGACCTTGCGGGCTGCCCCTTAGCGCATCCCGTCGGAAAGAGGAGGAGGAGGATCCGACGAGTGCTGCGACGCAGCAACTATACCACCTTTCTCCCCAGAGTCTAGAATCCGGTACTTTTGTAAAACACCTTTGCAATATCCGCAAAGATGGCCGATGCCCTTCAAGAGATGGCGATTTTCGCCAAAGTGGTCGCCGCCGGGAGCCTTTCCGCGGCTGCCCGCGAGCTTGGAACGTCGCCCGCCCTGGTAAGCCGCCGGCTGGCGGCCTTGGAGTCCCGGCTCGGGGTGCGCCTCGTAAATCGAACGACGCGAACGCTGAACCTCACAGTCGAGGGCAGCCGCTATTACGAGGCGTGCACCCGCGTGCTCGCCGATATCCAGGAAGCGGATGCCGAGGTCGCGGCCGGGCGCGTGGAGCCGCGGGGCGCGCTCAAGGTCGCGCTGCCCGCGTCGTTCGGCCACCAGCACGTTGCGCCGCTCGTGCCGAAGTTCGCCGAGCGCTACCCAAAGGTGGAGCTCGCGCTCAGCCTCTCGGATCGAAGCGTCAATGTGATGGATGAAGGTTTCGACGTCGCGGTGTGCATCGCCGATCTTCGCGACTCCTCACTCGCGGCGCGCCGGCTCGCGCCGAATCGGCGCGTCGTCTGCGCAAGCCCCGCCTATCTCGCGGCGCATGGGACGCCGCGCACGCCGGAAGACCTTGCGAAGCACAACTGCCTCGTCGTCAGCGACTTCACTGCCAATTGGGAGTACAAGACGCGCGATGGGCGCTCTACTTCGGTTCGAGTGCAGGGTCGTTATGCCTGCGACAACTGGGAGGTGCTCCGCCAGTGGGCGCTCGCAGGGCTTGGCATCGCGCTGAAATCCACGTGGGATGTATATCGCCAGCTTGAAGACGGCACTCTGGTGGCCATTTTGCCGGACTACGTCTTCCATTCGGATGTGGCCATCTACGCGGTCTACCCGCACCGCCGCTTTCTCCCCGCGAAGACGAGGGTCTTCATCGACTTCCTCGCCGAGTCGTTCGGGCCCGACCCTTACTGGGACCGGGCCGCGCCTCGTCCAAAGCCCAGGATTCGGGCCCGCACGGGCAGCTAGCCGTGCTACCCTGCGCGCCCCGCAAGGGACACAATCCCAAGCGACAGCTGTCCCACACGAACACAATTTTTGTGGACCGGTGAAATGAACGCTCCAGTCGATCGCGCAGCGCTCGCTGCTGCATCCCTAGACGATAGGTACACCCTGGAACGCGGCCGGGTCTTCCTTACCGGCACGCAGGCGCTGATTCGCTTGATGATGCTGCAACGCGAGCGCGACACGGGCGCCGGCGTCAACACGGCAGGCTTCGTGTCCGGCTACCGTGGTTCGCCACTCGGGGGCTTGGACCAGAGCCTGTGGCGCGCCCGCAAGCATCTCGAGTTGCATCACATCCGCTTTCAGCCCGGTGTGAACGAGGATCTCGCTGCTACGGCCATCTGGGGTTCGCAGCAGCTGAACCTATTCCCGAAAGCGCGCTACGACGGCGTGTTTTCGATGTGGTACGGCAAAGGGCCTGGCGTCGATCGTTGCGGCGACGTCTTCAAGCATGCGAACGCCGCCGGCACCTCGCGCCATGGCGGCGTGCTTGCACTCGCCGGCGACGACCACGCAGCGAAGTCTTCCACGCTGCCGCATCAATCGGAGCACATTTTCAAGGCGTGCCTGATTCCGGTGCTGAATCCGGCGAACGTTCAGGATTATCTGGATCTCGGCCTGCATGGCTTCGCCATGAGCCGCTACTCGGGCTGCTGGGTCGCATTCAAGTGCGTGACCGACGTGGTCGAATCGGGTTCCTCCGTGATCGTCGATCCGGATCGCGTGAAGATTGCAATGCCGACCGACTTCAGCATGCCACCCGGCGGGCTCAACATTCGCTGGCCGGACGGCATCCTTGAGCAGGAAGCGCGCATCCTCGATTACAAGGTATATGCCGCGATCGCGTATGCACGTGCGAACGGCCTCGACCGCCTGGTCTGGGACTCACCGCGTGCGCGCCTCGGCATCGCCACCACAGGCAAATCGTTCGGCGATGTCATGCAGGCACTCTCGGATCTCGGCATCGATGAGCGCGTCGCGCGAGATATTGGCCTGCGCGTGTACAAGATCGCGCTTACCTGGCCACTCGAGCCGCAAGGTGCCCGGCGCTTTGCAGACGGGCTCGAAGAAATCCTGGTCGTCGAGGAAAAGCGCCAGGTCATCGAGTACCAAATCAAGGAGGAGCTCTACAACTGGAAGGAAAACGTGCGGGCGCCGCGGGTCGTCGGCAAGTTCGATGACAGCGGCGAATGGAGCCGTAGCGGCGGCCAGCCCGCCGGCACCTGGCTCCTGCCCGCGCACTATGAGCATTCACCCGCGATGGTGGCGCGCGCCATCGCGCAGCGACTCGAGAAGCTCGGCATGACCGGCGCGCTCGGCAGCCAGTTCCGCGAGCGCCTCGCTTTCCTCGACTTCAAAGAGAAGGCTCTGGCGCGTCCGCGCGTCACCACGGTGCGCCAGCCGTACTTCTGCTCCGGCTGCCCGCACAACACCTCGACACGCGTGCCCGAAGGCAGCCGTGCCACCGCCGGCATCGGCTGCCACTTCATGGCCGTGTGGATGGACCGCAGCACCTCCACGTTTACGCACATGGGCGCGGAAGGCGCGCCCTGGATCGGACAGGCGCCATTCACCGACGAGAAGCACATCTTCGCGAACCTCGGCGACGGCACGTACTTCCACTCGGGCCTGCTCGCGATCCGTGCCGCCGTCGCGGCGAAGGTCAACATGACCTACAAGATCCTCTACAACGATGCGGTGGCGATGACCGGCGGACAGCGGCATGACGGCCCGCTCGACCCCGCGATGATCTCGCGCCAGATCGCCGCCGAAGGCGTGAAGCCGATCATCGTCGTCACCGATGAGCCCGAAAAATATCCGCACGGCACGAGCTGGGCGCCCGGCGTCACGATCCGCCACCGCGACGAGCTTGACGCCGTGCAGCGGGAGCTACGGGAAACGCCCGGCGTCTCGGCGCTCATCTACGACCAGACCTGCGCCTCCGAGAAGCGCCGGCGGCGGAAGAAAAACGAATATCCCGATCCGGCGATGCGCGCGGTGATCAACGAAATGGTGTGCGAAGGGTGCGGCGATTGCAGCGTGCAATCGAACTGCCTCTCGGTCGAGCCGCTCGAGACGGAGTTCGGCCGCAAGCGCGTCATCAACCAGTCCTCGTGCAACAAGGATTTCTCCTGCGTCAAGGGCTTCTGTCCCAGCTTCGTCACCGTCGAGGGCGGTCGCTTGAAGAAAGGCCGCTCGGCGGCAAAGACGGTCGACGATTTCGGGCCCCTCAGCGAGCCTGCGGTCCGTGCGCTCACCGGCCAGTATGGTGTCCTCGTCACGGGCATCGGCGGCACGGGCGTCATCACCATCGGCCAGATCCTGGCGATGGCGGCGCATCTCGAGGGCAAAGGCGTGTCGGTTCTCGACATGTCCGGCCTCGCGCAGAAATACGGCGCCGTGATGTCGCACGTGCAGCTCGCGCCAAATCCCGAATCGCTGTCCGCCACGCGCATCGACACGGGCGGCGCAAGCCTGGTCATCGGATGCGACCTGGTGGTCACGGCGAGCACCGATGCAATCGCCAAGATGGCGCCGGGCCGCACGAGCGCGGTCGTGAACGCGACCGTCACGCCGACCGCGGAGTTCGTCCGCAACCCCAATTGGCAGCTCCCGGGCACCGACCTGCGGCAAGACATCGGCGAAGCGTGCGGTCCGGATCACGCCGCATTCGTCGCCGCGACCGAGCTCGCCACCGGGCTGATGGGCGACGCGATCGCCACCAACATGCTGATGCTCGGCTACGCCTACCAGAAGGGCTGGCTGCCGATATCAGCGGCATCGCTCGAGCGCGCGATCGAGCTGAACGGCGTCGCCGTCGATTTCAACAAGCAGAGCTTCCTATGGGGCCGGCGCGCTGCCGTGGACCTTGCGAAGGTCGAGCGCCTCGCAAAGCCGGCCGAGGTCATCGCGCTCGGCGAGCACTTCTCGCGCTCGCTCGACGAGCTCGTCGAGCGCCGCGTCAAGCACCTGACCGGATACCAGGACGCGGCGTACGCCGAGCGCTACCGCAGGCTCGTCGAGCGCGTGCGCAGCCGCGAGCAGGAGCTCACGAAGTCGACGAAGCTCGTCGAGGCCGTCGCGCGCTACTACGCCAAGCTCCTCGCCTATAAGGACGAGTACGAGGTCGCCCGGCTCCATGCCGACGGCGCGCTCGAGCGCAAAATCTCCGGCATGTTCGAAGGCGATTACAAGCTCGTCTTCCACCTGGCGCCGCCGCTCATCGCCCCACGCGACACGGTCACGGGCGAGCTGCGCAAGATGCGCTTCGGCGCGTGGATGCTGCCCGTGTTCCGAGCCCTGAAGCGCCTGCGCGGATTGCGCGGCACGGCATTCGATCCTTTCGGCTATACCGAGGAACGCCGCATCGAGCGTTCGCTCATCGCCGAATACGAAGCGGATGTCGAGCGCCTCCTCGCCAAGCTGTCGCCGGCGAGCCATGCGCTCGCGGTGCAGATCGCCTCGATCCCGGAGGAAATCCGCGGCTTCGGCCACATCAAGATGCGCAGCGCCATCACCGCACGGAAGAAGCGCGCCGAGCTCCTCGCGAAACTCGAAAGCCCGCAGGCCGAGCGCGCCGCCGCTTGAAGAAGCTCGCAGCGCTCATCGCCTGCGTCACGCTCGCCGCGTGCGCCGCGCAAGCGCCAGAGCCGAGCTCGCCCTATCACCTGACAGAGAATCCCGCCGAGAGCGCGCAGCCGGTCGCTCTGCAGATCCTTCGCGCTCTCGCCGCCGGCGACATAGAGCAAGCCGCGAAATTCTCGAACGCGCCCGAGCGCCGGGCCGAAGTACTGCGCGAATTTCGCGCGCGCGTGGGCGACCAAGAATTCAAGCGCGTCTATGGCGAATATCTCGCACCGGAAAATCGCGTCATTGCAGAAGTCGCTCTCGGTCCACGGCGTCTCCTGGTGTGGAGGCTCGGCAGCGCCGGCGATCGCGTCGTTGGCCAGTACTACGTGCAAGTCGACGATCGGTTCGTGATGGACGACGAGCGGAGTCCGGAGCGCGCGGAGCTCACGAGAGCACTTGCAAAATATCGCTCAACCAAATGATGTAACCACCTGACCGACAAGGTGAAATTTATCGATTTGTGTATTTTGCAACGCAACATGCCGTGAGATCCGTCATCAAAAAAACCAGCAAAAATAGGCACTTCTGATGTTCATTGACAGGCAGAGTGGGAGGGATTTCTATAAGATGCGGTCCGCGTCGGCTGCTTAATTCTGGTCAATGATTGCCGGACACCGATGGCAATAATCAGATTGGAAATCGGACAAAGGGAGAAGAGTTCATGTTCAAGAAAATTGCGATCGCCTCTGCTGCCGCTGCGCTCTTCGGCATCGGACAGAGCGCGACAGCCGGCCAAACGTCGAACACGATGAACGTGACGGCGAACGTCAACGCCAACTGTGTCGTTACCACGGCCCCGAGCGACTTCACCGGCGCCTATGATCCCGTCGGCACGAACGCGACGACACCTGCGGGCGACCTCACCTTCACGCAATCGATCGTCTTCAAATGCACAAAGAGTTCGTCCGGGGTCACCACCGGCATCACCAACGGCGCGAACTTTAGCAGCGGTCGCCGACTGGCAGATACTGGTGCCGCGAACTTCCTTAACTACGACCTGTATCAACCGGCCGCCGTCGGCGCTGGTGCATCGTGCGCCTATTCGCAGGCATACAGTACGGCCGGCGCGGGCCTGTTCGCGGTCACCGGAGCGAACTTCACCACGTCGACGACTGCCGTGACCGTGAAGATCTGCGGCAAGATCCCGGGCGCGCAAGACGTTCCTGCGACGGGCGCCTATACGGACGCGGTCACCGTAAACGTCAACTTCTGATTTCCAGCCGGAGCACTGTTCCGGCATTGCTGTAATGCTTCGCGCGGGTGGCAGGTCAGGGCTGGCCTTTGGGCTGGCCCTGTTGCTTTATGTCCCCGCGCCCCGCGCGGGTACCTACACGATTGCGACCGTCAGCGTGAGCACGACGGTAAGTGCCAATTGCACGGTCACGACGAACACGTTGGATTTCGGCGCCTACGATCCCATCGGCACGCAAAGGACGAACAACCTCGACGTCGGGACAAGCCAGATCACGATCGCTTGCGTGCAGGGCTCAGCGCCGACCATCGCCTTCAATCTCGGGCTGAATGCTTCCGGCACTACTCGCAGGATGCTCAGGACGACCACCCCGGCGGACTATCTGAATTACGAGCTCTACCAGCCACCCGGCAACAGCCCGAACACGCCATGCAGTTTCGGCGGATCACTGGTCGTATGGGGCACTTCAGGAAGCAACCTGTTCACGCCGAGTGCGCCACCAAGCAAGAGCAACCGCAGCTTTTTTATTTGCGCGCGAGTTCCATCTGGCCAGGACCCGAGCGTTGGCACCTACAACGATACCGTGACGGCCACTGTGAACTTTTAGGTATATCATGCGGTTTAATAACAAAAAAAACGTTTTTCTGGCGGGTCACGGCGTCGAACGGGAGAGTGGTGCAAAGCCTTGCGGAGTCCATCGAGCAGCGTCTGATGTCCACCGTGCGGTTGCTCATAGCGGCCTGCGCGGTAGTTTCCTCGCATGCGTTCGCCGGCTCCTTCGACGTAAATCCGATACGAGTCGACCTGACGGCACAAAGCCGCACCGCCACCGTATCGGTGCGCAACAGCGGAGACGACCCGGTCGTCGTACAGATCAGCATTCAGGCCTGGTCGCAAAACGGCGGGAAGGACGTATTGACGGACACCAAGGATGTGATCGTGAGTCCGCCGATCGCCACGATCCCGCCAGGGCAGGAACAGATCGTGCGAATCGGAATGCGCCGCGCACCCGACGCGCAGCGGGAGCTCAGCTACCGCATGTTCCTGCAAGAAGTGCCGCCGCCGCCGCGCCCAGGGCTCCAAGGACTTGTCGTGGCGTTGCGCATCGGTCTGCCGATTTTTGTGCAGCCGCGCGCGGGCGCCGGCAAAGCCGCGCTGGTGTGGAACCTGGACATGGGTTCGCCGGACACCCTGAAGCTGAAGGTCGACAACAAAGGTACGGCTCACATCCAGATTGCCACCATCGAGCTTTACCGCCGGTCCGAGAAAGATGCTGTCGCAGAGTTCTCCGGCCTCGCTTACGTGCTTCCCGGTCAAACGCGCGATTGGGACCTGAAGCCGCGCGACCCCGCTATCAAGCGAGGTGAGCGCCTTCGCATGAAGGTCTCGACCGATGCGGGCAGTATCGACACGGAAATCGAGCTGGGCGGAATCTAAAGTAGCTAGGCGCCTTCTATGGGCGCTTGTTCTGGCACTGCGATGCCCCCCGGGCTACGCCCAAGACCCGGGCCTCTCGCTCCGCTACTCCGAAACACTCTCAGGCCGACCGGGCGCGCCGGCTACGCAGCCGGAGTTCGACCTGAACCCCCCGCCGCTGGGCCTGTCCCTCAGTCACGAGCTAGTTTCTGCTCGCACTCCAGAGCCTGCGGCGAGCGCAGAACTGAGCGAAGTGCTCTTCCAGGTCGATGTGAACAGCCAGGGTTTCAACGAGACCGTCGCCCTACTGCGCAGCCCGGACGGGCGATTCTTCGTCGCCGCCGAGGATCTCGAGCGCTGGCGCCTGCGTGTTCCCAGCGCAGTGCCGCTGCGACGCGAGGGCAAGTCCTATTACTCGCTGGACGATTTGCCGGGAGCAACGGCCCTGGTGGATGAGCGTCGGCTGACGATGCAAATCACGACCCGAGCGGAAGCATTCGTGAGCACCGTTGATGTCGTCAAGCCCCCGCAGTTTCCGCCACCGATGCTTCCGCATCCCGGAGGCTTTCTGAATTACCAGCTCTCGGTCACCCAGTTCGAGCACGATCGGAGCGATAACGGCGTGTTCGAAGCGGGTTTCTTTAGCACGTACGGCGTCTTCACGAGCGCTCTGCTGGCGCCGGAGCTCGGCAGCCCGCGAGATTACGTGCGCCTTGATTCGACCTATACGGTCGACTACCCGGAAAAGCTCACTTCACTTCGACTCGGCGATACGTTATCGCGGCCGGGGACCTGGGGCCGGCCGATACATCTGGGCGGCGTGCAGTTCGGGACGAATTTCAACGTCCAGCCGGGTTTCATCCGAACGCCGGTCCTGGAGGCTGTGGGTAGCGCGACGGTACCGTCGACCGTCGACGTGTTCGTGAACAACGCGCTCGCCCGTCGGACGGCGGTTCCGCCCGGCCCGTTTTCCATCACGAATATCCCGGCGATCAACGGTGCGGGCGAGATGCGGCTTGTCGTGACCGATCTTTTGGGGCGGCAGCAAGTCATCGCGCAGCCCTACTATGGGAGCATCCAACTCCTGAAGCGCGGGCTCGAGGACTTCTCCTATGAGGCTGGCCTTACGCGCCGTGACTTCGCCCTCGAAAGCGATCACTACGGTCCGCCGATCGGCGCGGCCACCTATCGCCGCGGATTTACCGATGCATTTACCGGGGAGCTGCACGCCGAGACGTCCGACGGCGTTCGCACGATCGGTCCCACGGGCGTATTCCGCGCCGGCAATGTGGGGTTGATCTCCGGAAGCTACGCGGTGGGGCACAGCGATCAAGGCTTCGGGCACCTGGTAGGGGCTGGAGTCGAGCACACCGAAAGCAAATACAACTTTTCGGCAATCGGGCAATGGGCGACACGCGAATTCCGGCAAGTCGGAATGGCGCCTGACGAGCTGCCCCGGAACAGACAAACCATCCTTACGGCGGGGTACAACCTTGGCGCCCTCGGGGCGGTTTCCGCCACGCGCGTCGTCCAGGATCAACGCGGGCAGCCGTTTGCCGAGGTACTCACGCTCTCCTACAACGTACCGATCGGGCGCATTGCGAATTTCTCTGTCAACGTACAGCGCATCCCGGGCGACAATGGATCGACCGGGATACACGCCGCCCTCGTCGTACCGCTCGGCGAATTGAGGAGCGCGTCGGTGGCCGTCGACCGCACGAGAAGCAACGCCACAGGCAATCTCGAGAACGTGCAGTCCTTCCTCTTGCAGAAAAGCCCGCCGTATGGCGACGGCTATGGTTACCGACTACAGGCGCGCGAGAGGGACTTGCTTGCCGCCGGAACCTGGCAAACCCCGATCGGCGTTTACACCGCTGAGGGAAGCCGCACCGGTGACAACCAGGATCAAGCACTGCGTTTGGGCGCCGAGGGTGGATTCGCGACGATTGGCGGTTACTACTTCGCTTCGCGCAACATGAACGACAGCTTCGGCGTGGTGCGTGTCGCAGACTACCCGAATGTGCGTGTGCTGCAGGACAACCAGGTCGTGGCCCGCACGGATAAGGAAGGCTACGCGGTGCTTCCCCGCCTGCGGCCCTATGACCGGAACCAGGTCACGCTCGATGCGCGCGACCTGCCCCTGGATGCCGTGCTTGGCTCTCTGAAGCTCGATGCGGTCCCGTACTATCGCTCTGGGGTGCTGCTCGATTTTCCGGTCAGGCGCGTGCGCGCGGCGACGATGACCGTCGCGCTCGACGATGGTGAATCCATGCCCTCCGGCGCGCTCGCGCACGTTGAAGGAAAGCACGATGAGTTCCCGGTTGCCTTGCGCGGCGAGCTGTATGTCGAGGGCCTGGAAGACCGCAGCCGGATCACCGTCGAGTGGAAGGGACAGCGGTGTACCCTGGATATCGTCTACCCGAAGACGGACGATCCGCTTCCCGACCTGGGCACTTTTGTTTGCAAAGGAGTCAAGCCATGAAGCGCGCGCTGTGGTCCGTCGTCATCATGCTTACGTTCGCGCTCGACGCGGGTGCCGCCAGCTTCAACATGACCTGCACGGTCGCGAGCTCGACCCTAAGCCTTAATGCGTACGACGTGCTCGCTGGAACAGCGACCAGCACGCCCACAGGCAGCATCACCGTGACATGTACCAGCACCGCAAATTCGGCCGTTACGGTGAACTACACCCTCGCGCTGACTTCGACGCCGGCGACTCGTCAACTCACGAGCGGCGGCAATACGCTGACCTATAACCTTTACACGGACGCCGCGACGACCGTGACATGGGGGAACGCGGGAACGGCATGCGCCGCAGGCAGCAATAGCAACAGCGGTAACTTCATCTGCGGCAGCTTCTCGATCCCGAAGAACGCCTCCGCGCAACAGACAAAGAATTACTACGCCAAGATTCCTGGCAATTCGGACGTGCCGACCGGCACCTACACGGAAAACAACATCGCGGTCACGCTGACATACAGTTGTAATCCGGCACCGACGGGTGGCGGCGCCTGCTGACTACAGATTGATACTGATGATGACGGGGCTCTGACGCCCGACCTTGACCTTGTTGAGCAAATCAAGGCGATAGATGATCTCGCCGGCGGCGCGCTCGAACGCCTCCTTCAGGTCCGATCCCTCCGTGCGCCGCAAAGCTGGCGGTGAAGAGACTCCCAGGTCCTTGAGCGACAGCTGCTTCGAGCCGTTGTCGCTATCCTGACCCGCAGCTTCGCCGATCTCTTCGCCCGTGACCTTCGATGTCACCGGACCGGCAACGTCGGCCGACACCTCCACGATGACCTCGGGCCTGACTGGTGGGCTGTTGATGATGAGGACCGGCGCGGGGGGTGCCATGGCGGTAAAGCCCGATGGCGCCAAGTCCGCACCGTTTTGCACCTTGAACGACGAGGACGGACGCACGTCGACGGCGATCCTCATCGTCCTGCTCTGACTGCCGCCCTGCCCGCTCATCGGGACCGCGAGGAGCGCCGCGGCAGCGGCAACCGCGGTCATTGGGAGGAATTTTGCGACGGCCATTTTTTATCTTATTGTACAGATTCTCGAATGACCGGGCTTGCCCCGATTGTCAGGGGTTGTAGCCCGACGCCAGTGCGTCACGAAAGCCCGCTCAGCTTCGCAGCGTGAAGGGATTGAAGTCGGTCCCGCGGTCGTAATAGTCCTCCTGCTCCGCGCGCTTCAAGAATCCAACCACCTTGTAGGTCATGGGCGTGAATACCACCTCGACGCCGACCTTGCCGACAAACTGCGCGAGCATGATCGCTGGCAGGATCTCGTTGGGCATCAAGCCGGCGTTATAGAACGCGAGCGGGTAGAAGAGCGCCGAGTCGACAGCCTCGCCCACGATCGTGGAACCGATGGTGCGGGTCCAGAGCCATTTCCCGCGGGTCATGATTTTCATTTTTGCCAGGACGTAGGAGTTGGCGAACTCGCCGCAGAAGTAGGCAAACATGGACGCGAGCGCGATGCGCCAGGTCGTGCCGAAAGCGATCTCGTAGGCCTCCTGGTTTTTCCAGAACGGCGCCGGCGGCAGCGCGACCACCACGGATGCCATCACCGACGCAAATAGAAGGCCGGCGAAGCCGGCCCAGATTACGCGGCGCGCGCGTGCATAGCCGTAGACCTCGGTGAGCACGTCGCCGAAGACGTAGGAAATCGGGAAGAAGAGCAAACCAGCGCCGAACGCGGGCCACCCATCGATCTGCACGATCTTCGCCGGCCCGATGAGGTTCGAGCAGATGAGCACCGTGACGAAGGCCGCCATCACGAATTCGTAATAGCGGAAGCTGCGCGGGGCGGTCACTTGAGCTTCGGCCGGTAGTTGGCGACGTCGGCATCGAGCGGCACGGCCATCGCATCGAGCATGCGCCCGACCATCGCGTAGAACGCGGCGATGGCAGCGAGCTCGACGTAGTCATGGTGGTCGAAGTGCTGCATTGCCTGCTTGTACACCTGGTCGCTCACACGTCCCTGGGTGACCGCTTCGGCGATGGCGAGCGCGGCCTTCTCGCGGTCGTCGAACTCTTTTGACCCACGCCATTTGGCGAGAGCATTGATCTGCGCTTCGCGCACTCCCGCCTTGCGCGCCATCGGCAGATGCTGGGCCCATTCATATTCCGAGCGCATCAGCTGTCCGCCGCGCAGGATGACCAGCTCGCGCAGCGCGCGCGGCGTGCGCGTGTCGTGACGCAATACCTTGGAGAACTCGTTCCAGGCGGCGACGAGCTGCGGATGGTTGGCGAGAGCACGGTAGAGGTTCGGCGGCGTGCCCCACAGCTTTTCGAGCCGAGCCTTGAGAGCGGGCTCGAAATCGGCCAAGGGCACCCGCGTTGCAACCTTTTGCATAGGGGCGGCATCATACAATTGAACGCCCGAGCGGAGACGTCATGGCCGACCCGAAGCAGTGGGATAACCCGATCCAGACCGACGGTTTCGAATTCGTCGAATACGCCGCGCCCGATCCGAAGGCGCTCGGCGGCCTTTTCGAGCGGCTCGGCTTCCGTCGCGTCGCGCAGCACCGCCACAAGGACGTCGCGCTGTACAAACAGGGCGACGTCAACTTCATCCTCAACGCCGAGCCGCGCTCGTTTGCCCAGAATTTCGCGCGACGGCACGGACCGAGCGTGTGCGCCATGGCGTTTCGCGTACGCGATGCCGCCGGCGCCTATGACAAGCTGGTCGAACGAGGCGCCTGGGGCGTGGAGAACAACGCCGGCCCCGGCGAGCTCAATATTCCCGCGATCAAGGGAATCGGCGACTCGCTCATCTATCTCGTCGACCGCTATCCCGAGAACGCCTTCGGCAACACGATCTACGACGTCGATTTCCGGCCCCTGCCCGGCTACGAAGATTTCTGGCGCGGCGACGCGCCGCCACCGGTCGGTGCGGGCCTCACGTTCGTCGACCACCTCACGCACAACGTGCACCGCGGCCGCATGGCCGAGTGGGCGGAGTTCTACGAGCGCCTCTTCGACTTCCGCGAGATCCGCTACTTCGACATCGAAGGCAAGCTCACCGGGCTGAAATCCAAGGCGATGACGAGCCCCTGCGGACGCATCCGCATCCCGATCAACGAGTCGTCGGACGATCGCTCGCAGATCCAGGAGTACCTCGACGCGTACCACGGCGAAGGCATCCAGCACATCGCCCTGCACACGTCGGACATCTACCGCGCGGTCGATGCGCTGAGGGCCAACGGGGTGGAACTGCTCGACTCGCCCGACACGTATTACGAGCTCGTCGACAAGCGCCTGCCCGGGCACGGCGAGCCACTGGGCGAGCTAAAGAAAAGGAAGATCCTCATCGACGGCAATCCCGCAGGCGGCTTTCTCCTGCAGATCTTCACCAAGACGATGATCGGGCCGATCTTCTTCGAGATCATCCAGAGGAAGGGCGACGAGGGATTCGGCGAAGGCAACTTCCGCGCGCTGTTCGAATCGATGGAGCTCGACCAGGTGCGCCGCGGCGTCCTGAAACCGGCGGCATGAAGGCGTCCGAGCTGCGCGGCGACTATTCGCGCGCGGGATCCGACTTTGTAGTCGAGCAGGACTGGGCGGCCTACTCGCCGGAAGAGCACGCGCTCTACCGCAGGCTATTCGAGCGGCAGTCGAAGCTCGTGCCGCGCTACGCCTGCCCCGAATGGATCGACGCCATCGCCGGACTCGAATCGGCGGCCCGGGAGATCCCGCGCTTCGACGAGGTGTCGAAAAAACTCAAAGCCGCGACCGGCTGGCAGATCGTGGCGGTGCCCGGCCTGATTCCCGACGATGCATTCTTCACGCACCTCGCCAATCGCCGCTTTCCCGTTACCGTGTGGCTGCGCCGGCCCGAGGAGTTCGATTACATCGTCGAGCCCGACGTGTTCCATGATTTCTTCGGCCATGTCCCGCTTCTCTTCGACCGCGTCTACGCCGATCATCTATACGAGTACGGCAAGGGCGGCCTCAAGGCGATGCGCCTCGACGCCGTAAAGATGCTGGCGCGTCTTTATTGGTTCACGATCGAGTTCGGGCTCATGAAAACACCGGTCGGTGTGCGCGCGTATGGCGCCGGACTCCTCTCGTCCGGCGGCGAGCTCGCCTATTGCGTCGACGATC
>Ga0134121_10001591_pt1 | contig 21159 bp, 17 predicted proteins | sample KB301_FD_96463 | JGI IMG/M metagenome (GOLD analysis project Ga0134121, IMG submission 96463) | Terrestrial soil microbial communities without Nitrogen fertilizer from Kellogg Biological Station, Michigan, USA - KB3-0-1 | ecosystem: Environmental > Terrestrial > Soil > Unclassified ... | reverse complement strand
CGCGCGATGGGCAACACGCTGCTCGGACTGGGCGGTGACCGCGCCGGCGTGCTCGGATACATCGGCGTGTTCGGGGCGCGTCTCCACTATCTCTTCGGCAAGGACGCGCTCACCGCGACACGGCCACGCGTGTATCTCGATCTCCGCCGGTATTCAAAGCAGAGCGGCGCTGTCGCGACGTACGAGTAACCGGGTTCGCATAGTGCCCGTTCTCGGCTCTTTTGGTTTCAATCCGTGAACGAGACTCCAGCGCGCCGTGCGACGCGCTCGGAGAGCGGCATCACGTTCACGGTGTACTTCTGGCCGCCGGCAGGCGCCCAGCGTTCCTTGTACGCGGCCGATCCCCCGAAATCGAGGCCGGAGAATCGCTGCGCCACGCACCAGGCGAACACTCGATCGATGACGAACGTGCCGAGTGAGGCGCGTTCGTAGTCCGCGTCGCGGTACATGGCCTGACCCACGAGATCACCACCATCCGTGAGGTGCGTCGCGCCCGCGATCCGGCGATCCCCGTCGTAGACCGTGAGGTTGTGGTAGGTGCCCAGCGTCGTGCGCAGCTCCGCGGCGGCCAGCGTGTCTTCGACGTGCGGCGGCGCCACGTTCCACGCGCGCCCCCAGTTCCGGATCACCCACGCGTTGGCGCCCGGCTCGTCGGTCACGACGCGAAAAGCGGCGCATCGCCGGCGCGCTTTCTCGATGTCGGCCCAGAGCGATGACGCGCGCCAGTGCGCTTCGGCGTCGAAGGCGGCTGGCAGGCGATATGTCGGCTCCGGAGGGCCGGCGACGATGCGGCGCGACGCGGGCGGCGGGGCAGAACATCGCCACCACGCAACCGTCAACGGGAGGGCGATCGCGTGAAGGATGTCACGCACGGCTACGCCCGCGTGCGGAAACGGGATGCCGGGGACGATCCAGGTCGTGACGGGTTCCCAACAGTCTCGTCCCGATCGGAGGGCGACCACGGCCGCTGGGGTATCACCGCGAGTGACGAGGACGAACTTTTTACGAACGTCGCCACGCGGAACCGCGAGCGTCCGGTACACGTCATGCGTACAGGAAGAGAGCTCGGGCAGCTGCGCCAACGCATCGTCGAGCACCCGCGACCACTCGGAGAACTCGGCAATGGACAAGCCGGTCAGGCGTGACTCGACGGCGCGCACGGCGCGCGTGAACCGACGGCGAAGGCCGCTCACCGCGCTCGAGCTCGCGACTGCCCGCAGGGCCGTGACGTCACGCGTCGAATTTAGCCGCGGGCCGCTTGACAGTGGTCCCGGCGCTGGCCATCCTGCGATTCCGGTGGCGCCCGTATGAGTAACGCATGAGCGATGTTCTCTCCCTGAACCTGCGGCCCCGGGGCAGCACCGCCCTGGTGCCGGCCCCGGCGGGCGTGTCGCAGGCCGCCCAGGATTCCGGAGAAACGGGCAAGCTGGCCTTCGTCCGTGATCCGTTCCGCCTCATGTTGTTCAGCCTCACGCTGCTCAACGTGAGCCGGTTGCACCAGGCGATTCCTCAGCTGGGAATGTTGCGCCCGGCACTCCTGCTGGTGGGCGCGGCGGGGGTCTACGCGTTTCTGTATCCGCGCGCGCTCTCGCGCGGCAACGTGCTCCGCGTCTGGGTCATGCGACGCGTGTCGATCCTTGCAGTCATGGCATGCCTGTCGGCGCCGTTCGGATTGTCGCTCGGCGGGTCGGCATCGTACATCATCAATTTCTACGCGAAGACGCTATTCACGTGTCTCCTGCTCGCGCTGGCGATCCGCAACGCGCGCGACCTGTACACGATGCTGTGGTCCTACGTGATCAGCTGCGGCATTCTGAGCTACTTCGCGCTGTTCGTGTTCCAACTCTCGGCTGCCGCGTCCGTGGCGAAGAACGCGCGCCTGAGCGAGCTCTACATGTACGACGCGAACGACGTATGCGTCGTGATGCTGATCGGCCTGGCGTTCACGCTGCTGCTGCTCCAGGTCACGCGCGGGATCAAACGCGTAGGGTTGATCGTGGTTGCCATGGCGATCGGTGCGAGCCTCGCGCGTTCGGGGTCGCGCGGCGGATTCCTCGGACTCATCGCGTTCGGCGCTGCGGCGCTGCTGCTCATGAACACGGCGTCGGTCGCGCGCCGCGTATCGCTGCTGCTGGTTGTGCTCGCCGGCATGGCGGCCTTCGCGCCGACCGGGTACTGGGAGCAGATGCAGACGATCACGTCGCCCAAGGACGACTACAACATGATCGATCCCAACGGCCGCAAGGCGCTGATGATGCGCGGTCTGGGATACATGAAGGCGTATCCGTTCTTCGGCGTCGGGATCGATAATTTCGGTCGTGCGGAATGCGAGATCTCGGGGATCAAGGTCGGCGGCGGCGGCACGAGATGCGGCGCGCCGCACAATTCGTACGTCGAATCCGCGTCGGAGCTGGGGGTGGTCGGCGGCCTCATCTGGGCGACCACGGTGTTCGGAGGCATCTTCGCGATGTGGCGCCTGCGGCGCCGTCTGCCGCGGAGCTGGCGGCGCGGGAATGACGTGGAGCGATTGCTCTACAACTCCACCAGCTATTTCGCGATCGCGCTCACCAGTTTCGCCGTCTCGTGTTTTTTCGTCTCCTTTGCGTGGCTCGACATCTTCTACATCGTGCTCGCGATGATGACGGGGCTGTAGGTCAGCGTGGGCGTGTATCAGCGCTCCCGGACGACGGCCCCGACGCCGTCGAGCCTGCCGGCGATCACGCGCAGCACGCCGGGGTGGCGCGTGCTGGCGAGCGATCGGCGTTTCGGGCTCGGGAAGGCGAGCATGCAGTCCGCGCAATAGCGTCACACACGCGCATTCTGCACGCGCCGCTCTGCGCTCGCGCCCGCCCGAGCTTCAGCGCGTGACTCGCGACACGATCATCGTCACCGACGGTGAGCAGCGCTCGGCGCTCGCCGCGGTGCGTTCGCTTGGCCGCGCGGGGTACCGCTGCGTCGTGACGTCCGCGACGGGGCACTCGCTCGCCGGCGCCTCCCGGTTCGCAGCGCGCGACGCGAGCGTGCCCGACGCCCTGTCCGAACCCGCCGCGTTCGCCGCGTCGCTCACGGCCCTCGTGACGCGCGAACGCGCGCGGGCCGTGTTTCCCATGACGGACGCCGCCATTCTCGCGCTCGCTCCGGTGCGCGGCGCGCTCGGCGACTGCGTACTCCCCGTCCCGCCCCTCGACCAGTTTCGTGCGCTCAGCGACAAGGAACACCTTCTGCGCATCGCCGGATCGACCGGCATTCACGTTCCGGCGCAGGTGTCCCTGATCGATGCCCGCGCGGCATCGTCGCTCGACGCCGGCGCGCTCTCGTACCCCGTGGTCATCAAGCCCGCGCGGTCGGTCGGTGAGGCCGGCGGCGTGCGCCGGAAGCTCGGCGTGGAGTACGCGGCAGACGCGAATGCGCTGCGCGCCAGCATCGCCGGGCTTCCGGCCGCGGCGTATCCCGTGCTGCTCCAGCAGCGGATCGTCGGGCCGGGGATCGGCATATTCCTGCTCGTCTGGAACGGCGACGTGATCGCGGAATTTGCGCATCGCCGCATCACGGAAAAACCGCCGTCGGGCGGCGTGAGTGTATACCGCGAAAGCATTCCCATGGATGCCGCGTTGCTCGCGCAGTCGCGCGTGTTGCTCCAGCATTTCTCGTGGTCCGGCGTTGCGATGATCGAGTACAAGCGAGACGATGCCACCGGGCGCGCGTACCTGATGGAGATCAACGGGCGATTCTGGGGCTCGCTGCAGCTCGCGATCGACGCGGGCGTGGACTTTCCCGCACTTCTCGCCGGCGTTGCGCTCGGGAAGCCTGTCGTACCGGTACGCGAATACCGCGCGGGTGTCCGCTCCCGCTGGTGGTGGGGGCACGTCGACCATCTCATTGCCCGAATGAAATCGCACGATGAGTGGCCGCCGGGGACCGCGGGGGCGGCGCGTGTTGCTGCCGACGCGGTGGGTGGAGTGCTGCGGTCGGGCGACCGCGAGGAAATCTTCCGCTGGTCCGATCCGCGGCCGTTCATTCGCGAATCCATCAACTGGGTGCTGCGCCGATGACGGGCGCGCCGATGCGCCTCGCGGTCATGATCGAGACCGACGGCCCCGGTGGCGCGGAGATGATGGTGTTCCGGCTTTCGGAAGAGTTGCGCCGCCGCGGCCACACGGTCGTGCCCGTGTTGCCCGTTCCGCTGATTGGCTGGCTCGGCGGTCTTTTTCGCGGCGCGGGCTTCGAGGTGGAAGAGATTCCGCTCGGCTCGAGCTGGCTCGATGTGCAGCGCATTCAGCGGATCCGGCGGCTCATTCGCGAGCGCCGCATCGACGTGGTGCACAGTCACGAGTTCGAGATGAGCGTATACGGCGGAACGGCAGCCTGGCTCGAACGCGTGCCGCAGGTCATGACCATTCACGGTGGTCTGACGGTGACAAACGCGCTGCGGCGGCGTCTCGCGCTCCGCTGGGCCATCGGACGCTCCGCAACCGCCGTCGCCGTATCGCGCGCCACGGGCGCGCAATTTTCCCGCGACCTGGGCCTCGGTCCGGCCACGTTCACGATCGTGCCCAACGGCGTGCCCGAAACGCGTGGCGACGCGACGAGAGTGCGCGGGGAATTCGGATGTGCGGACGACGATGTCGTGCTGCTCGCGGTCGGCACACTGGAGGAGAACAAGGGGCACCGCGTGCTCCTGAGCGCGCTCGTGCAGGTGCAGCGCGCGGGCAACCGCCAACCGTGGCGACTCATCATTGCCGGCGGACGGGGGGGCGACCAGCATCAGGCGCTACTCGAACAGGCCGCCGCACCCGAGTTGGCCGGGCGCGTTCACATCGTGACCAGCCGGAACGATGTCGCGGATCTTCAGGCGCTCGCCGATGTCTTCGTGATGCCGTCGTACCGGGAGGGCATGCCCATGGCGGTTCTCGAGGCAATGGTTGCCGGAAACGCCATCATTGCGTCCGGTGTAGGGGGCATTCCGGAAGCGGTCACCGACGGACGCGAAGGGGTCCTGGTTCCTCCGGGTGATGTCGATGCGCTGGCCGGGGCTCTTCGCGCACTCCTCTCCGATCGCGCACGCCGGCAGGCACTCGGGGAGGCTGCGCGGGCGCGCGCGCACCAGCACTTCACCGTGAGTGTGATGGCCGACACCTACGAGCGTCTGTATCGGGAAGCTGCGAAGCGCCACGAACGATGAACGTTTCCGCCGTGAGAGGGTCGCAGTGCTTAGTTTTGATAACGCGCCAGCGGGTTGAAGCGTCCCGGTAAACGCACGTTACGCCACCCCGCACGTCGCTCCCCATGACCCCACCAGACCAGTCGAGCAGCAATCTGCCCGTCCCCATGACGGCCAACGACCGTCCGGCCAATGTCATCATTGCCGGACGGAACGCGCAGCCTGTGGGCGGGATGGACGCCACCACCGAGGCAGTGCCGTGGGGGCGCTATCTGGACGCGCTGCGGCGGTACTGGTGGATCGTGGTGATCGTGCTCGGAGCGGGCGTAGCAGTCGGCCGAAATCTCAAGAACAGCATCGCGCCGACGTACACAGCCGAGGCGACGATTTTCATCACGACGCCGCGGTACGGGTCGGGTGTTGGCGCGGGCGGTCCCATTCGTGCCCAACAGGTCCTCGGATCGAGCTCGTGGGAGAGCCTCATCCGCGAATACGACATCATCGACGCGGTGGTGCGCCGGCTCTCGCTCAACATTTCGTTCGCCGCTCAGGATTCGGCCCTTCGGCGCGGATTTGCGCTGGACACGACGTTCCAGGCGGGGCAGTACACGCTCAATACGGATTCCGCGGGACATTACTCGCTGGTTCGTGGCGGCAAGATCGTCGTCGAGCGCGGAACGGTTGGTGATTCGATCGGAAGAAGCCTGGGCTTTCTCTGGGATCCGCCGCCGGGCTTGCTGACGGCAGGGCGCGTCGTGCAGTTCAGCGTGTCGACGGTGAGAAACCGTTCGAGGGCCCTCCGAGGCCAGCTCACCACGAGCATTCCCGGCGTCGACGGCCAATTCATGATGCTGTCCCTGAGCGGCACGAATCCCCGGCTTACGAGGGATATCCTCAATGAGTGGGTGAAGCAGTTCGTGGGCACGGCGACGGCCATGAAGAAGGGAGGATTGACCGATATCCTCAATATTCAGGCCAGCCAGCTGAGCTCAGCGGAACAGCGACTTGTCAGCGCCGAGGAGCGGTTGCGGTCGTTTCGCGAGAACCACGCCACCGAGCTACAGGACAATCCGGGCGGTGGGACAGGCAACACGTCCCAGTATTTTCAGCTCATCTCCGACCGTGACCAGATTCGGAGCGATCGTACCGCGCTCCAGAATGCTCTCAAAGCGGTTTCGACCGCCGAGCCGACGCAGGAAGCGTATCTCGCAGCGGCCGCGAGCATCACGTCGCCGCAGCTGCGGGACGCGCTCAATCAGGCGGCCAAGGCGCAAGCCGATGTCGAGACCGCAAAGCGGCAGGGATTCGCCGACAACAGTCCGCCAGTCCAGACGGCGATCGCGGCGCGCGACGCGCTGCTGAAAGGCACCATTCCGAGTATCGCCAATAGCGTCATCGCGTCCCTGAATGCGCGCGAAGCGGACGTCAGGAGCAAGATCGACACGCTGTCGACGGGCTTGAAGAGCGTTCCCGCGCGCGCGCTGGAAGAGCAGCGCCTGCGCCGGGACTACACGCAGGCGGATCAGCTCTACTCCGCGATCAAGGCGGACTACGAGCGAAATCGTCTCGCCGACGCGCAGACCATGGCGGACGTGAAGATCCAGGAGCTGGCCGAAACGCCGAACACGCCTGGCTCCAACAACGGGCCGCGGCTTTTCATTCTCGCGATCGTGGGAAGTTTCGGACTCGGCGTTGGCATCGCGCTCCTGCTCGACCGGCTCGACCGTCGTTTCCGGCATCCGGAACAGGCCACCGTCGAGCTCGGCCTCACGATCATCGGTACCGTACCGAAATTCCGCGCCAGCCGGCGTGGGACACTCGCCGTGCCAATGATGTCGCAGGTCGTCGAGTCGTTCCGCGCCCTGCGGCTGAGCGTGCGACATCACTTCCCCGGCGAACAGCCCGTTGTGCTGTGCGTTTCGAGCCCAGGCTCAGGCGAAGGGAAATCGCTCGTCGCGTCGAACCTGGCGATTGCGTTCGCGAACACCGGTCATCGCACCCTGCTGGTCGACGGTGACGTGCGGCGCGGTGTCGTGCACACCACGTTCGGTTTGCCCAGGCGGCCGGGGCTTGTCGACTATCTCGCCGGCACGATCACCAAGGACAAGATCATCAGTCTCACGTCGACCGAGAATCTGTCCGTCATCACGTCGGGCGCGCGAAGCCGCCGGTCCCCGGAATTGCTGGTGTCAGACCGCATGGCGTCGCTCATCAACGAGCTGCGGCATCAGTACGACGTGCTCATTGTGGACGCACCGCCGTTCCTGGCCGGAATGGACGCGTATGCGCTGAGCGCTGCGTGCGGCGCGATGCTCGTGGTGCTTCGTCCCGGTGTCACTGACCGCAAGCTCGCTGCGCTGCACCTCGAAACGCTGGACCGCATGCCCATCGCCGTCATCGGCGCCGTCATCAACGGGATTTCTGCGAACTCGACATACCGGTACTACTACCGCGACTATTCGGACTACGCGAGCGAAGAAATCGATGAAGATCTTCGCGACGAGCCGGAAGTGGCCAAGCCGCGGATTCCGCACTCGACCTGACCGCGCGCTTCGCTCAGGTGCGATCGACCTGACCGCTGTACCGGAGATACCGCGCGGCACCGAGGATCGAGAGCCCCAGCTCGCGCCATTCGCGCCGCGCGCGTCCGGTGACCACCCCGTAACGGACGATGTCGATGAACACCGTCCGCAGGTCCCAGTATGCCCAGCGCATCACGGTCGTATCGCCGCGCATGAGCCACTTGGTGTAGAAGCCCCCGCGCCCGCTCGAGTAATCGCTCCGCACAGCGGCGACGTCTGCTTCCGCACGGCGTCCGTGGTCGTGGTGCACCAGCAGATCCGGATCGTAGTGAATCCGGTGTCCCGAGCTCACGACGCGGTAGAGCAGGTCGGTGTCCTCGTAGCCGCGCACCTTGCTGCCCGGGCCGAGCACCACGTCGAACAGCCCGAGGTTCCGGAGCGTTTCCGAGCGAAACGCCATGTTGCATCCGATCACCGGAATGTTCGACGGCGCGTAGTTCGTCCTGTCGACGACGCTCGGCTGGCGCGAGAGGCGAACCGTGATCGGGGCGTCCTCCGGGTTGAGGAGCTCGACACGGCCGCCGAGACACCGGAGAGTCGGGTCCGCCGCAAAACGCGCCGTAATGCGCTCGAGCCAATCGGGGGCCGGGATGGCGTCGTCATCGGTAAACGCCGTGAGCGTTCCGCGCGCGAGGCGGATTCCCGCGTTCAGGGCGTACGCCTTTCCCCGTCGGTGCTCAACCGCTTGCACGACCGGGAAGCTGTGCCGCGACGCCAGTGCACCGATGACCTCCGGTGTCTCATCCGAGGAGTCGTTGTCGACGATCACCAGCTCCCAGGCGCCCTTGAACGTCTGCCGTTCAAGGGCATCGAACAGCCGCGGGAGGTTCGCAGCGCGGTTCCGCGTGCTCACCACCACGCTGATTTCGACGGATGCGGGGGCAACCTCGCCCCGGGTGAGCGGGAATGGCATGATCATTCAATAACCGACACAAACCATAAAACTATGACGAAAAGCTGTCACGTGTCCTGGATCACCCCCTCCGGCTCGGTACTCGCCAAGGTTTCGGGTGCTGCTTATCGTTCGACGCAAGCGCTTATCCACGGTGTCCAGTTGATGTCAGGTGCCTGTTGACCACCACGGCAGAGCTGCGGGTCAACCCGTACGAGCACGGCCGGTGGTGGATGTTGCGGCTGTACGACAATCGCGAACTGCTTTACACGCTGGTCTGGCGTGAGCTGAAGATCCGGTACAAGCAATCGGTAATGGGAGCGGCCTGGGCGCTGTTGATGCCCATGCTGATCGTTGCCGCTGGCGTCACCGTCCGCATTGCGATGGCCATCTCGGCCGGCAAGCCTGTGGCGTGGCAGGACGCGACGTCCGTTGCCGTGCGCGGTGTTCCGTGGGCGTTTCTTGTCGCGGCCATCCGGTTTTCATCGGTCAGTCTCATCAGCAACGCGAACCTCGTGACGAAGGTGTACCTCACGCGCGAGGTATTTCCGATTGCGTCCGTCCTTGCGCAGTTCGCCGATTTTCTGCTGTCGACCGCCGTGCTGTTCATACTGTTGTTTGCCACTGGCACGCGGCCGGAATGGCTGTGGTTCTGGCTCCCGGTGCTGATCGCGCAACTGCTGATGATAACGGCGGGGGCCGGGATGCTGCTGTCGGCGGCGAGCCTCTTCTTCCGCGACGTCAAATACCTCGTGGAAGTGATCATGACATTCGGAATTTTCTTCACGCCCGTATTCCTGGAAGCGCACGACTTCGGTCGCTGGCAGAAATCCGTGATGCTGAACCCCGTGGCGCCGATTTTCCAGGGAATCGGGGACGTCATCGTGCACCACCAGGCGCCCGATCCTCTATGGACGCTGTACTCGACGGCGTGGGCGATCGGCCTGCTGGCGATTGCGGGGCCCGTGTTCGACGCGGCGGAGCCGTACTTCGCCGAGAGCATCTGACGTGGCCGACGTCGCGTTGTCCGTCAGGAACGTCAGCAAGAAATTTCGCCGGGGCGAAGTCTACGACTCGCTCCGCGATCTCATTCCCGCGCTCGCCGGCCGGCTGACCAAGGGCGCGAAGTCGGGATCACTCGGCGAGCGCGAGTTCTGGGCGCTCAACGACGTGAGCTTCGACGTCGCGCAGGGCGAAGCCTTTGGTGTGATCGGACACAACGGGGCGGGCAAGAGCACGGTCCTCAAGATTCTGAGCGGAATTCTTCGCCCGACGAAGGGGGAAATTGCGGTACGCGGGCGGCTGAGCGCGCTCATCGAAGTCGGCGCGGGCTTCCACCCCGATCTTACCGGGCGCGAGAACGTCTTTCTGAGCGGCTCCATTCTCGGCATGAGCCGCGCGGAAGTCCGGCGCCGGTTCGACGAAATCGTCGCGTTTGCGGGACTCGAAGAAGCGATCGACACGCCGGTCAAGCGCTACTCGTCCGGCATGTTCGCACGGCTGGGTTTCGCGGTCGCCGCGCACGTCGATCCCGATGTCCTGATCGTCGACGAAATTCTGAGCGTCGGCGACCTCACGTTCCAGCGCCGTTGTATCGAGCGCATGCACGAGGTCATCAACCGCGGCTCGACGGTCCTGTTCGTCTCGCATAACCTTCAGGCCGTCGCGGACCTCTGCCAGCGCTGCGTGCTGCTCAAGAAGGGCAACATTCTCAAGATCGGGCCGAGCGACGAAGTGGTGCGGAGCTACACCGACAGCCTGCAGGAACGCCGCCGCGTGGATGTCGACGCGGATGTCGTGGTGGAGTCGGTTACCACGCGCACGCCGGCCGGCGAGGACCGCGCATTCTTCAAGGCAGGGGAGCCCATCGCCCTCGACGTGAACGTCGTCGCGCGGAAGGACGTGGACAAGTTCGGTGTGGTCATCGATTGGTTCGACGATCGCGTCTGGAACGTGTTCAATACGTCGTCGTCCCGGCTCGGACTCGCGCCGCTGTCCCTGCGCGCGGGCGAGCGGACGTCCGTGCGCATCAATCTTCAGCTCAACTGCGGACCGGGCATGTACCGCGTGGGCCTGGGCCTTGTGCGACCCCAGGACCAGTTCGTGTACGACACGTGGCCCGCGGCCGCATCCGTGCTCGTGACGTCGGACATCGACATCAAGGGCGTCGCCAACCTTTATCCCGAGTTCAAGTTCGGGGCCGTGACCCGCGAGTAAACCGGTTGCAAGCACTCTCGTTCGGCCGGCGACCGAAGGGTCTGCGCGTGCTCGCGCTGGGTGCCCACGCGGACGATATCGAAATCGGTTGTGGCGGCACCCTGCTCGAGCTCGCGGCCGCGGGCGCGAAGATTCAGTGGGGCGTGCTCAGTGGCGATGCCGAACGCGCTGGCGAGGCGGCCCGCAGTGCCAGGCGTTTCCTCGGACCAAAGGGTGGCGCCGGTCTCACGCAGTTCGCGTTTCGGGACGGCTTTTTTCCGGCGGAGTTCACCGGCATCAAGGAGGCGGTGGAAGCGCTCGCGCGCACCGCGCGCCCGGACGTGGTGTTCACGCATTTCCGCGGCGACCGGCACCAGGATCACCGAACGGTGTCAGACGTCACGTGGAGCACGTTTCGTGATCACCTCATTCTCGAATATGAGATCCCGAAGTGGGACGGCGATCTCGCGGCGCCGAGCGTCTACCAGCCGCTGGCGCGCGCGACCGCGCGGCGGAAAGTAAAGGCGCTGATGACGACGTTCCGCACACAGGCCCGCAAGCCGTGGTTCCGCGAGGAGGTGTTCCTCGCCATGATGCAGCTCCGCGGTGTCGAGTGCCGCGCACCGTCCGGTTTCGCGGAGGCGTTTTTCGCCCGCAAAATCATTCTGGGCTGATGGCACGCGACCGGGTGCCCGGGATCCTGGCATTCGTTCCCGACGTCTGGGAGAACGCGTGGATGACGCGTCACCAGATCGTGACGCGCCTCGCCCGGTTCTTTCCCGTGGCGTGGATGGACCGGCCGCGCGAGTGGCGCGACATGCTGAAGATCCACGGGCAGCCGATCGCCCAGGGCGACGGGCCGCTTCCGTCTCCGGATACGTTCGCGCTCTACCGGCCACGCTGGCCGATGATATACCGTCCACGCGCCGCGGCGGACTTCTTCGAGCGGAGGCGGATCGCGGCGGCTCGCGGCATGCTGCGCCGGAGACAATCCGACAGCGACATCGTGTATCTCTGGCATCCGGAATACGCCCATTCGCTCGATCTCGTACCGCACCGCCTGAGCTGCTACCACGTCGACGACGAGTACTCGTTCTCGTCAGTCGAGAAGCCGGTGAGCGATCTCGAAAGCGCGCTCCTTTCCCGCGTGGACGAAGTCATCATCCATTCGGCGGCGCTGTGGGAGAAGAAAAGCGGCCTCGCGAAGCACGCATCGCTCATTCCGAACGGCGTGGATTTTTCGGCGTATTCGACGCCGACGCCAGAGCCGGAGGACCTGCGCGCAATTCCGCACCCCCGTATCGGCTACGTGGGCGTCGTGAAAGGACAGCTCAACCTGCCGCTACTCGTATCGCTCTCGGAGCGGCACCCCGAGTGGTCGTTCGTCCTCGTCGGTCCGGTCCGGTCGCTCGGCACCGATGCGGAGGCCTTCGAGGTGCTGAATAACCGCTCCAACGTGCATCTGCTCGGCGGCCGTCCGGTGGCGACTCTGCCGGCGTACGTGCAGCACATGGACGTGGGAATCATGCCGTACGATGTGGACGACTACACCAAGTACATCTATCCGCTCAAGCTGCACGAGTATCTCGCGACGGGTGTGCCCACCGTGGCGAGTCCCATTCGCACGCTTCAGGACTTCGGGAACGTCTTAGCGCTGGTCGAGGGGGCTGACGCCTGGTCCGCAGCCATCGCTGCCGCGCTCGATCCGGCGGCGCGTTCGCCCGAGGCGGCTGCCGCCCGTCGGGCTGTCGCGGCGGAGCATGACTGGTGGGCAATCGCGCGACGCATCGCGCTCCTTTTCGCGTCCCGTCTCGACGGTGCGTGGAACGACCGCATCACCACCGCGGTCAGGGCCGACGCAGCGGCGAACCCGATCGGCTGAATCAGTCGTCGACGCCTTTCACACTGTCGGTGAACGTTGCCGCACAGCGGTCGAGCCGTGCGAATGATGCTTCGAAAACGGCGCGCGACTGTCCCCACGGGTCGTGAATGGCGCGGTCATCGGGCACCGGGTCGAGATCGCCGGCGATGATGATCCGCTCGCGCGGAAAACGGAAAATGCCCTGCAGCATTCGCGATTGCTGCCGGTCCATGACGATGACGACGTCGGCGCTGTCGAGCATGTCGCCGTTGATGAGGCGCGAACGGTGCGCCGACAGATCGATGCCGCGCGCGCCGGCGATTGCCGTTGAATGTTCGGGAACGCCACGCCCCGGTCCGACCCATCCCGCCGATGAAACCTCGACGTTCGGCAGCGACATACGGAGCAGCGCCTCGAGATACGGGCTTCGGCAAATGTTTCCATAGCACATCACGAGTACGTGCCCCGGAGGTGGTGTTTCCCGCAGGACCCGCAGCGCCGCCCTGTGGCGGCGCGAATGCAGCGCCATGTCTGCCCTGCGGCGAAGCCCACGGTATATGGCGCCCGCGCGGCGCCGGAGCCACGAACCCTGCGGTTTTCGTTTCTTTTTCGAACCGTCTTTCCTCGTCACGAGTCCCGTCCGTTCTCGAGCCAGGCGATCAGCCGCTGAGCGTCAGCGCCTGAAACGCGGGAGTGCGTTGGAAGCGTGAGCAACCGATCGCGCAGCGTGGCCGCGCCGGGTTCCGCGTGCTCGCCTGAAACAAGTACCTGTGCCGTGGCCTCGTGCTGATCAAGCGTGACCGGATACGCGCGGACGGCGCCCAGATCGGGCCGAGCCACCGCGCGCTCGGCGCTCGTCGTGATCGCGAATCTGAGATACCCGGCCTCGCCGCCGGCGACCGGGGCGATGGGCACCGCCCGCTCGCCCTTCCGCGCTGCCTCGTGGAATTGGCGCGCACGTTCGCGCCGGGCCATCACCTCACGCGAGTCATTGTCGAGCGCCGCGGCGGCGATGCGGAGGGACGCCGCCGTGGGCGCTCGCGGCTCATGAGCAGGATGGTAGACCATTTCCCCCAGCTTGAGGAACGGCACGGACGCCGGCACGGCGTACATGGACGACCGCGCGAGCGTCCACTGCGCGGCAAGCTTCACGACATCCATCGCGCCGCGCCCTCGGGTGCCTGACGGTGTGCCCGCAGGCTCCTGCGTGCCCGGATTCCGGACGAGGAGCGCGCCGCCCGATCCGCCGGTCGTGCCCTTGCCACGTCCAAAACTCAGCACCGTCATCGCGCCACTGCTGCCGATGCGTCGCCCGGCGAACGTCGCACCGGCGGCCTGTGCGGCGTCTTCGATGACCGGCACACCGTGCTGCGCCGCGATGCTCATGACCCCGTCAATGTCGACCGGGTAGCCGAACAACGGAGCGACGAGCACGGCGTCAGCGCCGCGCGCGAGCGCCCTCCTCACGCTGTCGAGATCGGGGCTGAGGGTTGCCGGGTCGAGGTCGTACAGACGGACCGACACCCCCGCGAAAATCGATGCGGCGATGAGATCAATGCACGCGTAACCCGGAAGCGCGATTGTTCCGCCGCGCCGTATTGATGAACGGAGCGCCAGGACAAGCGCCGACGTACCGCTGTCGGTGAGCACGACGCCAGCGGGACCGAACCACTGGCGCAAACGGCTCGTGACCGGCTCGGGTTCACCGCGCGCGAACCCGAGCGCAACGGAGGCTCCCGCCGCCAGCGAGCCGAGCGAAACCGGCGAGTACACGGGCGGCACGCGGCGCCAGCTCACGGAATGTTGCGCACGATCAGCGGACCGAGACGCGTGGCAACGCCGAGGGGGAGATGGCGCCACAGGCGGGGCCCCCAGCTGAAGGCGCCTTCCGTGGGTGACGGCGTCGTGGTTCCCGCGGACCGCGACACGTCGTACCACCACAGGGGCTCTTCGCGCGTTCCCCACTGCAGCTTGAATCGGTGCGTGCCCGACCCAGGCGTGCACCGGCCGAAATTGAACGTCCGCACGCCCGCCGCGAGCGTTCGCTCCATGCATGCCCAGTAGAGCAGCATGTTCGGCGCTTCGCGGTTGAATTCGCGCAATGACGAGGCCCACGTCATTTCGAACTCATCGCCGAACCGGAATCCGCATCCCGCCGCCACGGCGCGTCCGTGCAGGTACGCGCATGCAAACGTGACGTCGTCGGGGAATTCGTCCGCGATCGCGCGAAAAAGCGAGAGGGGTTGGACAGGCGTGCCAAGGTCGCGCATGTGCTGCGCGAACACGCCAAAGAACGGCTCGACCTGATCGAGACCGAACGTCACGGTCACGCCTTCCTTCTGTGGCCGGCGGATCTGACTTCGGAGTTTCGACTCGAAACGCTTGAAGGTGGCGTCGGGCGTGGGGGCGAACTCGAGAAGCATCGTGACCTTCCGGTGCGAGACTGGGAGGTCCACGTCCAGCGGAATGCGGCTTCGCAGCTCGAGCAGCTTCACCTTGTCGCGCGCAGCCATGCGAACGGCTTCGTCGCAGAGCGCCTTCACCGCGGCGGGTGAGCCAAGGGGCCCGCCGTAATTCAGGAACGGCATCGAGACGAGATAATGACCAAAGATGGCGCTTCGGACGCGCACGAGCGGCAGAACCCCCGCGAGCGTCGCGCCGTCGTATGCCGCGAGCCAGATGCATTCGTGCCCGAACACCCGCTCCATGACCGCGCGCCAGCGGAACAGGTGGAAATGCGTGAATCCCGCCTGAGCACGCGCGAACGCGTTCCATTCTGTCTCGGAGCCTGCGAACCGATCGACGCGCATCAGACCGTGCTCATGCTGAGCTCACGCTGAAGCCGGAACGACGTCGTTCAGGCTCGACGCAATCGTTCCGAATGGGAAATCGCGCAGCAGCCGGGCGATGCGTCCCTCCGTCGCGGCCAGGCCGCGATAGTGGCGCACGCGCGTGAGGAGCGGCACGTCGAACCGTGGCTGTTCAGCGTCGAGCTCCCAGGGGTGGACATAAAACGTGGCAGGCACGCCGCGGGCAGACGCTTCGGCGAAGGCGCGATGGATGAGGGCGAACGGGAATTGACGAAGGTAGCCGCCGCCGGCTGCGGGAACCCTGAGCCCGAGCACCGTCGTCGTCGCGAGCGGAAACTCCGCGAGCGTCCCGGCGGGCCGGGTGATCCGGTGCGGCGCGCGCGGGGCGCTGGGGTTGCCGTATCCCGGACGCCAGATGGGAAAGACGCTCGAGTCGTATTGAAAACCTTCTTCAAGGAGAATGTCGAACGCCCAGTCGCATCCTTCCACGATCGAGAAGTTCGGTGCGCGAAACCCGATGACGGACACGCCCCCGCAGTTCTCGAGCGCTACCTTGGATGTGCGCAGGTCCTCACGAAACTCGGCGGGCGTCATGTCCGCCACGCGCCGGTGCCAGTAGCCATGCGATGCGAGCTCGTGTCCGCCCTTCACGATACGGCGGACGATGTCTGGATTGCGGTCCGCCACCCATCCCAGCGTAAAAAACGTCCCGCGGGCGCCTGCGGCCTCCAGCTGGTCGAGCAGAATGTGCATGGGCCGGTCCAGGCGTCGGGGGAGCGTTTCCCACGCCGACCTGTCGACGGCAGTCTCGAGGGCTCGGACCTGGAAGTACTCCTCGACGTCGACCGTGAAGAAATGGGTCGGGCGGCGGGTCTGATCCGGCATGGCGTACGTTGAGTCTACTTGGGCGGTGTTGGGGTAGGCAATCCAATGGAAACCCGGCAGAAACGCCGAGTCCGCTCTCCCAAGCGGCATCCCCCCGCTCTAGAATTTCGTGATGCCAAAACCGTGGCCACTCGGGAGTCGAGGCGGGAAGACATGCCTGTGAGCGCGCCGGCCACGGAGAAGCGGCTGCTTCTCGTCTCATATCATATCGGACGGAACAGTCCCACGGGCGGCATTCGGTGGAATGCCATGATGCGTGATCTCGTCGCGGCCGGCTGGCGCGTGGACGTGATCACGCTCGACCGTGAAGGGCTGGCACCCGCGTTCGAGACGCCCGACGGCATGCTGGAGTTTTTCCGTGTGCGCGGCACCGACGTTCCGCAGCGGGCACTGCGCGCACTCGCGCGCTCCGTGCGGTTTCTCACGGGGCGCCGCAATGCTGCGCCCGGCGGCGCGCTGTCGTCGTCGAACGGTGCGCCGCCGTCCATGGCCGAGCTCGATGCACGCATCGACCGCGAGCTCTGGCGCCAGGATCAGAAGCGGTCACTCCGCGAGCATATCACCAGCGTGCTCGACGGCATTGAAGCGTGGATCACGGACACCGTCTGGTCGGGGCGGGCGCTGCGGGTGGCGCGTGATCTCGCGCGGAAACGGTCCTACCGCGCGGTCGTGGTGTCGTCACCGCCGCACTACACGCAGCGAGTCGGCGCGCGGCTCTCGCGCGCGTTCGGTATTCCGTACATCGCGGATTACCGCGACCCGTGGCTGCTCGGAATCGAGTGGCTCGACAATTATCTCAATTTGTTCGAGCGCGTCATCGCGCGCCGCCGCGAGCCTGAATGGCTGCGCGACGCGACCGTGATCCTGCACAACACGCCGCGCGCACAGCGCGAGATCGGTGCGCGCTTTCCCGCCGGCATTCGTGGACGCCACCTCGCGGTTCCGAACGGCTACGACTCGGTGATCGCGGTGACCGCGCCCGATCCGGAGTGTTTCCGCATCGTGTTCACCGGCTGGCTCTACCCGTACATGGATCCGCGTCCGCTCTTCGCCGCGGCAAAACGGCTGCAGGGCGAGCACCATCTCGGACCCGACCGTCTGCGGATCGAGTTCGTCGGAACGGATGCGCAATTCGGCGGCGTCGACCTTCAGGTGCTCGCCGAGGCGTACGGACTGGGCGCGTATTTCACGCGCAGCGCGCGCGTCCCGCGCGACCAGGCGCGGCGTATCCAGCAGGAAGCCGCGGTCATGGTGGCCTACGATTGCCCGCACCCGCTGTCCGTGCCGTCGAAGTTCTACGAGTACGCGCAGCTGAGCGGTTCGATGCTTCTGCTTGGGAATCCCGACGGGGCCATGGCCGACGCCGCGGCACCGCTCGGGCTTCGCGTGTGCGCGCTCAAGGACCAGGACGCGATTTATACCGAATTGTCGAACGCGTACGGGCGCTGGTCACGCGGAGAGCTGCGCAAGCCGCTCGACGTCGAGGGACGCTACGACCGCCGACGCCAGGTCGACGTCGTGCGCGAAATACTCGACTCGCTGTAAGTCTGGCGAAGCGTCGCTCTAGTTTCGCGAGAGCACGCCGCGCATCACCTGCACGAGGTTGCGGACCTGCGCAGCCGTCGAAAACTCCTTCTCGATCCTGGCGCGCGCCTGCAGCGCCAGCCGGTCGCGCGTGGCGGGATCGTTGAGCATCGCCGCCATCGCCGCGGCGAGTGCCGCGTGGTCTCCCGGCGGAAAGAGCATGCCGGTCATGCCGGGGACGACCGATTCCTGCAACCCGCGAATGTTCGACGCAATGAGCGGCAGCCCGCTCGATTGCATCTCGACGCCTGACAGCGCGAGCGAGTCCCATCCGGTCGACGCAATCACGCCGGCGTACGATCCGCGGTGCATCATGTTGAGGTCGGAGCGGTAGCCGCCGAACACCACGCGCGGCTTCGCCTTCGCCGACAACATGTTCACATACTCCTGCTCGTCGCCGTTCCGGTTGCCGAAGAGCGCCACCCTCCAGTCATCCGCTTCGCGAAACTCGGCCAGAGTGTTCGCCGCGCGCATGAGCACGTCGACACCCTTGATCGAGTGCATGTGGCCGGAATAGAAGAACACCCGCTTGCCCGGCGGCAGACGCAGGTGATCGAAGATGTACCGCGCGTCCTTGTTCTCGGGGCGGTAGCGATCCGTGTCGACGCCAAGCCGAACGACCGTCGTTCGGCTGCGCGGTACGCCGCGGCCGAGGACGGCGGCTTCCGCCATCCCGTGCGATTCGAAGATGTAGTGGTCGGGGCCGGTGGGACTGAGCGCAACGTCGATGCGTTTCAGCGTCCGCTTGAGGATCCCATTGATGGAGCTCATGGGGCCGCCCCAGTACGAGACGAAATGCTTCACCCCGGCGTCGCGCCACGCGCGATAGATCGGACGGCGCACCGGCTGGTCGAACCCGAAGATCGTGTCGATGCCGTGGTTCGCGACGTAATCGCCCGCCCGGCGGCAGGCCGCGGGATCTTCCGTTCTGGCGTCGGTCACGACGTACTGCGAAAAATCAGCGGGCAGCGTGTCGGAGGGCCCGCGCGCCATGGTCGGATACGCGAAGTGGATGCGTTTCGCGTCGCCGCCCGTGAGCTCGAGCGCCATGCTGAAGAACGCCGCCTCGAGCGGGCCAATCGCAAAACCCGTGTTCGACTGGACGTGGAGCTGGATCAGAATCGATTTCATCAGCCGCTACTTTCCGCTGATGTACACGTGGTCGAGCTCCATGTAAAACTGAGTGTGAACGACGCCACCCTGGCCACCCCAGATGGGCTGCCAGCAGATGGATTCGAACGTCGTGCTGTGGGCGTTGGCGGGAATGAACGCGATGTTCTGCAAACTGAACGTGCGCACGCCATCCTGCCACGCGTCGATGGAGCCGTTGGGCGCACCCGGCGTATTCATGACGAGCAGGTACTCGTAACGGTGCCACTCGCCGCGGACAATCTGTACGGGCTGCGAGAAATTCTGGCGCCGCCCCACGGTCGTCGCGAGCGCGCCGTTCTGGTCCTGATATGGCGCGGCGAGATTCTGCAGCACGAAACGCGGCGCGAGCTGTGCGTCGCCGACGCCGTCGGCCTCGGGAACGATGAACGTCTGATTGCCATTCATCGCGATGTAAAACAGCTTGTTCGCGCCCGTCGGGTGGCCTTCGAAGTTCGCCGAAAGCTGCAGCCATGCCGACATGTACACGGTCGTGTGTGCGAGCTTGCGGCACGTCTGTCCCTGTCCGCTCCCCCCTTCGAAGCCCGGATGCCACGTGATGCGCGCGACGTTCGGCGGGCTTTTCGGCGCGGTCGGGTCGTTGTGAATGGTGGGCTGATCGCTGCCGTAGAAGTCCCAGTCGCTCTCGCACTCCGTTGGCCGGATGCAGTTGAACGGCCGGTCCGTGATCATCGTGAGGCTGTCGGGCTCGGCGGAAACGGTCATGCTCACCGATGCGGTCTTGCCTTCGACGGTCGCCGTGAGCACCGCCGTGCCGTCGCGGCGTCCGATGGCGAGCGCGGCGCTCGGGTCGACCAGCGCAACGTCGGTGTTGCTCGAGGACCACGTGACGGTGCGTCCGGAAAGCGCGTGTCCGGCCGCGTCCGCGAGCGAGACGACCAGGTGCCGCCCGTCGCCAGGCGGAATGCGCAACGCTCCCGGCGTGAGCGTGACCGTCGCGACGGGCGCGAGCACGGAAATGTCCGCGGCGGCGACCTTGTCACCGATCGTGGCAGTGACGGTGGCCGTTCCCGGCGCGACCGCCGTCACGATGCCTGTGAGCGAAACCGTTGCGATTGTCGCCGCCGAGCTACGCCACGTCACGGGGACTCCGGTAATCGGTTTGCCGTGCTCATCGGCGAACGCGGCAACCAGCTGACGCTGTGTACCCGGAAAAAAGCTGGCGGTGTCCGGCGCGACGACCGCCGTCGCAACGCGGCGCGGCTCGGTGGAGGATGTGTGACACGCCCCGGCCGCAACAACCAACAGACCCAGCGCGTGTGCGCGACGCAAAGCAGACATCGGCAACCGCCGCCCGGAGGCGGTCGACAGAGGAAATGCTCGAGCGACGAGCGGACGAAGGAAACGCCCTACTTGCCGCTGATGTAGATGTGGTCCATCTGCATGTAGAACGTGTTCACGACGGTGCCGCCCTGTCCGCCCCAGATTGGCTGCCAGCACACGGATTCGAACTTCGTGCTGGATGCGCCGGCGGGCAGGAACGTAAAGCCCTGCAGGTCGAACGTCTTCACACCATCCTGCCACATCTCGATCGCGCCGTCGGCATTGCCGGGCGTGTTCATCGTGAAGACGTACTCGTACCGAGTCCAGTTACCGCGCGAGATCTGTACGCCCTGCGCCAGGTTCGCCGTGCGCCCGATGGTCGTGGCAAAGCTGCCGGTCTGGTCCTGATAGTTCGCGGCGAGGTTCTGTATGACGAAACGCGCAAAGAGCGGATTGGAGCCGGCACCATCGGCTTCGGGCACGATGAACGTCGTGTTGTTGTTCATCGCGATATAGAAAATCTTGTTCGCGCCGGTGGGATGTCCCTCGAAATTGGACGAGAGCTGGATCCACGCGGACATGTAGAACTTGGTGTGGTTCAGGAATTTGCAGACCTGTCCCTGGCCGCTGCCGCCGTTGAAGCCGGCGGCAAATGTCACACGCCCCACGCTGCCGGGTGACTTGGGACCGGTGTTGTCCGACTCGATCGTCGGCTGCGTCACGCCGTACCAATCCCAGTCGTTCTCGCAGGTGTT
>Ga0134121_10001590_pt1 | contig 21182 bp, 13 predicted proteins | sample KB301_FD_96463 | JGI IMG/M metagenome (GOLD analysis project Ga0134121, IMG submission 96463) | Terrestrial soil microbial communities without Nitrogen fertilizer from Kellogg Biological Station, Michigan, USA - KB3-0-1 | ecosystem: Environmental > Terrestrial > Soil > Unclassified ... | reverse complement strand
GCCGGCGCGGTAGGAGGAGAGGAACTTGAGGGCGACCAGCCGCTCCAGCCGGGTGTCCTCGGCCTTGTACACGACGCCCGCACCGCCGCCGCCGAGACGTTCGAGAATCTTGTAGCGGGAGATCGTGCTGCCGATCAAACGGTAGCTTCCTGGGTCGGGATCACTGGGTCAGGATCAGGCGTGAGAGCCTATCCTATCACCTGCCAGCCAGCCGCCGCAGCTCGGAGTATTCCTCGTGGAATCCCGCGACCACGGCTTCCGGGTCCGGAATCAAGCCGGCGTCGGTGCCCACCCCCAGCCGCACGTGGCCGGCGTAGCTGAAGATGCTGATGCCGAGCCCCACCCGGCCGGACTGCGGCACCCAAAAGAAAATCTCGTCGATCGGCTTGCCCGCCAGATAGAGCGTCTCGCGCGGGCCCGGAACGTTGGTCATCACCGCCGTCGCCTTGGTGGCAAAGATCGCCACCACCATCTTCTGCACCGCCAGCGGTACGATGCCGAGCATCCGCAGGATGGCGTAGACCACCACCGGCTCGGCCGAGCGCTTGAGCGCCAGGGACCGCCGCCGCAGCTCCTTCAGCCGCTCCAGAGCGTTCTTCGCCCCCACCGGCAGCGAGAGGAAGATGAGACCGAACTGATTGCCGAGGTCCGCCATTCGCGCCAGCGGCCGCAGGTTCACCGGCATGGCGGCACGGAAGTTGATCCCCTCCCCGCGCTCGCCTTTGCGATCCAGATAGCGCCGCAGGCCGCCGGTCATCGCCGAGAGCAGGACGTCGTTGAGCGTCCCTCCCAGCGTCTTACCGATCTCCCGCACTTCCTCCACCGGAATCTTGTCCGACCAGGCGACTTTCTTGGGCACGCCGAGCGGACCTTTGAAAACGGTCTGTGGATCCGAGGGCCGCAGCACCAGTCGGCCCAAGGCGGCGGTCGACGCGATCCCCGTGGTCACCATCCCCATCGACCTGAACGCTTCGGCGGAGGTCTCGAGCAGCCGCAGACCGTCGGGCATGATCCGCTGGATCAGCTCCCGCGCGGCCTCGATGCCCCGCGGCGGATCGAGCAGCAGGTCGAGGAACGGATTTCCCAGCGCCTCCACGTCCAGATCGGCGCTCTCTACCGCCGGCGCTCCGGCGTCGGCGTCGGTCAGGGACAGCAGCACGAGGAGGAGTGCCAAGCCGTCGCCAATACAGTGGTGGAGGCGACCGAAGAGCACCGAGCCGCTGCTGTAGCTCTGAACGAGAAGAAATCGCCACAGCGGCCGGTCGAGATCCAGGGGCTCGCTCATCTGCGCGCTGATCAGCTCGGCCAGCTCCGCGTCGCCTCCCGGCCCGGGGAGCGTCACATCCACGAGATGAGCGCCGAGGTCCACTTCGGGGACGGTCTCCCAGTGGGGATCGCCGCCCGTCAGCACCACCCGCTGGCGAAAGCGGGGAATGGGCAGCAGGCGCTGCTCCAGGATGCGGGCAATGCGATCACGGGCCACCGGCGCCCCGAGCACCAGGACGCCGTTGATGATCATCAGATTGGTCGGATCGTCCATGCGCAACCACGCATAGTCGACCGACGACAGCGGCACCGAAGCGCCGGCCGCCTTGCTATTTTCCGCAGTGTTCAAGGGGAAGGCTCACTCAAGAGGGGGAAGTTTACACCGCGGCAGGCGTTCGCAGGATTCCAGTCACCGGATTCTGCCCCGCTCGCCGCCTCTCGGGGCACCTCTCTTGATAGGCCCCCCTACGGAGGTCAACTCGTTTCAAGAGGAGGTGATCGCGCGCGATCGCCGGGGCATCTTCTCAAGGTGCCCCCCTGTCCGGACGATGAACAAGGCCTGCTACGGGCGCGGCCCCCTCGAATCACGTCACCGCTTCGCCCCGCCTACCTCTCCTGTCTTCATGGTATCTTGTCGGCGTGCCCCCTCTCTACGGTTATACTGAGGATCTTCAGGACCTCGGGTCCAGGGATGCGAAAATGACTCGACAGGCCAAGCTCAGTCAGGCACTCACCCGGGCAATGAAAAGCCTGGCCGCGACGGACCGCAGTAAAGTGATCCACGTCATTTCAGACCGCAATCGCTGGGTCGTGTTACGCGAGCGCGCGAAGCGAGCCACACGGGTTCTGGCCGACCGGGATCAAGCCATCGGCCTGGCAAGATCGCTGGCTCGCGAGACGAACGGCGAGGTCTTCGTTCACCGCAAGGACGGCACGATTGAGGAGTGGGAGGTCGCAAGAGACGGCGATCTGCAGACGGTCTACTCGTATGGAGGCAACTTGAGCTCGCCAGAGGCGTAAGAGCGTAGCGCCTTACCTGCGAGCTCGATCCTCATGGCGTCCAATCCGTCTGATTTCGACCGGCAAGTCTTCATCAACTGTCCCTTCGACACTGAATACCTGCCTCTCCTCCGGGCCCTCGCCTTCACCGTTCTCGATTGCAACCTGACGCCCCGAATCGCATCGGAGGAGGTGGATTCAGGTCGGGTGCGGTTTGAGAAGATCCGAGCTCTCATCCGGGCGTGCCGCTTCAGTATCCATGACATTTCCCGGATCGAGCCTCTCCATCCTGGCGATCTCCCGAGGTTCAACATGCCTTTCGAGCTGGGCCTCGACCTCGGCTGCCGGCTCTACGCGACCGGCCGCCTCGCAGGCAAGCAGTGCCTAATCCTGGAACGGGAGAGGTATCAGTATCAGCGCGTTCTTTCGGACATTTCGGGAAATGACATCCGAGCGCACGATGGTGACACCCAGACCTTGATCTCCGAAGTTCGCGGGTGGCTGGCTGTGGCAACGGAAAAAGACCTGCCAAGCGGCAGCCACATCTGGCAGCGTTTCAACCTCCTCCAAGGATTCCTGCGAGCCTCTTTGAAGAAGGCCGGGTTCACCACGGAAGAGATCAACACCCTTGAGACGGCCGAGTGGATTCGCCGGGCTCAAGGGTGGATCGCCTCCACGGTCACCAATGGCATCGACTGAAGGCTCGGTCGGCCGCCCTCAGCTCTTCCGCATCAGCAACCGTGCCTGCCAATCCGTGCTGGGAACCAGCGCGGCGCCTTCGAGGAGAACGGTCTCCTCGGTGACGTTCACCGGCAGGCAACGCTCGGCGCCGGCAAAGGCGGAGAGGTAGGCGACGAAGGCGCAGATCAGGGCGTCGAGGTTGTCGTCGTTCTTGCTGGCCACGTCTTTCTGCGCTTCGGGGCGGGGACGCAGGCCCGTGCCGTCGCTCAAGATCCGCAGCATCTTCTCCCGGTGCTCCCGCTGCTTGGTGCGGTTCTCCCGATCGTCAAGGCTGGCGCCCTTGTAGTCGCTAACCAGCTCCTCCGCCGTGTCGCGGTCCGAAAGGCTGGCGACGACGAGCGCCCAGGCGACGCGTGGGTGCGTCTCGAAAAGCCGGCCTTTGCCGCCGCAGACCACGGCCCGGGGAAGCCCCAGCAGGTTGGCCAACTCGATGGCGCGCCAGATGTCCGTACCGCGACTGCTCTTCTGCGCGACGCTACGGCGGATTCCCAGGTTGGTGAGGCGCTCCGCGAGCGCTTGATCGGTGCGCCGCCAGAGGTAGGGATCGCCATTGCCGTCTGAGTCCATGCCGCCCAGAAACCAGCGCATGCAAGGCGCGGGATAGGCGAACGGATGATCCACCGCCGTCTTCTCCGCGCCGCGAAAATGGGCTTCGATGTGCTCGAGCCCGGCGTGGCCCTGCCAGGATTCGTTGGGAAACCGGTAGAAGAGACCCTCGTCGTTCTCGAAGATCTCGGCGACCCCGGTGTTTCCAGCCTCGCCGGCAAGGTCGACGCCCAGGTAAATCTTCATGACCTTTGACTTATATCACCCCGGCCGCTTTCATCCCGGCAATCATCCCGGTAATAGGTGCTTCTGGACCTTGCCCAGGGCGTTGCGCGGCAGGGCCTCCAGATATTCGAAGCGGCGCGGCACTTTGAAGCCCGCCATCTGCGATTTGCACCAGGCGACGAGGGCGGCCTCCGCCGCCTCGTCGAACGGCGACTCCACCACCAGGAAGGCGACGGGAACCTCGCCCCACTCGGGATGGGGGCGGCCTGTGACCGCCGATTCCCGGACTCCCGGATAGGTCGCGAGCACTTCCTCCACCTCTCGCGGATAGACGTTGAAGCCGCCGGTCAAGATCAGCTCGCGGCTGCGGCCGAGCAGGGTGATGTAGCCGGTCGCGGCGTCCTCGCGAGCCAGGTCCCCCGTGCGGAACCACCTTCTCCCCAAGTCGTCGTGGACGAAGCTCTCCGCCGTCTTCTCCGGCGCCCGCCAATAGCCGGCGAAGACGTTGGAGCCCGCCACCAGGAGGTCCCCCTCGGAGCCGGGGGCAAGGTCCACATCCTGGCGATCCACGATGCGAACGGAGACGCCCGGCAGCGGCGTCCCCACGGTACCCGGCTGTCTGGGACCGGCGTAGGGATTGGAGAGATTCATCCCCGTCTCCGTCATCCCGTACCGCTCCAGGATGTCGTGCCCGGTGAGCTCGCGGAAGGCCGCGAAAGTCTCCGGCGCCAGCGGCGCGCTGCCGGAGCAGAAGAGGCGCAGGCGGGCGAGGCCGGCCCGTTCGTCCGCGCCGCGCCGCCGCAACTCCTCCACCAGCCGGACGTACATGGTCGGGACGCCGAAGAACAGGGTGGCCTCGCCGGCGATCAGATCCGCCGCGGCATCGCCGGCTTCGAACCGGCGGCGCAGGTGGACGGTGGCCCCGGATGCCAGGGCGCAGTGGAGGCCCACCACCAGACCGTGGGTGTGGAACAGGGGGAGACTCAGGAGGAGCGCGTCCGCCGGCTCCCAAGCCCAGGCCGCCAGCAGGCCGGTGACCGTCGCCAGCACGTTGTCGTGGGTAATGATTGCGCCCTTGCTCCGTCCGGTGGTGCCCGAGGTGTAGAGGAGCATGGCGGCATCGCTGCCGCCGACGACGGGCGGAGTGAAGGTCGCTTGGTCGTTCCGCAGGACGTCCAGCTCCTCGGCAAGGATCACCCGTTCGAGGCAACTGCGGTCCGCGGCTTCGAGCTCGTCGAGGATGGGGAGCAGCGAGCGCTCGGTGATCGCCAGCCGGGGCTCGGCATCCTGAAGCATGTGGGCGATCTCCCGCCGGCGGTAGGCGAGATTGATGGGCACCATCACTGCTCCGAGGCGGATCACCGCCAGGTAGGCGATGACGAGCTCCGGCCGGTTGCCGAGGAAGAAGGCCACGCGGTCCCCCTTCCGCAAGCCCTGGGAGGCAAGGCCAGCGGCCAGAGCGTCCGCCGCCGCGAACAGCCGTTCATAGGTGAGGACGGTCTCTTCAGTGGACTGAGCGGAGGCATCGCGGAAGCGAAGAGCAGTCTTGTCCGGCGTGCGGCGGCGAGGGATGGCGAAAAGGTCCAGGAGGTTCATGGGGTGCATGCTACGATGCTTTTCGTGTCCCCAGTGAAGGCCGGCTTCGCGGCTCTACTCCTGATTCCGGCCTTCCTTGGTGCCCAGGTTGGTACGCAGACAGTTGCGCAGGCTCCGGCCGCCGAGACGACCTTCTCCGGCCGCGTCGACGTCACCGTCGCCGAGGTCGAGGTCTTCGTCGCCGATCGCGATGGCCGGCCGGTGCCGGACCTGACGCGCGACGACTTCAAGGTCGTCGAGGACGGCCAGCCCGCCGAGGTCACGGGGCTCGCGCCGGGCACCTCCCAGCGCCTCAACCTCGCCATCTTCTTCGACCAGACGACGCTCGACGTCACCTCTCCCGCCACGGCGCTGGCTGCGTTACGGCGTTTCGTCGACACCGGCCTCAAGCCGGGGGACCGCGTGCTGCTGGCAGCCTGGGACGACTCGCTGGAAGTGCGATCCGAGCCCACGGGCGATCCTGCCGTGCTGCGCGCCGCGCTCGATCGGCTCGGCGCGGCTCTGCCCCCCGGCGTGCGGACGGCCCAGGAGAGGAGCGCCGTACAGCGCGAGATCCACGACGCCAACCCGCTGGACGACGAGAGGGGGACCAGCTTCCTCGCGCGGTCCCAGGCCAAGGCGGCCCTGGACAACCTGCGGGCCTACGCCCGCGCCCGGGCGGACGAGACCCGGGCCACCTTCGGCGCGCTCCAGCAGATGCTCGTCCTGCTGGGCGGCCTGCCGGAGCGCAAGGCCCTCCTCTACATCGGCGGGGGCCCCCCACTCCAACCCGGAGCGGACCTCTTCACCGCCTGGCAGACGCGTTTCTCCACCATGGCGCCCGAGCTCGGCTTCTCGCCGTCGGAGGTCTCGCGCTACGACGCGGGACCGCAGGCGCAGGAGGTGGTGAACCGGGCCAACGGCGCCGGCATCTCCATCTTCGCCCTCGCCCTGCCCGTCGCCGGAGCCCGCGCGGACGCCGAGGACTCCGGCCGGGCGATGCACACTCTCGCCGAGGGCACGGGCGGCCGGGTGGTCGTCGACGTGGCAAATCCCGCCTCGTTCCTGGAAATCATGGGGCGCGACCTCTCTTCCTCCTACCTGGTGGCCTACGCTCCGCCGCAGAACCGAAAACCGGGAACGCACAAGGTCGAGGTGACCGTCAAAGGCGGCGCCCTGGTGGCCCGGCACCGCGAGACGCGGCGCGACGGCGACAATCCTGGAGAAGCGGGCGATCCCCTGCTGCGCCAAGCCCTGGCCACGATGTGGGCCGGAGAGTCCGGCGGCGCCGCAGAGGGGAATCCGCTGCACGCCGAGCTCGCTTTCGACGAGCAGGGAAAGGACGACCTCGGGCGGCTCCTGGTCACCGGCCTGGTGACCTTCCCTCTCGCGACCCTCGCCATCCAGCCGCAGGAGCACTTCCACACCGGGCACGTGACGCTGGCCCTGGTCGCCCGGGACGGCAAGGGGAAGATCTCGGGTATGCCCAAGGCCGAGGTTCCCATCGAGATCCCCAACGAGCACCTGCTCTCCGCTCCGGGCCAGACGGCGGGCTACAAGTTCACCCTTCATCTGAATCCCACCGAGAGCCTTGTGGCCGTGGCCATGCGCGACGATTTCGGCGGCACGCAGGGCGTGATCCGAGCCGGATTCCCTGGGAAGGGCGGATCCGGACGAGAGGGAGGCGGCGCGGCGGGCGTTGCAGCACCTGAAACAGGGCGGGTCGAGCCCCCACCAGCCCCCCGTCCAGACTCGCCTCTACGCGAAGCCATCCACAGCTCGCCGTCCACCAGCCTCGGCGTCGAGTCCGCCGCGCTTCTGATGAGCGGCCAGCAAGGCGGGGACATTCCTTTAGGAGCACTGGCTCTGCCCATTCCGGGGGACTTGGCGGACCGCGCGCGGCTCCTGGTCCGGGTGCGACTCGAAGGAAAGGGGCTCCTGGCGGGGCAAACCGAGACCATTCTGCGGATCGAGGGAGATCTCTACGCCCTCGGCGCCGGCGAGGCCATCGCGGCCTCGGCCCTGGAGAGAATCGAGATCGACCTCGCCTCGCAGCGCGCCGCCGTGGAGCGGGACGGCGTCGACTTCCTCGCCGGGCTCGACCTGCGCCCAGGCGCCTACTCTCTGCGGATGCTGGTGCGCAATCTCGACACGGGGAAGCTCGCGGTGCGCAACTTCTCCATCACCGTTCCCGACCTCGCGAGCTTGAAGAACGCTCCGCTCCCTGCGCCGCGCCCCACCGCAGGCGGCGATCCCCGGCCCACCGCGCGGACGGCGGATCTCGGCCCCCTCGATCCACCGCCGTTTCCCGACGACGCTCCCTCGACGATCGCAGCCGCTGCCGTGCCGGCTCCGGTCGCGCTCCCGGCTCCTCCCCCGGAAACCGCCGAGGGCCGCCGGCTGCGCGTCCTCGCCCGCAAGGCGTACCGCGAGATCCTGGCGCTTCTGGCCACCGGCCGGGACGCGGAGGCCCTCGCCGCCGCGGCACCCTTCGAGGACTCCCTCCTTCTGCGCGCCAACCCCGTGACCGTGGAGCGGCTGGTGGAGATCGAGGCGAGCGCCGAAAAGGAGCTGGCCCGCGTCGACCCAGAGAGCCTGGTGCCCGTGCTGCGCCTCCACCAGCGGCTGTATCAAGAGGCTACCGAGCGGCAGCGGCCCCAGGGCTCGACCGTCGCCCGCGACGTCTTCCTTCTGGGTGTGGACTTGCTGCGCGCCGCGAAGGGTGGGGCTCCCCTGGCGCACCAGTTCCTGGCCACCTTCGGCGCCGAGCTGATGCGCAGCGGCACACGGCATGTGGGCGAGGCGACGCTGCGCCGGGTCCTGGCGGACGATCCGGCGGACGAGATCGCCCTCCTCGAGCTGGCTGCCGACGCCGAACGCCGGGGCGATCACGCCACCGCCGGTCCGCCTTTGGAGACTCTCCTCCACGCGAATCCGGAGCACCGCGAAGCGCGGCTCCGCCAGGCGGTCGATCTCGCCCGGATGGGACGCAGCGCCGAGGCCGAGCAGCGGCTGACCGCCCTCCTCGCCGACGAGACCGAGGCCTGGCGCCTCGCCCTCGCCTACCAGGAGCTGGCCCGGCTGCGACTGACGGCCAAGGAGACCCGCCGGGCGGAGGCGATCTTGCGCGAGGGCCTGAAGCGCCTGCCGGGCGACGAGAAGCTCACCCTGCTGCTGGCCGAGCTTCAGGAGAAGAGCTGGCTGACCGCGGACGCCCGGCAGACCGTCGCCGGCCTCAAGCCCGAGACGGGCGGCGGAGGCGGCGCCGCCCGCCATCGCTACAGCCTGCCGCCGGAAGAGCCCATGGCATCGGCCCTGGCGTCTCTCAACCGGGAGGCCGTCGCTCGCCGCCCCGCCCTCGCCGCGGCCCTGGAGAAGACCGCGCCATGAGGATGATCCTGGCCGTCCTCTTCCTCCTGGTCTCCCTCCCGGCTCGGGCCTTCGAGATCCGCATCGTTCAGCCCGGTCCAGGCGAGCCCATCCTCGGCGAGGTGGAGGTGCGGGTGGAGGTGCTACCCCCGTCGACGCCGGTCGAGAGGGTGGAGATCTTTCTCGACGGCGCGCCGGCCGGAGTGGCCGAGCGGGCGCCCTTCCGCGTTCTCGTCGACGCAGGCGAGGAGAACAAGGAGCACAAGCTGGAGGCGGTGGCCCACACGGCCGGCGGCGCCCAGGCCAGGGTTGCCATCACCACGCCGCGATTGCAGACCGACGCCGAGGTGCAGGTAGAGCTGCAGCAGCTCTTCGTCACCGTTCACCGCGGCGGAAAGCCCGTCCTCGACCTCACCCGCGACGACTTCACGGTCTTCGATCAGGACTCGGAGCAGCCTCTCTCCACCTTCGGCCGGGGCGACGCCCCCTTCACCGCCGTGCTGCTGGTGGATGCCAGCTCCAGCATGGCGGGCGGCCGGCTGGAGAAGGCGCTCGACGGCGCGCGGGACTTCTTCGCCGGCATGGGCGCCCTCGATCAAGCGAAGCTCATGCTGTTCTCCGATCACATCCTGCTGGAGACTCCTTTCACCAGCATCCAACCGGTTCTCACCCTCGGCCTGCGCGGCGTGAAGGCGAGCGGCGGCACGGCCCTCAACGATGCGCTCTACCTCGCCTCCAAGCGCCTGGAGACCCGTCGCGGTCGGAAGATCGCCGTGCTGCTCTCGGACGGCGTGGACGTCGAGAGCGTCCTCTCGATCGACGCCGCGCGGGCCATCGCCCGGCGCCAGGTGACCCTCTACTGGCTGCGTCTGCGCGGCGATACGGACGCCGGCAAGGGCAAAAAGATCCTCATCAACTCGGCCTGGCGCGACGCCCCCAGCCACCAGCGGGAGCTGGATCACCTACGCGCCGCGGTGCTGGGAAGCGGCGGCCGCATCGCGGACCTTGCCGGCGTCGAACAGATCCCGGCCACCTTGACCGCCCTGCTCTCCGAGCTGCGCGACCAATACGTCCTGGGAATCACTCCCCGGCGCACCACCGGCAAGGGTTCCTGGCACCCGGTGCGGGTCGAGGTTCGGGGAGGGCTGGTGCCCCGGACGCAGGACGGCTATTTCGAGCCCTAGAAAAGCCCTAATACGCTAGACTGCCTTTCTGAATGAAGGCGAAACTCGCGCTCCTGGGCTTCTTTTTCTTCGTCTCGCAGGCCCTGGCGGACGCCAAGATTTCCGAAATCAAGGTCACGCTCGACGGCGAGAGGGTTCTGGCCAGCTTCGCCTTGCAGGAGGCCTTCGACCATCGCCTTTCCGAACGCGTGGACAGCGGCCTGCCCACCTCCATCCTCTACCGCATCGAGCTCGATCACGACCGCAAACGCTGGTGGGACCAGAAGCTCCAGGACGTGACCTACGAGGTCGTGGCGATTTACGACGCGGTGGCCCGCTCCTACACCGTTCACTTCAAATTGAACGACAAGCTCGTCGAGAGCAAAACCGTGCGCGACCGCCCCGCTCTCGAAGAGGCCATGACGGTGATCGACCGTCTGCCCGTCTTCGAAGTCGAGAACATCCCCAAGGAAGGGCGCTCGCTGCTCAAGGTCCAAGCCGAGACCGGCTCGCGCACACTCCTTTCCTTGATCCCGGTCGCCATCAAGACGAATTGGAAGGAATCCCCGAAGTTCCGGGCGCCGAAGGTGCCGTGAGGGGGGCGTCATCGTGACCGAAAAGCGCCCCTTCCGGGGCGGACCCTCACGCCCTGACCCCCTCTCCCGCCCCCTCCCAACCCCCCACACCGGGAGAGGGGGAACGCACTGCGAATCGGCTTCCTTGCTTGGCTCCCTCTTCTCCCGGTGTGGGGGGGTTGGGAGGGGGCGGGAGAAGAGGGCCGGGGTGATGAGGGCCAACGCCCCCGCCAGGCGCACCGCCGAGTAGAATCGACGCAAGGTCAATCAAAATGTCCCTCCGAGTCAAGCTCCTCCGCCACCGCAAGAATTACCGCCTGATCATCGGCGGCTTCGCCGCCCTGGTTCTCCTGTTCACAGCCCTGTTTTATATGGCCGAACGGGGGCGCGACCTGCCGTCGGCGCTGGTGACCAACCGGGTGCTGATGTTCGTCCTTTGGGACGTCAACGTCATCCTCATCCTGGGCGTTCTCTTCGTCCTGCTGCGCAACCTCATCAAGCTGCTCGTCGAGCGCCGCCAAAAGGTGCTTGGATCGGCGTTCAAATTCAAGCTCGTCGTCACGTACGTCGGCATGTCGCTGATCCCCGTGCTGCTCCTCTTCGCCATCGCCACGGAGCTGCTCCAGGGATCGATCGACCGCTGGTTCAACACGCCGGTGGCGCCCGTCCTGGAGCGGGGCAACGCCGTGGCCCAGGCCCTATACGACCAGATCGAGAAGACGAACCTCCGCGATGCCGCCAAGGTGCTCCAGGAGATCCGCGGCGTCGATCTGCGCGACCCCCACCAGCGACCGCGCCTCAACCAGCGGATGACCGATCTGCTGGAAAGCCAACACCTCGACCTCCTCGCGGTCTACGAGGGGCGGGAGCTGGTCAACGCCATGGTGGACACCCCGACGGGAATCCGCGACCTGCCGGAGCCGGACCGCTCGTTCCTGGAAGAGGCGGCGAAGAAGGGGCAGGCGACCGCCGTGGCGGGAGCAGCCGGAACCAAAGGCAGCCTGCTGCTCGGCGCCGTCGCCTCGTCGTCCGGGACGACCCTGCCGCCCGTCCCCACCACCGAGGCGGAGCGGGCGAAGGTGCGCCCGCCGGTGATCGTCATTGTGGGCACGCTGCTCGATCCCGTCCTTTCGGCGCAGCGCGAGCAGCTGGTGCAGGACTTCCAGGCCTACCGCCAGCTCGAAGTGCAGAAGGACGAGCTGAAGGCGAGCCACATGCTGCTCTTCGTGATGGTGACGCTCGTCATCCTCCTCGCCTCGTCGTGGACCGGGCTCTACCTCGCCCGGCGTGTGACGGTGCCCATCCTCGCCCTGGCGGAGGGCACGCGCCTGATCAGCGGCGGCGATCTTTCGCACCGCGTGGACGTGGAGGCGGACGACGAGCTCGGCGTGCTGGTCGACTCCTTCAATCGCATGACGCAGGAGCTGGCCAGCAACAAGGAAGCGCTGGAGCTCAGCAACCGCGAGCTCACCACCAGCAACGAACGCCTGGCCACCGAGCGGGCGCTGATCGCGGCCATCCTGCAGAACGTGGCGGCCGGCGTCGTCTCCATCGACTCGGAAGGCAAGATCTTCACCTGCAATGGCGCCGCCCTCGTCATGCTCCGCCAGCACGAGGACGAGGTCGTGGGACGGGCCGTCGACGAGGCCTGGGGCGACCGGGAAAGGGCGAAATTGGCGGCCGTCGTGCACGAGGCAGGACCGGGATCTTCCGACGAAAGGATCATCAAGGAAGTTCACCTCACCCTGGGCGGCGAGTGGAAGACCTTCGACGTCAAGGTGACGGCTCTCCGCGACGCCGAGGGGGGATTGCAGGGCCAGGTGCTGGTGATCGAAGACCTGACAGAGCTGATCAAGGCGCAGCAGCTCGCCGCCTGGAACGAGGCCGCGCGGCGCATCGCCCACGAGATCAAGAACCCGCTCACCCCCATCCGCCTCGCCGCCGAAAGGCTGCTGCGCAAGCACCGCCTGGGCGACCCGGGCTTAGGCCAGGCGATCGAAGAGGGAGTGGACATCATCGTCCGCGAGGTGGTGACGCTCCAGGGAATGGTGGACGAGTTCTCCCGCTACGCCCGCATGCCTCGCCCCCGTCCGGCGCCCGTGGACCTCGACCGCTTGGTAACCGAAACCCTCCACCTCTACCGCGACCTGAAGCCCGGCGTCGAAGTCGGCTCCGAGGTGGACCCATCGCTCGCCACCGTCTGGATCGACGGCGAGCAGGTCAAGCGAGCCCTCATCAACCTCATGGACAACGCCGTCGAAGCCACCGAAGCCCCCGGCCGCGTCAGCGTCCTGGCCCACCCCGTCGACGGCCACCTGGAGATCCAGGTCGCCGACACCGGCCGCGGCATCTCGCCCGACGCCAAAGAAAAGCTCTTCCTCCCCTACTACTCCACCAAAGGCCGCGGCACCGGCTTGGGCCTCGCCATCGTCTACCGCATTGTCACCGATCACCAGGGTTCCATCCGGGTCGAGGACAACGCGCCGCAGGGGACGGTGTTCACGGTGGAGTTGCCGATGGGGTGAGGGTTCGAGAAACGCCATCTTTTCAGCGAAGGACGTAGAGACGCTCCCAGCCCGTCCACGATAACGACCGCAGGCCCGCAACGGCGGGACGTCTCCGCCGCGGCCATGCCCTCCCGAACGGCGAGGACCTATGACGGGGCGATTCCGCCTTTGGGTCCCGAATCTCCCCACCCTGGGTCAGGGTTGATTCGGACCGGGTTCAGAGGCTCTGTTATCCTCCTACTGTGCGATCCGTGAATGAGGTCGCGAAGAAGGGATGTCATGGAAACCCTCGCTGAGGTTTTAGACGACCTGCTATCGCAAATGGCACAAGTGATCGTGCAGGAAGTCAAACCGGAGCGCATCATTCTGTTTGGCTCTCATGCCCGCGGCGAGGCCCATCCCGACTCGGACGTCGATCTGTTGGTCATCGAGCGGGAGGGCTTTGGCAAACAGCGTAGCCGGCGCCGCGAGGCGGCCTTGCTGTGGCGAGCCCTCGCCCATTTTCCAGTATCCAAGGACATCCTGGTCTACAGCCAAAAGGAAGCCGCCGCCTGGAAAGACTCGCCCGGTCACTTCCTCGCCCAAGCGCTGAGGGAGGGTAAAGTTCTCTATGAACGAGGGTGAGTTGCCACCACGATGGACGGAGAACATCATGGCAAAGACCCAAACCTTTTCCTGGGATCCGGCGGAGCATCTGGAAACTGAAGAGGATATGGCGATTTACCTGGAGGCAGCGCAGGAAGAGAACGACCCCGCGCTCTTGGCCGCAGCCTTGGAGGACATCGCCGCGCCGAAGGTATGACTCAAATCGCGCGCGAAGGGTCCCTCGGGCGCGAGAGGCTCTAACTGCCCAAAGGCTGAATCACGCGCCCCCTGGGAGAGCTGGCGTCCCCCCGGCCTACTCACTCCGATCTTGTCTTTTCCTTTCTCTGGAAGTCCTCCACCTCAAGCTCATCGTTGAGCTGATTGAGGCGGAGCATATCCACGCCACTGCGAAAGCCGCAGGCCTTGGGAATGACCTTGAACTTGGGCAGCCGGGTATCGTCGTCAAGGGTCGGTGTCGTCCTCATGGAAGACATCATGACGCCTCATCCGAAGTGAGGCAAGGCGCCTGCTGAGCAGCGCCCCGCCTCAGCCTGCGATAGAATTCTCGCAACATGCCCAATCCACGCGTCCTCCCACGAGGCACCTCGCATGCCCTCTATCTTCCTGAGCTACAGCCATAAGGACGAAGTCTGGAAGGATCGCCTGAAGACCCACCTCGGCGTCCTGGAGCTGGACGCCTGGGACGACCGCCGCATCGAGGGTGGGGCAGATTGGTTCGAGGAGATTCGGGACGCAATGGCCCGCGCGAGCCTTGCTGTCCTCCTCATCTCCCCACATTTCCTGACCTCCAAGTTCATCCTCGGTCAGGAGGTCCCACCGCTCCTAGAGCGGCGAAGATTGGAAGGGCTGCAAGTTATTCCAGTAATCATCAAAACCTGCGCCTGGGATCAGGTGCTGTGGCTCCGGGGGATTCAGGGTCGCCCGCAGGACGGCAGGGCCCTCTTTAGTTTCCAAGGAGACCGCCGCAATCAGGAGCTCACGAAAATCGCAAAAGAAATCCGCGGCATCCTCTACGATGGCGTCAAGATTCGGGATGACGCTCGCGATTGGGAGCCACGGCGCCGGGAGGACGACTTCCTGGATCGAGTCGAGGCAGTCTGCCGCCTCAGTGAGCCAGAAGCGGAGATCCAACGCTATCCTTACATTGGAGGCGGTTATCTGCGTGTCGTCCGCAAGGTGGGCGTGTTTTATGATACCTATCCGGTCGGGGCTATCGAATATGATCTTTCCCTCAGAGCACTAAACACTTTCGCCAATGAGGTCGACGCGCAATACCGCAAGACCGATCGGGGGCTGATCTCCGTTCTAGTTTATGGGGGTGAACCACCCTCCATGGAAGTCGGCGGACTGGCTTTTGTCTATCGAATTCGGTTAGTGAGCTTCGTCGAGTACCAAGGCCTAATTGATTTCCAGGCTTATAGTAAGAAGCAAACCAAAAAGCTCGCCAATGACTTAATCTACCCTCCCAGCCTCTATGTGCCGCAGCGGATGCGAACCCTTTCACTCCTGGGCCGCGAGGATGACGAGACCCCCGATGCCTTGGTACAGATCCAGGATTGGCTGGATTCACCGCATGGACGTTTCCTCGTCCTACTCGGCGACTTCGGAACTGGCAAGACCTTCCTTCTCCACGAGCTGGCACGCCGTATGGGTGAGGCCAAAGGAGGCCTCGTTCCTATCCTCCTTCAAATGCGCTCCCTGGAAAAAGGCCGCACCCTCGACGAACTCTTGGCGCAGCATTTCGCTCGGGAGGGAATGGAAGGCTTCTCGCCTGCCAAGTTCCGCTACATGTTGGAACAGGGCCGCATCGCCTTACTCTTCGATGGCTTCGACGAGCTTGCTCTGCGGGTAACCTATGCCAAGGCAGCGGACCACTTCGCCACCCTCCTCCAAGCAGCAACCGGTACCGCCAAAGTCGTCCTCACCAGCCGCAGACAGCACTTCTTGTCGGAGAGCCAGGTCAAGACCGCCCTCACCCAGCAAGTGGAAACCTTGTCCGGGCACCGGCTCGCAATCCTTCAGCCATTTGACCGAGAGCAGATCCGCATCTTCCTCGTCAACTTCTTCGAAGGCGACGAGACTAAGGCTGAGACCCGGCTGGACCTCATCGATCGCGTTAAGGACCTCTTGGGCCTCTCTGCCAATCCGCGACTCCTTGGGTTCATCGCTGACTTGCCGGAAGTTCAGCTAGCTTCAGCTTGTGCAGAGGATGGCGAGATCACTGCGGCTAAGCTCTATGAGCTTCTCCTCGAAAGGTGGCTCGGGTTCGAGTTTGATCGCGTTCATCCCAAAGGCGCCCCGCCAGGGCTCTCAGTGGCAGAACGGTGGCAGGCGGTGACGCAACTGGCAATGCGGCTCTGGCAGAAGACCGACCGCTTCGTGAACTTGTCGGACCTGAGCGAAGAGTCGGCGCGAGTGGTGAAGGCAGTTGGACCCGAGGGGCCGGACGCAGAGGTGGCCGCGTTTCAGGTCGGCTCGGGAACCCTTCTCGTAAGAGACGATGAGGGCAATTTCGCCTTTCTTCATCAGTCGATCCTCGAATGGCTCGTGGCGAAGAGCGCGGCCGAGGAGTTCGCCGCTGGCGGGCATCCGGAGGTACTGGCTGCCCGGGAGATCTCCCCGCTTATGGCCGACTTCTTCGCCAGCATGGCTGGTCACGAGCGGGTGGTCGTATGGGCGCGCGAGATACTCTCGGCTTCCAATGGGGAAGCGGCGAAGAAGAACGCTCTCCTTGTCTTGGAGAAACAGAAGGCAGCAATCCAAGAGGAAGTTGACCTTTCTAACCAGAATCTAAGGGGTCAGGATTTCTCGGGCCAGGACCTCGCTGGAGCTAATTTGAATGGAGCAGACCTCACGGAGGCTCGGCTGGTCAGCACACATCTCGCCGCTGCGCGCCTCGTCAAAGCGACGCTGCGCGATGCCAATCTTGGCACAGCCGTCCTGACCGGGGCGGACCTTACAGACGCGGACCTGACGGGCGCCAGTCTGCTCGGCACCGATCTGCGGGGAGCCCATTTCATTGGGACCCGCCTCCGGCGCGCGAGACTTCTGGGGGCAGCGCTGGATGCCGGAAGCTTGATCTCGGCTGATGTCGCCGGAGCTGCACTGGACCTCTTGGAGCTTGACCCCCAAAACGGCGCGACAGGTGGGTGCTTCGCCGTTGCCTGGAGCCCTGACGGCGAGCTACTGGCGAGTTCCAACGGATGTGGGGTCCGGCTTTGGGAGACTCAGAGCGGGCGCGAGATCAGAGCTTTGTCCGGTCACCATAACTGGGTCACCAGCGTGGCCTTCAGTCCGGACGGCAAGAGCCTCGCCAGCGGCTCCTATGACAACACTATCCGCCTCTGGCAGGTCGACAGCGGGCGCGAGATCAGGGCCTTCTCCGAGCACCAGAACACGGTCACGAGCGTAGCGTTCAGCCCGGACGGCAAAAGCCTAGCCACCGGCTCCTACGACACCACCGTACGCCTCTGGCAGGTCGATACCGGCAAAGAGATCAGAGCCTTCTCCGGGCACCAGGGCTCGGTCCTGAGCGTAGCCTTCAGCCCGGACGGCAAAAGCCTAGCCAGCGGCTCCTACGACAACACCGTGCGCCTCTGGCGGGTCGACACCGACAGAGAGATCAGAGCCTTCTCCGGGTACCAGGGCTTGGTCAGGAGCGTAGTCTTTAGCCCGGACGGCAAGAGACTCGCTAGCAGCGCAGGAGACAACACTGTACGCCTCTGGCGGGTCGACACCGGGCACGAGATTAGAGCCTTCTCCGGGCACCAGAAACCGGTCTGGAGCGTGGCCTTTAGTCCAGACGGCCAGCGACTTGCCAGCGGCGCCGAAGACAACACCGTACGCCTCTGGCAAGTCGACAGCGGGCACGAGATCAGAGCCTTCTCCAGACACCAGAAACCGGTCTGGAGCGTAGCCTTCAGCCCGGACGGCAAGAGACTCGCCAGCTGCGCAGGAGACAACACCGTACGCCTCTGTCAGGTCGACAGCGGGTATGAGATCAGAACCTTCGCCGGACGACAGAAACCAGTCTTGAGCGTGGTCTTCAGCCCAGACGGCCAGCGACTCGCCAGCGGCGCCGAAGACAACACCGTACGCCTTCGGCAGGTCGACAGCGGGCAAGAGAGCAGAGCCTTCGTTGGGCACCAAAATGGAGTCTCGAGCGTGGCCTTCAGCCCGGACGGTAAGAAACTCGCTAGCGGCTCCGGAGACAACACCGTCCGCCTATGGCAGGTCGACAGCGGGCAAGAGATCAGAGCCTTCGTTGGGCACCAAAATGGAGTCTCGAGCGTGGCCTTCAGCCCGGACGGCAAGAAACTCGCTAGCGGCTCCGGAGACAAAACGGTCCGCCTCTGGCAGGTCGACAGCGGGAGAGAGATCAGAGCGTTCTCCGGACACCCAAACCCAGCCACGAGTGTGGCCTTCAGCCCGGACGGCACGAGACTCGCCAGCGGCTCCCACGATGACACCTTCCACCTTTGGCTGGTCAACGGCGGACGAGAAATTACAGCCTTTTCCGGACACCGGAACGGAGTTTTGAGCGTGGCCTTCAGTCCGGACGGTAAGAGACTCGCCAGCGGCTCATATGACAAAACCGTCCGCCTTTGGCAGGTCGACACTGGGCAAGAGATCAGAGCTTTCTCCGGACACCTAGGCACAGTCATGAGCGTGGTCTTCAGCCCAGACGGCAAGAGCCTCGCCAGTGCCTCCTACGACAACACTGTCCGACTCTGGCAGGTAGACACTGGGCGCGATGTCAGAGCCCTGAACGGCCACCAGAACGCCGTCCGGACCGTGGCCTTTAGCCCGGATGGCAAAAATCTCGCCAGCGGCTCCGACGACGGGACAATCCGCCTTTGGAACGTGGCTGATGGCAAATGTCTAGCGGTTCTCCTCTCCCTCCCTGAAGGCTGGGTAGCCTATTCTCCGGATGGCCGCTATAAGTTTGGCGGCGTGCCGGCGGGAGGGTTCTGGCACGCGGCCAATCTCTGCCGTTTCGAAATTGGGGAGTTGGACGACTGGGTTCCCGGCCTGCGGCTGGCGGACGACGCCTCCTTCTTCAACCTCCCGCCGTGGACTCCGGAGGTGCGAGTTCCTTCGAGGGCAGTACGGGCGTGAAAACCGGTCCCTCTAGACATGCCCCCCAGCGACGCCGCTCGCTTCGCCGCGACCTAAATATCCGGATCACGGCGACTTCGGTGCGTTCTGCGGGCACCGAGGAAGGTTCCAGCTCCATTCGCTTATATGCGGAGGCGAGCCCTCTATATAATTGGGAGGGGTTTGAGCGCTCCCTAGTGCGAAATTCATATGGCTTACCGATCAATCCATATGAAAAAGAGAGATCCGATCACCTCGCGCCGCCCAATCCATATGAAACGGCTGGTTCTCCATATAGAAATCTGTCTCGCGTCATCTCCAACCACTACCCCCGGCAGCGGCGAGCCTCCAAACTATAGGGAAAGTTGGCCTCATTATGGGGGAAATTGGCTCGCCGCTGGCGGCGGCTCGACTTTGTATATAAGAAGTTGAACTCTCTATATGGAGAATTGGCTCACCGGTGGCGGCGAGCGGCTTGCCTATATGGAATCTTGGCCGAAGTATTGGTTGGGGTGGCCGGATGGAGGAGGGCGTTGGGAAAACAGCGGAGTTAGCTGGCCGGCGGGACGCCGGCGCTCCCAGAGTACGCGGGGAGGTGCAGTCTACGCGATCGGTTCGACGTTTCGGAAAGGCATTATCGTTCCATGATCCAGACCGGTTACCCCCAATGTAGAGACGCCCACGGGGAACCCCGTGGGGCGTCTCAGGATCGGGAATACCGGTCCAATCTGACAATGAACCATCAGCGGCACCTGAACGGGACCGGAAATGTCTGCAACGCGGATGATTTCCATCCGGAAGGGTGTGATCCGGAAAGGTGCGGCCCGGAACATAGGACTGCCCGGGGAAGGTTCTCGGCGTCGGGCAGGATTTCGCCGCCTCGGAGACGCCCCACGGGGTTCCCCGTAGGGCGTCTCTACATTGGGGGGCGAAGCGTATCGTGATTCGGGTCGGTCGCGCCCGTAGGCGGCGGCACGGTGCGCTCTGCGCTTCCCTATTTTTCCGCGAACTCCAGCATCAGATCCGTCCACATTTTCCCCGCGATGCCGTCTCGCGTCGCTGGGACGTACCGCACCTTCTTCGCCGCCTCTTTGGCGGCTTCTTCGAAGCCGAGACCGGAGTTATCGCCGTCGCGAATCTTGGCGTCGATTACGTGGCCGGTCTCGTCCACCAGCACGGCGAGGCGGATGTTGACTCTCTTGCCGCTCCCCTTGGCGGCGGCTGGATAGGCGTACGTGGGGAGCTGACCGACTTCCGGTTCCTCAATATTCGGCATGCCAGGGCGGATCATGTCCCCCAACTTCATGGACTCCAGGGGCGCCGATGGGGGTTTCGGGATCTGAGCCGCCGGTTTCGGCTTGACCACGGGCTTCGCTGCGGCAACCGTCGCGGCGGGGGTCGGCACCGGCTTGGGCGCGATCTCTATCGGAGCGGCCGGAGTCGGACTCGGCGACTCAGCGAGGAGCACCGTCGGAGCCGGTGGAGGAGGCGCTGCGGGTGCCGGTTTCTGTGATTGCCTTGCCAGCAGGATTCCCAGGGCGAGGATCAGCAGGGCTGCCACCACGCTGGCGGCGATCCAGAGATTCCGTCGCCCGCTCGAAGGAACCACCGCAGCGGACCCCCGGAGTCGCGAGGCAGGCGGAGGCGGAGGCTTCACCGGTTCGGCGAGGGGGCGGACGCGCATGGGACGCGAGGCCCAGGTGGAATCCAGATCCTCTGGTGTCGCGATCCGGTGCGTGAGCTCGGGCCTCGGCAGCGGAGGAGGCGCGGGCGGCGCGGGAGGTGCCGGGGCCGCGGGGCGAATGGGGATCACCTCAGCCAGAAACTCCTCGCCCGCCTCGGTTCGCAGGGTGGCCTGGCTGGTGAGGGTGCCGGCGGCGGGCGTTTTCGTCATCTCGAACTGGACGTCGAGATGATACTGGGTCGAGCCGGGCGGCACCACGGCCTCCACCTCGCCCGGTACCAGCGGCAACAGCACGCGCCAGACCGCGTCCGTCGCCTCGCGGGTGAGGGGGAAGTGATCCTGGAGCATCGTCAGCTGCCAGACGAAGTCCTCGGAGCTTTCCATTCGCTCCACCGGCTTCTTGGCCAGCGCCTTGAGAACGATCGCTCGCAGCTCGGCAGGCACCCGCTCGGTGGGATCGGTGTCGGCGAAGTCCAGGGGCGGGCGGAAGAGGTGGCCAGCCATCAGGGCCGCGGGCTCGGTGCCCGCCACGGGGCAGCGGCCGGTCAGCAGCTCGTAGAGAACGACGCCGAAGGAATAGAGATCGCTGCGTTCGTCGAAATCCGCGCCACTGAAGCGCTCGGGCGAGCCGTAGCGCGGCTTGCCCAGGAAGACGCCGGTGGTGGTGAGCCCGCCCTGCCCCTCCAGGGTCTTGGCGATTCCGAGATCGATCAGCTTGATCAGCGGATTGCCGTCCACGTCGCGGGTGAGCATCAGGTTGTCGGGCGAGACGTCGCGGTGGACGATCTTGTGCCGGTGGAGGTAGCCAAGGGCCTTGAGCGACTGGCGG
>Ga0134121_10001588_pt1 | contig 21205 bp, 19 predicted proteins | sample KB301_FD_96463 | JGI IMG/M metagenome (GOLD analysis project Ga0134121, IMG submission 96463) | Terrestrial soil microbial communities without Nitrogen fertilizer from Kellogg Biological Station, Michigan, USA - KB3-0-1 | ecosystem: Environmental > Terrestrial > Soil > Unclassified ... | reverse complement strand
CGCGCTGACAGCCGCATGGCGCTGGCGGCGCCGGCATGCTCGCACGGGTTGGCGACGCATTCATCAAGCTGCATGGAAATATCTGCGCCCAGGAGATCGGCTTGGATCTCGATCGAGCGTTCGGGGCTGAGAAAGATTTTCGTGCCGTCGATGTGGGAGCGGAAGGAGACGCCCTCTTCGCTCATCTTGCGCAGCTCGGCGAGCGAGAAGACCTGGAAACCGCCGGAGTCGGTGAGGATCGGGCCGTCCCACCCCATGAAGCGGTGCAACCCGCCCAGCTTGCGCACCCGTTCCGCGGTTGGCCGCAGCATTAGGTGATAGGTGTTGCCAAGGATGATGTCCGTCCCGGCGGACCGCACCTGATCGAGATAGAGCGCCTTCACCGTACCTGCCGTGCCCACCGGCATGAAGGCCGGCGTTGCGATATCGCCGCGTGGCGTCGACAGGCGCCCAGCGCGCGCCTCGCCATCAGTTGCATGAATGTGAAATGGAAACTCAGCCACGGGGTAGCAACAAGCAGGCGTCGCCATAGGAGAAGAAGCGGTACTTCTTCTCGATGGCATGGGCGTAAGCGCGCTTCATCACTTCAAGACCCATCATGGCGCTTACCAGCATGAACAGGGTCGACTTCGGCAAGTGGAAATTGGCCATCAGCCCGTCGGCGATACGGAACCGATATCCAGGCGTGATGAAGATGGCGGTATCGGCGTGAAAGATCTTCAGCTCGCCTGACGTCCCGGCGCTCTCCAGCGTGCGCAGCGCCGTAGTGCCGACGGGGATGCAGCGGCCGCCTGCCGCCCGCGCCTTATTGACCCGATGAGCCGTCTGCTCGGACAGCTCCGCATGTTCGGCGTGCATGCGATGGTCTTCGATGCGATCTGTCTTCACCGGCAGGAATGTGCCAGGCCCCACATGCAGCGTAACGAAATGGCTTGAGATGCCGCGCGCGTCGAGAGCCTCCATAAGCCTTTCGGTGAAATGCAGCCCGGCGGTGGGCGCGGCGACGGCGCCCTCGTCCCGCGCGAACAGCGTCTGATAGTCGGTCCGGTCCTGGTCGTCGGGAGCGCGGCGCGAGGCGATGTAGGGCGGCAGCGGCATGGCGCCCTGAGCTTTGATTGCCTCGTCGAGGGCTGCGCCAGAAAGATCGAAAACGAGCGTCACCTCGCCCTCTTCTCCCCGCGCCTCGACCGTGGCTGCAACCTCGCCGAGGAGGCAGACATTGCTTCCGTTTCCGAACACAATGCGGTCGCCGGGTTTTAATCGCTTCGCCGGTCGCGCCAAAGCGAGCCAGCGGCAGTCGTCGATCCGCTCGATGAGAGTCACCGAGATATGCGCTGATGCGTTGTTGCGCGCGCGCATACCGTGAAGTTCGGCTGGGATCACCTTGGTGTCGTTGAACACGAGCGCATCGCCGGGCGACAGCAGCTCAGGCAAATCCAAGATCGCCCTGTCGGTAACGGGCTCGGCGCGTGCGGGATCAACGACCAGAAGTCGCGCGGCATCGCGCGGCACCGCAGGGCGCAACGCGATCAGTTCATCAGGCAGATGGAAATCGAACGCATTGACGCGCACGAAACTAGGCTGCGTCGGCGGCGACCCGTACCGAGATCATCTTGTCGGGCTTGGCCGGAGGCTCGCCACGGGCGAGCTTGTCGACATTTTCCATGCCATCGACCACCCGCCCCCACACCGTGTACTGACGGTCGAGAAAGGTCGTGTCGCCGAAGCAGATGAAGAACTGGCTGTCGCCCGAGTCAGGCGACTGCGCGCGCGCCATCGACACCGCGCCGCGGGTATGCGGCTCGGCATTGAACTCCGCGCGAAGCTTCTGCCCCGAGCCGCCGCGCCCAGTGCCGGTCGGATCGCCGGTCTGGGCCATGAAGCCGTCGATCACCCGGTGGAACACCACGCCGTCATAGAAGCCTTGGCGGGCGAGCTCCTTGATGCGCGCGACGTGGTTCGGGGCGAGATCGGGGCGCATCTCGACGGTGACGGGGCCCTTGGTCGTCTCGATGATGAGCGTGTCTTCCGGTTGTGCCATGGGACGGGTCCTCCTGAGGGGCGGCCTATTTCACGATAGTCGCCGTCTTGATGTAATCGAGCTGGGGAAACGCCTTTTCGAGGTAAGCGTTGCCAAGGCTCTGCACGATGCCTTGGTTCGGACCATGGCCTTTGGGCGAGCCCTCGCCATAGCCGGCATAGAGCGAATCCACCACGTCCATGCCCGAGATCGCTTTGCCGAACGGGGAAAAGCCCTGGCCGTCGAGCGCTGCGTTATCGCCGAAATTGATGAACACTTGCGTGGTGCGTGTATCCGGACCTGCGGTGGCGAAGGTGATCATCCCGCGTGTGTTGCTTTGCTTGACCGGATCGTCGGGGATGTTCGCGTCCTGCCACACCTGCGAAATCTTGGGATTCCCGTTGATGCCGAACTGCACCATGAAGTCACTAATTACACGGAAGAAGCGTGCGTCGTTATAGAAGCCGTTCTCGACGAGATTGTAGAAGCGGTCGGCGCCATTCGGCGCCCAGTCGCGATGCACTTCGACCACGAAGCTGCCTTTGCTCGTGTCGAACTTCACTTTGTAAACGTCGGGCGCCTTCTCGTCGAGGCTTGCCGGATTTGAGAGATCTCCCGCTAAGCTTGGCGAGTGCGCGCCGAAGATGGCGAGCGCGAAAGCGAACGCGAAGACGATGGCTGCCTGAATTCTCATGAGACCTCCTTGGGAAGGGACCGGCTATCCGGCAAATTTCTTTTCGAGAGCCGCGCTCACGACCTTCGGTACGAAGGCCGAGACGTCGCCGCCCATTGCAGCAATCTGGCGAACGAGACTGGCCGCGATGTGCCTTGTGTCGGGCGACGAAGCCAAAAAAACCGTCTCGATCTCGGAGGCAAGCGCAGCATTCATGCCCGCCATCTGCATTTCATGATCGAAGTCGCCGGCATCGCGGAGCCCGCGAATGATAACCGTGGCACCAGCCTCCCGCGCAGCATCGACTGTCAGCCCGTCATAAGTGGTCACGTCGAACGTTAAGCCGATCTCCTTCGCCACCGGATTCAGAACCTCGTCCGCAAGCTTCACGCGCTCCTTCACCAAGAACAAAGGCTCCTTCGTGTGATGCGTGCCGATGGCAATGACCAGCTTATCGACGAGACGCGCCGCCCGCCGCACGATATCCACGTGGCCGAACGTGACGGGATCGAAGCTACCGGGATAAAGGCCCACGCGCATATTCAAGCTCCAGGCGCGAGGGCCGCGTCATCGACGGGATGCCCAGCCGCGTGAGCCTCTTCTAGCCGCGCAAGTTGGGAATCGGCAAGGGCGCTTATTCAGGCGGCAGATCGTTCCCGTTCTCGGTCGAAGCTTCCTCGCCGCCATTCTCGTCGGGGATGTGCTCGACCGAGACCACCCGTTCGCCGACTCCCGTCGAGAACACAATCACGCCTTGGGTCGAGCGGCCCATCATCGAGATGTCCTCGACCGGCACGCGGATAAGCTGGCCGCCGTCGGTGACGAGCATGATCTGGTCGCTGTCCTCGACGGGGAATGAAGCGATCAACTTGCCGTTTCGCTCATTGACCACCATGGCGATGATGCCTTTCCCGCCGCGCCCAGAGATGCGGTACTCATAGGCGGATGTGCGTTTGCCGTAGCCGTTCTCGGACACGGTCAGCACGAATTCCTCATGCGCGCTGAGTTCGGCGTAACGCTCGGGGCTCAGCACCACAGCCTCTTCGCCGTTGCTCTCTGCCTCCATGTCCTGCTCGGGCTCTGCCCCGCCGCGCCTGATAGTGTTGGCCTGGCGGATATAGGCGGCGCGCTCCGCCGGGGAGGCCTCGATATGGGCGAGGATCGCCATGGAGATGACCTGGTCGCCTTTGGCGAGCTTGATGCCACGCACGCCCGGAGACTCGCGACCCTTGAACACGCGCACGTCGGAGACCGGGAAGCGAATGGCCTGGCCCTCGGCGCTAGTGAGGAGCACGTCGTCCTGCTCACCGCAGATCTGCACGCCGACGATGTGGTCGCCGGGATCGAGCCGCATGGCGATCTTGCCGTTCTGCCGCACCTCGATGAAGTCCGACAGTTTGTTCCGCCTCACGCTGCCGTAATTCGTGGCAAACATCACATCGAGCTTCGCCCACGAGCCTTCGTCCTCCGGCAGCGGCAGGATGGTGGTGATGGTCTCGTCCTTGTCGAGCGGCAGGAGATTGACCAGCGCCTTGCCGCGTGCTTGCGGCGCCGCTTGCGGCAGGCGCCACACCGTCATCTTGTAGGCCATGCCGCGCGAGGAGAAGAACAGCACCGGCGTGTGGGTACTGGCGATGAAGATGCGGGTGACGAAATCCTCGTCGCGCGTAGCCATACCGGAGCGGCCCTTGCCACCACGCCGCTGCGCGCGATAGGCGGACAGCGGAACGCGCTTGATGTAGCCCTTGTGGCTGACGGTGACGACCATGTCCTCGCGCTGGATCAGGTCCTCGTCCTCGACCTCGCCTTCCATCTCGAGAATCTCGGTGCGGCGCGGCGTGCCGAACTCGGCTTTGATGGCGTTGAGCTCCTGCTTGATGATGGCGACGATGCGGGCTCTAGAGCGCAAAATATCGAGATAGTCACCGATCTCGGCGCCGAGCGTCTTGAGCTCATCGCCGATCTCGTCGCGGCCGAGCGCGGTGAGGCGCTGGAGGCGGAGATCGAGGATGGCTCGGGCCTGCTCGTCTGAGAGGCGGTAGGTGCCCTTTGCCGACACTTTGTGCCGGGGATCGGCGATCAGCTCGACAAGCGCGACCACGTCCTTTGCCGGCCAGTCGCGCGTCATCAACTGCTCGCGCGCCATCGAGGGATCAGGCGCCTTGCGGATCACCGCGATCACCTCGTCGATATTGGCGACAGCGATGGCGAGGCCGACCAGGATATGCGCACGCTCCCGCGCCTTCTTGAGCAGGAACTTGGTGCGCTTGCCGACCACCTCCTCGCGGAAGTCGGTGAAGGCGCGGATCAAGTCCTTGAGGTTGAGCTGCTCAGGCTTGCCGCCGATAAGCGCCACCATGTTGCAGCCGAATGTTGATTGCAGTGTCGAGAACCGGTACAGCTGGTTCAGCACCACGTCGGCCATGGCATCGCGCTTCAGCTCGACCACGACGCGCATGCCTTGGCGGTCAGACTCGTCGCGGATGTCGGCGATGCCCTCGATCTTCTTCTCGCGCACGAGTTCGGCGATCTTCTCGACCATCACCGCCTTGTTCACCTGATAAGGGATCTCGGTGATGACCAGCGCCTCGCGCTCCTTGCGTATGGTCTCGAGCGTCACTCGTCCCCGCATGAGGATCGAGCCACGGCCCTTGTGATAGGCAGAGCGGATGCCAGTCCTTCCGAGGATCAGGCCTCCGGTCGGAAAGTCAGGACCAGGAATGATCTCGGCGAGCTCGTCGATGGTAATGGCCGGATTGTCGAGATGGGCGATGCAGGCGTCGATCACCTCGCCGAGATTATGCGGCGGGATGTTGGTCGCCATGCCGACGGCGATGCCGCCCGCGCCGTTGACCAGGAGGTTGGGAAACTTGGCGGGCAGGACCGTGGGTTCTTCGAGCCGGTCGTCGTAGTTCGGCCTGAAGTCGACGGTCTCCTTATTGAGATCGTCGAGCAAATATTGGGCGATCTTGGAGAGCCGCGCCTCGGTGTAGCGCTCTGCTGCCGGCGGGTCGCCATCGACCGAGCCGAAATTGCCCTGGCCATCGATCAGCGGCACGCGCATAGAGAACTCCTGCGCCATGCGCACCAGAGCGTCGTAAATGGCGAGATTGCCGTGCGGGTGGAAGTCGCCCATCGTGTCGCCCACCACCTTGGACGACTTCATGTGCTTCTTGTTCCACTCAAGCCCGAGCCGCTGCATGGCGTAGAGGATGCGGCGGTGCACCGGCTTGAGGCCGTCGCGCACGTCTGGCAGCGCACGCGACACGATCACGCTCATTGCGTAATCGAGATACGAGCGCTTCATCTCATCGATGAGCGAGATAGGCCTGATGTCGGAGGGACCCGGGCCCTCGACCTCTGTGTTGTCGTCGTCAGCCAAAGAAAGAGAAAGCCTGTTCTAGAGGTGAGCGAGCAGCGTAAATGCTATCGCTCGCGGGAGAAAAAGCCCCGCTCTGAGTCAACAGCGCGCGCCGCGCGATGATTCTGTATAGCTGATTTGGGGCCCGCTCGGCAACCGCGCAAGCCACACTCGCGAGTGTTAATTCCTTGTTATATTCCAATTGGTTGCCGACCATTTTCGGCCGTCCCTGTTCTCCGTTTCGGGATGGAATTCGTCAGCCGTCGGAGGGTGTGCACAAACCCCAAAAGACGGAACGATCGACTCCCCGCGACGTTGTGTCACTAGGCGGCGCGAGGCCTTCTTTCCCGCGCGTCACCCCCGTTTGATGAGCAATAGTGTAAGGGAGCGAATCATGAATCGACTTCTTGCATGCACGGCTGTCGGCCTGTTTTTGGGCCTCGCGCCGGCTGTGGCAGAGACACAACTGCCGCCCCCGGACCAGCCCGCGTTAGACAAGTCGGCACAACCTTCCGAGGCGATGCCGGCGCAGCCTTCCACGCCTCAGGCAGCGATGCCCGGCAATCTGGATGCTGCGACCGAAGGCCAGGCGCCACAAGCTCCGGGCCAGTCTTCGCAGATGAGGCCTGAGGCTTCACCTCTGGACCAGGCGTCGCCGTCAGCGCCGCCCGCTCTAGACGAGGCAAATCCTTCGTCGCAATCTTCGGAGATGCCGAAATCTTCAGAGGCACCGAGTTCCGCTGAGCTTCCGAAGTCGGCCGAGGCAACCCCTTCGGGTGCTCAATTCCTCACCAAGCAGGAAAGCAGCGACTGGCTCGTCGGTAACCTCATCGGCAAGTCGGTGGTGAATGCCGACAATGAGTCGATTGGCGACGTGAACGACCTCGTCACCGACCAAAACGGCAAGATCATCGCCATCGTGGTTGGCGCCGGCGGTTTCCTCGGCATCGGCGAGAAGGACGTCGCCATCCGTTTCGAGGACGTCAAGCTCGCTCGCGACGAGAATAACGACGTCAAGATCATCGCCGATCTCGACAAAGAGACGCTCGCCTCGGCGCCGGACTATCAGACGCTCGACGAGCAGCAGGTGACGGTCGGCGAACGAAGCGACCAGGATACGTCGAGATAGCAAACCGGTTTGATTGCAAGCTTGTTCTTGAGCCCGGCCGCCGGCCGGGCTCTTTTTTCTGTGGAAGCCGGTCCGTCAGAACGGGATTTCGTCGTCGAGCTCCTTGTCGAAGGAGCTTCCCCCGCTTTTGCCGCCGCCACCGCTGAACGGCCCGGAGCGGCCGAAGTCTCCTCCTCCACGCGGCTCGCTTTCGCCCATGCCGTCGCGCTGTCTGCCATCCAGCATGGTCAGCTCGCCGCGATATTGCTGCAGCACGACTTCCGTCGAATACCTGTCCTGACCGGACTGGTCCTGCCATTTGCGCGTCTGGAGCTGTCCCTCGATATAAACCTTAGATCCCTTTTTCAAATATTGCTCGGCCACCCGCGCCAAATTTTCATTGAAGATGACCACGCGATGCCACTCGGTGCGCTCCTTGCGCTCACCGGTTCCCTTGTCACGCCAGCTTTCGCTGGTGGCGAGGCGCAGATTGACGATGGGTCGCCCATCTTGCGTTTGACGCACCTCTGGATCGGCCCCGAGATTGCCGACCAGGATGACCTTGTTGACCGATCCAGCCATGTCACGAACTCCCCACGGAAATCGCTACTCTACCGCCCGCTCCCCGCGGTAAGCGCGACGCAAGACGCCCTGTCCAGCCTGTCCACAGCCTGGGGCTCGTTAACCTTTGTACCTGTTTTGTTCCACAGAGTCCACCTGGCATCTTGAGATTTCCCGAGGCACGTCCTATGCCTAGCTAAAGCAACAAGGAATGGATTTTTTGGCAGCGCGTCCGGCATGAGGGCTTGCTCGCCTCAACCGGGACGAGGGACACATGCAGCGGCCGATCGAGCAAAAACAGCACCCCAAGCGCCGTCCGGCGGCGCGGCGCGATCCTCGCGTCAAAATCCTGGGCTTTAACGCTCGGCAATGGCCCTTCATCTTCGTGCTTTTGGGCAACTGGCTGTTTGCCGGCCTGTTCTTCGGTATTGTCAAACTCTTCTGGCATTGGACACCTGACGCCTGGAGCGTCGGCGACCGCATCGCGCTCGTCATCAAGGACGCGGTCTTTGCCATTCTGCCGGCGGTGCTCGCCATCTGCATCGTCGCGGCGCAGCGTCTCGATCCATCCATGTTCGTTGGACGCACGCCTAAGCCCAACTCGGCGGTCGATATCAACAACCGCTTTATCCTCAACACCGTCGAGCAGTTCATTCTTTATTTCATCGGCAATGCCGGTCTCGCCCTCTACTGCCCGCTCGAGGAAGCGCGCACGCTGATCATCCTCACCATACTGTTCGGCATGGGTCGCGTGCTGTTCTGGGTCGGCTATCACTATAACCCGTATGTGCGGGCGTTCGGCTTCGGCATCACTTTCTATCCGACCGTCGCCGTCTATCTCTGGCTCATCCTCTACGTGGTATTTGGCATCCACGTCGATCTCTGAGGGTCACCTCGCCTGCTGCCAGTGCAGGATCGAGTCGAGCGGCCATAAGAACATGATGACGTTGAGAGTCAGGTTGTCCCTGATCATGGCGCCGACGAAGATCTCGAGCGCGAGCCCGATCGTGACGGTGAGCCAGACCGGTAGCCGCCAGGCGAGGAAGAATCCGAGCACCATAAATAGAATGTCGCTCATCGAGTTGATGACGCTATCACCATAATAGTCGAGGGCGATGGTCGCCTCACGGTAGCGGTTGATGGCGAAGGGCGTGTTCTCCAGCACCTCCCAGGATGCCTCGATGACCACGGCAAGCACGAGGCGCGTGCCGAGCGACATCGGCACGAAGCGCGAGATCAGCCAGAGCAGCCCGTAGAAGAGGAAGCCGTGGATGATGTGCGACGGCGTGTACCAGTCGATCAGGTGCTGTGAGTTCTCGGCGCTTTGAACGTCGAAATGCCAAAGCTTGACGTAGCCGCATTTGCAGATGAGCGGATGGCCCATCAGGTACTCGGCGAGCGCCGCGGCGAGGATGATGCCGGCGGCGGCTGCGATATGCGTGCGGCTGACTCCCATGGGGCGTGCATCTAGGCCGAAAACCGTGCGCTCATCACTCATACTACTCGGGTGGACTCCGAGAGATGAAAGCGCCGGCCGCAGTCCAAGCTCTTTATCGACGTCCCGGCTGATTGGGCACACTGATGTTTACATCCACATAGACAGAGGCCACGCAACGCTGGCTCTTGCGATTACTACTGCCAGTGTGCCAACGCCCCCCTTGGATTTTTGCGTCTTCAATCTCGCTTAAATAGATGCAGCGCCATTCGCCTTTAGTGGGAAGCTTTCGAGAACTCCCCCCGCCAAACTGATAAACAAGCGCCACCTCGCGACCACCCGTGTGCCCAAGGATGTGGGGACAGAATTCGCGATGGTGGCCCTTGTAGAGACAGGTAATCTGGTGCTGGTTGAGAATGGCGCGATGGAACAGCTGAAACAAGCCACTGTGTCCAGAGCGGATCACCTCAAATGACCTATCGCGGCGGGCACCATATCGGTAGATGCTGAAGTCATTGTCGAAGCTCGCAACTCGAACGATCCCGAGCCGCTCCATGACGGCAAAGCTTGTGCGGTCGACGATCGAGAATGCTTGTTCAGGAAATGTCACGCCAATCGCCCAGGCAGCGCGCAGGTCAGCGGCCGTGACGAGTTCAATCCGGACTCCGGCCTGTTGGAGCTGCTGCCAAAAGTGGTCGGCAACGTCCCGGCGATAGCGGCTATTCAGGAGTAGCCAAGTCTCCACTAGCACATGATCCGTGGTGACTTGCTCAACTGAAGGCGTCGTTCTTAGAATTCCCTTGGCGCGCTCATTGTCTCGGTCGCGTCTGGCCGCTGCGGCGAACCACACCGATGAATCAACGAACAGGCTCACTGTTCAGTCTTCAGACGCGCTACCCACTTTCTGCGCCCGACCTTGCCCATGTGGTCGTTCCACACCGCATCGCCGATCATCTTATCTTTATCCCGCGATATTGGTTTCCGGATCCTCGAAAACCAGGGATATATCCGTCTTGCGCTGTTTCAATTCTCTCAGGTTGAGGGCAAGCAGTCGTCGCGCGTATTCTGCGGATGAGATTCGCCGTTCCTCAGTCTTGGCTTGGGCGCGGGCCCCTGCATCTCAGGGTCGAGCGTTAGCCGAGTTAGTGCCTTTATAATGGCAACATCATACCATCATGAAATAGCCGGAACAATCTCAAGCGCGCAAGCCTCGAGAACCTGGCCCTCCCTACCCTTGCCGCGCAACCTGTTGGGGACTAAGCCTTTGCAGGGCTTGCCGAACGGCCCCCTTGCCCCGACATTGCGTGAAGAATGACCTCCAAATTCATCTCCATCCGCGGCGCGCGGGAGCACAACCTCAAGAACATCTCCCTCGACCTGCCACGCGAGAAGCTTGTCGTGCTGACCGGCCTGTCCGGCTCGGGCAAGAGCTCGCTCGCCTTCGACACCATCTATGCCGAAGGCCAGCGCCGCTATGTCGAGTCGCTCTCGGCCTACGCCCGCCAGTTCCTCGACATGATGCAGAAGCCGGACGTCGACCACATCGAAGGCCTGTCTCCGGCGATCTCCATCGAGCAGAAGACCACCTCGCGGAACCCGCGCTCCACGGTCGGCACGGTCACCGAGATCTACGACTATATGCGGCTCCTTTGGGCGCGGGTCGGCATCCCCTATTCTCCGGCGACCGGCCTCCCCATCGAAAGTCAGACCGTCAGCCAGATGGTCGACCGGGTGCTGGCGCTGCCCGAAGGCACACGGCTCTATCTGCTCGCGCCGATCGCGCGCGGGCGGAAGGGCGAGTACCGCAAGGACTTTGCAGACCTTCAGAAGAAAGGCTTCCAGCGCGTCAAAGTCGACGGCAAGTTCTACGAGGTCGCCGAGGTCCCTGCCCTCGACAAGAATGTGAAGCACGACATCGACGTGGTGGTGGACCGCATCGTGGTCCGTCCCGACATGAGCGCGCGGCTCGCCGATAGCTTCGAGACGGCGCTCGCCTTGAGCGACGGCATCGCCGTCGCCGAGTTCGCCGACAAGGGTGCTGCCACCGACGCGCAGTCGCCAGCTCTGACGGGGCGCACGGGACAGTCCTATGCCGAGCAGGTCGCGCTCGATGCCAGGATCAAGACCGGGATAGACGCCGATCAGGAGCGGATCATCTTCTCGGCGAAGTTCGCCTGCCCGGTGTCCGGCTTCACCATCGAGGAGATCGAGCCGCGCCTGTTCTCGTTCAACAACCCCTACGGCGCGTGTCCCGAATGCGACGGGCTCGGCACCGAGCTGTTCTTCGAGCCCGAGCTGATCGTGCCCGACGAGAGTTTGAGCCTCGCCCGCGGCGCCATCGCGCCCTGGGCCCGCACGCAGGCCACCTCGCCCTACTACCAGCAGACGCTCGAATCCCTCGCCCGCGCCTACCGCCAGCCCATGACCAAGCCGTGGAAATCGCTCTCCCAGGAGTTCCGCGACGCGATCCTCAACGGCTCGGGCGACGACGAGATCACCTTCACCTATGACGACGGCGTGCGCCACTACTCGACCACCAAGCCGTTCGAGGGCGTGATCAACAATATCGAGCGGCGCTGGCGCGAGACCGAATCCTCGTGGGTGCGGGAAGAGCTGTCGCGCTATCAGTCCGACCAGTATTGCGAGGCGTGCAAGGGCTATCGCCTCAAGCCGCAGGCGCTGGTGGTGAAGATCGCCGGGCTGCATATCGGCGAGGTCTGCGACATGTCGATCAGGGAAGCTTGCCGCTGGTTCGACGAGCTGCCGGAGAAGCTCACGCCTAAGCAGAACGAGATCGCCGCGCGCATCCTGAAAGAGATCCGCGAGCGGCTGTGCTTCTTGAACGATGTCGGCCTCGACTACCTCACGCTTGCCCGCTCATCCGGCACGCTGTCGGGCGGCGAGAGCCAGCGCATCAGGCTCGCCTCGCAGATCGGCTCGGGGCTCACCGGCGTGCTTTACGTGCTCGACGAGCCCTCCATCGGCCTGCATCAGCGCGACAATGCCCGGCTGCTAGAAACCCTGAAATCGCTGCGCGACATGGGCAACTCGGTGCTCGTGGTGGAGCATGACGAGGAGGCGATCCTCACCGCCGACCATGTGGTGGACATGGGGCCCGGCGCCGGCGTGCATGGCGGAGAGGTGGTGGCGCAAGGCACGCCCGAGCAGGTGATGGCGAACCCAGAGAGCCTCACCGGCCAATATCTCACCGGCTTCAAGCAGATTCCGAGCCCGAAGGAGCGGCGCAAGCCGACCCGCGGCCGCCGCCTCACCGTGCACGGCGCCCGCGCCAACAATCTCAAGAACATCACCGTGGACGTGCCCCTCGGCCTGTTCACCGCGGTGACCGGCGTCTCCGGCGGCGGCAAGTCCACCTTCCTCATCGAGACGCTCTACCGCGCCGTCGCGCGCAAGCTCAACGGCGCGCGCGAGATGGCCGGCGAGCACGACGAGCTCGAAGGCATCGAGCAGCTCGACAAGGTGATCGACATCGACCAGTCGCCGATCGGCCGCACCCCGCGCTCGAACCCAGCCACCTATACTGGCGCCTTCACCCCCATCCGCGAATGGTTCGCCGAGCTGCCCGAGGCCAAGACACGCGGCTACAAGCCCGGCCGCTTCTCCTTCAACGTCAAAGGCGGGCGCTGCGAGGCTTGCCAAGGCGACGGCGTGATCAAGATCGAGATGCACTTTCTGCCCGACATCTATGTCACCTGCGACGTGTGCAAGAACAAGCGCTACGATCGCGAGACGCTGGAGATCAAGTTCAAGGGCAAGTCAATCGCCGACGTGCTCGACATGACGGTCGAGGAGGCCGCCGAATTGTTCAAGGCGGTGCCTTCGGTGCGCGATAAGCTGCTCACGCTGGCGCGCGTCGGCCTGGGCTATATCCATGTCGGCCAGCAGGCAACCACGCTGTCGGGCGGCGAGGCGCAGCGCATCAAGCTGTCCAAGGAGCTGTCGAAGCGTGCCACCGGCCGCACGCTCTATATCCTCGACGAGCCGACCACGGGCTTGCACTTCCACGACGTGGCCAAGCTGCTGGACGTGCTGCACGAGCTGGTCGACCAGGGTAACACCGTGGTCGTGATCGAGCACAATCTCGAAGTGATCAAGACCGCCGACTGGATCGTGGACCTAGGCCCCGAGGGCGGCGACGCCGGCGGCGAGGTGGTCGCGGTCGGCACGCCCGAGGAGATCGCCGCCAATCCGCGCAGCTACACCGGGCAATATCTCAAGCAGGTGCTGAAGCGCCGGCCCTCAGCCAAGGCCGCGAAGCGCCCCGCTGAAGCCGCGGAGTAATCCGCTCCTGACTGGAGCGACGATACAATCGAGACGTGAAGGAAGCTTGTGTTGTGTCGCCTAGTCTCGTTCGTCGGTAGCCGTCACCGCTCGTTTCCATTTACGCGGAATGCGTTGCTGCGGCAATTTCTTTACCGCTTCCCCGTAGAGCAGCTTCGCCTCAATGCTACTCCGCTTTCGCAAGGCATCCGCCAGCCAGCTCCACGTGGCGAAATTATCGGAAAACCTTGCTTTGGCTTCACGAAGTAGATCGAGAGCTTCCTGCTCGCGGCCATGTCGCTCGTACAATTCGGCGAGCCATTTCCAAGGTGCGAGCTCGTCTGACCTGAGCTGAGCCTCTTTATAAACTTCCTCAGCCTCAACGAGCCTGCCGAGGCTTGTCAGAGCAGAGCCGAGCCAACGATATGGCGCTGCCATGGAAGGCTGGCGATCTATAGCTTCTCTATAAATGCCAATTGCTCCCCCATGATCGCCAGAAGCCCACAGGGCATCGCCTAGCCACTTCCATGTGGCGATATCGCCTATCGCGCGATTTGGCAGCAGCATTGCTATAATCGTTGGATGCCCGCAACACGTCCGGGCATGACGGCATCGGCAGAGAATGGAAGCCAGACCGACGTGCGTGATGCGCGGTCGTGACCCAGTGACGCGCAGCCGGTGTCCGCCTCACACAGCGCCTAGCTGGCGGAACAGATTGTAGCGGTCGTACTCGACCCAGTCCTCAACGAGCTTGTCGCCCGCGAAGCGGCCCATGATCATGACCGTCCAGGTCGCCTTCCGGCCCGTGGGCGCGATGTCTTCCCAATTCCCGCGCTGGGTCGCGCGCCAGGTCCCTCTCCACACGCCCTTGTCGCCGGCGAAGAAGATGTCCTCCAGCGTATAGGAGGCGTCGGGAAAGGCGGCGAAGAATCCGGCCATGGCGTCCCTCCAGACGGGCAGGCCATGCAGCGTCCGGTCGCCGAGCCAGTGCGAAACGAGATCGGCGTCGAGATATTTGTCGAGGCGGGACACATCATGCCCGTTGAACACCTCATCGAGATATTTGCGCACTAACGCTTCACGCCGATCTTGGGACATCGCCGCCTCTCCTCCGTTGTGGCGGCAGAGCTATAGCATGGTTCATTCGGCCTTCCCGCCGCCGGGGCGTGTCATGCCCACGCAAGCGGGCATCCAGTAACCACTGATCTTCGTGATTGCGCACGGCATGAATTACTGGATTGCCGGGTCAAGCCCGGCGATGACAAGTGAAAATAATCGTGGGTTATCCCCGGCCCGCGAACCTCGCGTACATTCGCATCGCCCCGTCCGTTCAAGGGCGTTCTCGCGAGGCGTCGCGCGGTGAGCGGGACGAGGTGCGGCGCCTGCGCGCACATGTACGCAACACGAGCTCCCGGGCGGTGCCGGAGCTTCCTCCGGGGCCACTAGGAGTCCCCGCCAGGAACTGGCTGACATTCCGGCAGGCGATTCGAGGCGATGCCGGCGGCGAAAAGCAGGGCCCGTAAAGACGTTGAGATTGGCGCGCCGAGAGGCGCCCGCCGTGTTTCCGCAAGGAAGCGCGGAACCATAGGTTTGCGCTTTTCGGCGCGCCATCCCCCTTTCGGGGCGTGCTCCCTCGGGCCAAGCCCGAGGGCAAGCTTTGACAAACCTTCGCGCGGGCGACGCGGCGAAGCGATGAAGCGTGTCGAGGATCATGCCCGGTCGGCGACCCAATAGCCCGAGCAGACGCCTGAGGGCCCGGTGCCGTTCCACTTGCCGCTGCCCTTGACGCGCGTGAACCGTCCGATGCCTTGCGCCTGGCGCGGGCCGGCCACGCCGTTGATCTCGGTCTGTCCCGATCCGTAGATGATGCCGTTCAACGCAATCGGGTGCGCCACGAACTTCCCGCTTGTCGCGGAGATGTGGCCGCCGTTGATGGCGACGCCGATGTTGATCACGCCGCAATGGCCGTTGGTCGTCACGAGGAACATGCGCCAGCTTCCGTCGAACGGCGACGCCGTCGCCGGCACGGTGAAACCGAGGATGGCGAAAGCGGTCGAGAGAACAAAGGCGCGCATGCGATTGCGGATCATGGAACTCCTCATGGTTGCGTCGTTGTCTTCATTGCGAGTTGTTAGTGGCGATGTCATTTCGTCCGGCGGCGGAGCATAGCCGATGAAGCGCGCGGATCAAACTTTGTGGATGGGATCTGCTCCGCGGCGAAAAGTCAGTGGGTCTCGGCTGGCGCTGACGCGCTCGGCTGGCCGTCCGGCGCGGTCGCCTGATGCACCTCCTTGCGCACCTCTTCCTTCGCGGCGCCGAGCTTCTCGCTTAGCACGCTCCAATTCACGATCGGCCGCGCATCGGACCCGAAATTGTCGATAACGAACAGGACAAGGATGGTGAGGAGGATGCCCGTCAGCACGCCCGTCAGGTAAGGCATGGTAGCCTCCAGAAGTTTCGCGGGGAAGCAAACGCGGCGGCGAACTCGCCAGTTCCTCTCGTTGAATTGTCATTCCCGCGAAAGCGGGAATCCAGAAACCACCGCCAGCGGTAATGGAGTGAGGGCGGTGGTTACTAGATTGCCCGGTCAAGCCGGGCAATGACAAAGAGTCAATCCGCGCTTGACCCGAGCCGGACTCTATTCTGTAACCCGCCCGCAAGGGGCGCGCGCCGCTCCGACCCATCCTGCAAAAAAGAGCCCGCCCGAATGGCAAGTTCGCCGAAACTCTCCGAGGACGTTAAGGGGTTTCTTGACGAGGCCAACGACACGAGCGAGCCGGCCAGGACCGCCTGGCTCGCCTTTCTTTTTCTTCTGACCTACGTGATCGTGACGCTCGCCTCCGTCAGCCACAAGGACCTGCTCCTCAACAGCCCGGTCAGGCTGCCGATCATCAATGCGGACATCCCGCTCGTCGGCTTCTTTCAATATGCGCCGGCGATGCTGTTGCTGGTCTACCTGTCGCTCCTGGTTCAGCACGTCATCGTGGCGCGGAAATATCGCCGCTTCACCGACGCCATTATCCCGCATGAGCTGGAAACCGGCAGCGAGAACCCTGCCCGCGAGCGAGTTCATGCCTACGTGTTCTCGCAGATCCTGGCTGGCCCGAGACCCCACCGCATCACCAAGCTGATGATGCAGCTGATCGTGTACGTGACCTTCGCGCTCCTCCCGATCGCCACGTTGCTCTATTTCCAGATCAAGTTCCTGCCCTACCATGAGATCTGGATCACCTACTGGCATCGCTTCGCAGTGATCCTCGGCTTTGCCATGCTGATCCTGCTTACGCCGATCATGCAGCACGCGCCGCCGAAGCGGAAATGGGACATCCGGCTCGGGCCTCCGGCGGAGGCGTGGGAGGCTTCCGGCCGCCAGGTTGTCATGATCCTTCTGCTTCTGCCGGTCGTCGTCGGCTTCAGCTGGTTGATCGCGACGGTTCCCGATGAATGGATCGACCGGCGTCTCGGCTTCGTCGCGCCGACAAGCGCCGGCATCGGGCCCGCGGATGAGGCAAAGCTCTTGAACCCCATCGTGCGATGCCTGGTGTACGACCGCCTGCCGGACGACGGCAGCAAAGGATGGTGGCGGCGCTGGCTCTTGTCCTATCGCGTCCTCATCGTGGAGGACACCGATCTCGGCGTCGATGAGCCCGCCAAGCTCGTTCTCCGCGAGCGCAATTTTCGCTATGCCCTGCTCAACCGTTCGGACCTTCACCGCGCCGATCTGACCTGGGCGGATCTCCGCGCCGCGCAACTGTGGCGGACCGTGCTCAGGGGCAAGCTCAACGACACCCAGCTTCAGGGCGCGGTGCTGAAAGAGGCGCAGCTTCAGGGCGCACATTTGGCCTCGGCCTCGTTGCAAGGCGCCGATCTCAGTCTCGCCGAGCTGCAGGGCGCCAATTTGAGCTACGCCAAGCTTCAGGGCGCGAATTTAAGAGGCGCGCAGCTTCAGGGCGCCGATCTGCGCTTTGCGCAGCTTCAGGGCGCGGACCTCGAAGGCGCCCAGCTCCAAGATGCCGATCTCGAAGGCGCCGAGCTTCAGGGGACGGTTCTGTCGTCGGCGGAGATTTGGCTCGCCAAATTCCCGCGCGCTCTCGCCGAGCAATCGCCCATGCCCGTCGGCTTGGCCGATGTAAAGATGTCCGCTCCAACGGCGGTCGCCAAAGCGCAACTGAAACAAGGACTCGAAACCGACATCAACGACCTTGAACTGCGCGGCATCGTGATGGCGCGTCTCGATCAGATTCTGAGCAACGAGCCGCAGAATTGGGACGATGCAATGACGTGGGAGGATTACGTCCGAAGCGCGAAGGCGCCCACACCTCTCGAGCTCGCCAAGTTTCATGCCAAGCTCGCGTGCGACGACACTGACGGCACGATCGCTACAGGCATGGCGGCGCGCGCCAAGGATTTCGAAGCCGGGCATTTCGGCAGAGGCTATGCCAAGCCCTTGGCAGAGGCGCTGCTCGACGAGACCTGCAAGGGCGGCACGGCGCTGACCGCCGAGACGCGGGCGGCGCTGGAGAGTCTCGCTGCGGCGCCTGAGTAAGCTAAAAACTTATCCCCGCCTCTCGATGCGCGCTTACAAGGCCATCACTTCGTCCGTTCAAGGGCGTTCTCGCGAGGCGTCGCGGCGAGCGGGACGAGGTGCGGCGAGGCGCTGAACGGCACCCGCTGCGATCGAAGCCGCAGGATGATTTGCCTAGGGGAGCCTGCGCCCTTTTTAAATCGGCACCCAGACCGACTGCGGTTACTATCGGCTCGCTGCTGTCGCCGGTGCATTATCCCAAGGAGATGAAAATGAGAAAAGCGCTTGGCCTAATCGCCGTCGCATCCGTGGCATTAGCTGTATGGCTCAGTCAGGTTCTGGCCGAGGACGCGGCGGTTCCCAATCTCGTCGGCACGTGGACCGGTCCTCTCAAGGTCTTGCGAGCGAAAGGGGATCGGCAAAGACACGCTCACCATTCGCGTGACTGACCAGGACGGCGCGCTGTTCAAGGCGGAGAAAGCCTGGGAGACGCCGGGCACCGTCGGCAAAGTCGGCAGCAAGGTTGCTCCGCAACTATCAACAGCCCCCGTTTTTTGCGGACATTTCCGTGCGAATCGGCCAAGCGTCGAAGCGATAGAGGGCCGGCCGAACCCATCCAAGGCGGCCCGAGGGCCACTTTAGAAGGAGCAAATCCCATGATCTCGAAGTCCGAGCTCATTCAGAAAGTCGCGGATGCAGTCTCGCTGCCGAAGAAGGACGTGAAGGCGGTGATCGAGCAGCTGGCAAGCGTCGGCTACAAGGAGTTGAAGAAAAGCGGCGAATTCGTGCTGCCGGGCTTCGCCAAGTTCATCGTGGTCAAGAAGCCGGCCACGCCGGAGCGCAGCGGCATCAATCCTTTCACCAAGGAGCCGACCGTGTTCAAGGCAAAGCCCGCCCGGAAGATCCTCAAAGTCCGCCCGGTGAAGGCCGCCAAGGACGCCGTGTAGGGCGTTTAAGCGCTGCAATTTCTGCGAGTTACCAAGGATCTCCTCGCGCGCCTCTTGAAAGGAGACGGCCGGTTCCCCAGCTTTTGCGGCAATTAATTCAAATTGAGCTGGGGAGAACGGCCCATGAAGTGGTCGCAAGGACTTTGCGCATCCATCCTGCTCGATGGATTCTACTCTTTCTCGCCGAGACCAAGGCTTGATCCGAGGCGGGGCCAAGATTTTCGCGCTGCGCCGGTCGGTCCTGTCTTCGCGCCGAACGCGTTTGCCGCCGATTGGGGCCTCCCTCCCGAGGCTGGGCGCAGCAACCCCACGCGCCAGCCCGCAATTCACCTCAGAACTGGCGATTGAGCGTCAGCACTACGGATTGGTTGGTGATCTGCTCGCGGGTGTTGAGGAAGGCGACTCCGCTGCTCGTGAGCGGGCCGTTGCTGTTGGAAAAGCTCGCCGCGTTCTTGATCTTGAATTCCTCCGAGCGCGCGAAGGTGTAGGCAAGATCCAGGAACCAGCGCGGGCCGATGGTGTAGGTCGCGCCGACCTGCGCCGCGCCGCCCCACACCCAATCGTCATTCGAGAAGCTCACCGGCTCGCCGGTGACGTTGACGAGGGTCCGCCGATCACGGCAAAGCCTACCGCGTTGATGAACTTCGTCTCGACGTCGAACAGTGCGGGGCCGCCGCCGGCATAGATCGTGACCTTGCCGAACGAGCGGCTGATCGTGGGCATGAGCGCAAACTGATGCTTGAGTTCGATCTCTGCCGGGATGATCGGCACGAAGCCGGGGAAGTCTATGGTGATCGGCGGGCCGACAATGGTGGTGAAGGAGCCCTCTTGCGGGATGCTCACGTTCTCCTTCGAATCGATGTTCGCCAATTTGTAGGTGAATTTGAGGCCGGCCTGCCAAGCGCCGCCGGCGAACGGGAGGGTGTAGCCCGCCTGGAAATCAGGGGCAAAGCCAGATTCGTCGCGGTCGAAGTTGAACAAGGGGGACACGCCCTGGAGCGCCTGGTCGAAATCGGTCCAGTTGAAGCTGCCGCCTGCGCCGACATAGAAGGCGCCCCGTGCGGCCGGAAATGCGCTCAGCGATTTCGCATCTTGCCCCCATGACGCGCTCGACAGAACGAGCGCGCAGAGCGTGGCAATGGCCCGATCAGTCTCATGATGCCCCCTCCAACCGGCTGCCACTCCAGGCCCGCGTTACGCCTGACCTCGAGGCATTTTACGGAAGAAAAACGCATTCGGCATGGCCCGACGGCAACAGATCGGGCAGCAATTCATGCTTACCCCCGCGCCTCGGCGCTGCCCATGGGAAGTAGGCTGTTCACTCTTCCAGTAATGGTCGCGAGCGCGCTGTCATAAACGAGGCATAAGCCGGAGGCAGTATCTGCGATGCTAGCCCTGGTGATATGGCAAAACCATTTCGCGAGCGTTGGTGTAAGCTCGAAGGAAGCGATGAGGGGGATGGCAGCTAAAGCGATGTGCGGCTTGCGGACGGCGCTCGCCGCGTGCGGTGTGCTGGTTCTCGCCACAGCAACCGCCGCGGCTGAAGACATGGCCTATAGCGTCACGGTGACCGGGGCCTGCAAATCGCAGATGTTCGCCGGCTGGGATGATTGCCAGGGAACTGCCACCTATACGGCCTTCAAGAACGGCAAATATAACTTCCGCTTCATCGATAAGAATAACAACGTCTACGTTCTTGCTGGCGGCAAGGATCGCCAGCTCGATGTAAGCAACCTCTATTCGAACATCGACAGCATGGACACCACCATCGACGGCAAGAAAGCCGTGGATTCACAAGCGATGGGTGGGTGCAATACGAAGCTCAGTTCGGACGGCGAGAAGTTCGTCTATATCGATTGCGCCGTGTCCAACTGCAAGACGGCATCCTTCAAGTTCAGGATCACCAACATCACGGATGTGGTGCGAGCCTTCGCGCCGTGAAGTTTGGACTACCTCGCCGTTTGCGGGACGGACACGGTCCCGGGACCTTTGCAATCCCCATACGCTGGAGTGCCGCTATAGGTGAGGCATGTGGCTGGCGCGGGATCGCTCGGACCAAGGGTCATGGGGAGATTCACATGGCCCATCGAGCAGCCGGCAAAGGCCATCGGGAGCAGTAGAAGCAGTAGCCGTTTCGCCATTGTTCCCTCACGGTAGGCTTCAAAGCCCGCCAAAGAGATATTGCCGCCAACGCCGAAAACAAGGGGCTTTTGCATTGTCACGCCCGCAAAAGCTGACATCCAGGTTACTGGGTGGTCCGGCAAAGTCGGCCAATGACGAAAATGGTTGACCGG
>Ga0134121_10001587_pt1 | contig 21209 bp, 18 predicted proteins | sample KB301_FD_96463 | JGI IMG/M metagenome (GOLD analysis project Ga0134121, IMG submission 96463) | Terrestrial soil microbial communities without Nitrogen fertilizer from Kellogg Biological Station, Michigan, USA - KB3-0-1 | ecosystem: Environmental > Terrestrial > Soil > Unclassified ... | reverse complement strand
GAGCCTTTTAATAACAAGAAGTCTTTTTTCTCTTTCCGTACCGGCCAATTTAACAAGATCAATGATGTTGTAAATTACATCAGCCAGGAATACGTTGATACCGTGAACCAGAAAAAGCTGGTGGAAAGTACGATCGAAGATATGCTTCACCAGCTTGATCCACACTCCGCATATATTCCTGCAGAAGATTTACAGGCGATGAATGAACCGCTTGAAGGGAACTTTGATGGCATCGGCGTGGAATTCCATGTTCAGCAGGACACGATCATGGTGGTCACTGCAGTAAGCGGAGGGCCGTCAGAAGAACTTGGCATCAGGAGTGGTGACAGGATTGTAAAAGTTGATGGAAAAAATGTTGCGGGCATTCATATTACCAATACGCAGGTGACGCAGATGCTAAGGGGCCCGAGTGGCACCAAGGTAAAAGTCAGCATTTACAGGAGAGGCAATCCTGACCTTACCGAATACAATATTACGCGCGGTAAGATCCCGGTGTTTAGTGTGGATATCGGTTACATGCTCGATGACAAAACTGGGTACATCAAAATATCTCATTTCGCAGAAAAAACTTATGAAGAGTATTTAGATGCGTTTTCGAAACTCAAGGAGAAAGGGTTGCAGAACCTTATCCTTGACCTGCGTGGCAACCCTGGTGGATATTTAAAAACTGCTATTCAGATTGCGGATGAATTTCTGCCTGACGGAAAGTTGATCGTTTACACACAAGGACATGCCCGTCCCAAGGAGTCGTTCAGCTCATCTTCAAGAGGATTTTTTGAAAAAGGAAAACTGATCGTATTGATTGACGAAGGCAGTGCTTCGGCGAGTGAAATTGTAAGTGGTGCAGTCCAGGATTGGGACCGGGCTACTGTTGTCGGCCGACGCTCATTTGGAAAAGGATTGGTTCAGGAGCAAAGTAATTTCCCGGATGGCTCAGCGATCCGGCTTACGATTGCGCGTTATTATACGCCCACTGGCCGTTCCATTCAGAAATCATACAGCCAGGGATATGATGATTATGAAAATGAATTGTTTCAAAGAATGAAAAACGGAGAGATGCGGTCCAGTGACAGCGTACATTTCAGCGACTCTTTAAAGTATATGACGCCTGGAGGTAAAACAGTTTACGGAGGCGGGGGTATTATGCCAGATGTATTTGTTCCGTTAGACACAGATGGGATCTCCCCGTTTTACAATGAGGCCAACGGAAAAGGGCTGATTGTTCAATTCGCCTATGACTACCTGGATCTCCATCGCAAAGATATCTCATCAAAATATCCTGATTTTAATTCTTACAGGAAAAATTTTTCAATTACCAATGAAGCGTATGCAAAATTCGTAGAGTTCGCCAGGAAAAGCGGAGTCAAGAGAGACGAAAAGGAAGAGATGTATTCTTCTTCGCTTGTGCGCACCCAGCTCAAGGCACTTATTGCAAGGCAAATCTGGAAGAACGATGGCTTTTACCCGGTGATTCATGAACTTGACGTTACTTTAAAGAAAGCGGAAGAGCTCATGAAAACGAGTCAGGTAGCGGAAGCTTCATCTTCGCAGGGTGCTTCCAAAAAAGAGAATTAGTTTTTTGTTTTGACTTTTCTTTTTTCCATTCTTAATTATCATGTGTACTTTTGCAAGGTATTTTCAAACCTTAAACTCAAACCAATATGGCCTTTACACTTCCACAATTTCCTTATTCATTCAACGCATTGGAACCGCACATCGATGCGCGCACGATGGAGATACATCACGGAAAGCATCACCAGGCTTACGTAACCAACCTTAACAATGCAATTGCAAATACTGATGCTGACAAAATGAGCATTGAAGAGATCTGCAAAAATATTTCAAAGTACCCGGCGCCAGTGCGCAACAATGGCGGTGGGCACTATAATCATTCTTTATTTTGGACTCTGATGAAACAAAATGGCGGAGGCAATCCTTCATCGGCGCTTGCAGATGCCATCAACTCTGCATTTGGAAATTTTGATGAATTCAAAACAAAATTTGCTGCAGCGGGAACGGGGCGGTTCGGAAGCGGGTGGGCATGGCTTATTGTGGGCGCAGATAAGAAACTTGCGATCACTTCAACCCCTAACCAGGACAATCCATTGATGGATGTTGCTGAAGTTAAAGGAATGCCATTGTTAGGACTGGATGTGTGGGAACATGCTTATTACCTCAACTATCAAAACCGCAGACCGGACTATATTACAGCCTGGTGGAACGTGGTAAACTGGGATGAAGTCGCAAAACGTTTTGCCGAATCCGGCAAATAATTTTCTCCAGGAATAAGGTAACTTGTTACAGGCTTTTTTATGTACCGGCAAGGCTTAGGTACTTGTCGATCAGTGCATGATCGGAAATTCTTCTTCCTGAATGATAGAAGATAATACTGCCCTTCTTCAGTTGTGCATTCTTTAAATTTTCCTTATCAAGAATATTCTTCATGTGTGTTACGGTGCCTTTATTACCGTCAATAATTTCAGTTCCTGAAGGAAAAATTTTAGCCAATGATTCCCTGTAAAAGGGGAAGTGCGTGCAGCCAAGCACAACAGTGCCATAGCTTTCAAGACTGAGTGCAGAAAGTTTTTGCCGGATTGCCGGAAGGATCGTGGCGTCATCAAAAACAAACTTCTCAGCGAACATTACCAGTTCAGGCAAAGGAAGCATGTCAACTACTTTTTCGTTGTCAACCTTATCAACGAGGTCTCTGAATTTCTGTTCTTTCAGGGTAAGTTCAGTGGCCAATACGAGCACCCGTTTATTTTTGTTATTTGATACAGCCGGTTTTATTGCAGGTTCCATTCCCAGCACAGGAAAGGGGTAGGCGCTTCGCAATTCCGCAATTGCGCTGCTGGTGGCAGTGTTGCACGCTACGATCAGCATTTTGATATTCTGTGCATTTAGAAACCGGCCTGCGTCGAGCACGAGTTTTCTTACTTCATCTTTATTCCTGGTTCCATAAGGCACGTGATCGGTGTCAGCATAGTAAATGTAATTTTCGTGAGGAAGAAGTTTCAATGCTTCTTTGAGGACGCTCAAGCCTCCTATGCCGGAATCGAAAATTGCAACGGGAAGGGAAGATGTTTCCTGGGTAACTCGCTGGGTCATAAAAAGTCCGGCAAACTTCGCAAAAAATTCAGCGATCCTATAAAATAAAAAAACCGTCGTGCCTCATGCATGACGGTTTTTTGATTCTTTAAATGCACTATTTACTTCAATCCCATTTTTGACTTTACGAGTGACATGATATCGTCAGAATCCTGAGCATACAAAACGGTACCGCTGCTTGTATCGAGAATATAAGAGTAACCTTTTTCTTTAGCAACATCTTTGATTGCCTGGTCAGCTTTTTTCAAAATAGGATTGTATAGATCTTCTTTCTTTTTCTGGATGGACTCCTGGGCAGTTTGCTGAAAGTCCTGGATCCGGTTTCCCAAATCTTCCAGTTCTTTTTCCTTCACTGCTTTTATTGCATCGGGCATGGAATCGCGACCGCCCTGGTACTTTTGGAGCTTGGATTGGTATTCGGCAGTCATTGTCTTAAGTTGGCCGTCCAGTGACTCTCCGAATTTTCGCAGTGTGCTGTCACTTTGCTTTGTTTCAGGCATTAACTGTATGAGGTCTGCTGAATTGATATGTCCGAACTTCAGGCCTTGCGCCTTAGCCGCAACTGAAATTGAAAAGATGGAAAGAACTAAAATTAATTTAGTGATAGGCTTCATTGATTTTGATTTGGTATTTAGGTTTTAGATTATTTTTTTGGATTATCTACAGGAGTATCGCGATCATTTTTTAACTGAGGTGATCCATTGGAAGGGCTTGTCGGCTCTTTAGCGCCACCACTTTTATCGCTGCCGCTGTCTTTCTTGCCTGGTTTGTATCCAAGTGCAAGCAGAATATCATCGCTCTTATCATATTTTGGATTCGTATAAAGCATAACTAGGTCGCTGGACTTGTCGAATATGACGGCATAGCTTCCATCCTGGGCAAGTTTTTTTACGGCATTGTAAATTTTATCCTGAATTGGTTTTACCAATTCCTGTTTCTTCTTAAAAAGGTCACCTTCGAATCCAAACCTCTGCTTCTGAAGTTCTTTTACGTCTTTTTCCTTAGTGTTGATTTCATCCTGCCGGCGTTTTTTCATTTCCTCGGTGAGCAGGACCTGTTCTGCCTGGTAGGTTTTATAGAGCTTGTCTATGATAGCATAGCGGTCTTCAATTTCTTTTTGCCACGCAAGTGAAACGTTGTCAAGCTGCTGCTGTGCGGCTTTGTATTCAGGGATGTTATCCAGGATATACTGGGTATTAACATAGGCGTACTTTTGAGCAAAGGCGGAAGATGCAAGCAGGATCATAGCGATCACTGCCAAACGAAATTTCATGAGATTTAGCATGACATTTTTGTTTAAAGGGTTGCAAAAATAGTATTTTAAAATTGCTGTCCAATTGTAAACGAAAGGTGGCCTTTTGAGTCAACTGAACTTCCCGGGTAGTCGTCGAAATGCCATCCATAATCAAGGCCGAGTAAACCGAAAATGGGAAGGAAGATTCTTATACCAACTCCCGCAGCACGTTTGGCGCTGAAAGGATTGAAATCTTTGAAATGTTGCCATGCATTTCCACCTTCGGCAAACGTGAGCAGGTAAATTGTGGCTGAGGGATTTAACGAGACGGGATATCGCAATTCAAATGTGTATTTGTCAAAGATGGTGCCACCTCCGACAGGTGTGATCGTGCTGTAGTCTTTGTATCCCCTCACACCTACCAGTTCACGGCCATCAAAAAGAAATCCTGCAGTCAACCCATCACCACCGACATAAAATCTTTCAAACGGTGAAGGGCCCACCTTTCGGTTATACATTCCGAGAAAACCATACTGCGCTTTTAAATTGAGGACCAGGTTGCCCGCAATTTTTGTAAACCATGAAGAAGAAAATTTCCATTTATGATACTCGATGAATTTATATTTCTCCTGGTCGGTTGCCGTTGCATAATCCAAGCCATTGAAGAGAGAGTAGGGGGGAGTCCATTGCAATGTGAGCGAGGTTTGCGAGCCGGAGCGCGGATAAATAGGAGCATCAATTGAATTCCTGGAAAACGTATGCTGGAAATAAAGATTATTTGCATAACCATTCGTGAACAGGAATCCGGAAGAATAATTATCCAATGAATAGTACTGGTAGTCTATTTCATGATAAAGAGCGAAATAATCATCAGGCCATTTCAAGGGCTTGCCAAGGCCAACTGATCCGCCCGAAATTGTAATCTGGCTCCTGAAAATGTCATTCTTTGATCTTCCATTCGTCTGGATCGTATGGTAACCTGATACGCTCAGTGAATTCGGTTTTTTACCACCGAGCCATGGCTCCGTAAAAGATGCATTGTAAGACTGGTAATATTTTCCATTCGTCTGGAAACGCAAACTCAGACGTTGGCCGTCACCAGATGGGATCGGTCTCCAGCCGCCTTTCTTGAGAACATTCCTCGCAGAAAAATTATTGAATGAAACACCCAGGGAGCCCACCAACTGGTTGGCACCATATCCACCCTGCAATTCAAACTGGTCAGATGGTTTTTCTTCCACCACATATTCTATATCAACGGTACCATCTGCAGGATTCGGTTTTGGATTCACACCAAGTTTTTCCTGATCGAAATAACCAAGCTGTGCCAGCTCGCGTTGTGTCCGGATGATAAGTTCACGGCTGAATAACTGTCCCGGTTTGGTTCGGATTTCCCTGATGATCACGCGGTCATTTGTTTTTGTGTTCCCGCTTACTGTTACCTTGTTGATGCGGGCCTGCTTGCCTTCATAAATGCGCATCTCAAGATCAATGGAATCATTCTCGACATTGATCTCAACAGGTGTGACCTGGAAAAAGAGGTAACCGTCGTCCATGTATAGTGAAGAGACATCCCTGCTGCTCTGACTCATGAAAAGACGTTCTTCCAAAACGGATTGATCGTATACATCACCTTTTTTAATTCCAAGGATGCCAGAGAGTTCCTGCGAGGTATGCTTTGTGTTTCCAAGCCATGTGATGTTGCGGAAAAAATATTTATGTCCTTCTTCGATGGTGAGCTGAATGTTCAATCTTTTCTCACTCACTTTGGTCACTTTGCTATCCGTAATCTTCGCATCGCGGTAACCCTTGTCGAGGTATTTAGCAATCAATTTTGTTTTGTCTTCTTCGAAAGTTGATTCCTGGAATTTTGACGTGGTGAAAATTTTATAGAAGCGTTTTGTTTTGGTGCCCTTCATTGCTCTCCTGAGCTTGCCTTCTTTCATTGCTGTAACTCCAATGAATTGAATGTCTTTGATTTTGACTTTCTTTCCTTTTGTTACTACAATTTCAAGAATGTCCCGGTTTACAAAAAGTGTGTCCCTGAATTCATTGATGTCAACTTTCGTATTCAGGAATCCTTTTTCAATATAGAAATCCCGAACAACATTTTTAGTATTGTTAAGAACATTTTCTGTGATCACTTTGTCACGCTCGAGGTGTATCTTCTCCCTTATCTTGTCTGCTTCTGATTTTGAAACGCCTTTGCTGAAAGTGAATTTTGAAAGTCTCGGTTTTTCAGAGAGTTCAAGGTCGAGAAAAGCGCGGTTGTCCTGGATGCGCACAACACGCACCTTGATGTCGCTGAACAACCCCTGTTTCCAAAGAGTCTGGATGGCTTTTGAAATTTTTTCGCCCGGAATGTCAATGGTGTCGCCCACTATGAGACCTGAGAGGTTGATCAACACCTGTTCATCAAGATAACGCGTGCCTGAAACGGTGACTCCGCCAATTTCATAGCGTTTCGGTTCATCGTAGCCGAAAGTGGTGCTGTCTCCGCCAATCAGCATCTGTGCACTTGAGCCGGCGGCAATGAATAAAAATAATATAAATAACAGGTATCTTCTCATCAAAATCATTTTACAAGTTGTTCGCTTACCAACCCGAACCTGCGTTCGCGTTTCTGGTAATCTGCAATGGCTTCAAATAAATCTTCTCTCCTGAAATCAGGCCACAGCTTTTCGGTGAAATAAAGTTCTGCGTAGGCCAGTTGCCACAGCAGGTAGTTGCTGATACGGTATTCCCCGCTTGTGCGGATCATCAGTTCAGGATCAGGAATTCCATGTGTGGTAAGGTTGTCGGAAATCAACTGCTCGTTGATGTCATTGGTTTTAAGTTCCCCGCTTTTTACTTTTTCTGCAATTGTTTTTACGGCTGCAGTGATTTCCCACCTTGCGCTATAGCTGAGTGCAAGTATAAGCGACATGCGTTTATTATTGCGCGTGTCTTCAATGGCTTCCATCAATTCTGCATAACATTTCCTGGGCAAGGACGGCAGGTTCCCGATGGCAAGCAGGCGGATATCATTTTTATTTAAGGTGGGTTTTTCCTTCGCAATCGTATGTACCAGGAGTTCCATCAATGCATCCACTTCCTTTTTGGGGCGGCTCCAGTTCTCTGTGCTGAAGGCGTACAGGGTGAGATACTTTACTCCAATCTCGGCTGCTCCTTCGGTTGTATCACGAACGGCTTTAATGGCGCTTTGATGACCGAAGACACGAAGCTTTCCCTTCTGTTTTGCCCAGCGTCCGTTTCCATCCATGATCACTGCGATGTGTAACGGAATTTTAGCCGGATTTATTTGTTCGCGAACAGCCATTTTTTAAAAAGTGGCGCAAGATAGTAAAATAGGAAGAGGGGGTGATTTAAGGAAGTGTGAAGGGTTTATTCATACACCTGGTCCTGCGCATGAAGTTCCATCTCCGGCTTGCCTTTATACATTTTGACGATGCCGGTGACGCAAACCTGCTTTCCTTTTAAATAAGCAGCAGGCTTGTAATCAAAATTTACGAGGTCATCTTTCCAGATGAGGCAAGCGAATGTCTGGTTGGGATATGGCGCACCAAAATTCAGCATGGTAGGTTCTCCTTTTGCTTTCACATTGTAAAACGTCTCTTTGATCTCTCCGCAAATAGTTACTTTTTCTCCAACATGGTCTTTGGCTTCAGCAATGGTTATTTCAGGAATTGTTTTTTGGGCCCGGGCATGAAAAGAGAACACAAAAGCAGAAACAATAAAGATCAAATGTAACTTCATTCGCAGGAAAATTTGGCTTTCAAAATTAGGCATCCTGGGTCACTAAAAAAAATAATCGTTCTGCCCTGATCGCCGGTTGTGCCGCTAATTTGGCATCATTCATTTGCTCTATAGAATTAAAGTAATATTTTTATACAATCGTTTCCTGCGGGGTCGGCAGCAATCCCATCTGCTAAAATTTAAAAATCAAATAAAGCAAATGAAAACAACCGTCACTATGCTGCTCCTTGCAGCGTTTTCCATTACCTGCGCAGCGCAAATGTCCCCGAAATTTGCGAAGGACTATGTAGGCAAAATCGCTACCGTATGCGGTAAAGTAACGGGCACTCATGTTACAAAGTCAGGGAAAATCCTGATCAACTTTGGCGCGGAATATCCGAATGAATTGTTCACCGCAATCATTATGGAAGAAGACACGGGAAGGTTTACCGAGTACAACCCCGCGGAATTTCCCTTTGATAAAAGAATATGCGTGCGGGGAAGAATCGTGGACTACAAAGGCAAGCCTGAGATTGTTGTGAAGACTCCAACGCAGATTACTTTTCCTGAAGAAAAGCCGCAGGAGCAAAAAAAGTAAGACAGGCGGCTTTTTAAAACTTAAGTTGACAACAATCATTTTAACGAAAGTGTGGTTAACGAAAGGTTAATCCCCTTTCCTGCCTGCGCCAACTTTTTACTTTTGCGCGCTTAAATCAAAATTTTAATTATTAAACAATGAAACGATTGCTCGTTTATTCAACTTGTATTGCTGCTATCACAAGTGTTACCAGTTGCTCTTCACAAAACTCAAAGCCTGGTGTGGGCATCAACCTGTCGGACCGGGATACGACGATGAGACCGAACCAGGATTTTTTCCATTATGCAAATGGCGGATGGATCAATGCAAATCCTATCCCCGACGACCAGGTGCGTTGGGGTTCATTCCCGATTCTCGGCGAAGACAATAAGAAACATCTTCGCGAAATCGCAGAAGAGGCTGCGAAGAAAACCGATTCTAAAAAAGGGTCCCCGGAAGAGCTGGTAGGTGATTTTTACTACAGCGCCATGGACACAGTGACCATTGAAAAGCAAGGAGCGACCCCGATCAAGGCAGATATGGAAGCCATCAGCAAGTTAAAAGACATGAAGGGAATTCTTTCGTATACTGCAAAGCTGCAGATGTGGGGAAGCAACCCGATGTTCGGATTTTACGCCGGTCAGGATCCGAAAAACAGCGAGGTACAGGTTCCGCAAATTGTGCAGGGCGGCTTGTCGCTGCCAGACAGGGATTACTACCTGAAGACAGATGATGATTCCAAAAAAATCCGTGATGAATTTCTTTTACATATTTCCAAAATGTTCCAGCTCTATGGCACGGACGCAGCAACCTCAAAAAGGTATGCTGATGTAGTGCTCCGTATTGAGACAGACCTTGCAAAAGCATCCATGCCGCGTGTGGATTTGCGTGACCCTTTTAAGACCTATCATAAGGTATCGCTCGCCGACCTGGATGCGTTGACACCTTCTTTGAAGTGGGCCGACATGCTGAATAACCTGGAAGTAAAAGGAAAGTTCGATTACCTGGTACTGGGCCAGCCAGATTTTATGAAAGAACTTGAAAACCAACTGAAGAAAAACAGTGTCGATGACTGGAAGATATACCTGATGTGGAACTTGCTGAATCTCGGAGGTAACGTGTTAAGCAATGATTTCGTCATGGAAGATTTTCATTTCAACAGCCAGGTGATCAGCGGGCAGAAGCAGATCAAGGAACGCTGGAACCGTATGGTCAGCTTTACCGACGGTTATCTGGGTCATGCACTTGGCCAGTTATACGTCGCAAAATATTTTCCGCCGGAAGCCAAGAAGAAAGCGGATGAATTGGTAAGTAACCTCATGGCAGTCTATAAAGAGCGCATCACCCAGCTTGACTGGATGGGGGAGGCGACAAAGAAGAAAGCGCTTGAAAAGCTAAGTACCATCGTGCGAAAGATTGGTTACCCTGACAAATGGAAAGATTATGCAGGTGTGGAATTGACACGCGATAATTTTTTCGCCAACCTGATGGCTGTTACTAAATACAATTATGAATACATGATCAACAAGATTGGCAAACCAGTGGACCGCACGGAGTGGGGTATGACGCCTCCTACTGTGAATGCTTATTACAACCCATCCATGAATGAAATCGTTTTCCCTGCCGGGATTCTTCAGCCGCCATTCTTTAATAAGGATGCCGACGATGCTGTAAATTATGGTGGCATTGGGGCAGTGATCGGGCATGAGATCACACATGGCTTCGATGATGAGGGACGGAATTACGACTATAAAGGGAACCTTACACAATGGTGGACCAGTGATGACTCTGCGAAGTTCACCCAGCGTGCACAGTTGATCGTGAACCAGTTCAATAATTATGTCGTCAATGACTCGTTGCATGTGAATGGCAGGTTATGTCTTGGAGAAAACATTGCAGACCTGGGTGGTATTACCATTGCCTACCATGCTTTTAAAAATACGCCGCAAGGAAAGAGCAACGCAAAGATTGATGGCTTGACTCCGGACCAGCGTTTCTTTTTTGGATTTGCCCGGATCTGGGCAGGCAGCATCCGTCCGAAGGAGGCGGCGCGGAGGATCATTGTGGATCCACACTCTCCCGGCATGTACCGTGTAAATGGACCCATGAGCAACCTGCCTGAGTTTTATGCTGCCTTTGACGTAAAGGAAGGTGATCCGATGTGGAGAGCAGACAGCGTACGAGCGAAGATCTGGTAAGAGAAAAGACCTGATAAATTTCAGATGTCATGGAAAGGAAATCCATGACATCTTTTTTTATAGGTACTTTTGTGATCACAAAAATTGTAGACCACCTATCTATGTCTTTCCGTAAAAGTGTAACCAGGATTTCAGCCTTTGTTTTCCTCCAGCTTGTTTTTGGTTTTCTCTGCAAGGCTGATGATTTTCCAGCGCGCTCATCAACCATCGTTACTGATTTTACCAATACACTCAGTGCGTCGGAGCAGCAATCACTGGAACAAAAGCTGGTTGCCTTTAATGACTCCACCTCTTCGCAGGTTGCGATTGTGATCATGGGTTCGGTGGGCAATTATGATATTTCCGATTATGCCGTACAGCTTTACAACAACTGGGGAATCGGACAGAAAGAAAAAAACAACGGTGTATTGATCCTTGTTGCAAAGGATGACCACAAGGTCTGGATTACTACGGGCTATGGAATGGAAGGCGTGTTGCCTGATGCATTGTGCAAGAGCATTGTGAACAATGATATCGTGCCGAATTTTAAGGCAGGCGATTACTACGAAGGACTTGACGCAGCTGTCAACTCGATTGAGAGCATTGTGAAGGGCGAGTATACGGCAGACCAGTACATAAGTCATGGCAAAAAATTCCCATGGTTCGGAATCCTGATCGCGCTTTTCATCTTCATCATTGTGATTGTTTCGAAAATTGGCTCTACCAGAAATTACGCCCGCAGAAATAACCTGGGCTTCTGGGCTGCATGGGCTTTGATGAATGCGGCGATGAGCCGGGGCAGCCGGGGCAGCTGGGGAGGTTTCTCAGGAGGCTCAGGCGGCTTTGGCGGGGGAGGCTTTGGAGGTTTCGGAGGAGGGAGCTCTGGCGGAGGAGGAGCTGGCGGAAGCTGGTAATCCGACCCTGGAAGCGGATTTTTTTCGGAGACGCATGATTCCGTCTTGCATGTCATAAACCTGTTTCTGCATACAAAAAGATTCATTACGCCAAATTCCTCTTTTGCTGTAAACAATAAATCAGTTAGGTTTGCTTCCAACAAATTTCATTCTGCAAAACATCTTTTAAGAAATTATAAGCTGAGAAATCTAAACTATTAAGGGAATTGGAATACGAAATAAAGCCGGCCGGCAGATTTTCACTCAATTTGGGTGAGCTTTGGGAATACAGGGAACTTATTTTTTTCTTCACATGGCGTGATATAAAAGTAAAGTACAAGCAAACATTTTTCGGAGCCGCCTGGGCAGTCTTCCAGCCATTGCTGCTGATGGTTGTGTTCACTGTTTTCTTTGCAAGGAATTTCAAAATTGAAAGTGGAAATGTTCCTTATCCTGTTTTTGTTTTCTCAGGCCTGCTTCTGTGGAATGTTTTTGCGAACGGGTTGAGCAATGCAGGCAACAGCATGGTCACCAATGCGAACATTATTAAAAAGATTTATTTCCCCAGGTTAATCATCCCGATTTCTTCCATCCTTTCAGCGATGGTCGATTTTCTGATCTCCATGGCTGTTTACTTCTGCCTGCTGTTTTTTTATGGTTTCCAGCACAGGATTCCTGCAGTACTATTGATGCTTCCGCTCAGCCTTCTCATTACGCTCTGCACCACTCTTGGGGTAGGAAGTTTCCTTGCGGCGCTGAATGTCAAGTACCGCGATTTCCGTTACGTCATCCCATTCATGATCCAGGTATTGATGTTTATGACGCCCATCATTTACCCTGTAACAACACCGGATATTGAATGGGTCCGCACCATTTTATTATTGAACCCGATGACAGGTGCCATTGAGTTGATCAGGAGTGCAGTTACGGATGTTCCGGTGAATGGAATGGCAACCTGGATAGCTTCAGCTACTTCCATCTTTTGGCTGCTCGTTGGAATTTCATATTTCCGGAGAACAGAATATTATTTTGCAGATCTTGCATAGTTAAATTCACCAACCATGACTACAAGAAATGACACTGTAGAACACAGTTACCAGATGCAGCGCGAAAGCATTGCAAAAAATGCTGGACTGACTACCGGAGTGCAACGCACATGGTTTGAAGAAGATACAGTTGACTATTGGAGGCATTACCGTATGATTGCTCCGCTGAAGCCCTTGCTTGATTATTATAAAAAAACGAAATGGGTGACGATCGGTGACGGGCGCTATGGTTTGGATTCCATCAAGCTCAAGCGGGTACAGCCGGAACTTGAAATACTACCAACTGACATAGCCCCGGAATTGTTGAAGGAAGCCAAAGAAAAAAACATCATTGACGACTATAGAGCAGAAAATGCCGAAGCTCTTTCGTTTGGAGACGAAGCATTTGATTTTTCGTTTTGCAAAGAGGCCTACCACCATTTTCCTCGGCCCTACATTGCGCTTTACGAAATGCTGAGGGTGTCGAGTAAAGGCGTGGTCCTGATTGAGCCCAACGAAAAGAAAGACAAGATGATACCGGAAAGGATTAAGAATGTGATCAATCATTCGGTCAAAAAACTTCTGGGAAAGACCATCCACCACCCCGAAACGTGGAGTTTCGAGGTCAGCGGGAACTTTATTTATTCTGTCTCAAAAAATGAAATTGAAAAAATCGCTCTGGGCATGCAATTACCCAGCGTTGCGTTTTATTATTACAATGATTATTACGAAGAAGGAGTTGAGTTTCAGAAGGCAACTCACGACAATCCCTTGTTCAGGAAAGTAAAAAGAATGATTGCACGGGATAACATTATTTGTTCCCTGGGGCTTCAAACGTATTCCAGCATTATCGTCATTCTTTTTAAACAGTCTCCTGATACTGAACTCAGGGGGACTCTTAAACACGGAGGATTTACTATAGTTGATCTGCCTGTAAATCCCTACCTGAAAAAATGGGAGGAGACCCTGTGATTATGAGATTTCAGCCTTGATGGTAAAAGTAAGATGAAGCCCATTCTCCAGATTGAAAATATTTCCAAGCGCTTTCGCATTGCGCATGAATTACAGCAACCCTACCTCAATATCCGTGATAGCCTGGCGCAGCTTGTGCGCAGGCGTCAAGGGTCAACCTCTGAAGAGTTTTGGGCGCTGCGCGACATTACCTTCGATGTTGGAGCCGGGGAAAGTGTAGGCATCATCGGCAAGAACGGTGCGGGAAAATCGACGCTGCTGAAAATACTTTCCAAAATTACACCTCCTTCATCCGGAAGAATTGTTTCAAGAGGACGCATTGCAAGTCTTCTTGAAGTAGGGACTGGCTTTCATCCCGAGCTGACAGGCAGGGAAAATATTTTTCTGAACGGTTCGATCCTGGGAATGAAAAGATTTGAGATTGAAAAAAAATTTGATGAGATTATTGATTTCGCCGGCGTTGAGAGGTTTTTAGATACGCCTCTCAAACATTATTCAAGCGGAATGCAGTTGAGGCTGGCTTTTTCCGTGGCAGCGTTTCTTGAACCGGAAATCCTGATTATTGACGAAGTGCTTGCAGTAGGCGATGCTGAGTTTCAAAAAAAATGCATGGGTAAGATGGATGAAGTCAGCAAGAGCGGAAGAACTATTTTATTTGTCAGCCATAACATGGGAGCGGTGACCAACCTGTGCACTAAAGCTATATTGTTGAGGAAGGGTCAGATCGCGATGATTGACAATTCATCAAAAGTTGTTGAGCAATACCTGCACGATTCCGTACAGATCTCTGACAAGCGAAGAAAATCCATCACGGCGCTTGACAATAGCTTTACGCTCTCACTTCCTTACTGGGTAAATCAGTCAGGGCAGGAAACGGCAACCTATGCTTTCGGCTCCGATTATTCGCTGCGGTTCGAATTTGAATTTCACCGTGAAATTCCTTTCCTGAACATCGGCCTTGCAGTTTTAAATAAGGACGGTTCCAGAATTTTTACTTCGCATTCGGTAGACGATAAGACTTTTCAATCTTTCGGCCGGTACAGCGGCAAGCATACATTCGATGCACATCTCAATCTGCCGGACCTGGCGCCCGGGTATTACCAGGTCATCTTCGGTGTTGCCGATGAACATACCAATCCTTACATCAATGCTTCAAACGAAGTAGAGGTTATTCTTGACATTGCCGAAACACAGAAAATTAAGGACGGTGCCAACGGCATTTTGTGGCATACGGGCTCCTGGCAAAAAATTAATTAAGTTCCTATGGCAGAAGCAAAGCATGGCTTATTGAGAAGGGCATATGAGAAATTTTTTCTCAATACAGTAGCTGGAATTTTAAGGAGGGATCCTGCAGCGATGTTCTACATGCTTTCATTCGCAGTTAAAAAAGAGGTCTCAGATTTCTATACTGATTTTTATATCAGGCAGTACCGGCACATTGAGGCCGCCATTCAACTTGCGCAGCGAATGAAGCTCAATCAATCTGCAAATGAACTAATCCTTGATATCGGGGGAGGCAACGGGGAAACGGCCATGATGTTCTCTGCTGCATTCCCGCAAACACAAATTATGATCCTTGAGCCGGTTAAAAAAAATCAGGAGAGCATTACCCCCCTGCTTGGGGCACATCCAAACCTTGTATTGATACCTAAAGCGGCGGGTAGCCAGGCATCAACTCAGAAAATATTTATCGGGCGCAATAAACACACTTCTTCTTTTTATGAAATGGAGAGCGACAGGGAAAGTAAACTTTTTTCTCACGCCATCGAAATCACAGAGAGCGAAGAAGTTGAAGTCATCCGGCTTGACGAACTGGTATCCCCCGCCCAAAGTATAAGCATCATGAAAATGGATATACAGGGTTCAGAGTTGGAAGCTCTCAAGGGAGCCGCCGGAATATTGAAGAGGACTTCTGTGATCGTACTTGAAGTCAATAACCATGACCATTATAAAGGAGCTCCAAAATACAACGAGATTGACAGCTATCTTTGTGACCAGGGATTTGAACTTTTTGACATCCTTCCTTCTACCTATGATAATGGCAAGCTGAAGGAATGGGATGTTATTTACAGGAAAATGGAAGTGCAATGAAGATTTCAAGTATCAAATATCATATTAACAACGGTACTTTTTTTAAAGCTGCCAAGGCTAAAATTTCGCAGCAGTTTGGCGGAAAGAGTGAACGGCCCATGGCCAGGTGGGATGTGAATTCGAGGGAAGAAGCGATCCATTTTCTTTCAGAAAAAGTAGCTCATATTGCAAGTAAGACTTCCGGGAAAAAAGTGATAGTCATTGCGGAGGCGGGAGAAATGCAGGACGCATTTGCCGTTAGCCTGAACGCAAAAAGCATTTCACATGAGAGTTATGGCATCAAGGAGTTTTTCCTGTTGCAGCCCGAAAGTCTATCCGCAGTTTCCTGTTTTGTTTCGACTTACTTCGATGCGGAAAATACGATGCGCATCGGGAAGTGGCTGGTATCAAATGATAAAACACGGGAAATACCATTTGAATTCATATTGATTCCGCAGGAAGACTTTCGCAGGGTGCAAAAGCTGGACAGGTACAGGGAGGATTCATTTACATCTCCACTCTTCAGGGGGCCAATAGATTTCATATCAATCTATGAAGAATCGCTTATGCACTTTCAGCAAAAATGCGATATCAGGGACTATATGGATCTGTGTCAAGCACTCATGCATGTCGCAAAAAATAATATTCCCGGAGATGTTGCAGAGTTCGGATCATACCGGGGCCACAGCGGCTACCTCATTACACAGACATTGAACCAGTTGAATCTAAAGAAGAAAATTCTTCTCTTTGATATGTTTGAGGAATTTCCGGCAGAGGGCTTAGGGATTGATTACTTCTGGGAAGAACACACCGTCAATTATGAAGAGGTTAAAAATAAATTTGAAGGTTTCAGCAATGTGGAACTGGTCAAGGGAGATTTTACACAAACCATCCTGAATTATCCGGACATCAAGCTAAGCTTTGTATATATGGATTGCGATTCCTATCGCTCTACAAAATTTCTGACGGAACATTTATTTGAAAATCACCTGAGCCGGGGAGGACTGATTGTGTTTGAAGATTATGGGCACCCGGCCCTTTTGGGCAACAGGCTTGCCTTCCACGAATTCTTTGACCGGCGAAGCGATTGTTTTACATTTTACTCGCAGTTCAGTGGATTTTATGTTGTTTTAAAAACCGGACAAACAAATTGATATTGACACAGAAACGCATTTAGCCGATATGACTCCTATGAGCAGTCCTTTGATTTCTATTATTATCCCGAGCTATAACCAGGGAATGTTTATCCGGAATACACTCCAGAGCATTGTGAACCAACAATACGCGAACTGGGAAGTTATCATTCAGGATGGAGGCTCTACTGATCAGACAAAAGAGATTGCCGAATCATTTTTAGCTACAGACAAAAGAATATTTTTTAAGAGTGAAAAGGACCGAGGGTTTTCAGATGCTGTCAACAAGGCATTGGTACGGTGCAAGGGTAAATTTGCCATTATTCAAAACTCAGATGATTTTTTTTCAAGCCCGGATGTTTTTACCAGTGCCCTGAATTATTTTAACCGCTTCCCGGATCTCTACCTGCTCTCAGCACGGTTTAAAAGAGTTGATGAACAATTCCGTGAACTACTGATGCAAGGTCATGAGAAATTGCAGATTGGGTTTATCAAGCCATTTGATGTCTACAGTCTAAGGAGTACGTTTGGCCAGAGCAGCACTTTCTTTTCAGTGGATCGAATCAGGGAAATCGGAATGCTCAGCTTAAATGTGGACATGGTTGCTGATACAGATACCTGGATCAGGATTGCCAATTATCACCCGGCAGGTGATGACAGGATCTATTTTGCAGATGAAACCTGGAGTTGCGCGACCTTTCACAATGAGCAGAGAAGTGTTAATCAGAGCAAGTTCATGATCGGAAGGGCCTTGATGTACACTGATCTCTACTTTAACTCCAGGTTGACTGTTGCCGAAGAAGAAAAGAAAAAAATTGCATTGCTTTTTGTGAAAGATGCTTTTGAGTACCTGATCGAAAGAAATCAACCCACGAACGAAGTAGAGGAGATGTATAGGCGAATCACGGGGGAAGCCATTTCCATCAAAAAGAAAATCAAGAAAAACATTTTCCAGCTTCCCGGAATGCGTAATTTAATAAAGGGGGAAATACAGAAAGATGGTACTTCACTCATGCTCTCCTTACCCCGCGGAGAAAATGCAAAGTGGTTTATCTGAAAATATATGTGCGGTATTGCGGGAATATTGAGTAAAACCGGAGGCGCTCCGAATATGGAGGTGCTTTCCATTCTCAACCGCTCCATCCGCCACAGGGGGCCGGATGGAGAAGGGCTCTGGAAATCACAAGACGATTCATGCGCGCTCCTGCACAGGCGGTTGTCAATCCTGGATTTGTCAGATGCTGCGGCGCAGCCGATGGTCTCCAATGGCGGGAGCGTAGCTATCATTTTCAACGGGGAGATTTATAATTTCATCGAGATCAAAAAGGAGCTGCAGTCAAAGGGCTACTCATTCAAAACAGAAAGCGACACGGAAGTAATTCTTGCCGCTTATGAGGAATGGAAGGAAAGTATGTTGCATCGCTTTAACGGGATGTGGGCGTTGGCAATTTACGACCAGCGGGAAAAAAAACTTTTGCTCTCCCGTGACCGCTTTGGTATCAAGCCCCTTTATTATTTTTCCGATGAAAACCGTTTTGTTTTTGCTTCAGAAATCCAGGCGATCCACCATTGCCTCGGGAAGGAAGCAAGACCCGACGCAGAAGTTATTACTGATATATCCAGGGCTTCATTCGCCTACCATGGAACAGAGCGTACCTACCTTGAAAATGTGAAGTCTCTTCCGGGAGGATTTAATCTGGTACTTCAAAATGGAGAGGTAAAAGTTCAAAAGTGGTATGAACTTAAAATCAGGAAAGTCCCTGCCGGTTTCAGAGAGCAGGCAGAGGAACTCAGACAGTTGTTGATCGATTCATGTAGCCTCCGTTTGCGAAGTGACGTTCCTGTCGCCACGTGCCTGTCAGGTGGTGTCGACAGCGGCAGCATAGCGACCATCATCCATTCGTCTCACCAGGGTGAAGATGATCAACGTTTTCATCATTATGCTCACCAGAGTTTTCTCGCGTCATTCCCGGGAACGGCTATAGACGAAAGGAAAGAAGCTGAAAAACTTGCGGGCCAGGTAGGCAACGATCTTAAAATTATTGATATCAATCCGCCGGGAGCCGGTGACCTTGAGAAAGCAATGCATTCCTGCGATGGTCCCATGCATGCACTGTCATTTTATCCGATCTGGAAACTATACGGGTTCATCCGTGAGAACGGAATTAAGGTCACCATTGACGGCCAGGGTCCGGATGAAATGATGGGTGGTTACCGACCATTAAAGTTCGCGCTTGAGGCAGCATTTGATCAGCGGAAAATAGGATGGGCAACAGATGTTTACAGAACATATGCAGCGCAGGGAGAAAGTGATCATTTCAGTTCCAGGGATTTTGCAAAACAAACCTTGAAGCAGGTTGGCAAGGACAGGATTAAGAGATTGGTTCATACGCGAAAGCATTCTCCCTTTTTCAATTTGCATTCCGCACTGGGTCCGGTGCGGGATGAAAAGATGTTTGACAACGCATTTGACCAGAACCAGTACTACGAGTTTTTTTACAAGCCGTTGCCTGCCATTCTCCAGCAATTTGACCGCTGCTCTATGGCCAGCGGAGTAGAATGCAGGATGCCGTTCATGGATTACCGCATTGTGGAATTTATTTTTTCTCTGCCGCCTGAATCCAAAGTTGGCGGTGGCTATACAAAGCGGGTTTTAAGAGAGGCAATGAAAAATATTTTACCCGACTCCACCCGTTTGAATAAGCAGAAGATCGGCTTCAATGCTCCTGTAGTGGATTGGTTCAAAGGCGGATTAAAGGAATTCATGACAGACATCATTTATTCGTCTTCCTTTGAGCAATCTCCTTTTTATAACGGAAAGGAAATCAGAAAACGTTTTGATAATTTTCTCGCCGACCCAAAGCCGAACTTTGAACTTGCTTCTACATTTTGGGCGCCTGTTCATGTTGAATGGTGGAGAAAAAAATTTTCAACCTGACCATTGATGAAAGCTGCGCCGATTGCATTGTTTGTTTATAACCGCCCCGCGCATACGATGCGGACCATCGAAGCATTGCAGAAAAATGACCTGGCAGCGGCATCAGACCTTTATGTTTTTGCAGATGGGCCCAAAGCGAATACACCTGCCCGTGATTTACTTAACATTGAAAAGGTCCGCTCCATGGTTTCGGGGATTTCCGGATTCCGGAGTGTCAATTTAATTTTCTCGGAAGTGAACAAAGGTCTCTCCCGCTCTCTTACCGGGGGGATCAATAAAATTTTTGAAAAGGAAGAGTCGCTGGTGATCGTAGAAGATGATATTCTCACATCCCGGTATTTCCTTTCCTTTTGCAACGAGGCACTGGATAAATACAAGGATGATGAAAAAGTGATGGGAATTTCAGGCTATACTTACCCGGTGGAGAAGAAAGGAAACCAGGCTTATTTCCTGCGGACAGGAGCTTGCTGGGGCTGGGCTACCTGGAGGCATGCATGGCAGCAATTTTCCTTTGACGCGGTTGCGCATCTCGAAGAAATAAAATCCAGGAACCTGGTTGAGAAATTTGATTTTGACGGAACGGCTGCTTATTATAAGATGCTTCACCACCAGGTGCAGGGTAAAATTGATTCCTGGGCCATCTGCTGGTATGCCTCTATATTCCTGGCGGGAGGGCTGGTACTTTTTCCATCTCAATCTTTGACGATTAACACGGGCATGGATGGGAGCGGCACTCATTATAAAAAAAACCAGGAAGCTGCACAGGTAGATAAGGATTTTACGGGTGAGCGCCGGGAATGGAATTGGCCTGCAATTGTTGAAGCCGACCCAGAAATGAAAAGCAAACTCAACAAGTATTTCAGCAGAGTGAGTGCTTCGTCGTTAAAGGAAAAAATAAAAAGGCTTCTAATTCATGGTATCTGAAAAATTATATTTATTAAAGTCATGAGCAGGTTGATCATTGCAATACACAATTATTTCAGGAGACTCCTAGAGCGCATTCATCACCAGGAATGTGCCGGTAAGATTACCACGCAAGGAAATGTTTTTTTTTACAGGACGGCAAATGTTGAGAACATCAAAGGCGACAGGTCAAAAATCATCCTGGGCACAAACTGTCATATCCGCGGCGAGTTGCTTATTTTTAATTATGGCGGAGAAATTTCCATCGGCAATAATTTTTTTCTTGGAGAGGGGAGCCGTATCTGGTCAGGTGAAAAAATAGTTATTGGAAATGACGTGCTGGTTTCCCACAATGTGAACGTGATAGATACCAATTCCCACGAGATGCAGCATGCTGACCGCGCGGCCGGGTTTGTTCATATTATTGAAAAAGGCCATCCGCTT
>Ga0134121_10001586_pt1 | contig 21213 bp, 18 predicted proteins | sample KB301_FD_96463 | JGI IMG/M metagenome (GOLD analysis project Ga0134121, IMG submission 96463) | Terrestrial soil microbial communities without Nitrogen fertilizer from Kellogg Biological Station, Michigan, USA - KB3-0-1 | ecosystem: Environmental > Terrestrial > Soil > Unclassified ... | reverse complement strand
CGCGCAGGCCGAGCCGCTGGTCCGCTTCCTGACCACGACCCGCGGCGTCACCCAGTTGAGCCGCCGCTGGTCGGGGATCGTCGACGACGTCACCACCTTCGATCAGAAGATGGCCGGCAACGGCCTCGGATCGCTCGACGCCTTCCTGCGCGACGGCCTGCCGCTGATCGTCCCGGAGAAGGACTGCGGCGCGACCGCCGGCCTGGTGCCGCTGCGCACCAACGGCAGCTTCTTCATCGGCGTCCGCAACGACATGCTCGACGACGTGATGCGGCATTGCCGCGAGCTGGCGCGCGCCGGCGTCCAGACGCGCTATGCGGCGATCGCCCAGTCGTTCAACACGCTGCTGGCGTCGCGGTTCCCGTTCTCGCAGGCGCTGGACGGCGCGCGTGACGCCGTGCCGACCGACATCCTCGAGTTCCTGCGCGTCTACGACCGCCAGGACGGCCGCTCGCTGGCGACGCAGCTGCAGGCGCGCGCCTGCGGCGAGGAGCCGGCAAGGTTCCTGCGGCGGATGGAAGCGCTCTACCCGTTGTTCGCGCCGGCGCGCGAGCGGCCGGGCGGCGCCGTGGCGCTCGACGTCCTGCCCGAGTTCCGCGTCAACCGCGATCGCGAGATCGGCGGCTCGGAGATCGCGCAGTGGTCGATGGACGTCGGCACGCACGCGATCCGCGACGGCGAGCCGGCGAAGCCGGCGCCGTGGGTGCAGGGCGACCCGGTGCAGCTGACGCTGCGCTTCGCGAAGGACTCGCCGGAGAAGCCGATCGCGCTGTCGTCGGCGTGGCGCCGCGTCGCCGATCGCACGGTGCGGATGGAGTTCCAGGGCAGCTGGTCGCTGCTCGCGCTGCTGCGCGCCGGACGCGCCGCGCCGACCGATCTCGTCAGCGCCGCCGACGCCGGGCCGAACACGCTGCGCTTCGACCTGCCGGTGGAGCGCGATCTGGAGCGGCGCGCGGTGGTGACCGCCGCGCAGCCGCCGCCGGCGGCGTTCCGCGTCTACATCCGCGTCCGGGTCTTTCAGCCCGGCAAACAGGATCCGATCGCGGTGGACGAGTTCCCGGTCCAGGCGCCCGCGACCGTCTCGTGCCAGGGCACGTAGCGAGCCGACCATGACTGTCATCGACACTGCGTTCCGATTCGATGCCGACGCGCTGCTCGCGCCGATTTCACCCGACGAGCCGACCGGCGCGTCGCTCCGCTACGAGGGCACCTACGACCTCATCGCCGGACTGCGCCGCGAGGACGATCCGGCGCTCGAGCAGGGGGTGTGGAAGACCGACTTGAAGCGAGCCGACTGGCCGGAGGTGGCGCAGGCGTGTCTCGCCGCGATCGAGTCGCGATCGAAGGACGTGCAGATCGCCGCGTGGCTGCTCGACGCCTGGATCCACCTGCACGGCTTCGCCGGACTCCGCGAGGGGCTGCACGTCGTCGCCGAGCTGTGCGACACCTACTGGGACGGGCTGCACCCCGACATCGTCGGCGGCGATCTCGACTACCGGCTCTCGCCGATCTACTGGATCGACGAGAAGCTGTCGATCGCGGCGCGGCTCGTCCCGATCGTCCGCCCCGACGACGACGGGCTCGACGCGTATTCGCTGGCCGACTGGGAACTGGCGTGCCGCCGGCCGGCGCGGCCCCGCGACCAGCCGGCGCCCGACGCCGTCACCGAGGCGAAATTCCAGAAGAGCGTCGCGGCGACGTCGACGACGTGGCTCGCGACGGTGGCCGCGGACGGACGCGGCGCGCTGCGTGCGCTCGACGAGCTGGTCGCCGTGCTGCAGTCGCGCTGCGCGGCGAAGGCGCCGGCGATGGCGAAGCTGCGCGAGGCGATCGCCGCCGCGATCCACGTCGTCACCGGCGCGCTCGACAGCCGCGGCGCGCTGACGCGCGTGTTCCAGGACGACGACGACAGCGGACTGGTGGCGGCGTCGATCGTCGACGACCGCGAGGACAGCCGCGACGTCGCGCCGCCGATCCGGACGCGCGCCGAGGCGTACCGGCGGCTCGCCGAAGCGGCCGACTTCCTCGCCCGCACCGAGCCGCACAGCCCGGTGCCGTTCCTGGTCCGCCGCGCGATCGGGTGGGGCGGATTGAGCCTCGAACAACTGCTGCCGGAGCTGGTCCGCGACGGCGCGCAGCTGTCGGAGATCTTCCGGATGCTGCAGCTTGGCGAGAAGCCGTAGCAGCCTGGTGACGGATAGATAGAGCGATCGATCGACGGTGACGAGCCCGGGGAATCGAGAGAGAGAGAGAGAGAGCAGTCGTCAACAGATACAGGAGTGCATCTATGCCTGAGAGTCTGCAGCACAAACTCGATCGCGTACGGCCGCCGCGCGTGCAGATCACGTACGACGTGGAGGTGGGTGGGGCCCTCCAGAAGAAGGAGCTGCCGTTTGTCGTCGGGATCATGGCCGATCTCTGCGGCCAGCCGGCGGGCGCGCCCGCGCCGCTGAAGGAGCGGAAGTTCGTCGAGATCGATCGCGACAACTTCAACGACGTGCTGGCGTCGATCTCGCCGCGACTCGCCCTGCAGGTCGACAACAAGCTGTCGAAGGACGGCGGCAAGCAGAACGTCGCGCTGACCTTCCGCAACATCGACGACTTCGGGCCGCTGAACGTCATCCAGCAGGTGGATTCGCTGCGCAAGCTGTACGAGATCCGGCAGCGGCTGTCGGACCTGCTCACCAAGCTCGATGGCAACGAGAAGCTCGACGCGCTGCTCACGCAGGTGGGCCGCGACGCGGACGGCCTGAAGAAGGTCCGGGCCGCGATCGGTGATGGAGGTGCGCGATGAGTCCCGAGAACGACGCGACCAAGCCGGAAGCCACCAAGGAAGTCACCGTCGAGCGGCTGCTCACCGAAGGCAAGATGGTGCGCGACGACTCGCAGCTCGTCCACGCGCGGAGCCTGGTCGGCGAGTTCGCGACCCAGGCGCTCGACGAGGGGATGACGATCAGCGACGACGTCGTCGCGGCGATCAAGACGCGGATCGCGCAGATCGATCAGCTGATCAGCGATCAGACCAACGCGATCCTGCACCAGCCGGAGTTCCAGCAGCTCGAGGCGTCGTGGCGCGGGCTGGCCTACCTGGTGTTCAACAGCGAGACCGGGACGCGGCTGAAGCTGCGGCTGCTCAACGCGACCAAGAAGGAGCTGCTCACCGATCTCGAGAAGGCGACCGAGTTCGATCAGAGCGTGCTGTTCAAGAAGGTCTACGAGGACGAGTACGGGACCTTCGGCGGCCATCCCTACAGCTGCCTGGTCGGCGACTACGAGTTCGGCCGCCATCCGCAGGACGTCAAGATGCTCGAGATGATCTCGGGCGTCGCGGCGGCGGCGCACGCGCCGTTCATCGCCTCGGCGAGCCCGAAACTGTTCGACATGGACAGCTTCACCGACCTGGCAGTGCCGCGCGATCTCGCGAAAGGCTTCGAGTCGACCGAGCTGGTGAAGTGGCGATCGTTCCGCGAGAACGAGGACGCGCGCTACGTCACGCTGACGCTGCCGCGCGTGCTGATGCGGCTGCCGTACGGCGCCAGCACCGTGCCGGTGGACGGCATGGCCTTCGAGGAGGACGTCGACGGCGCCGATCACTCGAGGTACCTGTGGGGCAACTCGGCCTACGCGCTGGCGCAGCGCATCACCAACGCGTTCGCGATGTACGGCTGGACGGCGGCGATCCGCGGTCCCGAGGGCGGCGGTGCCGTCGAGGGGCTGCCGGCGCACACCTTCAAGACCGAGGCGGGCGACGTCGCGTTGAAGTGCCCGACCGAAACGGCGATCACCGATCGCCGCGAGAAGGAGCTGAGCGATCTCGGCTTCGTCACGCTCTGCCACTGCAAGGGCACCGATTACGCGGCGTTCTTCGGCGGCCAGACGACCAACAAGCCGAAGCTGTACAACACCGACCAGGCCAACGCCAACGCCCGCATCTCGAGCAACCTGCCGTACGTGCTCGCGGCGTCGCGCTTCGCGCATTACTTCAAGTCGATGATGCGCGACAAGGTCGGCAGCTTCATGACCCGCGACAACGTCGCGTCGTACCTGAACAAGTGGATCGCCGACTACGTGCTGCTCGACGACAACGCGCCGCAGGCGGTCAAGGCGAAGTACCCGCTGCGCGAGGCGCGGGTGGACGTGTTCGACATGCCGGGCAAGCCGGGCTGCTACCGCGCCGTCGCTTTCCTGCGGCCGCACTTCCAGCTCGAGGAGCTGACCGTGTCGATGCGGCTGGTCGCCGAGCTGCCGCAGCCGGCCGGCGTGTAGGAATTAGGAATTGGGAATTTGGAATTTGGAATTTGGAATGAGCGACATTCCGAAAAGGAGATCACATGGATGCGATATTCCTGCAGATTCCGGACATCAAGGGGCAGAGCACGATCAAGGGGTTCGAGGACGCGATCGAGGTCCTGAGCGCGAGCCACGGCGTGGCGATGCAGATCACGGCGAGCCCGAGCAGCCAGGAGCGGACCTCGGGTAAGCCGAACCACCAGGATCTGACCGTCAGCAAGTACGTCGATCTGTCGACGTGCCCGATCATCGCCGCCTGCAACGCGGCGACCAACCTCAAGACGATCACGCTGACGATCGGACGAAACGACGGCGGCACCGTCCTGCCGTACCTGGTCTACACGCTCGACAACACGATCGTCTCCTCGGTGTCGGTATCGGCGGGCAGCGGCGATCGGCCGACCGAAACGATCACGCTCAACTACTCGAAGATCAAGTGGGACTTCACCGAGCAGAAGGCCGATACCGGCAAGAAGGGCAACAACGGCGCGGTATGGGATCTGGCGACGAACACCGCAGCGTAGGCGTCGACGGGCCGAAGCGGGGGCCGCGCTCGCGCGTCCCCCTCTTCGCCCGCCTGTGCGACGACGAGCCGCGGCGGTCCGACGAGGCGCAGCCGCAGCGCGTGCTGACGCGCGATCGGGTGCTCGACTCGGTGCGCGGCGAGCTGTCGCGCCTGCTCAACACCCGCTGCTCGGAGACCATCGACGGCCTGCAGGGGCAGGAGCGGACCGCCCTCAACTACGGGCTGCCCGACTTCTTCACGCTGAATCCGGGCCACGACGGCGATCGGCAGCGGCTGGCGCGGCTGATCGTCGAAGCGGTGCGCGCCTACGAGCCGCGGCTGCACCAGCCGGTCGTCGAGGTGGTGCCGGATGCGGTGAACGGGCGCACGCTCCGCGTCACGCTGACCGGCATGCTGGTCGTCGAGCAGCTGTCCGAGCCGGTGTCGTTTCCGCTGGTGATCGCCGAGCGCGGCGGTCCGATTCGAGCCGCATAGCCGATGGACGAGCGCCAGGAATTCCTTCGCTACTATCTCGACGAGCTGGCCTACCTGCGGCGGAGCGGGCGGGAATTCGCGCACCTCTACCCGAAGATTGCGGCGCGGCTCGAGCTGGCCAACGGCGTCAGCACCGATCCGCACGTCGAGCGGCTGATCGAATCGTTCGCGTTCCTGACCGCGCGGCTGCAGCGGCGGCTCGACTCGGAGCTGCCGGAGATCAGCGGCAGCCTGCTCGGCATCCTCTATCCGAACCTGGTCAACCCAGTGCCGCCGCTGGCGATCGCGCGCTTCGAAGTGGATCCGGCGCAGGGCAAGGCGACCTCGGGACGCGTCGTGCCGCGGCACACGCGGCTGTTCGCGCAGACGCGCGAGGGCAGCGTCTGCCGGTTCCGCACCGCCTACGCGGTGGAGTTGTGGCCGGTGGAGGTCGTCGACGCGGGACTGTTCCCGCGCGCGGCGTTCAAGGGGCTCGACTCGCGGCCCGACGTCGCGTCGGTACTCCGCGTCCGGCTCGAGCCGCTCGGCACGTCGTTCGCCGAGCTCGATCTCAAGCGGCTGCGCTTCCACCTCCAGGGCGATGCGACCGTCGTCAGCGCGCTCTACGATCTGCTCGCCCAGTCGCTCGCCGGCGTTGCGCTCGTCGCCGACGAGCATACCCCGGCGGTGATCCTGCCCGACACGGCGGTGGCGCCGGTCGGCTTCGCCGCCGACGAGGACGTGATTCCGTCGTGGCCGCATTCGCATCCCGGCTACCGGCTGCTGCAGGAGTACCTGCAGTTTCCGGCGAAGTACCACTTCTTCGACGTGGAGGGCCTCGATCGCTGCCGCGCCACCGAGCGGATGGATCTGCTGTTCCTGTTCCGCGCGACGCCGCCGGGGCGGCTGTCGATCGACCGCGAGACGATCCTGCTCGGCTGCACGCCGGTGCAGAACCTGTTCGCGAAGACGACCGAGCCGATCCGGATCGATCACCGGCAGGTGGAATACCGCCTCGTCGCCGATCACCGGCGCGAAGCGATCACCGAGATCCACTCGATCCAGGCGGTGTCGGTCGCCTCCGATCCGCAGAAGCCGACGCTCGAGATCCAGCCGTTCTTCTCGTTCCGGCACGCGTCGCTCGACGAGCCGTCGACGGCGTTCTGGCACGCGCGGCGGGCGCCGACCGGTCGCGCCGATCTCGTCGGCACCGACGTCTGGCTGAGTTTCGTCGATCTCGCGTTCCAGCCGAGCGATCCGCCGGCGCAGGTGGTCTACGCGCACACGCTCTGCACGAACCGCGAGCTGGCGGTGCAGATTCCCGGCGGCGCGGAGCTGCAGATCGAGGACTCGGCGCCGGTCAGCCGCATCACCTGCCTGACGCGCCCGACTGAAGCGGCCTACCCGGCGCTCGGCGGCGAGACGCTGTGGAAGCTGGTGTCGAACCTGTCGCTGAACCACCTCTCGCTGTCTAACGGCGAGCAGAGCCTCGTCGCGCTGCGCGAGATCCTGCGGCTCTACAACTTCTCGGGCAGCCCGTTCATCACCCGGCAGATCGAAGGGATCCGCGAGCTGACGGCGCGCTCGATCGCCGGCCGGATCGGCTCGGAGGCGTGGCGCGGCTTCTGCCGCGGCACCGAGATCGCGCTGGTGTTCGACGAGTCGCAGTTCGTCGGCGCGAGCCCGGTGCTGTTCGCCTCGGTGCTGCACCACTTCTTCGGGCTGCACGCGGCGATCAACTCGTTCACGCAGGTGGCGATGAAGAGCCTGCAGCGCGAACAGGTGTGGAAGCGCTGGCCGCCGCTCGCCGGCTCGCAGCCGGTGGGCTGACGCGCGCGGGTTCACGTGCACGCGAAGAAAAGTGAGGATGCTGTGAAGAAGCCGCCCGATCGTGAGCCGTCCCGTCCGATGCGCGCTGCGGCGCGGCCGTCCGCGCCTGCGGTCTATCGGCCGTCGGCCGCCCTCCAGGCGAAACCGAACACCGCGAAAGCGCCGCCGGCGTACCGCGCGGCCGCACCGGCACCTGCAGCCGCCCGGGCGGGCGCATCGGCTGTTCGCAGCGCTCCCGCGACTCCGCCGGTGTACCGTCCCGGCGGGACCGCACAGGCCAGACGGCCGGGCCGTACGCCCGGGTCTCCCGCGAACCCGCCCGGCGTCGTCCAGCCGTTCACGTCGCGCGTCATCCAGATGAAATGCGGCTACTGCGGCGAGGGCGGCCACTCGGAGCCGTACTGTCCCACCAAGAAGGCGGACGAGGCGGAAGGCGTTGACACCACGCCGGCGCCGGTCGAGACGCCGAAGAAAACCTCCAAGCCGAAGAAGGACACCAGCGTCGGCAAGGTGCCGACCGAGTTCGTCTGGACCGCGCCGCCGGTGGCGTCGTCGGCGCCGACGCGGCCGGCCGTCGGCAGCACGCTGACCGATCTGCAGGCGATGGCCGCTCAGAAGGACCGGTTCCCGTCGACCTTTGCCGCGACGATGCTGGCGGTGGGCGGCTACACCGTCGGCGACGAGGTGACGCTGCCGGGCGGCCAGGGCACCGAAAGCGAGACGCACGAGTGGAAGGTCTCGCGCGGATCGCTGTTCTTCGTCGTCCACACCCATCCGAGAGCCGTGATGCCGACCGGTGCGACGAGCGGCGAGTCGAACATCCACGTCAAGGGATCGCGCGGCGCGACGCACCACGAGTCGCTGAACACGGCCTCGTACGTGACGCTGGGGATTCTGTCGGCGACGACGTAGGATCGGACCGCTGCCTGCAGGCGACCTGTTGAATCAGTACAGGTGGTCGCCGACGAACTTGCTGATTTTCTTCAGCATGCCCTCGACGTTCTGCGGCGGGGCCAGCCCACCTTCCCGGCGCGATCGGCCGGTCGAATCACACCGGCCGCGACGCCCACGCGCGATACGCGCCGGTGGTGCGGCCGTCAGCGCGCACTGCGCCGGTGGTGCGGCGTCCCCACATCATCCCGGCGACGAAGCCGGCGGCAAATGCCAGCAGCACGACGAGCACGCAGGCGGCGACCGTCGCCCACCACTGACGCGTGTCGAATGAGAAGTCGTAGGCCACGGCTCCGCTCACGGAATCTCGACGGTGAACTGGCCCGGCTGCGTGATCTGAATCACGCCGCCCCAGTTGCACATCAGCTTCGAGGAGTTGTTCAGCGCCGGCTTGTTGCCGATGAGGACCGTCGGCGCGCCGACGATCCACGGCGACGCGGTCGCCGGGATGCACGGCATCGGCGTGAGCACGCCGAGCGCCGCTGCGGTCGCGGACGCCACCATCGGATTCGACAGCGAGCTGCACATGCCGAACGGCGGCACGTTGACGATCGGCTGGTGATCCATGATCGTCGCCGCCGGGGCGCCGGTCAGCGCGCCGTCACTCGGCAGGACGACGAGCGCTGACGGCGCGGCGCCGAAGCTGCACTGCATCATCGCCCCCGCGCACACTTGCGTGCCCATGCGTTCGCCTTCAGCGTTTCGGTCTCGGCGGCCGCGGCTCGGTCACCGCCACGCCCTTCTCGTAGCGAATCCGTTCTTTCACCCGCCCCTGCTCGTCGTAGCGAACGGTCTCGCCGTGCAGCCGGTTGTTGCGGTACTGCGATGTCTCGCGGACGCGGCCGTCAGGATGATACTCGTGCCACGGCCCGTTGAGCGCGCCGCGTGCGTAGGTGGTCTTGCGCACGACCCGGCCGTCCTCGTCGAGGAAGACGGCCTCGCCATCGAGCTCGCCGTCCTTGTACTGCAGCCGCATCCGCGGCGCACCCGCCTCGTAGATCGTCGTGACGCCGTCGAGCGCCGCGGCGCGGAACGTCGACTCGCGCGCGATCGACCCGTCGGCGGCGAAGAACGTCGCCGGCCCGTCGAGCCGGCCGTCCTGAAACGTCGCCTGCATGATCGGCGTGCCCTCCGGCGTGCGCTCGACGTACGAGCCGTGCAGGCGGCCGTCCTTCATCTGGAACGCCGCCCTGACGGCGCCGTTGTCGTAGGTGTCGATCCGTTCGATCGTTCCGCTGTCGGCCATCGTCCCCGCGTCAGTTGATTTTCACCAGCGCGCCCTTGAGCACGAGGATCGCGCCGGCCTCGACGTTGGCGGTCGCGCCCGCCTTCACCTTGAGCGCGGCGCCGCCCTCCTGTTCGAGGTTGATGCCCGCCTTGATCGTCATGTTCTGGCTCGACTCGGTCGTCATCGATCCGGTCGACTTCTGGGTGAGCGCGCCCATCGCGGTCAGGTTGACGTCGCTGTCGCCGGTGATCTTGAGCGCGCCGCTCACCTTCAGCGTCAGATCGCCGGTGACCGACAGCGTCAGCTTGCCGCCGACCGTCACCGCGAGATCGTCGGTGATCGAATAGGTCAGCTTCGCCTTGTTCTCGTGCGTCTCGTCGGCGGCGATGCTGACCGTCCGCTTGCCCTTGCTCACCGTCAGCGTGTCGTCGGCCGCCTCGATCGTCACGCTGCGGTTGTTCTTGATCGTCGCCGTCTCGTCGTTGAGGACGACCACGTGCAGGTCCTTCTGGGCGTGCACGTAGAAGTCCTCCTCGCCCTTCTTGTCCTCGAAGCAGATCTCGTTGGACCCGCCGCTGCCCTTCGAGCTGTCGCTCTTGATCACGCTGCGCGTCTGGTTGTCGGGAAGCGCGTAGGGCACGGTCTGCTTCGCGTTGTGGACCGCGCCGGTGACGATCGGCCGGTCGGGGTCGCCTTCGATGAAGCTGACCACGACTTCCTGGCCGATGCGCGGCAGGAAGAAGGCGCCGAACTGCTTGCCGGCCCAGCCCTGCGCAACGCGCACCCAGCAGGAGCTGGTCTCATCGGACGCCGCGCTCTGATCCCAGTGAAATTTCAGGCGGACCCGCCCGTACTGATCGGTGGTGATCTCCTCGCCCGCCTTGCCGACGACGGTCGCGGTCTGGCAGCCGTGGATCCGCGGCTCCGCCGTCGCGCGCCGCGGCCGGAACGGTGTCTCCGCGGGGAATGCCTCGAAGGTGTTGCTGTAGCTGTCCTGACTGGCGGCGTGCACGACTTTCCAGGCGACGTAGCTGGTGTTGGCGCTGTCGCGCGGATGATCGGTGAGCGTGAACGTGTGCCCGGGACGGATCCCGGCGTTGCTCGTCGATCCGTGCAGCAGCAGCCGCGTCAGCTCGAGCTCCTCGACGCGCCGCGTCGCCATCGCCTCCACCGCGCTCTTGGTCGTCGGCCCGGCGGGAAAGTCGTAGACGGTGAGCGCCGAGGTCTTGCCGCTGGCGACGCCGAGCAGGTCGGTCGCCGGCGTCTCGAAGTTGTAGTCGTCGAGCTTGCACTGATCGGAGGTGACCTGCACCTCGATCGCGCACTCCGGCAGCGCGTCGCTGCGCAGCGCCGTCATCGCCGTGGCCGCGATCGTCAGCGACCCCGGCCCCGCCTTGTAGCTCGACGCATCGTCGGCGAGGACCAGCGTGTGCGCGGAGTCGGTGTGGGTGAAGTAGTACGAGATCCCTTCCGCCTCCATCAGCCGCGACACGAAGTCGAACGCGGTCTCGCGGTACTGCACGCAGTACTCGCGCGCCTCGTAGCTCGCCGTCAGCGCATCGTCGACGTCGGTGACGCCGTGCTCCTGCAGGACCTGCTTGACGATGTCAGGGACGGTCTTGTTCTGGAAGATGCGCGAGTCGCGCGTCTTGGTCAGCAGCCACATCCGCGGGTGCAGATCGGCGAAGTAGGTGGTGAAGCGCGGCGTCGTGCCGGCCTGCCGCAGCCGGCCGACGATCGCGTGGACGTACTGCGTGCTGCCGTCGGGCAGGCCGATCGACAGCGCCGCGTCCTTGCCGACGACGGAGTCGAAGTCGAGCGCCGCGTTCTCGACCGCCATGCGGACGCGGAACGCGTACAGCCCCGAGACCAGCTCTTCGCCGTCCATGTGCTCGACGAGCAGCTTGTCGCCGGAGAGCGACGGAATCGCCAGCTGCACCGGATGGCGGTCGGCGGTGTAGCCGACGGTGCTCACGCCGCCCCGCGCCGCGCCGGCGGCATCAGCCGAACGCTCACCTGGTCGTCAGGCCGTTCGACGTCCGTCGTGTGCAGCCAGCCGGTCCAGCCGATCCGCGACTGTCCGAGCCGCGCCTGCGCGAGGTCCTCGGGGCGCAGCAGCAGCTGGAGGCGCACCTTCAGGTCGGCCCCGGCGTAGACGCGGACCATTTCGGCGAGCGCGCCGTGCGCGACGCCGCCGGGCAGCAGTTCGCCGAACTGCGCCGCGGTCAGCGGCCCGATGCGCAGTCGCACGCCGGCGTCCTGGATCCACACGCGCGTCCCGACGACGGCGGTCTGGCCGATCGCGTTGTTGCGGCCGGCGACGCCGACGTGCGTGCACTGATCGGGATCGAGCGTGTACCACTCGCCCTCGAACTGACACACGTCGACGGGCACGCCGAAGTAGTCGGAGAGGAGGATCGCCAGCCCGGCGGCCGATCGCGGCGCGGCGGCGAGCAGCCCGGCGTAGCGCAGGACCGCCGCCGGCGCCTCGAGCTGCGACGCGAGCGCCGGCAGGCCGAGGCCGACGAGCGACAGCATGTAGCGCGCGAACGGCGTGCGATCCGGCGACACCGAGACGAGCGCGATGCGGTGCACCTTGTGAATGCGATAGAGCAGCGAGACCAGCCGGTGATGGAAGACGTCGAGGAACGCCGCCAGCGCGGTGTCCTGCTGCCGCAGCCGGTCGAGAATCTCCTCGGTGAACGACGTCGGCAGCGGGCCGTCGGGTCCGCCGGTCCCGAACATCGCGACGGTCATCTCCGGCGCGCCGCCGGCGATCCGGCGCAGGCCGCGGATTTCGCTCGGCGCGAAGCCGAGATCGAACGAGGCGCGGAAGCGGACGACGGCGTCCTCCGCGTATTCCTCGTGCGGCGGCACCACGCGTTGCGCGCGCATCTCCAGGAGCCGTACGGCCTGCAGGAACTCGAACGCGAACGGCTCGGCGAAGAGCCAGTCGTCCACGCCGCCGCCGCCCCGCCATCCGAATGCGGTCACCGGCAGATCCTATACCCGGGCGACCGGGCCGGATCGCCGCGATGCACACTGCGTCCGGCGCACGCGGTCCGGGCGCCGCCCTGTGCTAGCATCGCGCTGCGCGGTATGAAGCCGGTGCAGGCATTCAGTCCGTCCCGTCTCTTCCCCAACCGCAATCCGGCGGCGAACGTCAAGGTCAACCGCGACGAGATCGTCACGCTGCAGCCGTTCTTCGGCCAGTACCGGGTGACGCGGCCGCAGGGGCACGGGCAGCTCCTGCCGAACACGAAGTTCGTCTTCATCACCAGCGCGGCGGGCGAGATCCGGATGCACCCGCGCTATCGCCATCCGGTGCTCGCCGACGGCCAGCCGGTGCGATACGCCGGCGAAGCGCAATTCCGCCACGGCCAGCTCGAATGGTGGAGCAACGCGTCGGGCAACTACCGGCCCGACGCCAAGCACGCCGCGCAGGCCGGCCTGCCGATGGAGAGCTTCTTCACGCACGAACAGGTGCGATCGGGCGTACAGCCGCTGAAGACGCTGAAGGCGCTCGCGCCAGGAGACGGTCGCAAGACAGGCTAGCGCGCCCGACCGTCGAACCACGTAGTGTCCGCCGTCAGGCGAGCGTCCGTCGCTCGGCTAAAGCCGTCGCGCTACGAAGACTCGGCGAACGACGTCGCGCGAAGGCTTCAGCCGAGCGTCAGCGACGTCGGAATGGAAACCGCGAACAGGCGCGCTAGGTTCGCGATGGTGGCGTCGCGGCCGGCGTGAACATCGCGGCGCGCGTGCCCATGCGCTCGGCCTCGGCTTCGAGCGCGTGATCCTGCACGACGGCGAGGCCGTTGCCGTTCGGATTGCGGACGCGTCCGGCGCGCTGCTGCACGACGTGGGTGAGCTCGTGGCCGAGCAGTTGATGACCGCGCGGCGTGTCTGGCGAGTAGTGGCCGGGTGCAAAGTAGATGCTCGAGCCGAGCGTGAACGCGATCGCGCCGATGGCGTGGGCCTGCGGGCCCGAGTGAATCCGCACGTCCGAGAAGTCCTCGCCGAAGAGCGCTTCCATCTTGCGCTGGACCGGCGCCGGCATCGGCCGCCCCGCGCTGCTCGCGAGGTTGAGCGCCGCCGCGTCGAGCGGAATCACCTCGGCGCCGCCGTGCCGCTGCACTGCCGCAGGTTGCGCGGTCGTCGACTGGATGGCTGTGGGCCGCACCCCCGTCACCCGAGGCTTGAGCCGCGGCGCCCGCGCCGTGAAGGACCCCTGGATCACGAGGTTCGATGCCATGGCGCCCACCTCTCCGTGGCGCGGCGATCGACCGCCGGCGCCTGTTACCGTGAAACCGCTCCAGTCTAGGCCCGGAAAACGCCGATCGCAAGCCTGTCCGGCCGCCCGGCTGCCGGCCGTCGCGTGGTACGATTCGCCGGTCTTTACCGCGTTTCCCCCCGAACGCGACCCCGAACCGATGGTCCACCAGGCTGCCCGACGTGTCCTCGCGCTGTGCGCGCTGCTGCTGAACGTGTGCGCGGCGGCGCAGGCGCAGCCGTGGGAAGACAAGCTGTATCTCAACGCGAGCCTCGGCTTCGCGCTGTCGTCCCGCACCTTCACCGAGACGCAGACGCCGGTGATCTACGACGAGCACGCCTCGGTCACGACGACGCACAACATCGACGGCGGGATGATGCCGATCGACGTCGCCGGCGGCGCGCGGATCTGGCGCGGTCTCGGCGTGGGCGGCGCCTTCACCTGGCGGTCTACCGCCGAGACGGCGACCGTCGATGCTCGCGTGCCGCATCCCACGCTGTTCGGCCAGCCGCGCTTCGTCAGCGTCGACACACCGCTCAACCACTCGGAGTGGGCGCTGCACCTCGACGCGCTCTACGTCGTGCCGATCTCGCCCCGCCTGGACCTGACCGTGTTCGGCGGCCCGAGCTTCGTCTCGGTGACGCAGGATCTGGTCACCAACATTCAAATCGGCGAGTCGTCGCCCACCTTCGCAACCGTCGACATCGCGAAGGTCGGCACCGTCACCGAGACCGAACGTGCGCTCGGCTTCTCGGTCGGCGGCGACGTCACCTATTTCCTGACGCGCCTCATCGGCGTCGGCGCCACGATGCGCTACGTCTCGGCCGCGGTCGACTTTCCCGTGGCGGGCGGCGGCACCGCGCGCGACGACGCCGGCGGCCTGCAGATCGCCTTCGGCGCGCGCATTCGCATGCGGTGACGTGTGGTGCTGCACCTGAGCAACGTGCCGGTTCGCAACGCGCCGCTGATCCGGCTGCTGGCGGCGATGATCCTCGCGGCGGCCGCCTCGCTGTCGTGCGGCGACTCCGCGCCCGCCGCGCCGTCCTCGTCGGCGACGATCACGCTCAGCGCGTCCGCCACGCAGCTGCCGTTCGGCGGCAGCGCGACGATCACCGCTGACATCGTCGACGGCAACGGCCGCTTCGCGCAGGACGGCACGCTGGTCGCGTTCGCGACGACGCTGGGCACGCTCGATCCGGCGCAGGCGGGGACGAAGCAGGGCCGCGCGACGGCGGCCTTTCTGGCGGGGACCATCTCGGGGACCGCGGTGATCACCGCCAGCGCTGGCGCCGCCGCGACGCGGCCGGACGGCGCGCGCCGGATCGCGATCGGCACGGCCGCCGCGTCACGCGTGGCGATCGTCGCGAACCCGGCCACGGTGCCGTTCTCAGGCGGCGCCAGTGCGATCACCGCGACCGTCGTCGACAGCGCCGGCAAGCCGCTCGCGAGCATTCCGGTGACCTTCACCGCGACGGCGGGCGACCTGACGCTCGGCGCGGTGAAGACCGACGCGGAAGGGAACGCGAAGACGACGCTGACGACGTCGCAGACCGCGACGGTGACCGCGGCGGTCGGCGCGCAGGGATCGGTGAGCGGCGACGTCGGCATCGGCCCGTCGGGGTCGACCGCAGTCTCGGTGGCGCCGCGGCCGCTGCCGGCGGTGTCGATCGCGCCGAGCGCGAACCCGACCGCGCTGACACCGATGACGTTCACGATCACGGCGGTGCCTGCCGCCGGCAGCGGCGCTTCGATCCGGGACGTCACCGTCGCGTTCGGCGACGGCGGGCGCGTGTCGCTCGGCGCCGCGTCCGGCACCGCCATCGTCGCGCAGCACGTCTATCAGACGGCGGGCTCGTTCACCGCCAGCGTCACCGCCACCGACACGGCCGGCGCCTCCGCGACGGCCTCGGCCGCGGTCATCGTGACCGCGAGCGCGCCGCTGAGCGTGAAGATCGAGGCCGGGCCGCCGGTGGTCGCCGGCGCGAATACGATCTACACGTTCGTGGCCACCGTCGCGCCGGCAACGGCGATCGTCACGAAGTACGAGTGGACCTTCGGCGACGGCACCACGCAGACGACGACGAGCAACCAGATCGCGCACAGCTTCAAGAACGGCGGCGGACCGTACACGATCCAGCTGTTCATCACGTCGACGCTCGGGCAGACCGCCGACACCTTCACGATCATCAATCCTTAGACGTGACCAACTACTGGTTCTTCCTCAGCTACGCGCGCCGCAACGACGTCAGCTACACGCTGGGCGCCGAGGGCGACGCCACGCACAAACTGATGCGCCAGTTGTACGAGGAGCTGGCGGCGGACATCATCAACAACGCCGACACCGGCGGCGCGAAGGCGATCGAGCAGATCGGCTTCTTCGATCAGACCGGCATCGAGCCGGGCGACAAGTGGGACGACAAGGTCGCCGAGGCGCTGCGGACGACGCGCGTCATGCTCTGCCTGTTCACGCGCAATTACTTCAAGAGCGTGGTGAGCGGGAAGGAGGTCGAAGTCTTCCGCAGGCGCGTCGAAGCGTACGCGAACGAGAAAGGCGTGAGCCGGCCGCCGCTGATCATCCCGATCCTGTGGCATCGCCCGGACCGGCTGCCGGCCGCGTTGCCGGACGCGGTGACCGATCTGCAATACACCTACGACGAGTTCAGCAAGATCTACTCGCAGGAAGGCCTCGAGTTCATCATGCGGCTCACCAAGCACCGCGACGACTACCAGGAGTTCCTGATCAACCTGGCGCGGCGCGTGGTCGACGTCGCCGAAGCGCATCCGCTGCCGCCGCTCGCAGCGGTCCCGGCGCTCGCGACGGTGAAGAGCGCGTTCGTCGCCGAACCGCCGCCCGCGGCCGCCGGCGGCGCGGCGCCCGATCAGAGTCTGCCGAACAGCGGACCCGGCTTCGCGCATTTCGTCTTCGTCGCCGGCCAGAAGCAGGAGCTGCAGGTCGTGCGCAAAGCGCTCGCCGCGTACGACAAGGACGGGCGGTCGTGGAAGCCGTACCTCCCGGCGGTGGACAAGCCGATCGCGCTGTTCACGCAGCGCGCCGCCACCGACGTGGACCTGCAGCACGAAGTGCTGCCGCTGACGGACGCGCTGCTCAAGCAGCTCGACGCCGCGGACGACAGCAACACGATCGTCGTGCTGGTCGTCGATCCGTGGTCGCTGAACGTGAAGACCTACCAGGAGTACATGAAGAGCTACGACAAGCGGAACCTGGTGAGCTGCGCCGTCCTCGTCGTGTCGAACCCCGACGACAGGGACGAGGCCTTCACGCCCGAGCAACTCCAGCAGCGTGTGCGCGAGACCTTCCGCAACAGCCTGACGAACAAGAACGTGTACGTGCGTGACACGATCCGCTCCGCCGCCGATCTGAGCGCGGAGCTGGTCGCCGCGATCGTCGAGATCCGGCGGCGTCTCGACGAACGCGCGAAGCTGTTCCACCCGATCGACGCGGGCGGCTTCAACACGATCCCGCAGGTGGCGGCGCCGTCCGGGACGACGCCGTGAGCGGCGCGCCGAAGGAGCCGGGCCGCATCATCACCTTCTACTCGTACAAGGGCGGCACCGGCCGATCGATGGCGCTCGCCAACGTGGCCTGGATCATTGCCAGCAACGGCTATCGCGTGCTGGTCGTCGACTGGGACCTCGAAGCGCCGGGGCTGCACCGATACCTGGCGCCGTTCCTGCTCGATCCCGATCTCGTCGAGTCCGACGGGGTGATCGACATCGTCAGCAACTACGTCACGGCGCTGATGACGCCGCCGGTGCCGCCCGCGTCCGAATCGGACACGGCGCCAGCCGCCGCGTCGCCGACGGCCGGGGCCGCGCCGCAATCCGCGTCTTCCGGCGGCGACGGCGCTGCTCAAGACCTGCACGAGCCGTACGCGAACGTGCTCAGGTATGCGACCTCGCTGACCTGGCGCTTTCCGGTACACGAGGGCCGCCAAGGCTGGATCGACTTCGTTCCGGCCGGCCGGCAGGGCGCGTCGTACGGGTCGCGGATGAACGCGTTCAGCTGGGTCAACTTCTACGATCGTCTCGGCGGCGGCGGCTTCATCGAAGCGCTGAAGCAGCGGATGAAGGAGGAGTACGACTACGTCCTGATCGACAGCCGCACCGGCGTCAGCGACACGTCCGGCGTCTGCACCGTGCAACTGCCGGACGTGCTCGCGGTGTGCTTCACGCTCAACCGGCAGAGCGTCGAGGGCGCGGGCGCGGTGGCGGCGTCCGTGCAGGCGGCGCGCCAGAACGCGAGCGGCGCCGCGCCGCTGCGCGTCTTCCCGATCCCGACGCGCGTCGAGAAAGCGGAGAAGGAAAAGCTCGACCTCGCCCACGAGGCCGCGGCGGATCAGTTCGCGCCGGTGCTCGCGCACGTAGACGAGTCGAAGTGGAAACAATACTGGGGTGACGTCGAGGTCCTCTACGAGCCGTTCTACGCCTACGAAGAAGTGCTCGCGACCTTCAGGGATCCGATCGGGCATCCGGCGTCGATGCTGGCGTCGATGGAGCGCGTCGCGTCATGGCTCACCGACGGCCGCGTCACGAGCCTGGTTCCGGCCGAAGAGGGGGAGCGTCAACGTGCGCTCGCGAGATACGCGCGTCAGGCCCGCAAGACGCGCCCGCGCGGCGCACTGTCGTCGAGCGAGGCTGAACTGCAGTTCTATATCAGTTACGCCCGATCGGATCTGGACGAATCGCTGGAGCGATTCTTCGGGGATCTGGAGCGCGAGGTCCGGACGTTCACCGGCTCGTCGGCGTCGTCGCGCAGCGGCTTCGTCGATCTCGACATCGCTGCCGGCACCGACTGGCAGCAACAGCTCGAGGGCGCGATTCAGCGGAGCCGCGTGCTCGTGCCGATGTACTCGCCGGCGTATTTCTCCAGCGAGAACACCGGCAAGGAGTTTCAGCATTTCCTGGCGCGCGCGGCCTCGCAGAAGATCGGCATCCTGCCGGTGATCTGGGTGCAACCGGCAGGTCCGCTCCCGTCGCCGGTGAAGGCGATCACCTACACATCGCCGACCTTTCCGGAGGAGTACAGGAACCTCGGCCTGCGCTCGCTGATGCGGCTGCGGCGCTACGACGACACCTATCACAAGTTCCTGATGGCCTACGCGCAGCGGCTCGTCGAGGTGGCGCGCGAGATTCGCATCCCGACCGGCATGGCGACGCTGGCCGCGACGCCGAGCGCGTTCGCTGCGGCCGGCACGCCGCCGCCGCAGCAGGAACCGGCGCCGGAATCCTCGCGGCGTCTGGACAGCCCCGAGTCCATGGACGCGTTCATCCAATCCATTCCGACGATGGATCGACAGTCTCTCGAGGAGGCGTGCGAGCACGACGTGATTCCGTACATCAGCGTGCCGCACGCTGAGCTCACGCCTCGTCTGATCTCGCGCCTCATCGGGAGTCTCAACGAGCGGCATCTGTATTCGGCGGTGGAACGGGCCATCGACGCGTTGCCGGAGTCCTTCCGTAGCCCGTGGCTCGACCGCTTCCGCGCGGAAGCGCTGATCTTCCAGAACGAATCGGGGGCGGCGCTGCCGATCCTGAAAGCCCTTCAACTCAACCCGGCCCTGACCGATCCGGAGAAGGTCGCCGTACTTGGCCTCGTCGGCGAGGCGTGCAAGCGGCTGTACATCGAGAGCGGAACGCCGCTGCTCCCCGTCAGCCGGCAGAATGCGATTCGTGCGATTCGCGCCTACAAGGACGCCCACGCCCTGAGTCCGTTGGAACTGTGGCACGGCATCAACATCGCCGCGCTGTTCCGCCGCCTGTCGGACGACGGCGTGTCCGTGCCCGGTGAGCTGTTCGGCGGTCTGCCTCGCGACAGCGCCGGCGCGCTGCCAACCACCCTCCCGGAGGCGGCATCCGGCGTCGCGAGGGAGATCCTCGACAAGGTGCAGGAACGCGTCGGCCACGGCGACGCGACCTTCTGGGATTTCGCCGTCGCCGCCCAGGCGTCCGTCGAGATCGATCAGCCGGAGGACCTCGCTGTCTGGATTGCGAGCTGCGTCGGCGTGACCGACGACGCGTTCGACCTGTCCGTGCTGCTGTATCAGCTCACCGAGGTCTGGCGGCTCGACAGCGCGAGCGATGCCGGGCGGTACGCCTTGCCGCTGCTGTGCGCCGCGGTGCTGAAGGGCGACGAAGGAGCGCTGTCGCTGTCGATCGCTCAGGCAGAGACGCACATCAAGTCGCTGTCGAACATCGACGACGGGTTCTTCAAGCGGGTGGGTGCCGAATCGATGAAGCACCTGGACTGGTATCAGACGGCACTGGAGCGCGCGCAGTACGTGGTCGAGATCGAGCTGCACGACGGGCGCCGGCGAGGCCTCGGCGTCCTCGTGACCGGGAAGGAGCTGTGGCCTAACTGGGAAGACACGCTGTATCTGATCACGTCGACGTCGCTGCTCGCGCCGGTTGTGGACGGTGCCGGCATTGTCAGTCTTCCGCCGGCCAGGTTGTCTCTTGGGATCGGACACAAGTCCAGCAACATTGGCCCCGTCGTCTTCAGCTCTCAGCCCGCCGATCTCGACGTCACCGTGACGCGGCTGCAGTTTCCATATTTCCCGGGCGGCTCGCGTCCGGTGGCCGCCAGGCGTCCACCATCTTCCGATCCTCGGACTCGCGCCTACACGATCGACTTTGCATCCGATCGCCCGATGCTGTCGATGAGCTCGCGCCAGGTTCTCGATCGCGATGCGACCCGTCTCCACGTCAGCACTTCCGATGCAGCCGCGAGCGTGGGCAGCCCGCTGTTCAACCGCGACTGGGAATTGCTCGGCATCCAGCGCGCGCAGGACGATCGCGTCCGCAGGCTGAACGGTAAGGAGGGGACATATCGCGCCGCTGAGGTGACCTGGATCGGGGCGATCAAGGAGGCGCTGGCTTCGTTGCCCGGTTGACACATCTTTTGGCATACAGTGGGCGGATGGCCTTCGACCGCGCGGCGGCGCTGCAGTGGTATCGCACCAACCGGGACCGTTCGCGCGCGATCTTCGATCTGATCGCCGACGAGGCGTACTACAGCCAGCCGATCGCGCTGCGGCATCCGATCGTGTTCTACGAAGGGCACCTGCCGGCCTTCAGTTTCAACACGCTGGTCAAGAAGGGGCTCGGACGTCCAGGAATCGACGCGCGTCTCGAGTCGCTGTTCGCGCGCGGGATCGATCCGCACGAAGACCAGAGCGGATCGGGCGGGTCTGGCGCGTCGGACACGACGGGCCGGTTGGCCGGCTGGCCGTCGCGCGACGAGGTGCGGCGGTTTGCGGACGAAGCCGACCGCCAGGTGATCGACGCGATCGAGCGTGAGGACCTGGAACGTCCCGGCGATCCGCTGCTCGATCGCGCGAACGCCGTGTTCACGATCCTCGAGCACGAGGCGATGCATCAGGAGACGCTGCTCTACATGTGGCACCGTCTCCCCTTCGCGCAGAAGCGTGCGCCGGACGGCTATCGTCCGCGGACCGATGGCGCGCCGCCGCCGCAGGAGTGGATCGAGGTGCCCGCCGGCTGCGCGACGCTCGGCGTGGCGCACGGCGCGATTCCGTTCGGCTGGGACAACGAGTTCCCGGCGCTCAGCGTGCAGGTGCCGGCCTTCTCGATCGAAACGCACGACGTCACCAACGCGCAGTTCCTCGCGTTCGTCGAGGCCGGCGG
>Ga0134121_10001584_pt1 | contig 21221 bp, 23 predicted proteins | sample KB301_FD_96463 | JGI IMG/M metagenome (GOLD analysis project Ga0134121, IMG submission 96463) | Terrestrial soil microbial communities without Nitrogen fertilizer from Kellogg Biological Station, Michigan, USA - KB3-0-1 | ecosystem: Environmental > Terrestrial > Soil > Unclassified ... | reverse complement strand
GAGGAGACCGTGTACGTCCCCTATGACATGAGCAAGGTGAAGGTCCTCGACCTGTCGCAGAACTTCAGCGCCGATTCCCCCTCGTTCGCCTTCTACGAGGGTCCGACCGTCAAGTGGGTCAAGCGGCTCGCCTTCGAGGGGGTCAACGCGCAGTTCCTCTCGACCACCAACCACATCGCCACCCACCTCGACTCGCCCATCCACTTCTACGATCCGGGGCCGGACATCTCCGGCATTCCGCTCGAAAAGCTGGTCGGCCCGGCCTGCATCGTCGACCTCCAGCAGTTCGGAGTCGGCGACTATCAGATCTACGGGCCGGAGCACTTCGAGCAGTGGGAGGCGAAGCACGGCATCAAGATCGAACGCGGCGACATCCTGGTCATCCACACCGGCTATCACCACTTCTACAACGAGGATTGGTACAAGGTCCACCAGCAGGAGAAGGCGGACCTGCCCCGTTGCTTCCTCAAGCACCCCGGCCCGCAGAGCCGCTTCGTCGAATGGGTGCTCGACCGTGGCATCCGCTGGCTGGCCGTCGACTGCATCGCGGCGGACCACCCGTGGAACACCAACGTGCGGCGGGCGCGGCCGGATCTCATCCCGGAGGTCGAGGCCGCCATCGGGATGTCGCTCGACGAAGCGTTTCCCTGGCCCGCCGATTACCAATGCATGCACGTCAAGCTCTTCCCGCACGGCGTCTTCCACGCCGAAAACGTGGGCGGGCAGATCGACGAGGTCCTGAATCAGCGCGTCTGGCTCGGCTGCTTCCCCTTCCGTTTCCGTGGCGGCGAGGCAGCGTTCGCGCGTATCGTGGCGTTCGTGGAGGAGAAGTGATCCAAGCGACCCAGCCCATCGGCCAACGCACCAAGCGCAACGAGGACCCCCACCTCCTCACCGGACGGGCGCTGTTCGTGGACGACCTCGAGCTGCCGGGCATGGCGCACGTGGCCTTCCTGCGCAGCCCCTACGCCCACGCCCACATTCGCGACATCGACGTCTCCCTGGCGCGGCAACGGGAGGGCGTCTTCGCGGTCTACACGGCGGAGGATCTCGGCGCCTATTGGCAGCCGGGTCCTCTCCTGGTGCCGCCTCCGCCCGTCGAGGGGATGATCTTCCACCAACGGACCCAGGTGCCGCTCGCCAAGGGCAAGGTGCGCCACGTTGGCGAGCCGGTCGCCGTGATCGTCGCAACTTCCCGGTATGTCGCCGAGGACGCGCTGGCGGACATCGCCGTCGACTACGAGGCGATTCCCGCCGTGGTGGATCTCGAGAAGGCACTTGCGCCAGGAGTCGCGCTCGTCCACGAGGACGTGGGCTCGAACGTCGCCGCCTACGTGCCGCAGAAGAAGGGCGACTACGAAGCCGCCAAGTCGCAGGCGTATCTAATTGTCAGGCGCCGCTTCTCCTACGACCGCGGCGCCTCGGCGGCGATCGAAAACCGCGGCGTCGTCGCCCAGTGGGACCCGCGCGCCCAGCGGCTGACGATCTGGGACACCACCCAGGCGCCCATTCCGGTGCGCAACGGTCTCGCCGCCATGCTGGGCCTCTCCGAACACCAGGTGCGTCTGGTGACGCCGTTCATCGGCGGCGGCTTCGGCCCCAAGATCATGATGTTCTATCCGGAAGAGGTCCTCATCCCCTGGCTCGCCCTGCAGCTCGATCGCCCCGTCAAGTGGATCGAGGATCGTGCCGAGAACTTCGTCGGCACCACCCAGGAGCGCGGGCAGATCCACGACGCGGAGATCGCGCTGACCCGTGATGGCCGCATCCTGGGCGTCAAGGACTCCTTCCTCCACGACTCCGGCGCCTACGATCCCTACGGGTTGACCGTGGCGCTCAACAGCCAGTGCACGTTGATGGGTCCCTACCGGATCCCCAACTACACCAGCGACTTCCGGGCGATCTTCACCAACAAGACCATCGTCACTCCCTACCGCGGCGCCGGCCGCCAGCACGGCGTCTTCGTCATCGAACGGCTGATGGACCTCGCCGCCCGCGAGCTGGGGATCGACGGCAACGAGCTCCGCCGGCGCAACTTCCTGCGTCCCGACGAGTTCCCTCACGACCACGTCATCATCTACCAGGACTTCGCCCCTCTCTACTACGACAGCGGCAACTACGAGCCCGTGCTCGACAAGACGCTCGCCATGATTGGCTACGAGGCATTCCTCCGCGACGAGCAGCCCCGCCTCCGCGCCGAGGGTAAGGCGGTGGGCATCGGCGTCGTCGCCTACGTCGAGGGCACAGGCATCGGCCCGTTCGAGGGCGCGCGGGTCCAGGTCCAGGCCAGCGGCAAGGTCACCGTCGTCACCGGCATCGGCACCCAGGGCCAGGGGCACTTCACCGTCCTCGCCCAGGTCGCCGCCCAGCAGCTCGGCGTCGCGGTGGACGACGTCGACGTGGTCACCGGTGACAGCGACCAGTTCCATTGGGGCACCGGAACCTTCGCCAGCCGCGGCGCCGTGGTGGCCGGCAACGCCACCCATGAGGCGGCGAAAGCGGTCCGCGAGAAGGCCATCCGCCTGGCGGCCGAACATCTAAAGGTCGCCGAGGACCAGATCGAGCTGACGTCGGGTCAGGCGCAGGTCGCCGGTAAACCGGAGTGCTCCATCTCTCTCGGCAAGCTCGCGACCCTGGCCAATCCCATGCGCGGCGCCGTCAAGCCCGGCAGCGAGCCGGGGCTGGAGGCCACCCGCTACTTTGGACCCCACCGCGGCGCCACCGCCAGCGGCTGCCACGCCTGTATCCTGGAGGTCGATCCCGAGACGATGCAGGTGAAGATCCTGAAGTACGTGGTGGTCCACGACTGCGGGGTGGTGATCAATCCGCTCATCGTCGACGGCCAGGTGCACGGCGGCGTCGCCCAGGGAATCGGCAACGCCTTCTACGAGCAGCTCGTCTACGACGACAACGGCCAGCTCCTCAACGCCTCCTTCATGGACTTCCTTCTCCCCACGGCGCTCGACGTGCCGCGGGTCGAGGTTGGCCACGAAGAGACCGCTTCGCCCCTCAACGCCCTGGGAACGAAGGGTGCCGGCGAAGCCGGGGCCATCCCCGTGGGCGCCCTTTTCGCCCAGGCGGTCGAGAACGCCCTCGCCATTCCCGGTCTGGAGATCCTGGAGATCCCCCTCAAGCCCAGCCGGCTGTGGGAGATCGCCCAGGAGGCGAAAGGAACGGCGAAAATCTGAAACCTCTATCTAAATGGTCAGGTACGCCGCTGAGATCCACCTCCGGCGTGCCCGATCGGGACCGCGACAGACCGTAACACCCAGGCCCTCCGTCACGACTAACCTTCCTGTGAGAGGAAGAAAGGGTGGAATGGAGAACACGTCGGTCCCGTCCCGTCCCGGGCCCAGGCTGGAGCGGATCGCGATGGGCTGCTTCCTGGCGCTGTCTCCGCGGTTGGCCAAGGTCCCCCAGCCGGAGCCTCCAGAGTGGTTGGCGCCGTTCGAGAACATCGAGGTGCCGCGTCGCTACGGGCGGGGCACGCTGGCGGCGACCTGGTGTCCGGCGGAAGGCCGCCCCCGCGGCGCCGTCCTCCTTCTTCATCCCTGGCTGGTCTGGGGCAAGGCCTACTTCAACCTGCGAGGCCGCATCCAGGCCCTCCGCGCCGCCGGGTATCACGCCCTGACCTTCGACTTCGGGGGCTTCGGCGCCAGCGGTCCGCCAACGGTATTCTTCGACCGCGATGTCGAGGCGGCGCTCGATGCTCTTCATGCGCGCGCCGGCGACCTCCCCCTTCACGTCTGGGGCGTCAGCTCCGGCGGCTACTGGGCTCACCCCGTCCTCAGCCGCACCCAAGGGGTGTCCGGCGCCTTCTTCGAGGACGTTTCTCCCCATCTTTTCGAGTGGTCGTGGCGGATGGCCCCGCTGGGCCGGCCCGGCTACGTTCTGTTTCGCGCCCTTCTGGCGCCTGCCCACCACTACCTGGACATCCGCCGCCACGCCGGTTCGATGTCCCTCGGCGCCGTCACCTACGTCAGCGGCGAGCGCGACAAGGGAGTCCGTCCCCAGGACACCCGCTCGCTCGCCGAGCTGGCCGGCGGCCGCAGTCACGTCGTGGCCGGAGCCGAGCACCTGGGCGCCATCAAAGTCGCCGGAGACGAGGTGATCGGCTTGGCGCTGGATACGTTCCAGCGGGCTGAGGAGCATGAAGCCGCCGTCAGAACCGAGCCTCGATGGCCTGAAGAATCGGACGCGCCAGATAGATTCGTCCCCAGCTCCGGCCGGTCGTTTCGCCGAGCACCCCTTCCGCTTGGAGGAGAGCGATCGCGTGTCGGGCGGTGGGGCCGGAGACTCCAAGCACCCGGACGGCACGAGCGGCCGTAATGTAGGGATTCACGAACAGCTCGTCCAGAAGCTTCAAGGCGTTGGGTTTGCGGCCCAGCCGCAGCCGATACGTCTCCCGCAGGTCCATGAGCTCGCTCGCCTGACGCACGCCCGCGCGCGCCGTCTCCTCCACGCCAACCAGGAAGAAGTGAAGCCAACCGATCCAATCCCCTTCCGTCCTCACCCGCTGGAGGGAGTCGTAATACTGCTGCCGGTGGGCCTCGATGTAGTCCGAGAGATAGAGCAACGGCTGGGGAAGACGGCCGCGCGCCACCAGGAACAGGGTGATGAGCAGCCGGCCAACCCGTCCATTGCCGTCCAGGAAAGGGTGGATCGCTTCGAACTGCTCGTGCATCAGCGCGCACTGGACGAGGTCCGGAAACCGCTCGCGCTCATGGAGAAAATCCTCCCAGTTGGCGAGCGCCTCCATCATCTCTGCCGGGGGTGGCGGCACGTAAGGAGCCGTCGCCGGCGTGCTACCCGACGGACCGATCCAGTTCTGAGACCGGCGGAACTCCCCGGGCGTCGCCTTATCGCCGCGCACACCTCGCATCAATCGCTCGTGCAGCTCGCGGACGAGGCGCAGGGACAGGGGGAGCTCCCGCAGGCGTTCCAGCCCATATTCCAGAGCGTCGACGTAATTCCTTACCTCCTGAGTGTCGGCGTCATGGGTCCGTTCCGGCTCCATCTCGTCCCGCAGGAGATCGGAAAGACTGGTCCGCGTTCCCTCGATCCGGGAGGAGAGCACGGCCTCCCGCTTCATGTAGGGAGCGATCAGCAGATGGGGATTGGGCAGCTGCCGGCCAAGGCCGGAAAGCTCGCTCAAGGCGGCATCAGCCCGGGAGAGGGCGAGGACCAACCTCCCGTCGTACGTCAGCTCGGGAGGAAGCGGCGCCGGAACGAAGGCCGAATACCCGCCAGGAGCCTGGACCAGTCGCCCTGCGCTGGGAGCATGAAAGTCGGCGGGATTCACGGACGGCTCCTCCAAGAGCTTGGAAAGAAATCGCCCTGATTCTTTCAAAGCTCGGCGAACTTGGAAAGAGCGCTTTCAAAGCTCGAGACGCTTGGAAAGAAAACGGCCCATTTCTTTCAAAGCTCGGCCAACTTGGAAAGGGAGCTTTCAAAGCCCGGGAGGCTTGGAAAGAAAATGGCCGATTCCTTTCAAAGCTCGCCGACTGACCCTCTACCCCGATCCCATATTCCCTGACCTTCACCTTGATGCTTAGCGTAGGGGCGGGTCTGGACGGTAGGTTGGGGGCTCGACCCGCCCTGGAGGTGAACGATCTCGGCGTTTTTTGGTGGTGGCCCTGCGCAGGACATTGTCCGGTGTGGCGTTGCAGGGCGTTGTCCGGCGTTGTCGGGCGGGTCGAGCCCCCTCCCGCCCGTCCAGACCCGCCCCTACGCGAAGCCAAGACGGTACCCAATGACCCCCTACAACCCCTTCTCCCGGCACAACCGCCCCAACTCCTCGCTACGAAACCCCATCCTCCCCAGCATCTCGACTCCCTGCCGCGCGTCGTAGCCAAGATAGACCTCTCCCATCCCGCCTTGCCCCAACCGGGACTCGATGCGGATGTTCCCAATGGTGGAGCCGACGTAACTCACGGAGTCCAATTCCTGGCGGTGGTTGACCGGCCGCGAGAGTATCACTGCCCACCGCTGCCGGCAGACCGCTCGCCGGTGGCGGCGAACGGCTCGCCGCTGGGGAAAATCGATTCGCCGCCAGGGATAATCGGCCCGCCGCCAGGGATAATTGATTCGCCGGCAGGGGAAATCCGTTCGCCGCTGGGGATAATTGGCTGGCCGCCAGGGATAATCGATTCGCCGCTGGGGGAAATCGGTTCGCCGCGCGGGGTAATCGGCTCGCCGCCAGGGGAAATCGATTGGCCGCTGAGGAGAATCGACTCGCCGCCAGGGATAATCGGTTCGCCGCTGGGGATAATTGACTCGCCGCCAGGGATAATTGACTCGCCGCTGCCGGCGAGCCGCCCGCCGGTTCTCACGGGAACCGTCAATTCAACCCCGGGAAAGGCGCTAAATTTGCGCTCTCCGCCTGCAATGGTATAGGCTCCGCATCATGGAACCACAAACGAAACACATGATCGTCGTACTCAAAGCCACGATGCGGGGGCTTGGCTTCACCAATCGTGAGGTCGAGCGGCGTCTCGGAGTGTCTCGCGGCTATCTGACCCGGCTTTTTTCGGGAGTGATGGACCTCCGATATGACCACGTCTCGGAGATCGCGAAGGCGATCGGAGTCGAGCCGGAGGACATCTTCCGTCTCGCCTATCCGCCCACGCAGAAGCCGTTCACCCCGGCGGTCCAGCGACTCCGGGAAACCATCGGCAGCAGCTCCGAAATGGGTCCCCTTTCGGCGTCCTCGTCGGCCTTGCCTCCGCCCTTGACGGAATCGCAGGACGCCGGCGAGAGCTCTCCGGTGGGCTCAGGCCTCGAAAAGGAGCTCGAGCGCATCGTCGCCCGCACCTTCAAGAAGATGTTCGCGGGTCTCGAGAAGTAGGGTCAGGGCCCCTGGCTTAGCGCCCGGGGCCCTCCCAGGCTTGCCCCTCGAAGCGCAGGGCGGGATCGATCTCGATCCGCCGCAGGAACCCCGCTACCTCCTCGACCATCTCCAGCGTCGCCGCCTGGTCTTCGAAGGCGTTGCGCAGCAGGATGACGGCCTGGAATGCCTCCCTCTGGATCTGGAGGCCCTTGAAGATGTCGACAGCTTCGAGGGCAACCTGTGCCGCCTCGGCTGATTTGCCCTGGAGCAGGAGCGTCGCGGACAGCTCCAGTGCTGCCAAGGCTCCGAGAAAATGTCGGCCAAGCTCATGGAATTCGCGCATGACTTCACGGAAGATACCTTCCGCTCGCTGATGATTTCCAAGTCCTGAATCGATACGTCCTTCGAGCGCTCGGAACTTGACTTCGTTAGCACGGCCTCCGGCGACCGCTAGATGGCGCGAGTGGACGATCCTGAGTTTCTTGGCCTCCCGAAAGCGCCCGGTGTCGACCAGAAAGAGAACAAGATTGTGAGCTGCTGCGCAGGCAAGACCCGGATCACCTTCGACCAGTTCCAAGCCCATTGTGAGGAGCCGAATGCCCTCATCGAAGTCACAAGCATAGCCGGCGTACAGCCCCATCTTGATCAGGGTCCGGCCAGACAAGTGAAACGCTTCCCGCTGGTTATAGAACTCCAGAACCTTTAGGAGAGTCTTCGAAGCTCTCCCGAACTGCCTGCAATCCGCTGCCAGAGACCCTTCAAGTTCCAAGAGCCGAATCTCAAGGAGCTTGTCGCCGGTGCCGTGCTCGAAGAACGCACGGGCACGACCAAGGAAGTCGGCAGCCTCCAGGAGCCGGTCTGACACACGGTAGGCGTTTCCAAGCTCGGCATGAGTACGCGCTTGGAAATCGGAGACTTGAGCCGGGCCATAGCATCCAGGATCGAGCCTGAGAGAGACCTGGGCTGCATACCAAGCGAGATGGACCATTGAGCGCGGGTCATCGTGACGTAGACTCCACGCATGGGTCAGAAACGCCTCCATTCGCGCGAGATCGCTGATCTTCTGTGGGAGTCTTTGCGCCGCCTCGACACCACCATCTTCTAGCACCCGTAAGACCCTGGTCACCTGAGCCCGCTGGGCCTTCCTTGCGCGCTCCTTCTTCAAGACAGTCTTGAAAGCCTTTCCGATGGCCCTGTCGAGGGCAGCATCCTCTGCCGCCATGCTCATTCGACGGCTCGGCTCCAAGCCAAGCAGCAAGCGTATTGGCGCCGGCACTTCGGCCAGGCAGCTTCTGCAGGACGTCAACAGGTGACGCCAAATTGCCCGCTCTCGTTCGGGACGCAAAGTTTCCCGGTTGAGAGCCGCCAACTCCTCTCGGCTCGGATGGTCGCTCAAGCGAGTCTCCTATTGGAGGCAGCATTGTCGCACGATCCGAAGGAAATAACGACGGGAAATGCCGCCGGGGGAGACCTGAAAAACTCTGCCCCCGGCGCAAAATTGGTCTAGCCGTCAGGGTCTATGCCAAACCCTCTATCAGGGTCCCCCTGAGATGGCGGCGCCGTTGCCAAACCGTCAGGGTCTATCCCCTGCCGTCCCTTCGTCCAATTCATCCAACTCGCCGGCATCAGGCTGGCCACCCAATGAACCGCGGTCTTGATCCAGTCAGGCCCCACCTTCGCGGTGCGCCCTGTGGCCGCCTGGGCCGGAGCCGTGACCGCCAGAGCCGTGACCAAAGCCGCGGCTGCGGCCACACGCCGAATGTTTCGCTGTTTCATCGAACCCTCCTCCTTCGCCGCAAGTCCGGCCCAGCACCGGGATGGCGCCGCCGCCCGCGGTCGCTACGACCTGTCTGTTGCGAAGCTTCTTGAGTCTGACATGCAACGGCGAGATTTTTCGCTGGATTCTTGTTTTGTTCCCCCTCCTGGTGCCAAACCACCTTTTCGTTCTACCTTCCGGCTATCAGTCGTCTTGTTCAACCTCATTTGGGCGATATGAGCGGCATGGAGGCGTGATAAGCCAAATGTCAAGGCAAAATAAGTCAATTTAGGTCTTGACATCCTGAGATTGACCGAGTTAGTCTTCTCCTGCGGCGAAAAAAGATGGTTGACCGGATCGGCTGGAATCGCCGCAAGAGTCGAAAACAAACCCATGGAGTGGGCGGAAAGCCCGAAGGAGACAGCCGTGAACGCACGAGTGAAGCAGCTGGAGAAGATGGTCGAAGTCATGGAATCCAGGCCTCGCGGCCTGGCAGCGCAGATCGACGAGCGCAACGCCGAGGCCCGGAACCTCCTCGAGCGCCTGATGGACGCTCCGGAGGAGCAGCGGACCGATCTCGCGGCCGGCCACGAGTTCTGCAGCCTGCGATTGGCAGATCTGCTGCTGGAAGAGAGCCGCGATCTGCTGCAGGCTCAGCCGATGATGGCCGAAGAGCTGGCGGCCCTTGCCTTCCAAATCGCCTCTCAACGCTACGAACCGGCGTTCATGCACCACCAGGTCGACGCCCGCGCCACCGCCTGCACCCTGATCGGCGCCGCCCGGCGGCTCGCCGGCGACCGGAAAGGATCGGAAATGGCGTTTGGCCGTGCCGCCGTCTACCTCAGGGGTGTGCCCGACAGCCCGGAACGCGCCTACCACTGCCAGCAGCTCGCCGCCCTGCGCCGCGACGAGGGACGCGACGACGAGGCCGCCGGACTCCTTTGGCGTGCGGCGCTCATCTACAACCAGGGCGCGGACCTGCTCGAGGAAGCGGCTTGCCTGGCCGAGCTCGGCCTGATCTTCGTGGCGGACGACCAGGTGGCCCGCGCCATCCTGCCGCTCGCCCGGGCCTGCGAAGTGCTCGACCTCCATCCGGACCGATCCCTGACCGTCCTCGCTCGCCTCGGCCTCGCCGTCTGCCATGCCCGGCTGGGCGACGCGGTCAAGGCCCAGTGCCTGGTCAACACCGCGCGAGTGAGGTACGACCGCGTCGACGGCTCCAGCAAGCAGCTGGCGCTGGTCGCCTGGATGGAAGGCAAAGTGGCCTCGCTCACCGGCAATCTGAAGGACGCCCCGGGGCTGATCAACACAGCTCGCAAGTCCTTCCTCCGGCAGGAGAGGCTTTATGACACCGCTTTCGCCGGGCTCGACCTCGCCGCCGTCCTGGCCCGAAAGGGACAGTTAGAGAGCATCAACTTCCTCATTCGCGATGTCGTCGAGGGATTCATCCCCGACGTCAGCCAGATGGCCGTGCTGCGCGTGCTGGGCACCGTCGAGTCCGCCCTTCTGGCTGGCCGCTACGCCGAGTTGGGAAGCGTCATCGCCTCGGCGACCGCGCAACTCCGCCAATATCGGCGCAACCCGCTCCTCGTCTTCGAGGGGCTGACCACCCGCAAGCCGCGGGTGGATTGATCCCAAGGGAACCGATTGATCTCAGGGACGAGCTTGATCTTCCGGGGCCATGAAGGCTCCGGAGTTAACCAAAAGGAGAAGACCATGAACACCCCACAGACGAATCTGGAACTGCCCGTGCCGAACCTCAAGCCCGAGAGAGTGCAGGAAAGAATCCGCCGGGAGCGTGCCCAGGAGCACGTCAAGGCCATGCCCGGCTGGGAGCTGACGCCGGACGCGAAGGCGATCCATCGCGCCAAGGAGTTTCCGACGCCCGAGATCGCCAGCCTGTTCAGCACCTTCGTGACCGGCTTCGCGGGAGCGCTCAACCTGCCCGTGGCCGTTCATCACTCCGGCGGGCAGGTGGTGGTGACGCTCACCGCCAAGCCCGACCGCGGCCGCCTCATGGTGGTTACCGACGCCGTCCTGAGCTTTGCCCGTCGTCTCGGCTGATGAGCAGCCGAAGCGAACCTGAACGCAGCAACGTCGAACAAGGAGAAAGCCATGCCTGACATCACCGCTTACGCCGACCTCTTTCGCGACTGGGAGGGCGTCTCTGGCGCCTGCGCCCAGAACGCCACCCTGCTTCCGAAGTCCGAGGCCATCCGGCCCGAGCTGGACGCGATCCTTGCGCAGACGAAGGATCTCAAGATCCAGCAGGAGAACCTCACGGGCAACCGCCAGGCGATGACCCAGCGTCTGGTTGAGCTCGTGAAGACCGGCCGGGAGCTCGCCCGCAAGCTCCGCAACCAGATCAAGGTCGAGCTCGGCGACAAGAGCGAGCACCTGGTCCAGTTCGGAGTCGCGCCCCTTCGCAAGAAGGCCCGCAAGGCCACCGCCGGCAAGAAGCCGGCCCCCGAAGTCACCGTGCCGCCGGCCCCGCCGGCACTCAAGCCGGCGGCGTAGGGACTAGACCACTCACACTCCACCGGGGACGCGCCTCGAAGGGCGTCCCCGGCTGTTTCACCTCGGCGGACCGGGTTGCCCTAACTAAAGTCGTTTCGTTGGAGTTGGGATCTTTGACAATTGATGCGATTAAAGGCAGGGGAGCTTGGCGGGCTCCTCTGTCTCCTTCCTTTGCATCAGGCGAAGGGGCTCGCCTGATGGAGACCGATGTCGAGGTCACGTGGAGAAGCGTGAGCCCTTTGCTCCAGTCCATACCGTAGATGCAGGACATGAAGCCGTTGATGTCTTCATGCGTGATCTGGAGATGTTGCCCTGCCACCTGAGGTTTTTGCAGGAAGGCAGAGGCATAGAAGAGGACATTGCGCCCACCTCGAAGCTTGCCTATTTCCTGGAGAGATTGCCGAACCTGAGCGTTAACCCAGATTGGCTTTTCTTGATCGGACTTGGACTCTAGCTCTTCGAGCAGCTCATTCCAGGACGGCATCGATTCTATGCCGAGCCGCGGAAGACCAGCGTCAACGGTGTACTCCAATCAGGAACTGCAGGATCAGGAGTGTCCTGAGGGCCGAGAACGTTGGTGACCTCGCGAAGTTCCTGGTAGCGCTCGTACTGCCGCTGCGCATCCTCGACCAATTTCAACGCGCGATGGTCTTTCCAAGAAAGCGTCTGCCGCTGCTTTTCCGGATGCTTCTTGGGCATTTTGAACTCCTTCAGGGCACAAAAATCGGAGGGTAACCCTACCCCTCCAATCCATATTCTCATGGTGCGCACAACGCTACAAGGGCCGAGGTGCGCACCGGGTGAGCACACGATGGCGGCAGCACACGGCCGCAGCTCGCGGAGATCGCCTTCTTGGTGGCTCTCCTGATCGGCGGCTTCCGGCGAGGAGCTCGGCCCTCGCGACAGGCGGCCTGAGCCCGACTGTCGCAGTTGACGAGCGAGAGCTTGCGGGCGTAGCCTTCGCGGACAACCGTATCTTCCGTCCGACGTCGGGAAAGCCGCTTCTCCCCAAGGAGGGACTCATGTCCTGCCTTAGAAAGCTTCTTCTTTTCGCCGTCCTCCTCGCCTTTTTCGATCGAAACGCCGCCTTCTCGCCGTTGTTCGCCCGGGAAGCCACCCCGCGGTCGCCCTCACCTTCACCGGCGCCTGGGGACAAACCCGTCTCGGCCGACGCCGAATCCTGGCGTCGAATGGCAGAGGTATGGGAAGCCGAAGTTCTCAAGCTTAAAAACGACCGAGACCACTGGAGCGCGGAGGCTGTGAAGTGCCAGGCCAGGCTGCAGGGGGCCGAGGAGCGACTCAACGAAATGAACGCAAAGGCTCTCACTGCCGTCTGGGATCCAATCGAGGTCAAGGTGATCGGCAACGATGTGCTCGTCACCGCTCGCCTGATGAACATCGCGGATCAGCCTTCGCGAGGCACTGTCTTCATCGTTCTCCTGCTTGACGACAAGGTCGCCGCGACCGCCGAAGAGCCTGTCAGCGTCACCCCGAACTTGGATCTCTCCGTCACCCATCGATTCGAAGGCGTGGCCGGAAAAGGCAAGATCTCCGCCAACGCGAGCTTCAACCCATGAGCAGGAACCGCCACCCGCTTCTCCTCGAGGAGGGAACCATGTCCTGCCTTAGAAAGCTGCTTCTCTTTTCCGTCCTCCTCGCGTTCTTCGATCGAAACGCCGCCCTCTCGCCGTTGTTCGCCCAGGAATCCACTCCGCGCTCGCCTTCGCCTTCCTCGTCGCCGGGGGACAAACCCCTCTCGGCCGACGCCGAAGCGTGGCGAAAATTGGCAGCGCGGTACGAAGCCGAGGCTCTCAGGCTTAGGGACGAGCGAGACCACGCGAGCGTGGCGGCTCTTCGGTGCCAGATCAACCTGCAGCAGGCCGAGGAGCACCTCAGCGAAACGAACGCGAAATCTCTCAACGCCGTAGAGAATCCAGAGGTTCAGGTAAGCGGCAACGACGTCCTCGTCACCGCTCGCCCGAAGAACCTCGCACATCAGCCGTCGCGAGGCACTGCCTTCATCCTTCTCCTGCTGGACAACAAGATCGTCGCGACCGCCAAGGAAATCGTCAGCATCACCCCGAAAGCGGAGCTCTCCGTCACCCATCGATTCGAAGGCGTCGCCGGAAAAGGTAAGTTCTCCGCCAGCGTGAGCTTTAACCCATAAGCATTGCGATCGGCGGGGCCTCCGTTCCTCTGCCTCAGGATCCTCCGAGCTCGTGACACAACCGCCAGCGGCAGAAAACCGTTCAAAAGTGAACAGTTCCCCGGGGGACGAAAACTTTCGCCGCGTCGCGCCGTAGGTCCCGCCAGCGAAAGAAATAGTTTCTGCCCAAGCGGGTAAATGGAAAGGGATCTATGCGAAAGAGCGGCTGGCGAAAGGTCCTCATCGTTCTCGGCAGCCTCGGAGCGTTTCTGGCTCTGGGCCTTGGATTCATCTACTGGTACGACAAGACCGGCCAACGCCCCGATCCATCGTTCGATTCTTCGGTGGCGAACCCGGCTTACGTGTCGGAGCATCCGCGCGTGGTGTTCGATATCGCACACCGCAACTGGCATACGCCGGACGGCCGATATCGTCCGCTCGCCGATCTCCTCCGGCACGACGGCTACACGATCGAAACCAATAACGCGTCGTTCTCGGCCGCCAGCCTCGCCCAGGTTCACTGCCTCGTCATCGCCAACGCCATGGGTCCGGACGGATACGAAGGGCGCCCAGCCTTCACGGAAGAGGAAGAGACGGCGCTCGCCGAGTGGGTCCGCCGGGGCGGCGCTCTCCTGCTGATCGCCGATCACGCTCCCTTCGGAGGCGCCGCGGGCCGTCTGTCGAAACGTTTGAGCGTCACGATGTTCTTCACCTTCGCCCGCGACGACCGGAACTCGGACGGGGACAACGAGCGCCTGGTCTTCAGCCGCGCGAACGGGCTGCTCGGCGACCATCCGATCACTCGCGGACGCGACGCCGTGGAGCGGGTGAGCACGGTCACCACCTTCACCGGGCAGTCGCTGTCGATTCCGCCCGGGGCGACGGCGCTGCTGCGCATGAGCGACGAGTCCTACGACTGGGAGTCGCGGAAGGTGCGCCGCCCAGCCCGCGGCCACGCGCAAGGGATTGCAATGACGTTCGGAGTCGGGAGAGTCGTGATCCTAGGCGAAGCCGGGCTCCTTTCGGCGCAGGTCGACCCCCTGGGCTTCAAGATGGGGATGAACCGGCCCGGCAACGACGACCGCCGCTTCGCCCTGAACATCTTCCACTGGCTGAGCGGGGCGCTGCGGTAGGTACGCTATGCTGCTTACAGGTGAGTCTTCAAGAGGACGAGATCCAGGAGAAAGACCCATGAGAAAGATCATTGCAATCACCCAACTCACGCTGGACGGCGTCATGCAATCGCCTGGTGGCCCCGAGGAGGATCCGAGGAACGGGTTCACCCATGGAGGCTGGGCCATGTCCTTTGGGGACGACGTCCTGCGCCAGGTCATTGGCGAGACTATCGCCGGTGAGTTCGACATGCTTTTGGGACGCCGGACCTACGAGATCTTCGCCGCCTACTGGCCGAACCAGGGTGACAACCCGATCGCGAAGGCGTTCAACAAGGCGACGAAATACGTCGCCACGCGCAGCCTCGACCAACTCGACTGGGAGAACTCTCTGCACATAGGCGGTGATGTCGTGGACGAGGTCCGCCGGCTGAAAGCATCGGATGGGCCGGCGTTGCATATCTGGGGGAGCAGTGAATTGCTGCAGACGCTGATCGCCGCCGACCTCGTCGACGAATATCGCATCTGGGTCGCTCCGTTGGTGCTCGGCGAAGGAAAGCGGCTGTTCGAGAACGGCGTTCCGCCGCGCGAGCTCACTCTGGTCGAGACGCGAAGCACCCCTAGAGGTGTCCTCGTCAACACGTACCATCCGGCCGGTCCTCTTCCGAAGGGGTCAGCTCAGCCGGAAACGCCGTCGGAAGCAGAACTGGTTCGGCGGAAGAAACTGGCAGCCGAAAACTCCGGAATCTGACGTCGAAGGCGATATGTCTGTCGTGGCTGGGAAGCAGCCGCAGTCTTCCATGGATCGTCCGGCAGGTGACCTCGACCAGGCCGCCGCCCTCAGGGACAAAGCGAAGTCTTCGGCTCATGTCCGATAAAGGACGGAAGCGGCGACCCGCGATTTGGGGGAGGCCGATACCAAGCGAGGTGCCAGCCGTTTCGCTTCCCGTGCACGCCTTGCAGGCCATTTTGGCGTTCTTAGAGAGTCATTGTATCTCAGGGCTTCAATGAACATGCTGGTGATGCCTGCGAGTCCTTGGTGAACGCGCGGGCCACATCACTCCGGCCCTTGGAGATAGAACTTGGCGATGAACGCTGCGTCGACAGCGCTCAGGACGCTCAGAGACCGGCGCGGTCTTCTTGAATGATTTGCGTGCTGTCCGTGCCTCCTTGGAGCGAGCGGGCATCGAGAAGCTCCTGATAGACAGGCAGGATGCGCCGGCGCTTGAAGGGCTTGTCCGTCGTCGGCCGGCTAGCCGGCTCAATGCGAGCGATCGGCGTGCCGCGGTCAGTGACTACGAGGCCACCCAGCCGCACAGCCTCGCGGACGAGGGTGCCTGTGTTTTCATGGAGCTCGCGGAGCGTCACCTTCCTCATGGATTCGGCCTCAATCCGCCTTGGTGCGAGTCCGAACTGAGCGCGGGGCCGGGCGTGTGGTGGCTTCCGCAATCTTGATCAGCCCATGGAGCGCCTCGTTGACAGCCTTGTCGTTGGGAAAGACCTTGGCGACCTCCGGCTCCAGAACCACGATATTAGTCGCCTCGGCAATCCGGGCGGCATACTTGCCGCAGACCAAGTTGCCAAAATCTGAGCGCTTATACTCGGGCCGAAGCTCGTCGACAGCCTTGGGACTAGCCTTCTTCATAGATTCTGCGCTCCTGTCGCGTCGCCAAGCGAAGAGCCGTGGATGCCTCCCCGAACGAGACGCCCTGTTTGCGCTCGTTGAGGGTGGCCTTCTTCGCATCCCAGGCGAATCTCACAAACCTATTGTAGCCAACACCTGCGCTCCCACTCGTTGCGAACCTTTCGGGTAGACTCCCTTCTTTAAGCGCGTCATGAATTCCGATCTCAAGCCCCTGGTGACCGGCACGACCCACCCTCTCCCTTTCGACAAGCTTTCGGACAAGGTCCTTCGAGCGTCTAACCCTCTGGTTGGTGCGCCGGGAGGGCTTCGAGCGTGTTCGGCACCTTGGCGGAACTGGCAGCGACCAGGGCCGGGACATCCTCTCCTGGAAGGACGGGAGGCGCTTCGCCTTCCAGTGCAAGCGGGTCAAGGCCTTCTCTGCCGCGGAGGGTGAAGCAGAGATTTGCAAGCTTCGAGGCTTGGAGATCGTCGAGCAGCCGCAGGAGGTGGTCTTCGTCCTCCCGATCGCGCTCCGGGCTGCAATCCGAAAGTTGATTCGGAAGGCTTGGGGGGACGAGGCGACCTGCCACTTCTGGGTGGGAAACGAGCTCGACGAGCGAGCCAAGCGCTTCCCCGATCTGGTCGAGGATTTCTTCCAGATCCCGGTCGAGGGAGCGAAGCCCTCTTTGTCCGATGCCGTAGGTGGCGTCACCTCGATCCCGAACCCTCCGGTCCACTACCTCGTCCGCGAGGAAGCCCTGGCCGCGCTTCGCGCCAAGCTGCTGGCGCCAGGATCGACTCGCCTCGGCATTACCAGTCCGCGCCATGCGGTCGGCGTCCAAGACATGGGCGGCATTGGCAAAAGCGTCCTCGCCGCCGCCCTGGCTCAGGAGGAAGAGGTCAAGGGGGCTTTCCCCGATGGCATTTTCTGGGTGGCGGTGGGCCGGCAGCCCGACCTGCGCCGGCTGCAGATCGAGCTCGCCACGCCCGCCGGCGAGGTACAGCCGATCATTGAGTCGGTCCACCAGGGCAAGCTCCTGATCTCGCGTCTCCTGGCAGGCCGCACAGTCCTGGTGGTTCTCGACGATCTCTGGAATCTAGACGACGCTGCGGCGTTCAACGTCCTCGGCCCGCGGGGCCGGCTCCTGATCACCACGCGCCACGCCGATCTTTTGGTGGGCCGGGGGCCGAGGAGTTCCGCGTGGAGCTGCTCGGTCCGGACGCCGCCCTCGCCCTCCTCGCAGAATGGGCAGGCGAAGAAGTCGACCGCCTGCCGGTCCAAGCGGCGGAGGTAGCCCGCCGGTGCGGGTAACCTGCCGCTCGCGCTGGCGATGATTGGCGCCATGGTTCGTCTGCCGGCTCGTCTCCGGCTCTTCTGACAACACCTTTCGGATCTGGGATGTCGGCTCGGGCGAGACGGTCAGGACCCTGGAGGGCGATCCGGATGTGGTCACCGCGTTGGCGGTTCTGCCGGACGGCGGGGTGGTCTCCGGCTCGTTTGGCCACACCCTTCGGGTCTGGGATGTCGGCACGGGCGAGACGCCAAGGACCCTTGGGCGCCATTCGGGCAGGGTCAGCGCGTTGGCGGTGCTGCCGGGTGGTCTCCGCCTCTTGGGACCACACCCTTCGGGACCGCCCTCGTGGTCCTTCGTGGCGTTGGGAACTCTCGGCCAGTTTCCGATATACAATCTCGGTCGATGTCTCCAGAACCCGCCCGACCTCACACGCATTCACACATCGTTGATGCCTTCCTGGCTTGTGACAGTGCGGCGCGTCGTGGGCTTCTTATTCACCGGACGAGCCGACAAGACAAGGAGTTTCACTTCCAAAATTGGTTTAGCGCTAGGTTAGACGAACTGCATATCGCCTACGACCCGCCGGCACGAAACAGCTATCCGGATTTTCGTGTGGTCGCCCTCCCAGAGGGATACGAGGTTAAAGGGCTCGCCTATCCTGGGACCAGGGCGACCTATGACTCCAACAGTCAGATACCTACCGGTTTCCACAATGGTCGAACCATCTTCTATCTATTTGGCCGCTATCCAAGCAACCCGGATGGCAACGACTATCCGATTATCGATTTCGTTCTCTGTCATGGCGATTTCCTAAATGCCGATCAGTCCTATATCCATAAGAATAAGAGCTTCCGTGGCTTTGGTAGCTACGGAGATATAATGATCCGAGACCGCAAGATGTACGTGGCGCCAACTCCCTTTGCACTGACTGAGGGTACGACCGGCCAGCGCACCCTCATTCTGCCGGAGGATCGAAGCCCCGCCGATCCACGTCTTGAACCTGTCGGCGAATTGACACGAGTCGAGTGTCCTCGGCTGGTCATAGGCTATTCCTTCGACCTCCGAAGCAATACCCTAGAACCTCAAGATGCCGAGAATCCCGCCGCAGGCACCGAGCATCGCTTCGTAGCATATCGGTTGAAGGGGAGCGGTGGTCCGAAGGTCCGCTTGCGCTTGGTCAAACCTGAAATCCTTGAATCCGACGATGCATAGCCACGGACAACTTCTCCTCCTAGAGGCTGAGCGGGAAAAGCCTCTCCAAGTCGGCGCTTCGAACAAGTCCGAGCGCTGGCTCATCGAGGACCCTTCGTTTCCGTTTGAAGACCTAAGTTCAATTGCCGAGGCCGAGAGCTGGCGCAAGGAGATTAGCCGACCTCCGTACCACCTGCATAAGTGGTGGGCGCAGCGCCTTGGTTCCGTCTTTCGTGCCCTCATCATTGCGAGCGCCGTTCCTCCCAAGCAGGATCTGCTCAGCCTTTTTTTTAGTCCCGTTCGCCTTCCTGACCGCGTAGTCTTTGATCCCTTCATGGGCAGCGGTACAACTGTCGGAGAGGCGCTCAAACTTGGAGCTTATGCCATCGGCAGAGACATCAACCCGGTGGCCGTCTCTTCCGTCAAGACCGCTCTCCAATTGCCAAACAGGAGCAAGGTCTTAGCGGCTTATCGCGAGATCGAGGACAAAGTCGCCCGCCTTCTCCGCCCGTACTACATAGCGAGACTCGGCAACAGCAGGCAAGCCGAGGTGCTCTATTACTTTTGGGTAAAGCAGCTTCCTTGTCCGAACTGCAGCAACTTAGTGGATCTTTTCTCGTCGTATATCTTCGCGCGCCATGCGTATCCAAGACGCTATCCCGCCGCGCGCACAGTCTGCCCGCAATGCAGCGCAATCGCCGAAACGCGCTTTGACGCGACGGCCTTTGTCTGCTCCTCATGTGACACAGAGTACAATCCGAACCAAGGCCCAGTTTCCGGTGCGGTCGCAATCTGTGGAAAGTGCCATCAGGACTTCAAGATCGTAGATGTAGTAAAGACACTCGGTCAGCCGCCCTCTCACCGCCTTTACGCCAAACTCGTACTCGCGCCGGACGGCACAAAGTCGTATTGTGCGGCTGACAATTTTGACCGCGCCCTCTACGGTAAAGCAGAGGCTGCCCTGCGCGATCGTCCCAACCCTTATCCTCTCGACGCGATTCCGCCGGGGTATAACACAAACCAAGCCATTCGCTACGGATACACGCACTGGTTCCAGATGTTCAATGCGCGCCAGCTTCTTGGAATCAGCGTGCTTGCCGAGACTATCGCGGGCATTCAGGACTATCAGCTTCGCCAAATCTTCTTTTGTCTTCTCTCAGGTGCTTTGGAATTCAACAACATGTTCGCCTCGTATAAGGGGGAGGGTACGGGAGCGGTTCGGCACCTCTTCTCTCACCATATTCTAAAACCGGAACGGACGCCCCTCGAAGCCAACATTTGGGGTACGCCAAAAAGCTCGGGGTCTTTCTCGACACTCTTTCGCCGGCGACTGCTTCCGGCTATCGAGTACTGCGAAAACCCCTTTGAACTTCGGCCCCAAAACGGCCAGAGTAGTGAAAAAGTATTTGGCCTCTCTGCTCCAATGCGACTTCAAAGCAGTGTCGGTCAACCATCTGGAGTACGAGGCGAGTTAACCTGCGGCGACTCAGCGAGCACCTATATCCCGGACAAGCTCGTCGATCTGGTCGTCACCGACCCGCCCTTCTTCGACAATGTACATTACTCGGAATTGGCCGATTTCTTCTATGTGTGGCAGTGCCATTGGCTCGAGCAACCCAAAACTGAGGGCATCACCAGCACCCGGTCGCTGGCTGAAGTGCAGCATGTTGGCGTCTCAGAGTTTATGCATCGACTGGGGAAGGTTTGGAAAGAGTGCAACCGCGTGTTGAGCGACGATGGATTACTTGTCTTCACCTACCATCATTCGCGTCAGGAAGGCTGGCAGGCGCTCCTGGAGTCGCTCGTCAGCGCAGGTTTTAGGGTCGTCCAAGTCCATCCTGTAAAATCAGAGATGTCTGTGGCCACTCCGAAGCATCAAAGTCGTCAACCCATCGACTACGACATGGTGTTTGTTTGCCGGAAGACAGTCGAACGGGAACACCAGAGGGTGAGCGCTGAGGACGTCGTGGAGGATGCACTTCGACGGGCATCGGCCCAAGTCAATAGGCTAGTAACGCGAGGGCGCCCTGTCGGTAAGGGTGATGTTCGGGCTCTTCTCCAGGCCCATGTTGTAGCCGAACTATCACGATGGAGCTATTCGCCGGAAATCGCCGAGGTATTCGAGAGAGCCTCTCGCTTCGTCGAAATGCGAAGTCAGCACCTACTCTAACCAAGCCACTGCGGCGGCCCCCGGGATGCCGCCCTAACCAGAAGAAACATCTACTCCAAGGCCGCTACCTTCCGAAACCTTTCCCGGGCGGCGGTGCTCTTCGGTTGCCTCATCCTGTGCCAGGGCAGCTTCATCACTTTCGGCAAGGTGACCATCTACACGCAAACCATCCAGGGGATGGGCGCACAGCAATCCTCCGTGCAGGTGAGCGCCGAGCCGGTCGCCAGCGCTCCGCAACTCAATATAGAGCTCAAGGCCACCTGCCGGCCCCGCGGTATATACTAAACCCATGCCCCAGCCCGAGGTCGGCCGGCCCGAATCCCTCTCGGAGAGATGGCCATGAGAAACTCCCTTGCGTGGCTCCATCTCTCAGATTGGCACCAGGGAGACCCGGACTTCGAGCGTCAGGCCGTACGTGATGCGCTGCTTGCGGATCTTCAGAGGCGGGCCGCGCTCGACTCCCGGCTCGAGCGGATCGATTTCGTGGTGTTCAGCGGCGACCTGGCGTTCTCGGGCGAGCCCGGCGAGTACAAGACGGCGGAGAAAGAGTTTCTCGACCCCGTTCTCCAGACGGTCGGGGT
>Ga0134121_10001583_pt1 | contig 21226 bp, 18 predicted proteins | sample KB301_FD_96463 | JGI IMG/M metagenome (GOLD analysis project Ga0134121, IMG submission 96463) | Terrestrial soil microbial communities without Nitrogen fertilizer from Kellogg Biological Station, Michigan, USA - KB3-0-1 | ecosystem: Environmental > Terrestrial > Soil > Unclassified ... | reverse complement strand
TCACCTTAGTCTTTCCTTTCTAAAAAGCTATAGACGTTTGCTAAGGCGAAAGACTCTCGCGAAAACTATCATTAGCGAGGGAATTTTTTTATTTGGGCGGGAAGCGTCGTGACGGGGAAGAGTGTAGAGGTTTCGGCGCCTGCGGCGACTTTGATCGTTTGTGAACCGGACATGGACCTGGTTTGTTCGGGGATTGTCTTTTCATCAAGCAGCAGGATGTGCTCGCCGGGCGGCAGGTCGCCGATGATGAAATAGCCTTTGTCGTCTGTCAGCGTGTCGCGGCCGCTACCAGTCACGACGCGCACGTCAGGCAACGGCTGTTCGCCCGCATCGAGACGTCCATTCTCATTGGTATCGAACCATACGAGTCCAGTGATCCGGCCCGTGCGCACGACGCGAAAGTCGACGATAACGTCGCGAGTCGACTCGATCGCGATCTGTTGCTGTGTCTGGTCCAACAACGTTAGATCTGCTCGTACAGACAAGAGATCGAGATAAACGGCGTGTTCACCTCGCGCGACACTGTCGATTCTAAAATTGCCGGCAGCATCTGAAACTACGTAACGGTTTCCATCCACACGAACTCTCGCATTTGCCTGGGGCTGATCGACACCCGGATCGTATCGTCCATTCAGATTCACATCCTGGTAAACGCGGCCATAAACTGACGCGTACGAATTCAGCTCTGCGAGTGGACCATTGATCGCGCGTTCGGCCCGTTTATTTGAGAAAAACAGGCCGTGCAAAGAAAGGAGTGCGGTGGTACCGGTTTCCGTTCTCAGATAGCTGAGCTGCACCGTGCTGTTTCGCGGCAACTTAACAAACGCTGAGAGATGTTGCGAAGTGTGGAACGCCGCCGTTTCGCTTCGTGTGTAACCGAGGCCGCCACTGAAGCTGAGGTGATCGTGAAACAGGTTCGACATCTGCCAGGTTGCGATGCCGCTGAGAAATCCGCGACTGCCTAACGACTGGCTTACCTCGAGCGTATTCGATTCATTTATCTTGATATTACCGCCGGCCTGCACGTTGAGAACGCTGTCGCCGAATGTCTTAACGCGCGAGCCGTTAACAAACATGTACCAGCGGTGAAATTTCTTCGTCGCGGTAATCAATGTGAAGGCGGAGTTTCGCAACTGCTCGTTACCGCTCTGCGTGTGAGAGATAAAGAGCGACGGCATTGCATTGTCGGGCGCGAGACTAACAGTCGCGGTTACGTAACGATTGAATTGGCCCAGTCTTCCGGGTGTGGTTGCAGAACTGGCGTTGATGGCGGCTGTAACCCAACGTCGCGGTTGCCAGCTCAGTCCTGCCGCGGTGGTGCTGGTAGGTTGGTAGATACCACTCTGCGGACTCAGGAAAGTTGGACCTACGTATGCATACCGGCCTTGCGCGATTAGCTGATCTGTCAGGCGATACGAACCGGTGAGATTAACCGCCAGGTCCGAGCCGTTTACTTGATTGCCATTACGATCGATTCCCGAGAATTGGCCCACCGCGACATCAGCTTCGAGACGATTAAGACCTGACATGTATTTCATGCCGCCCGTGAGTGTGTTGCCTTTGCGATTCGCGCGATCGAAGTGCATCGCGCCGGCGGAGAACGTGAACTCTGGTTGGCGTGGACCATACGTGGCCGTAGTCGCGAGTGCGCCAAAGATCTTCGTGTCGTAGCGGACGGCAAGTGCTGAGAACGGATTCTGTGTGAGATTCTCCGGCGTTGATGGTAGCGTTCCGGAAATTCCGGAAGTTGTTTGCCCGCCAAAAAAATCGAGTCGCACACGATGGAAAGGCAACTGGACCAGTCCACCGCGCACGGCGGCGGTCAGGAAAGTCAGGTCTGTGCCAGTACCGAACTCACCACCAACGAAGCTTTGGCCGTTAGGACGATCGAGCCTGACAGTCCCACCCAAAAGATTTCCTCGCGACGAGTTGAACGGTGTGCTGACTGAAGAGTTGGCGATAAAACTCAACCTCGCGTCGCCGACGCGACCAGTACCACGAAGGACGAGACTGTGATCGCCAGAGGTCGTGTAGTGACTGAAGTTGTAATCGTACTCGATTTGAAAGATCTGCCACGGCGCATGTTTAGCCCCGGTGCGAATGGTGTCAGCCTGGACGCCTTTGCGACTAATCACGATCGCCTGGCTCTCATCGCGCCGCACGACGACATCGAGCAGTGCGGCCACGATTTCGGCCGGGAGCATGAGCTCGTTCGGCGTTGGCGGGAAGACCAGATCTGCTGTGCCGGAGACGGTAAGAATCAGAGCGCCATTCTCACGCACTTCATTCAGTGGAGCGTTGAAAACTGCTGTCGTGCCGTTTTGACGACGAATCGTGACGATGCGCTGTGTCGGATCGGAGCTGAGCGTGTCGCCGAGTGCCTGTGCAATCGTTGCGACTGGCAGAAACAGTCGTCCACCACGCAGTTGCGCCGCGCTGTTTGGTCCAACCAGGGCACGTTCGTTGACGATGATTACTGAGTTCTGTTGTGCAGAGACTTTAGCCACAAAAAGGCACAAAAAGCACAAAATGGCTAAGAAATACATTTTGTGCTTTTTGTGCCTTTTTGTGGCTGACATGCTTTTTCCTAGAAGCGTGTGGGTATTGAGTGTGTTATAAGACTCAAGAATCTAACTCAGGAGTTCTCACTGGATGAGGTGTCTACTCACGCTCATTGCTTTCGGGGTTCTTGTGCCTGCCGGGGTAAAGGCACAAAGCTCAGTGACAATGAAGGCCACGGTTAGCGAGGCTGTCACTCTCTCCGCACCAAACAACATGAACGTTGTGAGCCGCGGTGGAAACGCTGTCGAGATCACACTGGCTGGCGATGATCAGATTGTCCGCGTGCCTTTGTTGGTCCGTTCAAATACCAGTTTCAAAATCTCTGCCATTTTCGAATCAAGAACAGCAGTGTTGAGTGAGATATCGGTAGAGGACGTGCGGGCGACGGGAAGTTTAGTGTCTCCGCAGGTTGTTAATGCCGTTCGTGTCAACCCACACCTTGATCCGGAGCTTTCTCAACCCCTGCTCGTTCTGACTGGACCACGCGTTTCGCTTGGCGGCACTCTCAATTCGCCCAACAACGCACTGGAAATCACCGTGCTCATTCGTTGGACACAGGGACTACCGCGCGAGCCGATCCATTTAACGCTGGCTGCGACGCCGGTATCACTAATTCAGTGACGCCTTCGGTTGGTCTACTACCATCCTGAAAATCCACGCGGTATTTCACCGTGTATGTGCCGGGCGCGAGGCGCGACTCGAGCACCAGCGGTTGAACTAGTTCTGCCCCACCAAGCAACGGTAACGATTCCTTTTGCGGCAACTCCGCGACCGCAATGCCTGCCTTGTCCGTAACCTTCAACGACGTGAGCGGACGAATCACGCTGTTACCCGTGTTCTTGAGCAGTGGAGTCACGAGTATCTGATCGTCCTTCGTCTCAGCCCGCAGACTTTCCAACGATCCCTGTCGACGAAGCTGTGGCACCTTGATATAGAAAACAGCCCCCATCCGGTATCGAATCACCACCTGCCGGCGATTCTCGGTGAGCTTGATGTTGTCAGGTCGTTGTTCGACGATCAGCGCCGTCAGGTGGTCGCCCGGCGTCGCGTCTTTCGGTACTGAAACAGTGACTCTGATCGCATGTAGATTTCCCGGCGTCACGGTAGTTTCAGCCGGACTGTAGATCAACCAGGGGCTCGCCGAGTTGGGTAACGTGTTGGCCCTTTCAAATTTCACTTGCCCGTCGCGATCAATGGTCCAATCGTTCAAGCTCGCAACGATGCGAACCGGTTGTGAGTTTTCCGAAGTCGCGTGGTAATCGAGATTAATCACCACGGTTGTTTCCGTACCGGGTTGCATCTCGAGCTCGAGTCGTGCCGGAGCTAATGAAATACCGTTGCCGGTTGGTTTCGGCGTGGCATCCGGAACCTGTGGGGGAACCTGCGCGCTCACACAAACCACCGTTACAAACAACCAAATCAGAATTGCTGTTAACTTATTTGCAGGCGACATCGATCTGAAAACCTTTCAGCAGGGAACGTTGGGACCTGACGAAATCGTGAAGATGAGAGTGACTGACGAAACTCCAGCGGCGAAAAACTGAGGTGTTAGAGCGAAGATAGCGTCAAAAACATATCCATCGCTTTGCTGGCGCTTGATGCTGTTGTTCTTTGAAAGCTCCGGACCACTGAGAATGATGGTCGAACCGGAGATGTTGGCGAGCGATGAGGGATAGGTCACGCGGCCATTGCCGGCGATGGTTGCGTTAAGCGCGGGATCGTTGGAGAAAGGTGAGCGAATGATGTGAGTGCTCTGATTGCAATCCTGCCCGGCGCCGCCCAGTTTGCGAATGTTCGTGAGACCAAAACCGATATCTGACGCTTGCAACGCCTGGACGTTGCCGTTGATGAGACCACTCGCTGTAACCGAGACCTGGTATGGTTGATTACTGCGCAGCGCAATCGGAACAATCACCTTTACGATCGAATTTGTGTTGGCGGGCGAGACCTCACCAAAATCCACAGTCACGATCAAATCATTCAATACACTCGCGCTACCGGTTACAGATCCGTTCACCGCGCCCGTAATCGTAGGTTGTCCGCCACTGCTGATATCCAGCGCTTGTGCGGATATCGTTTGGGCGGCAGCGATGAGAAACAGGGCAGTGAAAAGCGCGGATGTGAAGTGACGTAAACGCATTACGGTGCGGTCACGGTGAATGTGACGGAGATCGTGGTGGTTCCGTTTTCGAAAAACTGAGGCTTCACTGCGAAGAACGCCGGCACGCTCAGTCCATTCACATTACTGCGCGGCACTGCGTTCATGATGATTGGACCACTGAGCGCAGTCGTCGCTGAAGAGAAGGCGCCGAGGTTCGATCTCACGGCGGTGAATTCGTAACGGCCGGTGGTGCCGTTCACTGATCCGTTTGCGGCGAGAGTCGGATCACCCGAAGTCGCATTTGTATCTGAGCCTGCGTTCACGCCAAGACCCGTTCGCGAGATTGTGCCTAAGCCGAAGCCCACGTCGGAGGCCACGATCCTGCTGCCGCTCGTGCCGGAGCTCGTCACTGTTGCAGCCATCGACAAGACGTAAGCCGCATTGCTGCGCAGCTTGAGCGGCACTTGCGCCGTCACAAAGCTGTTGGTGTTGCTTGGACCAAGCTCACCGAGATTGATCGACACCGCGAGTGGAGAGTTGTTTACGCCGTCAGTTGTAACGCCACCACCTGAGTTACCAGTAAGCGTGACGGCGCCGCCTGAATTGATCTCGACGAATTTCGATACGGTTGCGCTCATCGTGACGGTTCCAGTTGTGGACTGTCCGAAACAGCTAACAGCAGAAACGACGAACAGCGTGATGAGCAGAATTGAGTTGATGGATTTTTTCCGGGGCATATGAGTGTTCCTTAAAGGCGGGCTTGATGTGGTTATCCGGCCGTCAATCGGGGAGACTGACGGCCGGCGCTATTTAAGTAGGGAAGCGGTTAAAGAATTACAGCGCTACGACTGTGAACTGAGCCGTGATCGTGATCGCCGGAGCGGGATCGAAGAACTGCGGCTTGACGGCGAAGATCGCCGGGAAGGTCAGGTTCGTGGCACTGTTGGCGGCGACTGCCTGGTTGATGCGTGGTCCACTCAAAACCGCGCCCGATACGGCGTAGGCACCGAGAGTTGAGTTTGCACCTGCAAATACCCAGCGTCCATTAGCGTCCGTGCTGCCACCAACCGTCGGATCACCCGGAGTAGCGTTGGTGTCTACGCCTGCCGCGAGGTTCGCGGGTCGTGCGGCCGGGGTCAAACCGAAGCCGACGTCAGTATCTTTCAGGCTGAAGCTGGTCGCACCTGCACCGGCAACGCTGCTAACCATATTGAGTTGGTACGCCACGTTGCTGCGAAGTCTTACCGGCACGCTCAATTTCACAAAACTATTGGTGTTGCTTGGTCCGAGCTCACCCAGGTTGACAACCACTGCCAACGGGCTGTTTGCGGTACCGTCCGTGATGATGCTGCCGCCGGAATTACCCGTCAGCGTGACTGCGCCACCGGAGGTCAATTCAACAAAATTCGAGACTGTCGCGGTCATCGTTACGGAGCCGGTAGTCTGCGCGAACGCAGCCGTTGCGCTCATCAAAAGCAAGGCTGTAATTGCCAGGGTCGTCGTTAGGATGCCCTTCATTTTAAACATGTCGTTACTCCTCTATGGTTGGGGATAGTAGGCTCAAGTCGCTTTAGGTAAGGAGACTGAGGAAAGAGGTTAATAGGGGATAGCTCGGTTGGGATTCTCAAGCAGCGTCTTGCGGCAGCCTTACCCTACGTCAGCGACCGCCCAAGCATCATAGGAGGCCGTAAAAGTGTTTGTCAATGCCAATTCTAGTTTAACAACGCGAGAAAGCGTGAGTGATCTCACTAAAAAAGCAGGAATTCTCGTTCGCGGAGGAGGTTTTCAGATCCAATTTCTGGCAAGCTGCCTGGGCGAAGTGTATAAAGAGCCGTTACTTCAGCCCGACGATCAAGGTGAGGCGAATGAATCGAGTAGGAATCTTCCTGCTGGCCATAATTGCAGTTTTTCCAGCCACTTCGAAAGCACAACAGCAGCAACCACCGGAATTATTTACCTATGCTGAGTTGATCCAGTTATATGAAACACCAAACCTGCCAGAAGCTTTGCAGGTCAAACTGGATCGACTGCTGACCACGCCTTTTATTAGTAACTCTGCTTCGAAGCGCGCCCCGGGACTGCCGCGAACTCCGCAGCTCGGCTCCTTCGTACGCGTCGCACAGTGGAATATCGAGCGGGGCATCGAGTTTGACGCGATCAGAGCGGCACTCGCTGACGCCGCACATTTTGCAAAACTAATCGATCCGGCGAGATATCCGCGCGCCAGTAGCGAGCGAAAAGAGATCTTCCAGCAAGTCGCGTTGATGAAGCAGGCGGACGTGATCGTGCTCAACGAAGTCGATTTGGGCATGAAACGGACCGAGTATCGAAACGTGGTGGCAGAACTGGCTGCGGCGCTGCGCATGAATTACGCGTATGGGGTGGAGTTCGTCGAAGTCGATCCGATCGCGCTTGGGACCGAAGAGTTTGAGGAGCTCTCGGTGGAAGACAAGGCAACACTCAAAGCGCAAATCACGGTCGACAAAACTCGCTATCGTGGACTGCACGGCACGGCTATTCTCAGTCGCCATCCTCTGGAGAATGTGCGACTGCAGCCGTTCGCGCATCAACCGCACGATTGGTACAAAGAGGAGCGCGAGAGCGTCGAGGCGCTCGAAGCCGGCAAACGTAAAGCAAGCGAGGTCGTGTTTCGGGAAAAGGTGCAACGCGAGATTCGTCGTGGTGGTCGAATGATGTTGACGGCTGAGATCGCAGACGAGCGTTTTCCTGGAGGACGCATGACGATCGTCGCAACGCATCTTGAAGATAAGACGAAGCCTGAGGGACGTCGTAAACAACTCGAAGAATTGTTGAATCGCATCAGTGTTGTGAATGGGACGGTGGTTGTCGCGGGTGATATGAACACGTCTACGCATGACGGTACGCCGCTCTCGATCGAACGTGCGTTGAAGAATCGTCTTGGAAGCAAGAGTTTCTGGGCCAAACAGGCTTTGGGGATTCTGACGGGAGTTCGTTTACCGACGCTCTTGCTTACGGGAATGAATACCTATCGCACGCAGGCTGATCCGACTGTGCGAAGCATACCGCTCGTTGCATCGAATCCTGAGGCGGAGTTTTTTGATAAGTTGAAGGACTTTCGGTTTGCTGATGGCAATTCGTTTGATTTCCGAGGTGAGCGTGAGCGTTCGATTGGCGGCAAGGAAGGTCCGCTGGCAAATTCAAACGAGCGTGGTGACAAGGGATTTATTACGACGTTTGAGGTTGAGCGGACGATCGCTTTTGTCGGGAAGTTCAAGCTGGATTGGATCTTCGTGAAGCCGCCTTCACTGACGGAGCCATATTCAAAGGACGCGCCGCACAAGTTTGCGCCACACTTCGGCCGCACCTTGAAGCTGCTCAACGAAGCCATCAAAGAGCGCATCTCCGACCACGCCCCGATCATGGTGGACCTGCCTTTGGCAGAACCTCCTCTCTCCAGGAGTTGATTGTCTTCACGCAAAGATCGCCTGAAGGTTTACCAACTCCATTTGTCGAACGTGAATGACAATCCGAACACGTTCGATGTGAAGATTTTGTCTATATCGTTTGAGTCGCGTTTTTCGAACTGGTATTCGAAGGCCATTGAGAGGTCCGGACGGAGCAAGCGCTCGTAAAGGACGCTGAAGACCCAGCGATCATCATGTCGCGGCACGCGGACGCCGTCAACTCGCGTGGTTCGATTCTGGTAATCACGTGGAGCGTAACGCATCTCAGCGCTCAAGGAATCGCGTCGTCTGATCGAAAGCGGAGTCTGGAATTCGAGTGTGTATGTCCGGCGAATGTAATTGTTTCGTGGATCCCACGCACGATTGTGATCGTAACGATAAGTAAGCTCGACACGTCGATCACCCTTGAACCGCTGCTCAACCTTTGCCCCCGCATAGGAATCGATCGAATTCGAATCCTGCTCGATAAGCGGATACCTCTTCAACCGGTACGCCGCGAAGCCCGCCACTCGCGTGTTGAAAGGCAAGCGATATTGGAGTTGCTGCTCGAGAATGTAGTTGTTGTTGATCTCACGATCTTCGGACGAGCCTTTGAGTGAAATCTCGGTCGTCGTTTTCGAGTAGAACCGCTTTGCGAGTTGCTTGCGATAGACCGCCGTCATATTGTGACTGACTCGATCAAACTCATCAGTATGGTTGTAGCGATGTAACGCGACCTCATAATCAGCCTCAAACGAGGGACGCTCAGCGTTGTCTCTGAAGTGAAACCCGAAACTCGGCACGAGTCCAAAAGAGCCGACCAGTTGCTCGTCGTGAGTGATATTGGTGTCGTACACACTCGCTAACGACATCGAAACCCACCAACGCCGGTGTAACCTGTCGTCTTCTTTTTTGAGCGTGTCAGTTGTTTGGGCGGCAACGGAGATACTCGTGACGATGATTATAAAGATGATACTCAGGACTTTTCTCATGACGTCGCTATCCTTTCGAACGGTGGAACAAGGTCGCGCATCAAGCGGCAGTGCACTTGCGAATGTGACGAAAGCACTTCCAACAATTCGGTAATCCTTTGGCGCTCTTCATCATCGATGAGCGCGTGATGAAGCATCACTCCGACAGGCGCTTGCGAAGAGGCGGCTTTGCTAAGTGAACCTCCGACCTCGTCTGGCGTCAGTCGCACACCTTTGCGATGTCCAAACCAATCGATCGACACCGGAAGCTCTTTAAGTCCAGGCGTGTTGAACTGAGCTGCGGTGATGTCGCGAGACAGAAGTGTGAAACCCTCCCGAAGCAGGCATGTCGCTGTTGACGCGGTGCAGCGATTCCATGGTGGAGTGAAGATCGATTCTGTAATTGGTCCAAGCAGATCAGTAAGTAGTGCTTTGCCTGCGGCGATGTCAGCACGCTGAAGCTCACTCGAGCGACTGTCGCCAAACTCACACTTGCGTCCAGTCTCCTCGTGGTTCACATGCGCGTAGCCGTGCTGGTGAACTGAAACGTGTTCAGGACTTTCCTCCAGGCGCTTGCGCAGACGCGCGGCGGTCTGACGTGAAATCGATTTCGGAATGACCGCCAGATCGATTGGGACGTCGTAATCTGCAAACACGTCGAGCAACTCGAACAGCCGTGCATCTTCCCAGCCCGCGTCGTCGTCGCGAAAAAAGAAACGTATAGATCCGGGCGCTTGGTCCAGCGTTTGTCTCAATGGATCCAACCAGTTTGTAAAATCAGTGTGCATAATCCGTGTAATCTGTCACCGCGGTCATTGATTCAATGAGCGCCGCCGCATTCTCCGCTCCGTTGAGATCGAGTGCCGGAGTCGCAAATTTCGATTTCATCGACTCACGAATTTCCCCAGCCAGGCGCTCCGGTGTCAGTTCGTTTTGCTCGAGCACCCTGACTGCCCCGAGATCCTGTAGACGCAACGCACGTTTGCGCTGCTCGTCTTCGTTCTCTTTCGCAAATGGAACAAGGATCGCAGGAACCTTCGCGCGCAGAACATCCAGACACGTGTTGTATCCTGCCTGGCTGATCGATACGGCTGCTCCACACAGTTCACCGCACACGTCACTGACATGTCGCACCAATCGCAATTTGTTCCTGCCCTGCGCAAGCGTGCGCAGTGCGCGCCACGATTCGTCACTCAGAAATGGTCCAGCGATAACCTTCATCTCGACTTCGTCCGGCAAATAGTCGAGAGCTTCGATAGCTGTTCGCAGCAGTGGCTCACCGGCAATCCCACCGCCTGCCGACACGACAATCCGCTTTCGTTTGCTCTCGGTTGGCGTGGCTGGCCCAGAAGGCACAACAAACCCGGTGTACTTGATCGGAACCTGCAAAGGAACGTTTGAATGGAAAGACTCTTCGAAGCGAGCGAATGAAGGATCAGAATGAATCAGCACTACATCGAAGAACTCATTGGCCCACGCCGCGGCGCGATCGTTAAATTCCCGATCACTTTCTCGACTGACGAGGATGTCGCGCAGGCTGCAAACCACGAGCGCGCGTGTTTCTCTTTCACGAGCGGCGTGTAATAGCGGCAGAATTTCGTTCGCAAATTTCTTCCGACCGAAGGGGAAGAGCTCGACGAGCACCACCACCGGACGCAGGTTGTCGAAGGTCACACGGATCATCTTCTTTCGTCGATCGAGCGCGCGTGCGACTGAGATTCTTTTGTCGTGACTGACAAGTTGATTCGCTTCGTCCATCCCGAGCGGTGGCAGATTTACGAATTGGATGTTCGAAGGGACGACGATGCCCGCGGGTAGTCGCCCACCATTCAAAAGCATCACGCGAAAGTGCCGGCCCAGCCGCTCCGCGAGCGCGAGCGACCGCACGAGATGGCCCATACCCAGCGAGTGCTGGCAGTAAAAGAGAATTGCAGGTCGATCGTTCATTTGTGTCTACGCACTCAACAGAACCCAGCGCGGTAGCGCCGGGTCAAAGTTGCCTACGAGTCTCGAGTTGGAAGTTGACTCGCTACCGCGCTCGGTTACGTGCATTCGACCGTTTTCGAGAATCAGAACGCGGTCGGCCGTTGCAGCAGAGGCATGATCGTGCGTGATAGCCAAACACGTCTTGCCATGCATTAATCGATTTAGAGCATCGCGCACTGCCGCCTCGCTCTCGACGTCGAGTCCGGTCATCGGCTCATCGAGGACGAGGATGGGCGCGCTGCGCACAAAGGCGCGCGCGATCGCGATGCGTTGGCGCTGCCCCCCGGAGAGTGTGCCTCCCCGTTCGCCAATCACCGTGTCGTACCCATCCTCGAGCTGGCTGATGAACTCGTGAGCGTTCGCGGCCTTCGCGGCGCGAATAATCTCGTCGGTCGTTGCGTCTACTTTTCCGTAAGCAATGTTCTCTCTGACTGACGCGCCAAACATCACACTGTCCTGCATCACGATCGCGACCTGTTGGCGCAGCGATTCGCGCTTGTAGTCTTTGACGTTGATTCCGTCGATCAGAATCGCGCCATCTTCAACTTCGTAGAGTCGTAGAAGAAGACTGATGATGGTCGACTTGCCTGCGCCTGAGCGTCCGAGCAGCGCGACCTTTTGTCCCTTCGCAATGTCGAACGAGATGTTGCGCAGCACAGGTTTGCCGGCGCCGTACTCGAAACTTACGTTTCGAAAGCTGATGTCTCCGCGAAGTGCCGTGGCCTCGATCGCGCCGGGAGAATCTTCACGCTCAGGCTCGATGCCGAGCGTCTCAGAGATTCGTCCGGCGCTAACGAACGCGCGCGAGAGTTTTGCTGAGAGCTTCGCGAGAGTTCGGATCGGAACGTACAGGCTGTTCATGTACGCGACGAACACGAGCAGCGATCCGGGTGTGATGCGCCCGCGCAAAGCCTGGAGCGAGCCAAATACAAGGACCGCGAACGTTCCGATTGCGTTGACGATGTCTGCCGCGCGCGAGGAGGCGGCTTCGAGACGCGCCGTGCGTATGCTCTCGTTCAGAGTCTCGGAGCTTTCCGACTCGAACCGTTCCGTCTCGTAACGTTCGCGACCGAAAGCTTTCACGAGCGCGATCGCATGCAAAGTCTCGCTGACTCGTGCGGCAAGATTGCCTTCGGCTTTGCGGACCTTGCGTGCCGAGTCGCGTATGCGTCGGAAGCGATATACGGAAATGATCGCCAGGATAGGAAATGTTGACAGCACTACGAGGCTCAGCTCGATGTTCATCGCAAACATCACGACGATCATGCCGACGAGCGTGAGCGTTTCAGTGACCAGAGTCAGGGCGAATTCTGAAAACGCATCGCGCACGGAGTTGGTGTCGCTGGTGACTTTGGTCAGCAGTTCGCCGGATCGAGATCGTTTGTGGAATGCGAGTGAGAGGCGTTGTAGATGTGAAAACAGTTCGCGGCGCAGTGCGTGCGCGATTCGGTAGCCGATGCGCGACGTGATCGATGTTTGCGCGTAAACGGAAAAGCCTTTAACGGCGCTCAACACGATCAGAACGCTCGCGACTGCGATCGTGGTCCATACCTTTTGATCGTGGAAAAAACTCTCGAACGAACGTAGAGAAGGCGGCAGAGTTTTGCCGAGGAGAATGTTGTCAACGATCAGTTTCAGTGGCCACGGGCGGAGTAGATCCGCAACTGAAACGATGAGCGTGCAGGCGATGGCGACGACGAAGTTCCATTTCTCAGCGGCGAGATTGCGAGTGACGATGTTTCGGAACTTAGTTTTCACGGTCGCCTCCGTTCAGCACTGCCTCGGCGGTGCGTAGGATCTCCGGCAGCTTTTGCAGCGTGGCCGTGCGAATGCGAGTGACCGAGCGTAAGGCGCGTTCTTGAAGTAATGCTGCGGCGATGTGCCAGCACAGTTCATGCGACTCGTGCAGCGCCCCATAGCCTGCAAGTAAGGCGCGTTTCAATACGGACGCTTCATGCCAGGTACGCGAGCCGGTGCAGGCGTCGCAGTAAAGACCGGCAATCACGCTGCCGAGATCTGCCGCCGCCGTGCCCATTGCGGCCTGGTCCAGATCGAGCAGGAATAGGTTCTCTTCGTTCAGAAAAATGTTTTTAGGATGAACGTCGCCGTGTAAGAACACAGGTTTGCCGTGCGTGTATTGCGCGGTGAGGTTGGCGCTCAATCGTTGGACGAGATCTGCAACGTCAGGTCGTGCCTGGCTGATAGTCGCGCTTGCTCGCGCCACCGCTTCCGGTGTGAGTCGCGTGTGACGCGGAAGCGACGAAGGTGGATCGATGTGATGAAGATTTTTGAGCGCCTTGCCGAGCCGAAAAAATGCGTCCTCGCATTCAGCAACAGTTGACAACGGAACACCGTCAATAGCTTCGAGCAGCAGCAGGCGGTGACTTTCTGAATAAGCGATTGCTCGTGGGATTTGTACCTCGCCTGTTATGGCTCGGTAGGTTTCGAAGATCCAGCGCCCTTCATCACCTGCATAGATCTTCGCGTAGGCGATGACCTGCTCGTTCTCGTCCAGACACTGCGCTGTTACTGATTTCTCCGGCGCGTGGGCGACGAGGCGACTTTTGATCCATGTTCGTCCTTCGATGTTTCGAAGCTCGTCAGGAATATTGCTCAGCACCGCAAGGTTCTTGATCTTTCGGTCGTGCGGAAAAATCCAGAAGGCGGCATTCAGTTCAGGCGCGTTGAGTTCTGTGGGCGATGTGAATTGATAGCTAACCTGATGCGTTTGCGGGAAAGCGCGGGCTGCGATGCGATATGTGCGTCCGCTACCTCTTATTTCGTAAAGCACACGCAGGCTTGTGCCGACGCGATATTTTGTTCTGAGGCGCTCACAGTCTTCGATTCTGTATTCGACCAGGTGAGACAAGTACTTGGTCATCAAGGTTTCGTCGAGTAACAGATCGCGTTGCGGCAGCGCCGGATCGAGGGCCAACAAGGGAGTGGAGTTCATTTTGACGTGCGGTTGCATGCAGCTTGCCTCAAAGAGTCAGAACTCAGCTTGGACAGGGTCAGTACCACCTGCGGTAGCGGGTGGGTGCGCAGCCATCCGGCGACTATTGAGGGCTGCGCACCCACCCGCTACCGCAGGTGGTACTGACCCTGTCCAACTTGGACCAGTGACTCCAAAGGAAGGGTCCCTATGCCAACTCAGTTCGTCTACTTCGGTGAAGTTGTCGCCGACGCCCTCGATCCGAACCCGACCTGAGTCGAGCGGATCCGAATCGGTCAAGACTTGTAACTGCGGCAACGGCGCGCTCAACGTTCGCGGCGCGATCAATGTGTAGAAATCTGTGTTTGCTTGTCCGGTCGAAACGAAACTGACCACCGGCGCGGCTTGTTTAATGCCGTAACGCGGCGAGATCCATCCGTGGCTCAGTGTCGGGTTGCTCCCGAGGGACAACAGGACCATGTCGGGCGTGCGGATTCCGCCGGCGATGCGGGTACAGTGATTCAGAGCTTCGGCGGTTAAATGGAAACGAAGATCGTATTTGTGAGGGACGCCTGCTCGGAGACTGTCGACGATCATCCAGTACTCACCTGCGACAAAGAATATTCGTCTCGTATGAATCGCATCGTACGCCGGACTGCGAACTTCGCCGCAGAGCATGTCCAAGCCTGGCGCGTTGCAGCGTTCGAGTAAACGCCCTTGCGCAAGCGGGCCTTTCGGCTTACCGCGCCGGTACTCGACCTGGTCCAGATCGTCAACACAGACGGTATTATGCGCCGCCGTTCCTTTGAACTGACGACGCCATTCCGATTCGGCATACGTGAAACGTCCAGGATCGACGATCAGCGGACGCCCATTTGCCGCGCCTTCGATGTTCAGCAGATCGTAGTGTCCGTGGCCACCGTCGCCGATTGGACCGCAGTCGAAGACGAGATACTTCGCGTTATTATCCCAGCCGCTTCGCTGAATGAAATAACCACCGTCCGGAAAGCTCGGACACGTTTCTGTCGTGGCGGCGTACAGAAAATCTTCGCGCTTGAAAATCGACGCCGCGAGCTCCAGGAGATCCGAGTAACTTCCCGTGTCTGCATCTGACAGCGCCGGTATCAAACCGTCCGGCCGCTGAATGTGAAGCAGAAACTCGCAAGCCTTCTCGAGACGTTCGTCGTAACTGGCCGGGAACTCAACTCCAAAGCGGAGAGCGTTCTCGCGTGCGCCAAGAAACGAACGCAGTGCAGTCATGTGGTAGTGCGTCGATTGTTCGCGATGTACGCCGTCTGATCGAACGTCAGTGAGCAGATTTCGATGCAGTTCCGCGATCGCAAATTCAAGCAACCCATCGTGGTCCAGCTCAGGCAGGGCCAAAGCTGCGATGAACAATGCATACAGCTCGAGCGTGCGGTGATTGCGTTCGGCAGTCAGATTGCGGCGTAAATGACGGACTTCAGCGGCGAGACGCCCAATGATCTGATTCTCAAAATCAGATTCAAACTCACATTCACGTGAAAACGCATTCCACGCGTAAATCCAGTTTTGTATCCGACGCGCTGCCACATCACTCGAATCACAACCGACCGGCGCCTGCGCGATCCATGACTGGACCAACTGCTTCCACGCATGTCGATACTTCAACTTGCCTGTGACAGCGAATGCATGCGCGAGATCGAGCCCGTAATAGAACTTGTACCACTCGATCCGCCATTCATCGTCTTCCGGTAGGACCGTGGTTAACCAGTTTGGTTTTCTTCCGAGTTCGAGTGTCTGTCCGGCAAACGTGAAGACTCCTGCACAGACATTGTCTGCAACCGAGATCTCGCGATACGCATTCTCGATGATGCAAAAAACGTCGCGCCATCTGCCGATCATTGCAGGGAAGGAGCGAGTAGTTTGTTCGACTGCGACTTGCACTTTCACACTCCTCCCGTTGCCGCAGCGAATAGTGCAGCCAGCTCCATCGCTGTCTTGTCGCCATCGAAATGTTCGAGCACTGTCAATCGTCCGGCGCGGCCGAGACTCCTGGCCAGCATGCGATCTGCGCTGATTCGCTGAATCGCATTCGCAAGTGCCTCCGCATCCTCCGGCGGAACGAGCGCACCGTTCTGTCCGTCTTTGATAATTTCCGGAATGCCGGAAACAGGCGTGGTGATCACAGGTAGTCCACACGCCATCGCCTCCATCAACACGTTCGGCAGCCCGTCGCGATCGCCGTTGTCGAGCACGCGGCAAGGCAGACAGAAAATGTCAGCGCGCTGGTACTCGGTGTAGAGCCGCGACTGCTCCATTGGCCCAATGAGGCGCACGATATCTTCCAGTCCGTGCGCTTCAATTTGTCTGCGGAGTTCAGCCTCGTGTTCGCCATGTTCACCGACGATCGCCGTTTCGAAATGAAAGCCGCGTTGTTTCAGGATCGCGCAAGCCTCGACGAGCACATCGAAGCCTTTCTTGGGAACGAGGCGGCCCACACCGAGAGCGCGTAGGTGATCCTTCTTTGCCGGCGTATCGGACGCGTCTAACAGCAAGTCAGCGAATTCAGCGTTCAACCCGTGATAGATGCAACGAACATTTGCGCTAGGTTCAATCTTGAGCAGGTGTTCACGGTTGGCGTCAGTGCAGGTAACGACAAACTGCGCAGCGCGCATCTTGCGTCGCAACAGCCCGGCCGGATTCAGCGAACCGCAATAGATGTCTTTGGCGTGGGCCGTGAAAGAGAATGGCAAGCCGGTGATGATCGACGCGAGCCACGCAACCGTGGTCGAGCCATGACAGAAGTGGGCGTGAATGTGACTGACGTCACCCGCATCAAGAATGAGTCGTGCGATCCAAACGGCCTGGAGAAACTCTTTCAGGTATAACTTGCGCGGCCACGCGAAGAAACTGCGCCGTGCTCTCACAGCTTGTGCAAATGCAACGACCGCAGCGCGAGCAAAGCCTGATGGTCGCCGTTTGATAACGCTATGAAGCGCCGATAGAAAATCTTTCAGATGTAGATTGAGCCAACGTCGCAACGATGTTTGCGACAGCGACGAAGTCTGCGGCAAGTAGTTTGGACGTGTCTGAATCTTGTTGAAGAGACTGTTCGTGTGTAGCTCATCGCCATGCTTGATCACTGCCAGCCGCAGCTTCACGCCAAGCTGCTCGAGACGAAAGATCTCGCTGGTGATGAAGATTTCCGACAGGCGCGGATAGCCCTTCAGAACATATGCAACTGTGCCGTGAGTTGTTTGCGAGCTCGTGTTCATTGTTTACAGCTGCTTTGCCTCAAGCTCAGTAGTCGACCATCATTGTTGGCACAGTCAGTACCACCTGCGGTAGCGGGTGGGTGCGTAGCCATCCACGACTCGCATGAGCTGCGCACCCACCCGCTACCGCAGGTGGTACTGACCGTGTCCAATAGTGACGGTCTGACTGTTGAGACAAAGCCTGTTTACGCATATACAGTTGTCAGCAGCCGGTGAAAGCGCTCACTACACTGGCCAACCTCGTAATTGCTCTCCGCCCGTCGCCGACCGTTGCGGCCCAGTTGTTCGCGAAGTTCTCTGCTTTCCGCGAGGCGCCCGATTGCCTGGCTCAGGGCGACCGGATCGGCCGGCGGCACGAGCAATCCGTTTTCGTAATCAGTGATCGCACTCGCAATCGCACCTGCATCGCTGGCCACGATCGGACGACCCGACGCCATAGCTTCGAGCACGACGTTTGGCAAACCATCTCGATCGCCTGAGCTATCCTGCACCGACGGCACGACGACAACATCAGCCTGAGCGTATATGCGCGGCAGCTCTGAATGCGTAACCGATCCACAAAAGACAACGCGATCTTCCAGGTTGTTGAGACTGATGAGTTGTCGCAGACGTTCTCGCTCAGGTCCGTCACCGGCAATCGTGAGCGTGAAAGGAATCTTCACACCGGCAAGCGCGGCAATCAGGAAATGGAAACCCTTCTTTTCAACGAGCCGGCCTACCGCCAGCAATCGCAGCACGCCATTTGAACTTGCAGGGCGCGGTGTGAAGCGCCGCAAGTCGACACCATGCGGCAGTAGGTGAACTTCTGATCCAACGGCGCGAATGTCACGCGCGACATCGGTATTGCAGGCCACAACGCACGCCGCTTCTTTCGCCCGTTGCCCCAACACCTCCGGCTCGACTTTGCGACAATCACGCGCGTGAGTGCTGAAGCCAAACGGCACGCCCATCATTCGCGCTGCGTGCTGCGCGACCTCGGCCGGACGATGCGCGAAGTACGCATGAATCCCGTTGACTCTTTTGCGAGCCAGCATCACGCGCACAGCCCGCGCCTGTTCTTCAATCGAGACATCAGGCAGGAACTCGACGTATTTCGATAACCGCTCAGTGCCTGGTTGCGGACGACCTGTCTCGCCGAGCTTCGTTGCAAACACACCAGCCAACCCGCCGTTCGCTTCGAGCGCGAGCAGCTCGCCGAGCATGAACGTCTCGGAACGGCGCGGAAAGCCGCTCACAATGACTGCAAGCTTCATCGCTCCTTCTCCTCGAGCAGCTCGCGGATGCGCTCGCGAATGCGCGGCAAACCCTGCAAGTCGACACGAACCGGCTGTTCAGACGCATGCTTCAGTGATGCGAGCACTCTCGACATTAGTATTTCCGGCGAGAGATCGTCCGGCTCAACCATCTCAAACAATCCGGCAGCCGCTAACAATCGCGCGCGGATCAGTTGTTCCTTAACCGGCTGCGCGCGTGGAACAAGAATCGCGTTACGTCCAAACGACAGCAGTTCGCAAACGGTGTTGTAGCCCGCCATCGAGACGACGAGATCCGCTGCCGCATACAGCTCCGTCATGTCCGCCTCGAATTCGCGAAACTGCACGTCAGTCAAATAGCCAAAGCTGTCAATGAGCGCCGCTCGTCTGTCAGCAGACATCTGCGGTCCAAACACGACAGTCGACTTCAACGCGACGTTCCGCGGCAGGTTCGAAAGACCTTCGAGGTAGGTTTCGATCATTCGACTCCCATCGCCGCCACCTCCAGTCGTGACGAGCACGTGCGGTGGTCCATCATTCCGAGCAGTCGCCACTGTCGGTCGCTTCAGATAACCGCAGTAGTGAGTAATGCGCGCGACGTCTTCGGGAAAGTCGTACTCGCTGACCGTGTCGAAGATCGTCTGCGAGCCGTAGATCCAAACCTCGTCGTAGTAGTCGCGGATGATGTCAAAGCTGTGATTGTTTCTGAGTGTCTCCCGAGTTTTGCGTGGCTCGTCGAGGATGTCGCGAACACCGAGCACGAGGCGCGTGGGGTATCTGCTGTTGCGCAACGAAGTGAGCGTTTCGGTTAACTCGCCATCGACTCCTGCAGGCCGCTTGTCGACGATCATCAAATCAGGAGCAAATCCCAACACTGTTTGCTCGATGATGGCACGCCGGGTGCGTTTAACGGCTTCTGAGCATTCGAGCAGAAAACGTGATTCGTATCGTTCCGCATCAATTCGATCGAGACACGGCAGCTTGATGTAGTCGACCCCTTCGGGAATCCGGAACGAATGAATCATCTGCGAGCCGGTTACCAGCAACACGGCCGCTTTCGGATATTGCTCGATGACTTCCTGAGCCAGCAGCAGCGTGCGGCGGATATTGCCCAGTCCAAACGTGTCGTGCGAGTAGAGAAGAATTCTCGGATTCGTTAATCGAGCTGGCTTAACTGGTTTAAGTGCCGGATGAATTAACGCAGTAGCTTGTTTCAACTGGAGCATGTGCCTCAGTACCGATGTTGGATTGTCGGGGATTTGCCGGGGGAGACAAGTCATAACGCCCGTTGCGAGGAAACAGTGCAGTGAGGATTGCGGAAAATACACTTAAAATTTTATCCTCAAGTTTTACTGGTGTTCAGGTCGATTCGATCAAGGGCATGCAAGCTACTGACAAGGAACTGCTGATCGCCTGCCGGCAGGGGAACGAATCGTCGTGGTCTACACTCGTCGATCGGTACCAGCGGTTGGTTTATGCGGTTCCGCGGCGCGCTGGTCTAAATGAGGATCAAGCGAGCGAGGTTTTTCAGGAAGTTTTTGTCACGCTCTTTGAGAAGATGAATGAGATCAACGAGCCCGATCGCTTGCACGCGTGGCTGGTGACGACTGCGCGACGCAAGACCTGGCGCCTGTTGAGCAAAGAGCGAACTCTTCGATCAAAGCAGACAGACGAAGATGATGAGGCACTCGTGGTGGTCGACGATTCGCCGTTGCCTGATGAGACACTCGTGCGTCTCGAGGAGCAACACCGGATCCGAACGGCGCTCGCTGGTCTCGACCCGCGCTGTCAGAAGCTTCTAAGGATGCTCTACTACGAGACTGAGCCGCCGCCTTATTCGGAGATCGCGGCGATACTGGGAACCCCGGAAGGAAGCATCGGGCCTACGCGCGCCCGATGTTTGAAGAAATTGCTGAAATTAGTGGGGGAATGACGTGTATTTTATTCGTGCGGTGAAGCACTGTTTGGTCGGGTAGATGAACCCCACCTCTAAGGATGACCAAATTATGAACATCTTCTCACCGCACATCCCGTTTTCAGAGTTGACCGAGCTGGCGGAGCAGACAAAGACTTCGCCGGATGCGATGGCTCACCTCGCAGCGTGTTCTGAGTGTTCGAGCCAATTGCAGTTGATCAGGCAGACGATTGGATTGATGAGATCTGACACAGCCGAGGACGCGCCGGCTCAGTTGATTCAGCAAGCTAAGAGTGTTTTTCGTCGGAAAGTCGTTGAGCATGGTCCGTCGTTGTTGCAGGTAATTGTCGCGTCGTTGACGTTTGATAGTCTGACGAACGCGCCTGCGTTTGGACTCCGATCGCAGACAAATGCGGGACGCCAATTGATTTATTCGACTGAGACTGCTGATATTGATGTCCGCGTTTCTCCTGAGAATGATGAGTGGCAGATCGCGGGGCAGCTTCTCGGAGAGGATTGCCCCGGCGGCGATGTTGAGCTGGAAGGCGATGATTTTTCTGCGTTCGCGGAGCTGAATGAGCTTTGTGAGTTCTCTTTTGGCTCAGTGCCCTCGGGCGCTTATAAGATCTCGATCCGTCTCCCCGATCAGTTAATACAAACTCCCCGACTCGAACTCGAATAAAGCCCGCGAAGCGGGCCGAGCAAAGCTCGCGAAGCGAGCGACAGCATAAAGCCTGGGGCGCAAGCCCCAGGATCGCGATTGAAAATAGCGATTGAGCCCGCGAAGCAACTGTGTTCACAGTCAAGCTGAAACTGAGGCGCTT
>Ga0134121_10001582_pt1 | contig 21232 bp, 16 predicted proteins | sample KB301_FD_96463 | JGI IMG/M metagenome (GOLD analysis project Ga0134121, IMG submission 96463) | Terrestrial soil microbial communities without Nitrogen fertilizer from Kellogg Biological Station, Michigan, USA - KB3-0-1 | ecosystem: Environmental > Terrestrial > Soil > Unclassified ... | reverse complement strand
TATGAGTCTTCACAGGCGCTCAGCGATCTTCAACAACAACGCCCCCACGATTACGCCCCCGGAAGACAGATTGTCGTGCGTTACGATACTAGACGGCCCGCGAATTCGATCGTTGTTTAGCCACAAAAAGGCACAAAAACACAAAAAAAGGTATTGTAGGTACGTCAACTCATCTCGAAGGTATGTTTCGTAAAGTATTAATCGCTAACCGAGGCGAGATCGCCGTCCGCATCATTCGTACCTGCCGCGAGCTCGGCGTCAGGTCGGTGGCGATCTATTCGGAACCCGACGTAGAGAGCCTGCACGTGCGCATGGCTGATGAGGCGGTTCTCGTTGGACCGGCGGCGTCGGCGCAAAGCTATTTGAAGATCGAGGCGATCGTCGCGGCAGCGAAAGCTGTTAACGCTGAAGCGATTCATCCGGGTTACGGGTTTCTTGCCGAGAGTGCTGAGTTTGCGCGTGCTGTCAGCGAGGCGGGTTTGACGTTCATTGGTCCATCGGCTGAAGCGATGGAGGTCATGGGATCGAAGACGAGTGCGCGTCGGGCGGCGGTTGAAGCTGGTGTGCCGATCGTTCCGGGAACCGTCGAGCCGTTAACTTCAGTTGACGAAGCAAGTGCGACTGCTGAGAAATACGGGTTTCCGGTGATGTTGAAAGCGGCTGCGGGTGGCGGTGGCAAAGGCATGCGACTCGTGACCGACGGCGCCGATCTCCGTTCGGCATTCGAGACGGCGCAAGCTGAGGCGGCTGCGGCTTTCGGCGACTCGTCACTCTATCTGGAAAAAGCGGTCGAGCGCCCACGACACATTGAGATACAGATATTTGGCGATGGTTTTGGCAACGTAGTCCATCTCGGTGAGCGCGAGTGTTCGATTCAGCGCCGCCATCAGAAAGTGATCGAAGAGTGTCCATCGCCGATCGACGATCTCGACTTGCGGCGTCGCATGGGCGGGGCTGCCGTGAAGATCGGTCGCGCGGTGAATTACACCGGCGCGGGCACGGTCGAGTTTCTCGTTGCCGATGCGACTCACGAATTCTACTTTCTCGAGATGAATACGCGTCTGCAGGTCGAGCATCCGGTGACGGAGCTCGTGACGGGACGCGATCTCGTGCGCGAACAGTTTCTGATCGCGACTGGCGAGCGTTTGTCGTTCACGCAGGAAGATGTCGACTGGCGTGGCCATGCGATCGAGTGCCGCATCTACGCTGAGGATCCGGCGAACAATTTCTTTCCGAGCCCGGGAACGTTCACGCATCTACGCGAGCCAGCCGGACCGGGAATCAGGATCGACAGCGGCGTCACACGATTGTCTGAAGTGTCGATTCACTACGATCCGATGATTGCGAAGCTTGCTGTTTGGGGTCGCACACGCGACGAAGCAATCGATCGTCTGAAGCGCGCGCTCGATGAATATGAGGTAACAGGGATCACGACGACCTTGCCGTTCTTTCGTGAAGTCGTGCGCGACGAGGAGTTTGTTTCTGCACGGCTCGATACCGGTTTCATTGCGCGTTTCAATGAGCGCCGCGCAGGCCGTGAAGTTGAATTGAGACAGATTGAAAGCGATCTGGCGGCTGTTGCGGCGGGATTAAGTTACGCGCTGCGGAAACAACAATCAGCCGTGCAAACCGTAACTCACACAAACAACCGCTGGAAGATGTCGGGCCGGAGGAAGCTTTGAAACTCAAAGTCATCTCCGGCGAGCGTGAAGAAGATCTGGTGCTGAAACTCGAAGCAGGGCGAGTGTTAGCTGAGATCGGCAACCGCGTCTACAGTCTCGACGTGCGTGAGACGGAGCCGGACGGGTATCTCTTCTTCCTGAACACGAATGTGCATGAGTGTCGCGTGAGTGAGCGTGCGGGCGCGAAAGATACTTTTGACATTACTGTTCATGGTCGCAGTTATGAAGTGACGATCGTCGATCCGAAGCGCTTACGGAGCGGGCAGAATTCCGATCGACACCATCACGGGGTTGCCGAGATCCTTGCGCCAATGCCAGGAAAGATCGTACGTGTGCATACGGAGGCAGGCGCGAGTGTTGAAAAAGGCGCGGGCGTGGTGGTTGTGGAAGCGATGAAGATGCAGAACGAGATGAAGTCGCCACGAGAAGGTGTGGTGGTCTCGATCAACGTTAAGCCTGGCGACACTGTGAACGCCGGCGACGTCCTCGCAGTGATCGAGTAGGGCCGCAAAAAGGCACAAAAGGCACAAAAAAGACTTTTGACCGAACCGGCCTCAATTCAATTCATGGTTTTCTCTTTTGTGCTTTTTGTGGCTAAAAAAAGATGCGGATACTACTGTGGGATATTGATGGGACGCTGATCCGGTCGACAAGGCCTGGCGGCTACAAGCTGTACACGATTCCTGTGCTCGAAGAGGTCTTCGGCACGTCTGGTCGACTCGCCGATATGCAAGTGTCAGGCATGACGGATTTGCAGATCGTTTTCGAGGCGCTGAGTGATGCTGGTATCAGTCAGGAAGAAATTCTGGAGCAGGCAGAAGTGCTCGTTGCGCGTTTGCCGGAAGAAGCAAGACGAGTGACTGGTAACGGTGTGAAGTTTTTCGAGCTGTTGCCCGGCGTCCGCGAAACGTTGGAAGCACTCGCCGCACACCCACGTTACAAATCAGCACTCGTCACGGGCAACATCAAACCGATGGCTGAGTTGAAGATGGAGCTCGTCGGTCTGGATCAGTTCTTCACACTGCCTGGCGCGTTTGGCGAGGAGTCGCACAATCGTCGCGATCTTCCGGCACGTGCGGCTGAGCGCATTCGCAAACATCTCCAGATGGATCTCGCACCGGAGCAGTTCATCGTGATCGGCGACACACCGAACGACATCGACTGCGCCCATCACTTCGGCGCGCGTGCCGTCGCTGTTGGAACCGGACGCTTCTATTCGACCGAAGAAGTCCTCAAACACAAGCCTGACAAGTTTCTGCCTGACCTGAGCAACGTCGATTTAGTTCTTAGCATACTCGCTGACCTCTAATGCTAATTAAGCAATCGGATAGCGACGACATCTGACTTCGGCAGGGTCAGATAGTCCTCACCGACTCGTAAAAAGTATTGATCACCAACCTTCGAGAGAATCTCTACGTTGCACAGTTGCAGTTTGCCGCACGACTTCACTCCCAGCTCATGCACGATTTCACCACCGTGATCCGTCATTAACAAGTTGGCCCTTTGGTTGTATCCAATGCCGTAGTGATTCATGAGTTTCATGGATAACGACGAGAAATTATCGGCGGTAAATAACAACAGTCCGGCAGCGATTAACGAGGCGGCAAGAGCCTGACGCTGATTCTGTCGATGGCGCATGGCAACGACATGACTGGCAATCCAGACTCCTGAGGTGCACAGCAGGGTCAGGATTACAAAAGTCCCCCACTCTGCCGGCGTTCCGGAGAGCCAATAAATAACGTACATCGATATCTGGTTAAGCAAAACAGACAGCGTGAACGCAGCAGAGAGTTTGAATACATGTCTTTCGACGACAATTGCATCTTCGGAACCGTATTCCGGTTTCACCCCCTTTAGAGTTGACCAAAGATAGCTCCAAAGTTTCTGCGTACCGTCTTGCAATCTGTATTGTAGCAGGACTCTCATCAACAAAAATGTAAACACCAGTAATCCGACAGCGATAACCCAGTAAGCAACTTTGCCAAGCAGCAAAGTGATGTGTGAGAGCAAAAGCGCGAAAAGGAAGGGCAAACCCAGATACTTCAAAATCGACCTAATACATAACTGCCTAATCGCTGGTGCGCCTGATTGCTTGTTGGTGGGCGCCGTGTAGGAAAATCTAAGGCACGGGTCGAAAACAATCGTCTCTGACCAGATAACTCCCGGAAGATAGACAGACATCGTTAACAACAGCCCGATTACTCCGCCGACTAATGACCCAATAAACAAATAAATAAGCACGGCCTTCCATTCAATGTCCGGGAGATAACCAATGCGCGCGTAGTAAAGAGCCAGCAGTCCACCGCCAATAGCGAAAAAGATTAGCCAGATGACGAGGGGCGTATTCTCTCCTAATAACTTGTTGATTACGCTCGGAGCTTGTTGTGTTTGGATTTGCGCAGTTCCGTTCTGGGAGCCCGACGGTTTGTCAGTAGGGGTAATAACTTCTTGCATTGATTCACCACCTTAGAGGATTCGAAGGAGCTGGTTATTGCAGATACGAGGCTGGCAAAACGATAGTACAGGTACTACCGGACGTCAATGTCTATATGCGGTGAAAGCCTTTGAGGATGTCGCGGGTGCTCAGGCGGAGAATTACCGGTCGGCCGTGTGGGCACGTTGTGGGTGAGGAGGTCTGTAATAGTCGATCGATTAGCCAGCGCATCTTCTCCGGTGCGAGTGGCATGTTGACTTTGATCGCGGCGTGACACGCGAGTGAGGCGGCGATCTCGTCGCGCATGGTTTCGGGTGCGGCGGTTTTCTTTTCAGCATCAACCGTTTCCAGCAATTCGAAGAGCATGTTGCGTGCTTCGCTCGCAGGCAGATCTGCAGGTACCGCTCTGATCGCAACGGTCCGTCCCGACAATCGCATCAACTCAAATCCGTACTTTTCGAGCTCAGGCACGAGATCGTCGAACACGGCTGCCTGTGCGGGTGTGAGATCGAAAGTCTCAGGTACGAGCATCTGCTGTGAGTCGGTGCGTCGCTCTGATTCCAAAGCACGATACTTGTCGAACAGTATGCGCTCGTGGGCGACGTGCTGATCGATCAGCAGCAAGCCCTGATCGTCAGTCGCGATGATGAAGCTCTCGTCGAGTTGGCCCAATGGGCGGATGTTGGTCGAGAGCGATTCGGGAGTTACTTCGCGGGCAATCTTCTCCGCTGAATTCAGTGGAGGAAGAGTAACCGCGGATTTGACGGATTGGGATGCGGATTGGAGCATGATTTCGAGGTCGCGTGCGATCTCGTCGCCGGATGGTTCGACGGGAGGTCGTGGGGGCGGCGGAGGGGGTGGGACGAATTCGATGCGGGGTTGAGGAGCGTTGTAACTTACAGCAGCGGTGGCGGTCATTATTGGTTCCGGTGGCGGGACGTAGCTCGCACTCGCCAACGCCGCGCGTACCGATTCGCGAACCGCGTCAGCAACTGCCGCTTGCCTCCTAAAACGCACTTCCGTTTTTGCCGGATGCACGTTCACATCAACTTCTTCGAGCGGCGTCTCGATGAATAACAGCGCCGCCGGGTAAACGCCGTGCGGCAGGATCGATCGATAAGCTTCCGAGAGCGCGCGGCCAATCATGCGATCGCGCACGAAGCGTCGATTCACGAACATGTACTGTGCATCGCGCGAGGTGCGACGGTCTCGCGGTGCGGAAACAAATCCAGTCACCCGCGCAAATTGTAGTTCGCCGCCATCCACTTCGAGCAGGTTTTTCAAAAACTCTTCGCCGAAGAGCTGGTAAGCGCGCTCGCGCAGATCCTTCGCGGGCGCCGTGCGCACCACTTCCCTGCCGTTGTTTACAAACGTGAACGCGATTTCGGGATGGGCCAACGCGTAATGCGTGACGAGATTCGTGAGGTGATAAGTCTCAGTCGCTTCGGATCGCAGAAACTTTCGCCGCGCGGGGATGTTGAAAAAGAGATCGCGGACGATGAGCGTCGTGCCGCGTGGATGAGCAGCGTCTTTGACGTTGCGCATGCGGCCACCGTCGATGGTGACGCGCGTGGCTGCGTTTGCGCCCTCGATGCATGTGGTCAGCTCGACCTTCGCAACGGAAGCGATTGAGGCGAGCGCCTCGCCGCGAAACCCGAGCGTGCCGATCGCGCCGAGATCGTCTGTCTCGCGGATCTTCGAAGTAGCGTGCCTTTCGAAAGCGAGGATTGCGTCGTCGCGCACCATGCCTTCGCCGTCGTCGGAAATTTTGAGCAAACGTCGCCCGCCGGCTTCGATCTCGATCGTGATGCGCGTAGCGCCAGCGTCGATCGAGTTCTCGACCAGCTCTTTGGCGACTGACGCCGGACGCTCAACAACTTCACCGGCGGCGATTTGGTTAGCGACGTGGTCTGCCAGGACGCGGATTTTCGACATTATAGATAAACGACTTGATGCTCGTTCGATCCGAGGTTGATCGCGTTGAAGATCCACTCGATCACGTAGGTGCCGTGGCGGGCTAGCAGCGACGTGATGTTGATATGACGCTCCTGTAGATCTTTGTTCGGATAGAGCTGGTCGAACGCGCGCTGCAACTGGCGGTGCGCGGCCTCATCGCGCGACATCTGCGCGCGCACGAAGCGCTGCTTCAAACCGTCAAGCTGGTAGTTGATCTTCTTGCGTCCGGTTTCGAGCGCACTCGCGAGTGTCGGATCGATCGATTGCAGCTCCTGGCGCAAACGATCGAGCTCGTGGTTCATGTTCTGCTCCGTGTCGGCGAAGAGCTTCGCACTGTCAGCCGCAAGATGCTCTTCAACGACGCGCTTGATTACCGGGTCGAGTCCTTCGAAGAAATCAGCAAGCGTCAGGTCATATCTTTCCAGCAGGCGACCGGTGTGGTGCTCGATCATCGTCAGACTTGAACGCGGCAGGATCGGCGTCGCCGGTCGTTCGAGCACGCGATAAACCTCGGCTGTTTGTGCGAAGTACGCAATCTCAGCCGCGCCACCGTAGTAAGCAATCGTCGGCAGCAGGTAATCCTGGACTACCGCGCGCAGCGTCACGTTCGGACTAAACCGCTCCGGCTTTTCCTGCGCGAGCCCCGCGAGATCTTCGGCGGTGTATTCCTGCTCGCTGGCTTTCGTTTTGTACTTACCATTTGCGACACGCACAACCGCGTGTCGGCGGCCTTCCTCATCGTGGAGGAACAACGGAAACGAATTCGCAGTCGCGAGTACCTGCGCGTGATATCCCGCGCGCTCGAGCTCAGCGCTTCGTTGTTCGAGGGCCGTGGCGATCTCGGGCGCGCGACGGGCTGCTTCGGAATAGAGCGGCGCAGCGAGTTGCTTCAACTCAGGATCGAGTGGGTCGAGGAAGATCAGACCATAACGACCGAGCAGCGCAGTCATCATCGTCGCGAAGCTGTCGACGTAACCACGACCCGGCTGCCACGCACTCTTCACGAGCGCCTTCATGTCAGCCGCGAATTCCGATGCGGGCAACAACTCAAACAACTCATCCAAGACTGTGCTGATCGACTCGTCAAGCTTCACCTGCCCGACTGGTTGTCCTTCACGATGAAGCGCTTCAGAAACGGCGACGCTCTTGAGCTGGCAGTCACGACCGATGAGCTCCGCTTTCGCGACTTCGGCAAAATCGTGATCTTCGGCAGCGATCCAAAACACAGGCACGGCCTTCGTGTTTCTTTGTTGCAGGCAGCCGGCGAGTTTCACGGCCGAGAGTGCTTTGTAGACCGTGTAGAGTGGACCAGTAAACAACCCTGCCTGCTGACCGGAAACAACCGCGATACAATCCTCATCGCGCAGCAACTCGATATTCTTCAAAGTCGCTTCGCCTGCTCCCCAACGTTGGTTCATCGCCGCGAGCGCGTCACACACCCGAGCGCGATCGACTCGATACGCTGAAAGCACTTCCGGCACGCGTTGCTGTAATTCGTGATGAAAGCGAACTGCTGAAGGATAAAAGTTGCGCAGCGCGACTGGGTCTTTCAGGTAGTCGAGGAAGAGGCGCGACTGGTGCGGAATTAGATCGAAAGGCAGCGACTCGACGCGCAGTCCTGATTCTTCGGGGGTGCTATAACAAGCGGCTTCAACTGTACTCAAGATGTTGGTGCTCCTGCGCTGGGCATTTTACAGGTAATCATGCAAATCCTGTAATCCTGTCCAGGACTGACTTGATCTCCGCGCGTGCCGCCTCGTCCGGCGCGCGTAACGGCGCACGCACCGCCCCACCGCGATAACCGGCAAAATCAAGCGCCGCCTTCAACCCACCGATTCCATACTTCGTCGTCACGGCTGATGCGAGCGGCGTAAGCTCTTCCTGCAACTTCTCCGCACCTTCTCCGGCATTAAATGAGCGAAAAATCTCGACACAAACTTCCGGCACGACACATCCCACGGCGAGAATTCCACCTGTCGCCCCCGCACGCAACGCGTCGAGCAGAACCGTTCCATTCCCCGTCATCACTGCGAAGTCTTTCGGGCACAACTCAACTGTATGACGAAGACCTGCCACATCGTTCGAACTGTCTTTCACGCCAATGATGTTTGGGTGTTCACTCAGACGCGCGACTGTTTCGGGTTCGATCTTGATTCCCGTGAGCGGCGGCATGCTGTAAAGCAACACCGGCACCGGCGCCGCATCAGCAACAGCCGTGTAGTAGTTGACGAGCGTCTCCTGTGTGATTGCCGGACGATAAAAATAAGGCGTGATGACAAGCACGGCTTCCGCGCCCGCTCGCGCAGCGTTCCTGATCTCCTTGATGGTGTTGATGGTGCTCTGTTGTCCAGCGCCGACAATCAAAACTGAGTCAGCCGCAGCGCGCGAGACTTCGATCACTTCGAGATACTCGCGCTCGTCGAGATGCACGCGCTCCCCCGTCGAACCGAGAACAACAAAGCCGATCACGCCGCGCGCGCTCCACTCCTTGATGTTCGAGGTGATATCCGTCGCAGAGATGCGGCCCTCGAGATCGAATGGCGTTGTTGTAGGTAGTAGGATTCCTTTTAAAGCGAGCATGTTAGACAGGATGACAGGATTTACAGGATTAGCAAAATCAAATCAATGAAACAGATCTCTAACTCCAATCGCGAAGAATATATTCCCGCGACCTTCACCTGGGCCCTGTTTGACGTTCCATGCGTAACCTAAAGTGAAATGCGCTGTCGTGGCCAACTCGAAGCGGATGCCGGCGCCGGGACCATAACGCGTGCCGCCAAACGCTCCGTTACGCGGGCTGATTCTCGCCATATCAAACATTAACACCGGACCGATCGAATAGATGTTTACATCGTTGAAGAGCGTGTTCAAAGTGCGGCGCGTGAACGCCATGTCATCTTTGGCTTTCTTCCCCGCCGCTTTTGTATCGATCTTATTGAACTCAGTCGTTAACTGTGTCCGGAGTGTCTCGACCCGGCTTGTCGCCGATGTAAGCGACGCATCTTTCAACGTGCCATTCAAATCCTTTTCACATGCCTGCTGCACGTTCAGTAGCTGGTCGTCGTCAGGATCCTCGGAGAGTACTTCAGCGATTGAGCCGTACGGAACACGCGACGTCGAAATCGCATTCCTGATTCGTCTGGACACAGCTTTGATCGCATCTGTGCATGCCTCGAACAGATCGGGATCTGCGCCGGTATGTGTTCCCTGTGCAGTGTTGACGACGGTTTGTAAATCCTGGAGAGCGGTTTGTGCGGCGGGCAGTTGTGCGACGACATTCGAGTAATGAGGATCTTTTGAATAGTAAAAAACTTCGAGAGTGCTGGTCACACTCGTGATCGATCCCTCGAGTTGATCGTTGAATTCAGCATCAGTCGTGAGCTCTTCAGGAACCAGCGTCTGGCGCCAGATTCCGTAAGCTGCCGTGAGGTTGTAACTGTAGAAACTCCGGCCGCCTGATCCTTCCGCAGTTTGGAAGAAACGACTTCCGGGAATCGCGCGAATCACCGGGTTAGCGCGAATCTGCCAATTATCACTCGCGATCAGAAACTCTTCGTTGTTGCCGCCAAAGAACCGTTCGGGCAGCGGAACTTTTCCGGGGACCTGAAGTTTCCCCATCGTGAAGCGCGATTCCAGATCGAGCAAGTGGTGGTTGCCGAGTGAATACCAGAATTGATGCCGCGCATCGAAGATATGCTTCCTCCAGTCGACCCGCGCGGCTGGTCCAACTGCACCCAACTCGAGACCATACGACGCTGAAAAGATATTGCGTGCAAACCGCGAATCGATCCCGCCATACATTTTCAACGTGCCGAAGCCTGCATTCGGGATTGTTTTGGGCGCGAGTATCAAATTACCGGCTTCAGTTTGACGGTTGCCGCCATCCAGCGCCGCGCCAAACCGAAGACTCAAATTCCCTCCGGCCAAAGGCTTGGTCACTCCCGCGAAGTGAAGCATCACGTGACCACCTCTGATATCGCCGGCGCCAGTCGGTAACGAATAGTGTGAGAAATTGACCAGCCAGTCCGCGTGGGCCAACCAGCCCGGCGTCTCGACTTCCGAATCGTATGAGCCTTCCAGCGCAGCGGACACGTTGTGCATTCGTGGCGAAGCTTCGCCCTTGATCATCGCCGAGTTGAACGGCAGCTTCCCCATCTTCTGTGGCTTGTACTCGAAGCGTCCGCCACCAAACATTAGATCAGTGGAGTCGTAGCCACCGATAGGTACGAAATGAAACGGACTGGAGTCTTTCGTCAGGGCCGTAGTTTGTCCGGCAGGAGTTTGCGGCGTCTGGCGTTCCTTCACGCGCTCTTCCGGACGAGCGCTCAACACGGGCAAGATCTGCGTCGAGTAAATTCGATAAATGACGTCGACCTGCCCGTCCGTGCAATTCTCGACACTTACGAATTCGAGCCTGAATTGGACGCGAGCATCGCTCGTCTCAGGCAGGAAGTTTTGATCCTCGATTATTTTGAGCGCCTTGTCAGAGACATCACTGTAGGTAAACGGCTTGCCTTGTATCAGCTCTGTGATCTGTGCACTGGCGCGCTTTTGGCGTGCCTTTACCCAGGGCAGAAAAAGAAACGGATCGTCGATGCGAATGCTTCGAATCTTGTAATTCGCTGTTTCCAGGTTGATGCCGTCGCATGAACCGACCGACTGATCTGTTTCAACAACCTTCGCAGAAGCCTGACCCGCCTGCCCAAAACAAAATTGGGTACCGTAAGAAATTACGGTCAGAAGAAAGACTGCTCCCGCAAAGGCGCCGCGGCGCCAATTACTTTGTCGGTTCATAATCTGAGCTTTTCGACTGCCGCGAATCAGTTTGAAGCCACGGATTACACGGATTACACGGATCTAACCGTGTAAATCCGTGTAATCCGTGGCTAAAGCAGTTATTTCTTCAGCGTCTTTTGAACGGTCTTCTGAGCATCTGCCTGGTCAATCTCGCCGGACTGTGCAGCCTTGGCGTCATCCGCTGCTGGTCCAAGCGCAAACGCCGCCTGTGGCGCGGTGAGACCCTTCGACGCCTGTTCAGCCTTGGAATTCAGGGCCTTATCGACATCCACGTCGAGACTCACGATGGGATCGCCAAAAGGATCGCTCTTTTTGGCGCGCTCAAATAGCTGAAAATTGATGGTCCAGGAAACCACGTCGCCCTGTGTGTCTTTCTCGAGACCGAAGATTACTCGTCGCAGTCCGTTGGGAGTGTTCAACTGAAAATTGACCTTAATTTTGATGACGGTTGCCTTAGTCGACATGTCTGCTCCTTGTCTTCAGCAAAGTACGACTTGCTTGTATGTCTAAAAGAAGTGAGATGTTCTTACGAAACATCACTCCTTCGGCTGGCCGGCACCGCTTTGTTGTTCGATGTTCTGCGTGTTGCTCTTTTGGCGCAGCAGATTCTTGATGCCGAAGAGTGATTCCAGTGCGTCTTGCCAGAAGGGCGCGCCGACACTTAATAACATAACCATGATGGCCCAACCAACAATCGTCGTTACATCGGATTTACGACTCTGCCACCATTGCCCCGGCGTTTGGTTGCGCCACTTATAGACGTTTTCAGGACCTTCGACGAGGGCCATGCCCCACACGCTGTGACTCCCCGAGTCGTCAGGTGCAACGGCGGTAATTAGACCAAGGCTCCAGAAAAACGATCGCACCTGTTGCATGCTGAGCGGACTGAACCCGAATCCCTCGTAGGTGCTCGAAAGAGTCTCGATCTCCTCGCGCGACTGTGCGAGCGCTTCCTGTACGTTTGCAGGTGTTGGTGTGGGCGAGGCTTGTGCCGTTGCGCGTTTCGACTGTTCGAGTAGCTCCGGTCCCTTGTCGAGGATCAGACTGCGTTGCACCTCGTTGCTCGAAAGGCTCTTGTACACGTTGAAGAAATTTGCGTTCAGCACGATCACCACGAAGATGCTGATGACGATCGCAGCCGTTCGCATGTGGCGGGCGTAACGCTCGTCAAAACTCTGCGTGACCGTGTCAAACCAGACCTCGACCTGATCGATCTTGTTGCGCAGCGGTGAAGTTGCATCGACAAACTTCTGACTGAGGTCGCCGAGCAATTTTGCTACTTCAGCAAACTGGCCTGACAACTTCTGCAGCGCGGCGACTTCGCCCGTGTTTCCGGCAGCGTTCGCGGTCTCAGTTTCTTTCGCAATCGCGGTTTGCGCGTCGTTGAGCACGTCGAGCAGTCCGTGAAAGTCGAGCTGTCCGAGCCGTAGCAAGTCAGCAAACAGGACTTTCGGTTTGACCTGGCCCCCATCGAGGATAGTGCTGACGTTGGTGAAGATCGGTGCGAGGATCGTGCGGATCTCGGCGATCTTTGTGCTGGCTGAACCACGCAGCATCGGATCGTTGGTTATGGCGTCGATCGCCTTACGCACATCCTCGATGCGGTCGCAAAGCGCCTGAAACTTCTTCACGTAGTCAGGGAAGAAATCTTCCGACTCGAGCTTGCCCATCACTTTGAAAAGATCGTCTTTGGAGAGCGAGTCGAGCACTGCGTTTCCCCAGAGAGTCTTGCGGCCGATGTTTTTGAATTGATCCAGGACTTTGTTTTTGAAGACGTCGGCAGCAGTCTCGGGCAGGTTGATCTTCATCCCGAGAACTCTTTTCACGGTCGTCAGAATGAGGGTTACGCGCGGGATTTCCGGTTGTGGCTGAGGGTTTTGCACACCCACAACCTGATCGTAAAGATCTTTCAGCGTGCCTTCGATCTGGCGCGACTTCAGTTTCAATATTTTCTTGAGCAGCGTTTGAATTGCCTGCACGAGAAGACTGAGAACCAGCAGAATGATGACGAGGGCGATTATCGTGTTGAGGATACCGAGATCCATAAGCACTCCTTTGGGGGAAAGGTCTACTTCATAAGCCACAAAAGAGCACAAAACGGCCGTACGATCAATATGAATTATTCAGGATGTTTCACGCAAAGGCGCAAAGATCGCAAAGACGCAAAGGCGGGTCAAATGTTTTGGGCCTGCCTTTGCGCCTTTGCGTTTCTTTGCGTCTTTGCGTGAACTGTTTTAATTTCTCACCATGCCAGACTATCGCTTTCTCCAATTTGACGTATTCACCGATCGTTCCTTCTGTGGCAATCCCCTCGCCGTCTTTCCCAACGCCGAAGGAATACTTGACGAACAGATGGGCAAGATCGCGCGTGAGATGAATCTCTCTGAAACCGTCTTCGTGCTCAAATCAGAAGCAGACGAAGCACTGCGACGACTGCGCATCTTCACGCCTGCTCGTGAGATCCCGTTTGCCGGTCATCCGATCGTCGGCACATGGGCTGCGCTCGCGGGCCTGGGCGTGGTTCCAGTTCCCGACGGTGGCAACGGTTGGCAGAGGATCTTTCATGAAGTCGGTATCGGAATCCTGCCGGTGGATATCGAGTTTAAAGACGGACAACCGGTGCAGGTCGTCATGACTCAGGGCAAGTTTGAAATCATCAACGAGATCGACGATCCACACGAGCAAGCCGAGGTCGCGCGCGCTCTTGGTCTCGCACGCGAAGATCTCGACGAGAATTTGCCGATACAGGTGATCACGACTGGTTTGTCGTGTCTCGCAGTTCCGATCCGCTCGCTTGCAGACTTGCGGGACATTCGCGTCGATGCGGCACTGCTTACAGACATCTACCAGCGTTATGGCGGCACGGGCTGTCACGCGTTCACGCGCGAGACGATCGAGGTAGGCGAGTCTCGCGCGCACGCGCGTTTCTTTGCTCCCGCTGACAACATTCCGGAAGATCCGGCGACCGGCAGTGCGTGCGGCGCGTTGGGTGGTTATCTCATTCATCACGGTGCATTGAGTCTTGAGCCCGACGAGGGCCGCTACAAATTTGTGATTGAACAAGGCGATTTTATTAACCGGCCCAGCCGCATCAATCTCAACGTCAAGGGACAAGCGGGGAACGTCGAGGAAGTGAAGGTCGGTGGATCGGCCGTGCTCGTCGCGCGCGGCGAAGTGATCGTCTGAAACATGCTCGATCTAATGATCATCGGTGCGGGTCCGGCTGGATTATCTGCTGCAGAGGCGGCGGCGCAGGCGGGTCTCGATTACATCGTGATCGAGAAGGGCACGATTGCCAACACGATTCGCCAGTATCCCGTCGGCCGCGCGATGTTCTCCACACCAAACGAAGTCGAGATGCATCCCGGCAAACTGCGGCCCGTGCGCGAGAAGCCGACGCGCGAAGAGATGTTGTCTCACTACATCCACTTCGTGCTCGATCTCGATCTCAAAATCAACACTGGCGAAACAGTGGTTTCAGTGAACGGGAACATAAACGAAGGTTTCGTTGTCAAAACTGACCGTGGCGAGTACGAGGCTAGACGTGTGTTGTTTGCAATCGGAGCGATGGAGCACCCGCGTCGGCTGAATGTGCCCGGCGAAGAGTTGCCGAAGGTGCATCATCTTTTCGTCGAGCCTTATGCCTACATTCGCAAAGACGCGCTCGTCGTTGGTGGCGGCAACAGCGCGGCGGAAGCGGCTTTGTTTCTGTCGGAAGAAGGCGCGCGCACGACGATGGCCATCTGGCGCGAAGATTGGGAGAACCGCGATCCGAAGGCCGGCGCGATGAAACATTGGGTACGCACACCGCTCGAAGCCGAGGTCTCAGCGGGGCGACTCAATGTCGTGCTTTACAAACACATCGACGAGATTCGCGAAGAAGACGTGACGTTGACGACCGAGACAGGCGAGTCGATGACGATTCCGAATGACGTGGTGTTCGTGCTTGTGGGCAGTGACGCTGATCTGACGTTGTTGAAACAACTCGGCGTGCAGACTGACGCAGGAAAGATTGCCGAGGTTCCAGTTTACGATCCGGAAACTTTTGAGACGAACGTGCGTGGTATATACGTCGCGGGGCACTTCACGCACGCTCGTCATATCAAAGCTGCGATCGACGTGCCGCGCCGCATAGTTCCACTGATCGCACAAGAGTTAAAGAGCAGCCGTTGACCTGCACAGGAGAAGCCGATGACCCGTCTCGCGTTAGTCATCTCCTTACTCATATATCTAACCTTTCCAATCAACGCACAAAAGAAAACTGTATCCTCGCTCTGCACGCGCGATAACGCTCTCGACACAGCTAAACAGCAGATCCTCATCACGCGGACGTTCGACAATCCGGTCCAACGCATCACTGTCCTCGTGCGCGCCGCCGATCTGCTCTGGCCACACGATCAGGAGAAGTCGCTCGCCGCGTTTATGGAAGCCTTCGATTTCGCCGTCCAAAACTTCAAAGAGAAAGGCGATCAGATCCAGCGCACCTCGAGCAGTCAATTCGCCGCTGTAATTCCTGTTCCCGATCAACGCTTCACAGTGATTTCGGCGCTCGCCAAACGCGATCCGGCACGCGCGCGCAAGCTATCAGAGCAGATGCTTCGCGATGACGCTTCCGAAGCCGCCGACAAACCCGCAACAGACGATGAATCAAAACGACGAACCGCCGATAAGCTGTTAACCATGGCCCACGGTCTCGCTGCGACAGATCCGCCATCGGCTGCTAACTTCGCGCGCCAGAGTTTTCGTTATCCAGCCACATTGCAGTTGCCAATCTTCCTGTACGAGCTCGCAAAGTGGAGCAAGCCGCTCGCGGACCAGTTTTACGTCGATGCGCTCAACGCCTACGGCGCCGCGCCGATGGACCAATTTCTTTATCTCTCGTCATATCCGTTCGGCAACAAGCGTGAAGCCGGCGAGATGCCGGGCTACACTTTCTATCTTGTTCCCGCAGGCTTCACCCCGAATCCCGCATTGCAACGGCTGTTCGTTCGGGCCTTGCTCGCAAGAATCGAAGGCGCGATGGGAACACCGGTGCAGGAGCCGCGTTATGGCTACTCCGATCACGCACAGATGTGGCTCGCTCTCAACCGTCTGGAAAATCAGGTGCAGTCAAACTTGCCGGAATTCGCCGATGCCTTCGCGCAATCGAAAGACAAGCTGTTTTCTGTGTTGCCACCGAACGTACAAAAAAATGTCAACCTGCGGGTTACGTCGAGTGACCCGCCGCCAAGGTCGTTTGACGAACGGGTTGAAGCGGCCGAGAAGATTGCCGACGTCGGGCGGCGCGATCGGGATTTGGCGTTTGCCGTGCAGGGCGGCCAGAAAGAACCATTGGACAAAGTGCTCAGCGTGATCGACAAGATCTCCGAGGCGGGCGTTCGCGTCGCGCTGGCGAACTGGTTTTATTACTTTCGCAGCCAGGCGCTAATTAAAGACAAGAACTTCCCGGAAGCGAGAAAGTTTGCGAGCAAGGTGACGGAGTTGGACCAGCGCGCTTATTTGTACACGCGCATCGCGGAGGAGTCGCTCAAGGCCGCTGAAGATCAGACTGAAGTGCGCGAGATGCTGAACGAGGTGGCGAATACTATCAGCAAGGCGCCGAAGACGATCGTGTCGGCGCGCGCGTTACTCGCGCTGGCCTATCTGTATGCGAAGGTGGACATGAACCGTGGGGTTGAAGAGTTGGGGAATGCTGTGCAGACGATCAATACGCTCGAGTCGCCTGATTTCTCGCGGCCGTTTATGATGATAAAGATTGAAGGGAAGGCGTTCGGCAGTTTCGCGTCGTATCCAACGCCAGGGTTCAACCCCGAGAATGCATTTCGTGAAATGGGCAAACTCGACTTCGACGGCAGCCTCGCGCAAGCCACGAATTTCACCGACAAATCTCTGCGCGCGTTAACCACTCTCGCCGTGATTGAACCATGCTTTGAAACTATCAGAGCCCCGAAAACACGAAAACCTTAAAACAAGATTTCACGCAAAGACGCAAAGGAAGACGCAAAGACGCAAAGGCGGTCAAATGGTTCGGGCGCCTTTGCGTCTTTGCGTCTTCCTTTGCGCCTTTGCGTGAAACTCTTTCTTTAAGTTTCGCTGCCTTCGGTCTTTCTTCGCGCAACGCCGGTCTGTTGCGCAGCGGCCTCGACCTCATGCGCCACCGCTTCCGCCACTCGCTTATCGAAAACCGACGGAACAATGTATTCCGGATGCAGCTCAGTATCGCTGATGATCCCCGCGATCGCATGCGACGCCGCGAGCTTCATCTCTTCATTAATCCGCGCTGCACGACACGCAAGCGCGCCACGGAAGATTCCCGGAAAGCTCAACACGTTATTGATCTGATTCGGATAGTCTGAACGACCTGTCGCCATCACCGCGACATACGGCGCCGCATCCTCCGGCATGATCTCCGGCACCGGATTCGCCATCGCAAACACGATCGGCTTCTCAGCCATGTTCTTCACATCTTCCGCATCGATCACACCGGGCACAGACAATCCGAAAAACACGTCCGCGCCTTTGATCACATCGTGAACAGTGCCCTTCTCTTCATCCAGGTTCGTGTTCTGCGCGTACCAGTCTTTCATCCAGTTCATGTTTTCCCGGCGCCCGCGATAGAGCGCGCCCGTCTGATCGCAACCGACGATATTTTTCACGCCCGCGGCCATGATGATCTTCGTACACGCTACACCGGCTGCGCCGACTCCATTCACGATCACTTTAACGTCGCTCATCTTCTTACCGACGAGTTTGAGCGCATTGATCAACGCCGCGAGCACAACCACCGCGGTGCCGTGCTGATCGTCGTGGAAGACCGGGATATCGAGCTCTTCTCTCAGTCGCTCCTCGATCTGGAAACAGCGCGGCGCCGAGATGTCTTCGAGATTGATTCCACCAAACACGGTCGAGATCGCTTTTACAGTGCGCACGATCTCGTCGGGATCTTTCGTGTTGAGACAGATCGGAAACGCATCGACGCCGGCGAATTCTTTGAACAGCATCGCCTTCCCTTCCATCACCGGCAAAGCTGCTGCTGGTCCAATGTCGCCGAGTCCGAGCACCGCTGTTCCGTCAGTCACGATGGCGACTGTGTTTTTCTTGATGGTGAGCGTGAAAACTTTTTCCGGATCTTTAGCGATCGCATCGCAGATACGAGCGACGCCGGGAGTGTAGGCCATCGAGAGATCGGCGCGAGTTTTCAACGGGACTTTCGACACCACTTCGATCTTGCCGCCGAGGTGCATCAGGAACGTTCGATCGGAGACTTGCAGCAACTCGACGCCGTCAACGTCTTTAACAGCTTCGACGATCTGTTCGCCGTGTGCGCTGGAGACGCCGCTGACCGTGATGTCGCGAATGATGTAGTTGTTACCGACGGTGACGATATCGATGGCGCCGATGTCGCCGCCGGCGCGTCCGATGGCGATGGTCAATTCCCCAAGCGATCCGGCACGTGAAGAAAGCCTGACGCGCAAGGTCAAACTGTAACTTGCGCTGGGTGTTGGTTGCATGTGATCTCGATCCACAGATTACACCGATTTAAGAATCTGTGTAATCTGTGGATGCTCTTTCGTAAGTTTTAAGGACCGCTGGCCGAGTAGACGATAGAGATCGAGCGCCTCTGCCAGTTCTTTATTCTTCAACGCCGCCAGATGTCGCTTCACAGTTTCCACATCGCCACGTGAAAACGTACCCGTCAGCGATTCTTCCGGCGATTTAGTTTCCAAACTTCGGACGGTGCTCGCAATCAGCGGCAACAGCACAGCGCGCGCTGTTTTCCGGTCGAGCCCACACTCGCCCAGCATCTCGAGCGCCACATCAAACAATGCAACCACATTACCCGACACCATCACCGCCGCAGCGTGGTAAAGCGGCTTGTCCTCAGTTCGGATCGAAAAACTCTTCCCACTAAGATCCCGCACGATCTGCTTCCCCAAACGCAACGCACTCCGGTCCCCCTCGACACTCCAAAACGCTCCCTCCAAATGAGCATCATGGACCGCACTAACCGACATCAACGGATGAATAGATCCAGTATGCCAGCCCTTTTCGCGCAACGGCGCCAGCACCTCACTCGACAGCGCCCCGCTGGTGTGCAGCGCCACTTTCCGATCCGCGTTAATCTCACTCAACTCACGCCCCACCGCAGCAATTTGATCGTCCGGCACCGTGATCAGAAAAAGATCCGCGTCGATCAGCGTCCGCAATTGTTTTGCAGCCAATACCTGCACGTCCGCGTCTAAAAGACGCGCCGCCTTGCGAGCACTCTGCACGCCGCGCGAAACCAGGGAACGGATAGTGTAGCCGCTTCCGGCAAGGGCAACAGCGAGGGTAGTCCCGAGTCGACCGGTACCGATGATCGAGACCTGCGACTTTTGCTTCCTTTTCGCGTCCGGCATAGGTATATTGAGGGCGTCAAAGGCGCGAAGAAACCTAATCCTCCTGGCCAGGAAGTTATGATCGGCCACACAACCAAGTCGCCGACCCTGAGCATCATAGACTGCGCGTCTGGATTTAGCGAAAGAACGTCAGCGACCCCTGCCCTCAAGGTCATTCGAAATTTTTGGAGGTTTTTTGAGATGAATAACTTCTCCCGCGCCACGAGTGCTTTTGTTTTAACCGCATCGCTATTATTCAGTTCCGTGGCCGCGGTCGCGCAAACGACGGCCACCAAGCCGGCCGACAATACTCAAACAACCACATCCGATCAGAAAGCTCCAGCGACTCAAAAGCAGACCGATGCGAAAGCCGAGGCACAAAAAGCCACACCTGCGCCGGTCGCTGTTAAGACGAGCAACAAGCCGCTTTCGACTAACGAAAATCCTGAGATGATCGGGAAGCGGAACATCAACACCGGCATCATCGCCAAGATGAGCGGTTCGACCGAGAAGGAAGTGCGACAGGGACGTGAGGCGGCAGCGGAAGTCGACCGCCAGGCGAAGTTTGTTGACGATCCCCTGATCACCGAGTATGTAAACCGCGTCGGTCAAAACATCGTGCTGCATTCGGACGCGAAGGTTCCGTTCACGATCAAGGTTATCGATTCTGACGAAGTCAACGCGTTCGCGCTTCCCGGTGGTTTCTTCTACGTAAACAAAGGACTCATTCTCGCGGCTGATAACGAAGCCGAGCTCGCGGGCGTGATGGCGCACGAGATTGCACACGTCGCCGCACGGCACGCGGTCGAGAATCAGACCAAGGCCAGCCTGCTCGAATATGCGGCCCTCGGAGGTTCGATTTTCCTCGGCGGCATTCCCGGAATGATTTATCAGAACACCGCCGGTATCGGACTTCTCGGAATCTTCATGAAGTTCAGCCGTAGCGCGGAAGAGGAAGCGGACAAGCTGGGCGTCCAGTACATGTACGCCGCCGGTTACGATCCAGGCGCAATGGCGACGATGTTTGAAAAGCTCGAAGCCAAAAATAAGAAAAAACCCGGATTCGTCGCGCGCGCCTTCTCGACGCACCCGGCCCCGCCGGATCGCAGAGCCTCGGCGCTCGCACTAGCAGCACGGTTCCCGGAACACGAGGAATATGTGATCAGCAGCTCCGAGTTTCAGCGGGTCAAAGGCCGGTTATTGAGACTTTCAAACGCGCGTGCATCGACGGCTGGAGCGATTGCAGCAGGTGACGACAGTGGCGCACCCGGACGTCCAACACTAAAGCGTCGCCAACCAACACCGGACGAGACGGGTACGACACCGGACGGCGAGCAGCAGCAGAAAGAAGCGCCGCCGAAGTTGAAGAAAGATCCTGAAAAGACAAAAACTCCCGACAATCCATAATCGATTGTGGTAATTTAATGCTTGAGGCCCTTCGGCATCCCGGAGGGCCTTTTCTCTGCGCTGACTCTGCGTCCTCTGCGCCTCTGTGGTTAACTCGTTTTTCACCGCAGAGGCGCAGAGGGCGCAGAGACAACGCAGAGGACACCACGGAACCCGCGCCGCGGGTTGACAATATTTTGGGCCGTTCGGTATTCTTACCGTTCGCGTTTTATTCGCTTAAAACAGAGATAGTTAACTATGTCGACTTACTTCCCCAGCGGAAAGGAACTCGCTGGAAGACGAAAATGGTACGTGGTGGATGCGAGCGGTCAAACCGTCGGGCATCTGGCCTCTGAGGTTGCTTCAATTCTGTCTGGCAAGCGTAGCCCTGAATGGACGCCGTTCATGGACATGGGCGATCACGTCGTTGTGATCAATGCCTCGAAAGCGGTCCTGAAGGGAAACAAGGTTGAGCAGAAGCTTTATCGTCATCACACTCGCTATCCAGGAGGTCTGAGAACGACCACCGCGAAAGAGATGATTGCCAAGCGCCCGGAGCGAGTTATCGAGCTCGCCATCAAGGGCATGCTGCCGAAGAC
>Ga0134121_10001581_pt1 | contig 21235 bp, 18 predicted proteins | sample KB301_FD_96463 | JGI IMG/M metagenome (GOLD analysis project Ga0134121, IMG submission 96463) | Terrestrial soil microbial communities without Nitrogen fertilizer from Kellogg Biological Station, Michigan, USA - KB3-0-1 | ecosystem: Environmental > Terrestrial > Soil > Unclassified ... | reverse complement strand
GGCCGGTTCGGATCGGCCAGCCCGGCGCGCGCCCTTCTGACGGCCTGGCTGACGGCGGCGATCGCCTCGTCCTGGCCGACGACGCGCTCACGGAGACGGTCTTCCATCCTGAGGAGCTTCTGGACCTCGCCCTCGAGCATCCGGCTGACCGGGATGCCGGTCCAGCGGGAGACGATCGCCGCGATCTCCTCCTCGTCGACCTCCTCCTTGAGCATGGGCGCGGCGCCCTGAGGCTGATCCTGGAGGCGCCGATTGGCCTCTTCCAGCTTCTTCTGGAGGGTGGCGAGCTCCCCGTAACGCAGCTCGGCCGCCTTGGCGAGGTCGCCGGCGCGCTCGGCCTGCTCGGTGCGGACGCGCGTCTGTTCGATCCGCTCCTTGAGCTCCCGAATCCCCTGAATCGCGCTCTTCTCGGCCTGCCACTGCGCCCGGCGCTGCTCGATCTCATCGCGCAGCCCGCCGAGCTCGCGGGCGAGCGCCTCGCGGCGGGTGCGCGAAGCGGCGTCGGTCTCCTTCTCGAGCGCCTTCTGCTCGATTTGGATCTGGACCGCCCGTCGCTCGAGCGTCTCGAGCTCCTGGGGAAGGGAGTCGATCTCGATCCGCAGCCGCGAGGCGGCCTCGTCGATCAGATCGATTGCCTTGTCGGGCAGGAAGCGATCGGTGATGTACCGGCTCGAGAGCGTCGCGGCCGCAATGAGGGCGGCGTCCTTGATGCGGACGCCGTGATGCACCTCGTATCGTTCCTTGAGGCCGCGCAGGATGGCGATGGTGGCCTCGACGTCCGGCTCGCTCACCAGGATGGGCTGGAAGCGGCGCTCGAGGGCGGCGTCTTTCTCGATGTGCTTGCGGTATTCGGCAATGGTCGTGGCGCCCACGCAGCGCAGCTCGCCGCGCGCGAGCGCCGGCTTCAGCATGTTGGAGGCGTCGACGGACCCTTCCGCCGCGCCGGCGCCCACCAGGGTGTGCAACTCGTCGATGAAGAGGACGTAGCGCCCCTCCGATTTCTCGATCTCGCGCAGGAGGGCCTTGAGCCGGTCTTCGAACTCCCCCCTGTACTTGGTGCCCGCCACGAGCGCCCCGAGGTCGAGAGCGACGATCTCCTTGTTCTTCAGACCCTCGGGCACGTCCCCGTCGACGATGCGGCGCGCGAGCCCCTCGACGATGGCGGTCTTGCCGACCCCGGGCTCGCCGATGAGCACCGGATTGTTCTTGGTGCGCCGAGAGAGAACCTGGATCACCCGGCGGATCTCCTCGTCGCGCCCGATGACGGGGTCGAGCTTGCCGCGCCGGGCCTGGGCGGTGAGGTTCCGCGCGTATTTCTCGAGGGCCTGGAACTGGTCCTCGGGATTCTGGGAGGTGACGCGCTGGGCGCCGCGGACCGCCTTGAGCGCCTCCAGAAGGCGGGATCGGTCGAGCCCGGTCTCCCGCAGGATTTCCGCGGCCCCCGACTTGCCCTCGAGGAGTGCCAGGAGCAGGTGCTCGACCGACACGAAATCATCTTTGAACTCGGCGGCGACCTTCTCCGCGCCTTCGAGCGTCTTTCGAAGCGCATCGCCGATGGGCGGACTTTCGCCGCCCTCCACACGCGGGCCCGACTCCAGCCGTGAGGCGATTCGCCGACGCAGCCGCTCGACGTCGACGCCGACGTTGTTCAGCACGACCGGGACGAGCCCGCCCTCCTGCTGGACGAGCGCGTGGAGCAGGTGAACGGGCGTGAGCTCGGGGTGGCCATGCTGAACCGCGGCAGACTGCGCCTCCTGCAGCGCCTCTTGCGACTTGACCGTGAGCTTCTCGAGTTTCATCGCTCCATGGACCTCCGCACGCGGATTTATCTATGATTTGGCGGTTAATATAAATGTTGAGTGCATCGATGTCAAGTGCGATGACATGCGATTATAAGTATTTGTATTTAATAGAGATGTATCTGTCAGCGCTTGTCTATCTTCGATCCGAATCCAGCTCCGTCAAGATCGGATTCCTCTTCCTCGAGGAACCGACGCATGAGGGAGAGGCACTGCTTCGTGTGAGTCAGGAAGACGTGATGGCCCGTTCCAGGCATCGTCGTGATTCGCAGATGCGGATAGATCGTGGCCAAATCGGCAAGGTGCGCCAGCGGCGCCACGGAGTCTCTCTCGCCATGGATCAGAATCGTCGGGACCGCCGGCACCTGGGGCAGGATGCCGTCCACCTGGTAGTTGAGGAGGCAGTGATCGAGGGTCGAGGTCAGGGACTGCATCGTGAATCTGTGGCTGTCGGCGAGCACGGACCACGGGAATCGAAACATGTAGCGCAGCGTGACCTCGAGACCGGTCCGCTTCATCTGCGCGACGGTTTCCGCGAGCGAATGCTGGTTCAGGAGCCGGCGATAGTGCGGCGACCCGCGCCAGAAAACCGAGTGGGCCGTCTCTTTGTCGTGAAATCGCGGCAGGCTGAGAATCACCATGCGCTGGACGTGGGCGGCGTGGCGCGCCGCGTACTCGAGCGCCACCAGGCCTCCCAGGGAATGCCCCACGATGGAGATCGGCTTGCGCGCCAGGTCGAGCTCCTCCACCAGCCCACGTACGGTGTCACGGAAAACGTCCATCCTGTACTCGACGTGCGGCTTGGGCGAGAGTCCAAACCCGAGCAGGTCGGGGAGGATGAGCCGCCAGCGATTGGCGAGGGGGCGGACCTTGCGCCGCCAGTAACGGCGCGATCCGGTGATCCCGTGCAGGAAAAGGATCACCGGGGCCTCTCGGGGCCCCATCTCCTCATAGTGCAGGGCGTTCGGTGGTCGCATGCCGTCGTTTCGTGGGAGAAAAGCGGCGAATCTTAGCACGCGGGTCCGGGCGATTCTTGCCCAGGCACGAGAGGCTGGCATATCATCCGGCACATTCCTCGAGGAGGTCCCGTGTCGAGTGGGATTCAGGAGATCGATCCGGAGATTGCGGCGGCGCTCCAGCGCGAGGTCCGGCGGCAGGACGAGACGCTGGTGCTCATCGCCTCCGAGAATTTCGTCTCGCGGGCGGTGCTCGAAGCCACCGGATCGGTGTTGACCAACAAGTATGCCGAGGGTTACCCGGGACGGAGATATTACGGCGGCTGCGAGAACGCGGATGCCGTCGAGCGTCTCGCCATCGAGCGGGCCCGGACGATCTTCAAGGCCGAGCACGTCAACGTCCAGCCGCACTCGGGATCCCAGGCCAACATGGCCGTTTACGTGGCGCTGCTTCGCCCGGGCGACACCTTGCTCGGAATGGATCTGACCCACGGCGGCCACCTGACCCACGGTCATCCTCTGAATTTTTCCGGGCGCTACTTCAAGGTCGCCGCCTACGGCGTCGATCGCGCGACCGAGCGGATCGACTACGACGAGGTGGCGCGCCTCGCCCGCCAGCACCGCCCGCGTCTGATCATCGGGGGCGCCAGCGCCTACGCCCCGATCATCGACTACGCCCGCCTTCGGGCCATCGCGGACGAAGTGGGAGCGCTGCTGATGGCGGACGTGGCGCACGTCGCCGGTCTGATCGCCGCGGGCGTGCACCCGAACCCGATGCCGCACGTGGACGTCATGACCACCACGACGCACAAGACGCTGCGCGGGCCGCGTGGCGCGCTCATTCTCTGCCGCGAGCGCTTCGCGAAGGAGATCGACAGCGCGGTCTTCCCGGGAGTGCAGGGCGGACCCCTGATGAACAGCATCGCGGCCAAGGCGGTGGCGCTTCTGGAGGCGATGGGCGATCCATTCCGCCGCGATCAGGAGCGCACGCTGGTCAACGCGCGCACCCTCGCGGAAGGGCTGGCCGCCGCGGGTCTGCGTATCCTCTCGGGGAGCACCGAGACCCACCTGTTCCTGGTCGACCTGCGCTCGCGGGGACTGACCGGGCGGGCCGCCGAGGCACGCCTCGAGAAGCTCGGGATCGCGCTCAACAAGAACACGATCCCGTTCGATCCCGAGAAGCCGATGGTCTGCAGCGGGGTCCGTCTCGGCACGCCCGCGGTCACGACCCGGGGCATGGGACCGGAGGAGATGCGGGTCGTCGCCGCGCTCATCCATGAATCCCTCGACCCCGCTCTCGACGCCCGCCGCGAGGCGGGCATCGTCGAACGGGTCCGGCAGCTCTGCCGCGCGTTCCCGCTCTACCCTTGGTTGACCCGCCCCGCCGCGGAGGCCGCCGCGGCCTCCCAGGGACGCTGACCCCGGTCCGCCGGATGGGGACCCCGGGGACCACGTCGCGGCCGGCCGCATGACGGAGCGGCCCCGCGCGGATCGGACGATCTACCTCGTCGACGGCACCAACAATCTCTACCGCGCCTTCCACGCCATCCGCGAGCTGACCAACAGCCACGGCCTCCCGACGAACGCGATCTTCGGGTTCACGGGAATGCTTCGCAAGCTGATGAAGGACTTCGACCCGCGCTTCCTGGTCGTGGTCTTCGACACGCCGGAGCCGACCTTCCGGCACGAGGCCTACCCGGAGTACAAGGCCCACCGGCCCGAGACCCCCGAGAGCCTCATCGTGCAGATCCCGTGGGTGAAGAAGATCCTCGAGGTGTTGCGCGTGCCGGCGCTCGAGTGCCCTGGCTGGGAGGCGGACGACCTCATCGGGACTCTCGCCGAGCGGGCGGCGGGCCAGGGGATGCAGGCGGTGATCGTGTCGACCGACAAGGACCTGCTGCAGCTCGTGGGGGATGGCATCTCGTACTTCAATCCGATCAAGGAGCAGCTACTCGACGCGGCGGCCGTGGAAAAGCTGTTCGGCGTGCGGCCTTCGCAGGTGGCCGACGTGCTCGCGCTGTGGGGGGACGCGACCGACAACATCCCGGGCGTCCCGGGGATCGGCGACAAAGGCGCCAAGGACCTGATCCGCCGCTTTGGCGACCTCGATACCCTGCTTCGCGAGGCGGACAGCGTCGAGAACAGGCGATACCGGGAGCCACTGCAGAAGCACGGTGACGCGGCGCGGCTGAGCCGCGAGCTCGCGACGATACGCCGCGACGCTCCGGTCACCTTCGATGCCGAATCGTTCCGGGTCCCGCCGCCGGACCTGGAGGCGGCCCGACGGTTGTTCACGGAGCTGGAATTCACCGCTTTTCTGCGCGACCTGCCCGCCCCGGCGCTGAGCCACGACGTGAGCCGGGAGGTCGTCCTCGATGCGGAGGAGCTCGAGGCCGCGGTCGGACGCCTGATGAAGCGCGACAGCGTCGTGCTGGTCCTGGAGCGCGACCATCCCGAGTCGGTGCGCGCCCGGCTCATCGGCGTCACCCTCGCCGGCGGCGACGACATCTTCTATGTGCCGGTGGGGCACCGCGCTCTCGGAGCCCCGGCGCAGCTCGATGAGCGTCGAGTGATCGACGCCCTTGCGCCCCTGCTCGCGGCCAAGGGACCACGGCTTCTGGGACACGACACCAAGGGGGAGCTCGTCCTCCTGGGACGCCTCGGCATCGCTCCCCCGCGTTTCGGGTTCGATACGATGCTCGCGAGCTACCTCCTGAACCCCGGTCGCCGCGCTCACACCCTCGAGATCGTGGCGCAGGAGCTGGCCGGGTTGAGCGTTCCCACGTGGGCTTCGTTGCTCGGTGAAGGCGCCCGGGCGGGATCCCCGGCCGAAGCGGAGATCGAGCGGGTCGCGGATCTGGCCTGCGCGCGCGCCGCCGCGATCGCGAGCCTCGAGCCGGTCCTGCGTCGCGGACTTGCGGCGGACGGGCTCGAATCCCTGCTCGACGACCTCGAGATGCCTCTGACGTCGGTCCTCGCCGAGATGGAGCGCGTGGGTGTCGGGGTCGATCTCGATTTCCTCGCCCGTCTTTCGGCCGAATGGGAGAAGGAGCTGACCACGCTGACCACGGCCATCCATGCGCTCGCCGGCCGCGAGTTCAACATCAACTCCCCGCGCCAGCTGGGTGAGATCCTGTTCGACACGCTCAAGCTGAAGCCCGGGCGCAAGACCCGCAAGACCGGGTCGTACTCGACCGACAGCGAAGTGCTCGAGGAGCTGGCGGAGACCCACGAGCTGCCCCGGCGGATTCTGGACTACCGGACGCTCCAGAAGCTGAAGGGGACCTACGTCGACGCTCTCCCGGCCCTGGTCGACCCATCGACCGGTCGGGTGCACACGACGTTCAATCAGGCGGTGGCGGCCACCGGACGGCTGAGCAGCAGCGATCCCAACCTGCAGAACATCCCGATACGGACCCCGCAGGGCCGCGAAATCCGCCGGGCCTTCGTGCCGGCCGCGGGTCGTGTCCTGCTGTCCGCCGACTATTCGCAGATCGAGCTCCGTGTGCTGGCGCACCTCAGCGGCGACCCCGCCATGCTGGAGGCGTTTCGAGCCGGCGCCGACATCCATCAGCGGACCGCCGCCGCGTTGTTTGGGGTGATGCCGGCGCTGGTCACCGGCGAGATGCGCCGTCGCGCGAAGGCGGTCAATTTCGGAATTGTGTACGGCATGGGGCCCCAGCGCCTGGCGCGGGAGCAGGAGATTTCGACAAAGGAGGCGGAGGCTTTCATCCGCGAATACTTCGAGCGCTTTCCCCGGGTGAAGTCGTATATCGACGCCACCATCGCGCTCGCCGAAACGGAAGGGCGTGTGCGCACGCTGTTCGGACGGGTCCGTTACTTTCCTGAGATCCAGGGCGCCGACCGCAACGCGCGGCAGCAGGCGATTCGCGCGGCCGTGAACACGACGATCCAGGGAACCGCGGCCGATCTCATCAAGATGGCGATGGTCGCTCTGGCTGATCGGCTGGTTCGGGAGGGCCGGCACGCCCACATGATTCTCCAGGTGCATGACGAACTCGTGCTCGAGGTGGCGGAGGGGGAGGTGCCGGCCGCGTCACGCGCCGTCCGCGAGTCGATGGAGGGCGTGCACCGGCTGGACGTCCCGCTCGTCGCCGAGGTCCGGGCCGGGCCGAACTGGCTCGACCTGCGCGACTCCTCCGGCCGCTCCAAGGATTGAAATCGGCGGCTGGCGCGGGTTTCCCGGCGGTCGAGGGCGTTGACAGCGGCGCGCGCGGACATAAATTAAGTGCGGGTCCCGCGAGGCCCGCAGCGACGATCCGCCGGAGAGCCGGATGCCGAACGCCGTACACATCCTGATCGTGGACGACGACCCTGCCATCCGTGAGGTGCTCTTCGAAAGCCTGCAGGAGTCCGGCTACCGGTGCACGATCGCCGGCGACGGCGTCGAGGCCCTTCAGCGCTTCCGCTCCTCCTCGTTCAACCTTCTGGTGAGCGATATCGACATGCCGCAGATGGACGGCGTGCGACTGCTGCGCGAGGTGAAGTCGATCCGACCGGACACCGAGGTCATCATGCTGACCGGGATGCTCGATCTCGACGTGGCCATCCGGGCCATTCGGATGGGCGCCTCGGACTATCTCACGAAGCCGTTCAACCTCGAGCAGGTGCGTATCACGGTCGAGCGCGCCATCGAGAAGCAAAGACTCATCCTGGAGAACCGCGAGTACCGCGAGACGCTCGAGGCGCGCGTCGCGGAGCGGACCGCCGCTCTCAGCCACAAGACGCGCGAGGTCGAGGACCTGTTCAGGAAGCTGAACGAGTCCTACCAGACGACGCTCGAGGCTCTCGCCACGGCGCTCGATGCGCGTGACGCGGAGACGCTGGGGCATTCCGTGCGCGTCGGCGCCTACACGGTGGCGGTGGCGCAGCGCATGGGCGTCAAGGATCCGGATTTGACCGACATCTATCGCGGCGCTCTCCTGCACGACGTCGGAAAAATCGGCATCCCGGACGCCATCCTGCTCAAGCCCGGAAAGCTGACGGCGGAGGAATGGGTCGAGATGCGGAAGCATCCCGAGATCGGGGCCCGCATGTTGCAGGGAATCCGTTTCCTCGAGGGAGCCATCCCGATCGTCCTGTGTCACCAGGAGCGCTGGGACGGGAACGGGTATCCTCAGCGCCTGGCGGGGAAGGCCATTCCGCTCGGAGCGAGGATCTTCTCGGTGGTCGACACGCTCGATGCCATGACCTCGGATCGGCCGTACCGCAAGGCGCTGACGTACGCGCACGCCCGGGCCGAGATCATCAAGTACAGCGGCATGCAGTTCGATCCGGAGGTCGTCGCCGTCTTCCTGAGCATCGCCCAGGCCGAGTGGCAGGCCATCCAGCGCCGGGTGCTCGACGAGGTCTCCGCGCGCGCCGGGCAGAGGACGCCCCAGCCGGTGCATTGAAGCCCGGAGCGAGCTCCCTATTCCCCCCGGCCCGCCGCCGTCCCACGCATCCTGAGCCGCAACCCTTCGCCGAGCATCTGGGCCGCCAGAACGGTGATGACGATCGCCGCACCTGGAGCCAGGGTCAGGCGCGGCGCATCGAGGAGGCTCTGCGTCCCGTCGCGCAGCATGCCCCCCCAGGTCGGTGCAGGGGGCGGCACGCCGAGGCCGAGAAACGACAGACCGGCCTCCGCCAGGATGACGCCGCCCAGACCCAGGGCGGCCTGGACGAGGATCGGCGCGAGCAGGTTCGGCACGATGTGCCGCATCACGATCGCCGTGCCGCCGAGGCCGAGCGATCGCGCCGACTCGACGAAAGGGTGGGCGATCAGCCGTTTCGCCTCGCCACGCGCCAGCCGCGCGTATCCGACCCATCCGATGAGGCACAGCGCCGCGAAAAGATTCTCGATGCCGGGTCCACGCGCCGCCACGAACGCGATCGCCAGCAGCAATCCGGGAAACGCCAGAAGCAGGTCGGCGGCGGCGCTCAGCACGAGGTCCGCGGCGCCCCCCGCATAGGCCGCTCCTGCGCCCAGCAGGGTGCCGGCCACCGAGCAGGCGAGGACGACTCCGAGGGCGAGCGGCAGGGAGGCGCGCGCGCCCCAGAGCAGCCGCGACAGCACATCGCGTCCGAGGTCGTCGCGCCCGAGAGGGTGCGCGGCGGACGGCCCCTCCAACCGCCGCTCCAGATCCTGCGCGTCGGTGGGGTGTGGCGCGAGCCACGGGGCGCAGAGCGCCACGGCCAGCAGGAGCGACAGCAAGGTCGCGCCCGCAGCCAGGGGAGTCGGACGAAGGATCGACCGGCTCACGTCGCCTGCCTGGGATCGAGCGCGGCGCGCATCAGATCGCTCGCCAGGTTGACCAGCAGGTAGAGGAGGGCGAAGAGCAGCACGGCACCCTGCATCAGCGGATAGTCGCGGTAGGCGATGGCCCGGACGAGAAGCCTCCCGAGACCCGGCCAGGCGAAGATCGTCTCGGTGAGGATGGCGCCCGTGAGCAGCGATCCGGTCTGCAGCGCCGCCATCGTCATGACCGGTCCGAGGGCGTTGCGCAGGGCGTGACCGAGAGCGGCCAGCCGCGACAGACCACGGGCCCGCGCGGCCGCGACGTAGGCCGCGCCGGATTCGTCCAGGAGCGATGCGCGCAGCAGACGCGCCAGCAGCGCCGCGATCGGGACCGCCAGCGTCAAAGCGGGAAGAAAGAGCGAGCCGGGTGCGTCGGCGCCGGACACCGGGAACCAGCGGAGCCGGATGGAGAACAGGATGACCAGGACCGGCCCGAGCCAGAAGCTTGGCATGGCCAGCGCGACCGATGTCGACATCCCGATGGCGCGATCGACGGCCCCGCCGGGCCGGCGAGCCGCGGCGAATCCGGCAGGAAGGGCGAGCAGCCAGGCGAGCAGCATCGTCGCCGAAGCCAGCACAGCGGTGGCGGGGAGCCGGTCGCGCAGAAGCGTGGCCACCGGATCGTGGTAATGGATCGACGTGCCCAGATCGAGACGTGCGAGGTCGGCGAGGAATCGCGCGTACTGGGCGTCCAGACGGCGATCCAGCCCCATCGCGTGCCGAACCGCTTGAACCTCGGAATCCGAGGCGCCCGGTCCGAGCATGGCGCGGGCCGGATCCCCCGGCACCAGATGCACGAGCAGGAATACGAGAGTCGCCGTCCCGAGCAGGATCGGGAGCGCGAGGAGCAGTTTGCGAGTGAGATATCCGGTCAAGAGACGCGGGACCGCACCGCGGAATGATCGGCGCGTCCCTCGGGTCTTGTCAATGAGATGGCGGTGACGCGCGTCGTGTCGACGCGGGCGGCGTTCCTTGACGACCCCGGATCCGTCTGTTAGATTGACGCCGATTCGATCAAGCGAGGGTGGAATGAAGAGCTCGTGGCGGATGATTCTCCTGCTGATGGCGGTGGTGGCGCTGGGCGGCCCGTCCGCGCTCGTGCGGGGCGCGTCGGGGGGCGCCGACGCGGACAAAGGCCCGATCCCGCCGGTTTCCGATCCCACGCTGGCGCGCATTCTCGACCAGTGGGATCGGAAACAACAGGAGAGCGTCACCCTGGTCGCATCGTTCACCGAACGCAAGGAGCTCAAGCTCCTCGCCAAGCCGGTGGTCTCCCACGGCGAGTTCTACTACAGCCGGCCGAACCATGTCCGCTGGGAGTACAAGGAACCGGATCACAAGGTCTACGTGATCACGGAGGACATGTACACCGCCTACTTCCCCGCCCTCAAGCGCGCGGAAGAGGTCCCGATCAAGAAGTTCCTCGGGAAGCGGATGTTCCGGTTCCTGGCGGTCGGGCAGCGGATCGGCGACCTGGCGCGCTACTACGACTTCCGTCTCGCCCCCCAGAGCGATGTGAAGGGGACCAACCTCCTCCTCCTCACGCCCCGCAGCCGCACGGTGCGCGACCACGTCGCGGAGATGAAGATCTGGGTCGACGAGACCACCGGGCTGCCCCGGCAACTGCAGTACTTCGAGCCGGACGGGGACACCACGCTGCTCACGTTCGAGGACATGCGCACGAACGTCGAGGTGGCGGCCGACCTGTACAAGATCACCCTCCCCGCCGACGTCGTCGTCTCCCAGACCTTCAACGGATTCGCGCTGGGGCAGCAGAGCTTCTAGTCCCGCAGCCCCCACAGCCATCAAAAAAAACGCCCCCCGATGAGCCGGGGGGCGTCGATTCGTACGGACGGCTCGCCGCGTAGCGAGCCAGCTGCGACTCAGTACATGTCACCGCCCATGCCGCGCGGACCACCGGCAGGAGCAGGCTTCTCCTTCTCCGGAATCTCGTGCACCAGCGCCTCGGTCGTGAGCATCAGACCGGCGATGCTGGCGGCGTTCTGCAGGGCGGAGCGGGTGACCTTGGTCGGGTCGATGATGCCGGCCTCGAACATGTCGACCCACTTGCCGGAGTAGGCGTCGAAGCCGATGGCCGGCTTCTCCTTCTCCTTGGCCTGCGCCACGATGATCGAACCCTCGTAGCCGGCGTTGATGGTGATCTGACGGACCGGCTCCTCCAGGGCCCGGCGGACGATGTTGATGCCGGTCTGGATGTCCTCGTTCTTCTCCTTGATCCTCTCGAGGGCGGGGACGGCACGCAGCAGGGCGATACCACCGCCGGGGACGATCCCCTCCTCGACGGCCGCCTTGGTGGCGTGCATGGCATCCTCGACCCGCGCCTTCTTCTCCTTCATCTCGGTCTCGGTGGCCGCACCGACCTTGATGATGGCCACACCGCCGACCAGCTTCGCGAGCCTCTCCTGGAGCTTCTCCCGATCGTAATCGGAAGTCGTCTCCTCGATCTGCGCGCGAATCTGCTTCACACGACCCTCGACGTCGGAGCGCTTGCCCTTGCCCTCGACGATCGTGGTGTTGTCCTTGTCGGACATGATCTTCTTGGCTTGACCGAGGTCGTCGATCTTGATGTTCTCCAGCTTGATCCCGAGGTCCTCGGTGATGCACTTGCCGCCCGTGAGGATGGCGATGTCCTCGAGCATGGCCTTGCGGCGGTCGCCGAAGCCCGGCGCCTTGGCCGCGCAGACCTGAAGGGTCCCGCGGAGCTTGTTGACGACGAGCGTCGCCAGGGCCTCACCCTCGACCTCTTCGGCGATGATGAGGAGCGGACGGCTGCTCTTCGCCACCTGCTCCAGGAGGGGGAGCAGATCGCGCATGTTGGAGACCTTCTTTTCGTGGATCAGGATGTAGGGGTTCTCCAGAATGCACTCCATCCGCTCCGCGTCGGTCACGAAATAGGGGCTGAGATAGCCGCGATCGAATTGCATCCCCTCGACGATCTCGAGCGAGGTCTCGAGGCCGCGCGCCTCTTCAACCGTGATGACGCCGTCCTTGCCGACCTTCTCCATCGCCTGCGCGATGATCTCGCCGATGGTGTCGTCGTTGTTGGCGGAAATGGTCCCGACCTGGGCGATCGCCTTGCCGCCGACGGAGCGGCTCAGCTTCTTCACTTCCTCGACCGCCTTCTCGACCGCCTTCTCGATGCCCTTCTTGAGATCCATCGGGTTGGCGCCGGCGGTGACCGCCTTCACGCCCTCGCGATAGATCGCCTGCGCGAGCACCGTGGCGGTCGTGGTGCCGTCACCGGCGACGTCCGAGGTCTTGCTGGCGACCTCGCGCACGAGCTGCGCGCCCATGTTCTCGCGCGGATCCTCGAGCTCGATCTCCTTGGCCACCGTGACCCCGTCCTTGGTGCTGGTCGGGGAGCCGAACTTCTTCTCGAGGACGACGTTGCGTCCGCGCGGACCCAGGGTCACCTTCACGGCGTCCGCGAGCTTGTTCACGCCGCGGAGGATGGCCTGCCGGCACTCCTCCGAATAAATGATTTCCTTGGCTGGCATTGTTCGAAGCCTCCTTGATTTTTAAGCGTCTTTCGAGTGGTTGGGCGCGACAGGCGCCTCAGGCGATGATGCCGAGGATCTCTTCCTCGCGCAGGATGACGTGCTCGATTTCCTCGATCTTCACTTCGGTGCCGGCGTACTTCCCGATCAGGACGCGATCACCGACCTTCACCTCCATCGGGATCCGCTTCCCGTCGTCATCGATCCGACCCGCCCCGACGGCCACGACCTTGCCCTCGAGCGGTTTTTCCTTTGCGGTGTCGGGGATGATGATCCCGCCCTTCACCTTTTCCTCGGCTTCCATGCGGCGGATCAGAACGCGGTCGTTGAGCGGCTTCACCTTCATCGATACCCTCCTTGGGATGCTGGAATGCCTTCCGAGTTGAACCGTGCGACTCAGGATTCAGCCCGTCGCCGGGGATGTACGGACGACCAAGCTTTTCGAACTTGTTAGCACTCGATACGAATGAGTGCCAATCCTAGCTGGGTCGCCCACAGCGTGTCAAGTGGAGGCCGATCCGGTCGCCTGTCATGCCGAGCAAATACCTTGCGTAGAGCTCCTTGCAGGCACCTGTCGGGAACCTATAATGACTGCAATATCAAATGTTTACCGGAGCGGAGCCGGGTCAGGTGAGCGAGCCAGTCGAGGACAGGCATCAGCCTGCCCTGGCGCCTTTGCTTGATGTTCTACAGACGATGATTGAGCGCAGCTTCGGGATGCCGCGCGTCGTTCCCAGCGCCGGCTGGTTTCTGATTGGGGACGGCGGATTCCGGCGGTTCTACGGCATCCGTTCGGTCGGCAGACAAGAAGATGCGACGACCGCCTCGGGACCCGGTGCTCAACTCCTGGTGCGCCCCGGGTCGATGCCCCTGCGTGTCGCGCTCTACTACCCGGACCGGCTGGTCCGGCACCTCGAACGGCATGATCCACGCGAGGGACTCGGGGACCACAACATCGATGCCTTCGCCACGCTCGTCGAGGAATTGGACCACCTTCTGACTCTCGCCAGCCGGGTCGAGACGGGACGTCCCGTGACCCTCCTGGAACTGGAGCTGCACGCGGGGGTCACCAAGTACCTCCTGGCGATGCATTTCATCGGCCGATTGACCGGACGCCGTCGGGTGAGCGACTTCTACCGTGTCTGGGCGCGGCACCACCTCTTCGAGAAGTACGCTCATGGACCGGGCGATGACGTGGAGCGCTACCGCGAAGCCGCCCGGTTGGCGCGTCGCTACGTCTGCTGGCTCGAGAAGCTCGGGGTTGCGGCCCGACGGGCGGAGCTCGTGCTCTTCCACGCGCGCACGTTCGGCGAGCAGGTGAAGCTCATCGAGCGACAGCGGGGATAAGAAACGTCGACGGGTCGCGGAGGGCGCGATTCGGCTGCGGGTTCAGTGCGGTTGTTCGTGTCCCTTGGCCGGCAGCGAGGCCAGTTGCTCGGCCTCCGGGAAAAGCTCGAGGGCGCGCTGCATCTGCTTGTCGATTTCAATCGTCGCCTTGTACCCCTCCTCCAGGCCCCAGAGCGTGGAGGCGATCGATTGCTTGATCTCGACGCGCAGGCGCGCCCGATCCCCATCGATGTCGGCGGGCGTCCAGGAGATTTTCCTGGCGTCGAGGAAATGCTGGAACTCCTCGACCGTGGCCTGGGTGACCTCGAAGTTGCGCGGCACGGACTTGTGATGGGTGTTGAACTCCACGGCAAAGTTGAAGAACGCCTGGCCGCGAAGCAGCCCGTCGACGAACCGGGAGGTCGGCTCCCGATCGACGAGGACGTCCGGACGAATGCCGCCGCCGCCGTACACGACACGGCCCGAATCGGTGTGACGGACCTCGCCGGGCAGCGGGTCCGCGGCGTTGTCGTCCTCGTAACTCAGGTAGTCCTCGAGAGAGTTGTAGTCGCGCTGGATCAGGCGACCGCTCGGCGTGTAGTAGCGCGCCGTCGTGAGCGCCAGCGCCGCGCCCTGGCTCAGCGGGTAGACGGTCTGGACGAGCCCCTTGCCCCAGGTGGGTCTCCCGACGATCAGCCCCCTGTCGTGATCCTGAATGGCGCCCGTGACGATCTCCGAGGCGCTGGCGCTGTACTTGTCGACCAGGACCACGAGCGGGAGCTCCGGGTAATTGCCGCTGCCGGTCGCGCGGAATTCCTGATCGGATCCCCGGATGCGTCCCTGGGTATAGACGATCATCTGGCCCTTCTTCAGGAAATGGTCCGCGACCCGCACCGCCTGATCCAGGAGTCCTCCGGGGTTGCGGCGGAGATCGATGACGAGCTGCGACATCCCCAGTCCCCGCAGGGACTGGATCCGCTCTTCCAGCTCGCGTTCCGTCGTCCGCGTGAAGCTTTCGATCTTGATGTAGCCGATTCCGGGGCGAACGATGAAGGCGTAGCGGATGCTGTTGGTCGGAATGTCATCGCGCGTGAGCGTGAAGTGCAGGACCTCGTCCTCTCCCGGACGCGTGACGCTGATGTTGACCTTCGTTCCCTTGGGACCTTTCAGCTTGCGCAGCGCATCATCGATCGACATGTCGAGGGTGTCGATTCCCTCGATTTGCGAGATGACGTCGCCCGCCCGGATGCCCGCGTTCCAGGCCGGGGTGCCCTCGAGGGGTGAGATGACGGTCAGGGGCTTGTCGTGCGCCGGTTTGGAGATCACGATTCCGAGGCCGGAGAAGCTGCCCTGCTGCTCCTCGACCATGTGACGGTAATCGTCGGCGTCCAGGTAGTTCGTGTGGGGATCCAGCGTGCGGACCATCCCCCGGATGGCCGATTCGATTGCGTCCTTGGAATCGACCTGACCCGCGGCGCGGGACTGGACCAGGCTCAGGATCTGTGAATAGGTTCCGAGACTGTCCGTTCCCCGATCCGGGACGGCGACGGAACGCTCGCCCAGAAAGGCGCCGGCCACGCTGCCGGCAAGTACGAAAACTGCCCCCGTGAAGATGGATCGCTTGCTCACGCGCCGTCTCCGATGAATGCGTTGCCTGATTATAGTGTCCGGTCCGGGACGTGTAAAGGTAAGCGCGCCGCCCGGTGCTAAGATACCGCCATGTTCGGGTCGATCGGAGGTCCGGAGCTCATCGTCATCTTCATCGTCGCGCTGCTCATTTTCGGGCCGCGCAAGCTGCCCGAGCTCGGCCGGATGCTCGGGAAGGGGATGGCCGAGTTCCGGCGCGCCACCAACGATCTCAAGGATTCGCTGGAGACCGAGGTGGCCCGGGAACAACCCGCGCGCCGCGATCTGAAGGCCATTCCCGCCCCGGCGGCCGTCCCCCTCTCGCCGGGGGAGCCCCCGGCGGACGCAGGCCCGCCGGAAGGGACCGTGCCGCCCTCGACCGACGCTTCGTTGAACCCCGCAGCCACCCCGACCCTTCCGGATGCCGAAGAGCCAGCCGGACGCTCCTGAACTCCCCGTCATGGGGTTTCTCGACCATCTCGACGAGCTTCGTCGTCGCCTGATCTGGAGCCTCCTCGCACTGGGGGTGTCGTTCGCCGTCGCGCTCAGCTGGGCGCGCAGGATCCTGGCTTTCTTCCTGGCCCCCATCACGCCGCTGCTGGGTGATCACAAGCCGATCTATACGGAGCTCACGGAGCCGTTCCTTCTCTACATGAAGGTGGCGTTCGTGGCGTCGATTTTTCTCGCAGCCCCCTTCATCCTCTACCAGATCTGGGCCTTCATCTCCCCAGGTCTGTACACCAAGGAGCGACGCTACGCGATCCCGTTCATCCTCTTCGCCACCACCTTCTTCATCATGGGCGGCTCCTTCGGCTACTACCTCGGGTTCCCGATCGCCTGTCGATTCCTTCTCGGAATTGCGGAGGACTTCCAGCCGGCGCTGCGCATCAGCGGCCTCTTCTCGTTCGAGAGCAAGATCATCCTCGGAATGGGACTGGTGTTCGAGTTGCCGACGGTGGTCTATTTCCTGGCGCGTCTCGGCATCATCACGCCCGGATTCCTGTGGCGCAATTTCAAGTACGCGATTCTGATCATCTTCATCGTCGCGGCGATCGTGACACCCACGCCCGACATGGTCACGCAGTGCATCTTCGCCGCTCCCATGATCCTGCTCTACCTCTTGAGCATCCTCGTCGCGCACGTGTTTCGTAGGAACAGAGAGGAGCGCTCGGAGACAACCGGCGCATGAACCCCGGGCGCCCGAAGGGCGGACCCGGCGGAATCGTCGCTCCGGCTGGATACGTAGGCCTGCTGCAGGACGGGGCGACGTGGCTGGTTCGTTCGGACTGCGCCTCGTCGCTCGCTGCGAGCGGCGCCGCGCAACTTCTCGAGCGCGGCTCCGGCCCCGTCGTGGAGCCGGGATCCGGGCGCGCGGTCCCCGTGGCGCTGCACGTCGGCGCCGTCGGGGCCATCGGCAAGCGGGCACGGCATGGTGGCGGGGCGCGGATCCTGGGCGGGTACTACCTGGGCCGACGCCGGGCCGTCCACCCGCTGACTTGCGCTGTCCGGTTGCGCGCATCGGGCGTCTCCACCCCGAGCGTGCTGGCGGTCGGCTGGCGCCGCGTGCTCGGGCCATTGACCGTCCACGCGCTGATCACCGAGCTGATCCCCGGCGCGGTCAATCTCCAGGCGGCGCTGGCGTCTCGCATGGCGACCCTGGAGCGGCGCGCGGTCCTGGCCGCCGCCGGAGCGGAGGTGAGGAAGATGCACGATGCGGGCTTCCTTCATGCCGACCTCAATCTGGCGAATCTCGTCCTCGAGCCCAGGCAGACCGGTCCCCGGGCCCACATCGTGGATCTCGACCGGGGCCGGTTCGAGCCGGCGCTCACACCGGAGCAACGACGCTCCAATCTCGAACGTCTCCTGCGCTCCTGGGAGAAGTGGCGTCCCGGCGGAAGGGCCCTCGGCCCCCGCGACGCGCTCGCGTTCTTGCGAGGCTACTGCGGCGGCGACAGGGACTCGAGGCGCGGGCTATTTCACGAGCTCAGGCGGCTCCGCGGGCGGTTCGGCGCGAGGCGGCTGCTCTGGCGCTGGAGCGGAAGGCCCGGGGGAATCGTCTTTCCCGCCGACCAATAGCGACCGGGCCGCCGCCGCGACCTCGCCGACCGTGATCTCCTCGAGGCAGAAGGGTTTTCCGGAAGGCGCAGGCGGGCATTCGCGGAAGAAGTCCTGACGGCAGGGCGCGCAGGGATAATCGCGCTCGATGACCGCGACCCGGCCGGGGGCGCCGAGCGGACCGGTGGTCCGGCCGCGGCCCGGCCCGAAGATCCCGATCGTCGGGACACGCAGTGCGGCGGCCAGGTGCATCGGCCCGCTGTCGTTCCCCACGAACAGGTCGCATTCCGCCAGCAGGCCGGCCACCACCTTCAGGTGGGCAGAGGGGTCGGGGACGAAGCAGGGCACGCCCTTGAGCTGGCCTGCGAGGGAGTCCAGCAGCGCCGACTCCTCGGGCCCTCCGATGAGCAGGATTCGAGCGCCCAACGAGGCATGGAGATCGCGGGCCAGGGCGGCGTAGCGGTCAGGGTGCCAAGCGCGCGGACCCTTTGAAGCGCCAGGGTGGATCGCGATCCGGGGGCCCGCTCCCGGGAATGGAGACCGCTCGATGAGGGCCGAGGCGCGAGCGCGATCCTCCTTCGAAAGGTGGAAGAAGGGGAGTGGGTCGCGCACCGCGCATCCCAGCGCCCGCGCCAGTCCCAGGAACACCTCGGCGTGGTGTGTTCCCTCAGCGGGAAGCGGCAGCGCGTGGGTGAGGAGCGCGCTCCGGGCGTCGGTGGCATATCCGACCCTGAGCCGCGCGCCCGCCAGCCGGGCGACCACGGCGGCGTCGAAGGCCTTTTGGAACAGCACGGCGAGGTCGAACGGCTCGCCCCGCCGAAGAGCCCTCGCGAGCCGGAGGCGACCAGCGATTCCAGCGTGCAGGCCGTCGGGCTCGTACTCGATGAGCTCGTCGAAACAGGGGTTCCCGCCGAGCGCCTCGAGCACCCATGCCTTGGCCACCATCGCGATCCGGGCGCGGGAGAACCGCTCGCGAATCGCCAGGACGGCAGGCGAGATCATGACGACGTCGCCGATCCAGTTGTTGGCTCGTATCAGAATCCTTCGCGTGGTGGCGGGATCGATCGGGATCATGCCGGGTGGAATGCCTCAGCGCCCGCCTGTCGTCGCGGCGATGTCGCGGAAGAGGAACGCAACGAGGGCCCGTCGAGCACGCTCCGGAGCCCTTCGAGAGCGAGTTCGGGTGTCAGGTCGTGCATCCTTCCCGAACCAGCACGAAGCACCACCTGCCTGTCGCCCAGCGGGGCATTCAGCCGTGGATCGGTCGGTCCGAAAAGCGCCACGACGGGGCATCCGACAATCCAAGCCAGGTGCATCGTGCCCGTGTCGGCACCGATGAAGGCGTTGGACCTGCGCAGCAGGGCCGCGAGGGCGCGAAGGCTGGTTCGTGGAGCCATCAGAGCGTCTCCACCGCTCGCGCGGACGATGGAACCGGCAAGTCCCTCCTCCCCGGGTCCCCAGACGATCAACGGACGGAGCTCCAGCGTGCGCCGAACCAGGGTCACGAGACGCGCAAAGTACCCGGCCGGCCACGCCTTGAACGACTGGCGGCGACTCACGCCCGGTGACATGACGACGACCGGACCCGACCGTGGAAGGACTCCCTGGAGCACCGACTCGGCTTCGCGGGCGTCCTCGACGCGCTCCGGAAGCGGCGACGGCGCGGGATCCAGCCGCGGCGCCCCCAGCGCCGAGGCCATCTCAAGATGCTTTTCGACACGGTTCATCCAAGGGGAGGGAAGCGGCGCCCACTCGTTCGTGAACACGAAGCTCAGTTCCCGGCAGAAGCCGGGGGCATATCCGACACGACGTGCCGCGCCGGAAAGCCCCGTGAGGACGCCGCTCTTGAAACTGGACTGGAGGTCGATCGCCACGTCGAAGCGCGCCTCACGCATCCGATCGCGCAGGCGCCTCACGAGCCCCGCGAGGGCGCCCGGGCGTGTCGAGGCGTTTCGCAGTTCGGCGCGTGGGACCGTCAGAAGCAGGTCGAGATCCGGGTGCCCTTCGAGAAGCGGCGCGGAGAGATCCTCGACGATCCAGGCGAGGTGCGCTGCGGGGAATGCCGCTCGAATCTGTCGCAGGGCCGGAAGCGAACGCAGAACGTCACCCACCGCTCCCAGTCGCACGATGAGGACCCGATCGCCGGGTCGAAGTGACGTGACGGGACGCTGCATTCGAATCGGCATCTTAGCAACCACCCCGCGGCGCCGCAACGCCGCGTTGTTTGACACTCATTTCGGGGGAATGCTATAAGAGCGAACCGATTGGAGGTCCCGCGTGGCCATCGATCCGAGGCTTCTCGAGATTCTCGCCTGCCCCGTCTGCAAGGCCGAAGTCCGGGCGACGAACGACGGCACCGGGCTCGTTTGTGTCTCGTGTCACAGACGCTACCCGATCGTGGAGGACATCCCGATCATGCTGGTCGAGGAAGCCACCATGGAATCCGAGGGTCGTCCCTCCTGAGGCGATCCCTGATCCCCGCTACCCGTTCCGGGATTCCGTCCGCCAATCGGATCGCCGAGATCGTCGCAGGGTTCGCCGGCGCCAGGATCGTGGTGCTTGGCGACATCATGGTGGACCGTTTCATCTGGGGCAGCGTCAGCCGCGTCTCGCCCGAGGCGCCTGTCCCCATCGTCCGCATGGAGCGCGAAAGCTCCTCGCTGGGCGGCGCCGGCAATGCCGCGCGCAACATCGTGTCCCTGGGCGGGAACGCGACCCTCGTCGGTCTGCACGGCGACGACGCCGACGGAGATCGACTCGCCGTCCTTTGCCGCGAAGCCGGACTCAGTCTGGCGGGGCTGGTGCGCGTCCCGGGTCGGCCGACCACGGTGAAAACGCGGATCGTCGCCCATCACCAGCACGTCGTGCGGTTCGACCGGGAAGAGGACGGACCGGTGGATGACGGGTCCGCGGCCGCGCTGCGTGATAGAACCCTGGCCGCACTCGAAGGCGCGCAGGCGCTCATCGTTTCGGACTACGACAAGGGAGCGCTCACGCCTTCGCTGCTGCAGACCGCGCTCCCGGAGGCACGCCGCCGCGGGATACCGGCCGTCGTCGATCCCAAGGTGCGGCTGATGCCGTTTTATCGGCCGGCGACGGTCGTGACACCCAACGTCAAGGAGGCATCGGAGTCGGCGGGCATCAAGGTGCGCACCGATGCGGATCTGATCGCGGCGGGGCGCCGCCTCCTGGAACTGCTGGAGTGTCCGCACCTCCTGATTACGCGCGGCGAGAAGGGGATGCTGCTGCTGTCGATCGACGCCGAGCCGCTCGAAGTGCCGACCGTGGCGCGCGAGGTCTACGACGTCAGCGGTGCGGGGGATACGGTCGCGGCGACGCTCGCGCTGGCGCTCGCGGCGGGAGCCACCGTCGCCGAAGGCGTCATCCTGGCCAACCTGGCCGCAGGAGTGGTGGTCGGCAAGCTGGGGACGGCGTCACTGACGGCGGAGGAGTTGCTGCGCGCCGCGAGGGCGGACCAGGCGGGCTCAGTCCGAGCCTGATTCTCTGGTGACGATTCCCAGCGTCAGCATCGCCCAGAGAAAGCGGCACAGCTCAAAGTCGTCGATGGTCGAGGCCGCGCACAGCGCGCGGAGGTCGACCGGCTGCTCACAGTGGGACAGCAGCGTCCATTCGTCGAGCGACAGCGACATGTCCTTC
>Ga0134121_10001580_pt1 | contig 21235 bp, 17 predicted proteins | sample KB301_FD_96463 | JGI IMG/M metagenome (GOLD analysis project Ga0134121, IMG submission 96463) | Terrestrial soil microbial communities without Nitrogen fertilizer from Kellogg Biological Station, Michigan, USA - KB3-0-1 | ecosystem: Environmental > Terrestrial > Soil > Unclassified ... | reverse complement strand
CGAGCCCCACAAGCGGAAAGACACCATCGCCAAGACCGAAGGCCTGGAACTGGTTCCCCGAAGAAGAATCGAATACCGCAGCGCCGTGTTCGAGGAGATGGATATCGACGCCATTCTGCGTCGCGCTCCCGCCGTTTGCCTGGTCGATGAGTTTGCCCACACGAATGTTCCGGGTTCGGAGAGGAGCAAGCGCTGGGAAGATGTGTTGGCCTTGCTCGACGCCGGCATTGACGTGTGGACCACGATGAACCTTCAGCATCTCGAAAGCCTGAATGATCAGATTCTGCTCATATCCGGCATTCGGGTGCGCGAAACGGTGCCCGACTGGGTTATCAAGCAAGCCGCAGAAGTCGTGATGGTCGACGTCACACCAGAAGCATTGATCAACCGCCTGAAACGCGGCGCTGTGTACGAGCCGGAGAAGGCAAAGCAGGCACTGGAGAATTTCTTCAAGGAACAGACTCTCGTGGCCCTGCGCGAACTCGCGTTGAGACAGGCCGCTCTCGAGATCGAAGTGCAGCATGAAACGAAGACCACTCGCGACACTCGCGCAAAGGACCGCATCCTGATCCATATCACCGGCGATCCGGCCGCGGCGATGCTCATTCGCCGCGGCCGCCGCGTTGCCGACTATCTGCGAGCCGAATGTTTTGCGGTCTATGTCTGCCCGTTCCCCGACCTGGCGGAGCTTCCGGCACGTGAGCGCGAAGCGGTCGAGAGTCACCTGAGTTTCGCCATGAATCTGAGAATCGAAACCCGTGTTCTGAGCGGTGAGCGGATCCCGGAGCGCCTTGTGGAATTCGCGCGCAATCAGCAGATCACTCAGATGCTTCTCGTCAGGCCCGGCCCGAGGCGCAAACCGTGGGGCTTCAGGCGAGGCGTGATCTCCCAGGTGCTCCAACTCGCCCGTGACATGCAAGTGATCGTTGTTGCCCGGAGATAACACAGATGAAAATCTCAACTCCGGCGACTTCCCGCAGCACCCTGTTTCCCGAATACGTCCTGGCCGTTCTCATCGTCGGCCTCTGTACGGTTATTTCGCTGCTGCTTCGTCCTCACCTCACCGCCACGAATCTCGTGATGGTTTATTTCATCGGGGTTCTGTTCATTGCAAGTCGCTTTAGCAGACGCCTCGCGATGCTAAGTTCCATCCTGAGCGTCGCGGCCTTTGACTTCTTCTGTGTGCCTCCTTACTACACGTTTGCTGTCACGGATTATGAGTACTTCATTACTTTTGCCGTGATGTTCCTGGTCGCCTTCCTGATCAGCGCCATGACTGCCCGAATCCGCTTTCAGACGACCGCCGCCCTGGAGCGCGAGGCCCAGACGAACGCACTTTACCGGTTGTCCAATGAACTCGCCGGACATAGCCGGGTGTTCGAGATTGCCAGGGCGGCAGCGGTCCTGGCTCAAGATACCTTTCGAATAAAAACAACGATTTTTCTTCCAGGAGATGACGGGCAGATCTCCTTCAGCCGCCGGACGTCCGATCACCTGTATGTGCCATCGGTGGAACAGTCCATTGCGCAATGGGTCTTCGAGCACGGTGAGAATGCGGGCAAGGGCATGAAGACATTCCCTGCCGCATCGGCTCTGTATATTCCGATCAGAAGTGCACGCAAAATGTTTGGAGTAATGGCGGTGATACCCAATGTCGGCGCAAGTGATGCCTTGCCCTCCGAACACAAGCGTCTGCTGGAAGTATTCGCCAGCCAAACAGGACTCGCCATCGAGAGAACGATCGCTGCATCTGCGGCGCAAACGGCGGAGGTGCGGGTTGAAGCGGAGAGCATGCGCACGTCGCTCTTAAGTGCGGTTTCGCACGACCTTCGCACACCGCTGGCATCGATTACCGGCGCCGCAGCCACACTCCGAACCCATTGGGATCGGCTGGAAAACGATGTGCGCGATGAACTTCTGCAGAGCGTGACGGATGAGGCGGAGCGACTGAACCGTCTTCTCAGTAATCTGCTTGAAGTCACCCGATTGGAGAGCGGCGTCCATCTTCACAAGGAAGCCTTTCCGCTGGAGGAGGTTATCGGCGCTGCTCTTCATCGATTGCGGCGGCAACTTGCGGGAAGGAACGTCAAAACCGATATTCCGGCGAACCTGCCCATGGTTTCCATGGACGACGTGCTCATGGAACAGGTGTTCATTAACCTCGTTGAAAACGCCGTCAAGTACACTCCGACAGGCAGCGCCATCGAGATCGCGGCATATCTCCGCGATAACTTCGTTGAAGTCGAAGTGCGTGACTCGGGGCCGGGTTTCAAGCAGGGACATGAAGAACGCGTCTTCGACAAATTTTTTCGGGATCGCACCGACAATATCCGAGGAGCCGGGCTGGGTCTCGCGATTTGCCGTGCCATTGTGGAAGCTCACGGCGGCACAATCCGGGCCCTGAACAGAGCGGGTGGCGGAGCCATCCTTCATTTCAATATTCCTATGAGCGATTCGGAATCTACGCTGACGCCTGCACAAAGGAACAAATCGTGACCGAGAAGAGGGCCTCTTTAGCAAAGCGATCCGAGATTCTGCTAATTGAAGATGACCCGCAGATCCGAAAATTTCTAAGGGCCATGCTACTTGCGGAAGACTACAGGCTTCATGAATCCGTGACCGGCGAGGACGGCCTCGCGCAGGCAGCCGCTCGAAACCCTGATTTGGTTCTACTGGACCTGGGACTCCCGGACAAAGACGGCGTCGAAGTCATCCATGAAATCCGCAAGTGGAGCCAAATGCCCATATTGGTGATTTCTGCCCGGGATCAGGAGCGAGACAAGATCGCCGCCCTTGACGCGGGCGCCGATGACTATGTGACGAAACCCTTTGCGCCCGGAGAGGTCTCGGCTCGCATTCGCGCAAACCTTCGGCGTGCTGCGGTCCTGGATAAGAACGAACCCGAGACAATCACCTTTGGAAATATATGTGTCGATTGGTCTGCCCGGCGGGTGTTGGTGGGCGGCTCCGAAGTCCATCTCACTCCGAATGAATACAAACTACTTCAGGTTCTGCTCCGCCATAACGGAAAGGTCCTCACCCAGCGGCAGCTTCTTAAAGAGGTCTGGGGGCCTGAGCATTTGGATGAGCGCGAATACCTCCGCGTTTTCATGAGCCAATTACGGCACAAGCTCGAGGCCGATCCGGCTCATCCCAGGCACTTGATCACGGAGCCCGGGGTCGGATACAGGCTGCTGACCGAAAATTGATGCGTGCCGCCTCAAGAGGAGGGACATCAGCCCAGGCACAACTTTATGCGTTAACGTGACTTACACCAGCGAACGCAAAAGCCAGCGGCAGCGTCAATTGAACATAAAGTAATGCAGTGGTTTTTTCATATAAGGTCCATATAAACTTTTGATACAAAATTGTTGATTTCCTGACCACGCTCTCCTACTATGGCCGGGAATCAGAACAAGCCTCTCGTCCCGGTACAGTGCCGTACCACTTTTCAGACGCCGACGTCCCGTCGAGCACCGAATGCTCCAGAACAACAAATTAACCGCTTGCAGCATGCGAGCTTAAATTTCATCGTCGGGAAAAGGATTATGAAAAGAACATTTGCACTCTTGATTCTATTAGCCATGTTGCTTCTGCCATTAGGCCTGGCGGCGCAGGATCCGGCCGGGATAGCGACAGGGGACAAGAACAATGCGGTTGACGCCGCAGGCAACTCCTTCGTCGTCTCGGAGCCCACAGACAAGTCAGCTCCAGACTATGCGGACAAGAAAAAGGCGTTCGACGAATACAAAGCCCAACTCGAGAAAGAGCCCCTGGCGGGAAAGCTGGCCGATAGCGTCGGTCACCTCCGTATCGGAACGAACTTCGCCTGGACGCTGAACACCGGCTACCTCGTCCTCTTCATGCAGGCGGGATTCGCGTTGCTCACCTGCGGTCTGGTGCGAAAGAAAAACGCCGGACATCTGATGATGCTGAACTTTGCAGCATACGTCTTCGCTTTCATCGCGTATTACGCGGTCGGCTATGCGTTCCAGTTTGGCGCTGTGTCCATCAACGCGGCGCCGGGCAACCTGGGCGGCATTCCGAGTATGAACCAGTTTCTAGTCGGCAACGGACTCTGGGGAATTCTGGGCGGCAAAGGATTCTTCATGACCGGGCCGGCCTACGACGCGGGCGCGAACGTCTTCGCTTTATTCCAGGTCGTCTTCATGGAGACGGCAGGCTATATCATTGTTGGAGCCATCTGCGAACGCATCACATTCAAGGGCTTTCTCATCGCTGAACTGTTCATGGGCGCGATCCTGTATCCCGTTTTTGGAAACTGGGTGTGGGGCGGCGGCTGGATGTCGCAGCTTGGAAATTCGATGGGATGGGGACACGGATACGTGGACTTTGCAGGTTCTACGGTCGTGCATGCGGTTGGAGGTTTCGCGGCAATGGCGCTGGCCATGGTCCTTGGGCCACGACTTGGCAAGTACGGGCCCGATGGCAAGCCCCGGGCGTTCCAGGCTCACAATCTGGTTTTCGTCGTGACAGGAACCTTCATCCTGCTGTTCGGCTGGATGGGATTCAATCCGGGTTCCACGCTGGGCGCCACCGATCTCCGGATCTCTGTGGTTGCGATCAACACGAACCTTGCGGCGATCTTTGGCTCCGCATCGGCGATGCTCTTCTGGTACTTCAAGTTTGGAAAGCCGGATATAACGATGGCCTGTAACGGGATGCTCGCCGGGCTGGTCGCAATTACGGCGCCGTGCGCCTTCGTATCGCCGACGTCTGCGGTTGTTATCGGGTTGATCGCAGGGATTATCGTCTGCGTCGGGGTTCTCCTGAACGAACGCGTTCTTAAAATTGACGATCCCTGCGGCGCTATTTCCGTGCACGGCTTCTGCGGGTGGTTTGGAGCAGTCGCAGTGGGCATTTTCGCTGACGGTACCTATGGAGCAGGTTGGAATGGCGTCGGTGCTTCGACGTACCTTGGCGCCGCGGGCCGCGGTGTTACCGGGTTCCTTTACGGCGATACCAGTCAATTCCTGCTGCAACTCGGGGGCGCCACGCTCTGTGCTGTCTGGGCGTTTGGCGCGACATTCGTTGTCTTCAAGATTGTGAACGCCATTCAGTCCATTCGAGTTTCAAAGGAAGACGAACTGGAAGGTCTGGATGAACCCCAGTTTGGTCTGCTCGCCTATCCTGAAGACTCGGCCTCAACTGCTGAAGTGGAAGCGTAGCCGGGTCTCCATGAAGAGCACCTTCGCCACCAACTCGCAGGCTTCAGGCAACAAATAAGCAACTGGCCCGGAAGTACTCAAGATCCCCTCCTGAATCAGGAGGGGATTTTTTTTGTCATCGCAACTCGTAGTACCTTACCTTGGAATGAAAAGTTCGAAGGGCGGCGAGTATCTGTCCAGCATTGCGGTTGCTGGACTCTGTAGCGTCATTGCCGTGTTGCTGCGAAACCACCTGGCGCGGGAGAACTTCGTCATCATCTACATGTTCGCGGTGATGGCCGTTTCGATTCGATACAGCCGGGGCCCAGCGCTCGTGCACGCCATTCTCGCCGTCGCGTCGTTCCACTTCTTCTTCGTTCCGCCGTTCGATAGCTTCAGGATGGAGGACCCCACTTACGTCGTGACGCTCTTCGGCATATTGGCCGTCGCCCTCGTGACGACCAAGTTGACAATGAAGATTCGGAACCAGGCGGCAGAGGCCCTTCAGCGCGAAGAACAAACGAAGGAGCTTTACCGTTTGAGGGAAGAAGCCGAAATGGAGGTTCAAAAGGAGCGAACGAGAAATTCGCTGTTGAGCGCGGTTTCACATGATTTGAAGACTCCACTCGCGTCCATTTATGGGGCTGCGACCAGCCTCCTTGAAGAAGAGGAACGACTCAATGCGGCCGAACGACGGGATCTGTCGCAAAGCATTTGTGCCGAAGCCGAACGACTGAATCGAATTCTTACCAATCTCCTGGAAATGACCCGGCTCGAATCCGGACGCAAGCTGACACGAGGCTGGTATCCTCTCGAGGAGGTTGTAGGTGCGGCACTCACGAGACTGGAACGATCGCTGCGCGGGCGCCCTATCAGGACCGATATCCCCCCGGATCTTCGGCTGGTTTGGGTGGACGACGTTCTCTTGGAGCAGGTGTTTATCAATCTTCTGGAGAACATCGTCAAGTACACCCCCGCAGGCACACCGATCGGTATTGCAGCGTGGGAGAATGACGGGTGGATCGAAGTCGCCATCGAAGACAGGGGACCCGGGTTTGCGAACGGCGAAGAGGCACATGTCTTCGATAAATTCTTCAGGGGAAAGGTAGCCGGCGTCCGCGGCGTCGGCCTGGGGCTTGCGATCTGCAAGGCCATCATCGAGCGCCACGAAGGGACAATCCGTGCAGCCAACGGGCGGTCCGGAGGCGCGTGCATCCAGTTCACACTACCGGTTGGTGGAATTCCTCCCGAGTTTCATGAAGCTTCAGAAAACACTGTATGACTGAAAAGAATCCCACAATGCACGAAGTCCTGGTCATTGAAGACGACCCTGAGATTCGACGATTCCTGCGAACGGCGCTCGGCGCCGAGCAGTATCGCCTGAGAGAGGCTACGACGGCCGCGGAGGGATTGCACCAGGCGACGCTTCCCCCGGACGTGATCGTACTCGATCTGGGACTGCCGGACATGGATGGACTGGAAGTCATTCGAAAGATTCGAGAGAAAAACAAGAGAACGCCGATCATTGTTCTCTCGGTGAGGGGAAGCGAGGAAGACAAGATCCACGCTCTCGATGCCGGAGCCGATGATTTCGTGACGAAACCCTTCGCCGTCGGCGAATTGTTCGCGCGCCTTCGCGTTGTTCTTCGCCGAGGACTGGAAGTGCCCAGCGAGGCAACGGTGTTCCGAACCGGCGATATCGAAGTGGATCCGCTACGGCATCGCGTCACCGTGAACGGCAAGGAAGTCCACCTTACACGGACGGAGTACAAGCTTTTGATCGTGATGGTGCGTCATGCCGATCGCGTGCTGACCCATAGCCAGCTACTTCAGGAAGTCTGGGGCGAAAACCAGGAAGATCAGGCGCACTACGTCAGGGTTTACATGGCACAGCTACGACGGAAACTGGAAGCCGATCCCACCCGGCCCAAGTACCTGCAAACAGAGCCGGGCATCGGCTATCGCCTGACAACGGAATAGATTCAGGTGTCCCCTCCTCAAGAGGAGGGGACACACGTCCGGCCAGTCTGAGTCGTTAGGCGCGACTCTTTGCTGAGGAAGTAGCAGCAGACGTCGCGGATTCCATGTGAACGACGCCTTCCGGACGTCCGGCTGCCGTGATCACGTATTCCGGATAAGCCGGAATCCCGTGCTCGTGAAGATCGAGACCGTAGGCTTCGCCTTCGCGCGAGACGCGAAGTTCACCCATCAGATGAACCGAGTACATCACGGCCATCGCGACCGTGAACGTGGCGACCGTAATGATCGCGCTCCCGATAACCTGCGCCATCAGGACCTGCGTGCCGCCGCCATAAAGCAGTCCTCTCAGCGGCGCTGAGTTGTCCGGTCCGGTTACTCCTGTCGCACCAAATTGCCCGGAGGCGAACAGGCCCAGGGAGAGCGTTCCCCAAATTCCATTCACCATGTGCACAGGCACAGCGCCGATCGGATCGTCAATACGGAGATACTCCAAAGCTTCGGCCGCGAAGACAACGACGACACCGGCCACTGCACCAATCGCGAGCGCACCCGCGGGGCTCACCCAGTAGCACGGGCACGTAATGGCCACAAGCCCGGCCAGAAAGCCGTTAACCGTGAAACTGACGTCCCACTTCTTGCTCATGAACCAGGCGACGGCCATTGCCAGAAGGCCGGCAGAACAGGCAGCCAGAGTGGTGTTCGCCGCCACGCGTCCGATGCCTTCAAAATCCATCGCAGACAGCGTGCTTCCCGGATTGAATCCGTACCAACCGAACCAGAGCAGCAAGCCACCGGATGCGGCGATCGTCAAATCGTGCGGCATCATGGGGCCGCCGCCGTCGCGTTTAAACGTTCTGCCCAAACGTGGACCCAGCACTAGAGCACCGGCAAGAGCGACCGCGCCACCGATGGTATGAACCACTGTGGATCCTGCGAAGTCATGGAAGTTCATGCCGAGCGATTCCAGGAAATTCCCCTTGCTGCCCATTGTTGCGAGAAAGCCATCCGGTCCCCAGGCCCAGTGACCGATGATCGGATAAATGAATCCCGACACGAAGAAGCTGTAGATCAAATCCCCTACGAATCCGGTGCGGCCGATCATGGCGCCGGAGGTGATCGTGGAACAAGTGTCCGCGAATGCAAACTGGAAGAGCCAGAATGCCAGGAACGAAACACCCGAAGCTTCATAAGTCGCCGGCGCCCCCTGGAGGAAGAACCAGTTCAGGCCGATGAAGCCATTGCCGTGACTGAACATAAAAGCGAAGCCGAAGGCAAAAAACAGGACTCCGCACAGACAGGTGTCCACGATACATTCCATCAACACGTTCACCGTCTCGCGCGATCGGCAGAACCCTGCTTCCAACATCGTGAAGCCGACCTGCATGCCGAAGACGAGAAACGCAGCAAGAAGGGTCCAAACCGTATTAAGCGGGTTGATGATGTCGCTGGCCTTTGTGGCAGCTGCCGCATCCTGTGCATGCGACACCATTCCAAACAATCCGGGATTCATGAACATTGCGATTGTCAGAATAATCGCAATGCCAGCGCCTTTTCCGATCAGCAGGAGCGTGCCGTACCGGCGCCACTCCTTTTCATGCAACCGGCTCTTCAGGCGCGTTAATTTTTCAGATAAGGTCAGTTTTGTCATGGTTACTCCTTCGCCAAATCAGGATTTCGTTCATCCGGAAATAAAAAAGGCCCATGACAAATTGGATTTGCCATGGACCGCTTCGTCCGGAAAAGACGCACTGTCTAAAAAACAAAAAGTCTTCGAGGGTTCACCCCGAAGACTTCACTGTCTCAACACGCCATTGTGTCGCTGGGACATATTTGTAGCTATTGGGCCGACGGCCAGCAACCAAAGGTTTTGTTAGGACATATAAAGATTTTTTTACAAAAACAACGTTCGAGAAGTCGGGAATCGTTTACAGACAATCGATGAGAAGGTAAATCATTGGAGCAAAGGTTGTTAGCAAAACTATGTGGTGCCACCCTTCCGCCACGATGCCGCGGGGATTCAATACCTCTTGGGCCTTAGCTGCTGCCACTTGAGCGGGTGCGGCAGTAGGTGCTGCGGCCGCTTTTCTCGCGGATCGTCCAACGCGCCGCCTGATCTTCCATGCCGCCATAATTCCGGCCTTGTCACTGTGGGTATTCTTCACGAGCGCGTCGAAGCGCTTCAGGCCGCCTGGGTACATCCGTCAGACAATGGTAAATCCGGCGCGATTAACAGGATGACCGCCTGGTACAAGTCCTCCGCCGTGCCCAATAGGAGACCGTGGGCAGGCGCCATAGTTTATCCATCCGAGTCGGGCAACCCTTGGTAGTGCTAGAGTTCTTTTCTTGAAGCTGAGATCTTGGCTGCCTCTCACCGCGATCATCTTGTCCATCGGATTTGCGTGGTACGTATCGGCACGTCCGATGGACTTCCGCGTTTACTACTACGGCACAGAAGGCGTCTTCGACGGCACGCGTCCCGTCTACGGCGCAAACAGCGGCATGGGTTGGCCGATGCACTATCGGTATCCTCCACCCTTTCTTTTCCTCGCCGCGCCTTTCACTTTTTTCTCTCTGCCCTGGGCTGCTGCGCTCTGGACTGCGCTGAAATGCGGCACCCTCTTCCTGTTGATCCGTGCGCTTTGGAAGCGTCTGGGCCCGGCGTCTAATGCGGCAGCGTGGGTGGTTCCCCTTCTTCTTGCAGGTCCCTATGTTGTGGAGGACCTGCGATACGGAAACGCGCAATCCTTCATCTTCGCGTTCACGGGAGCTGCGCTGCTCCTGGTGTCTTCGACGCCTCTCCTCGCGGCTTTCGCGCTCGCAGTCGCGATCAGCGTTAAGGTGTGGCCGTTGTTTTTCATCCCGTATCTCATGGCGCGGCGTGAATGGAAAGTCACGGGATGGACGCTGGGATTCACGGCAGCGCTTCTACTCCTGCCCTCGCTCTATTTCGGGTTTCACGCCAATCTGGATCTTCTTGCGCAGTGGGCTCGGCAGGAGTTTTCGACCCAGACTGGTCAGGCGGAAATCTGGTTTCCCAGCCAGTCGTTACGCGGCGTGCTGATGCGCTACCTGACGGTGATCGATTACACGCAGGTGCCTGACTCGAACTATCCACTGGTCCACGTGCTGGAGCTCAGTCCGAACGTCGTGCGCGTACTTTGGATGGCGTTGGCCGCGGTCGGCTATTGCGGACTACTCTGGATTGCCTCCCGTAAGAAGGAACGTCAGTCTGGCCTGTTCGATGCACTGGCCTTCGCGATGCTCGTGCTTCTTCAGCCGTTCTCTCAGAAGTACGCGCTGGTCGTGTTGCTCTGGCCGGGCATGGTTGCGGGTCGCGTGGTGGGAAAAGGCAGAGCCCGTGGACTGCTGTATCTGGCGATCGCCGTGGCCTTCGTTCAGCCGCTGATAAATGGAGCGGCGGCCCAGCGGCTGGAGCAGGTCCTCGGGTTCGATTTCCTGGCAACAGCCCTGTTGGCCGCCTTCCTTTTCGCTACGATTTTTGAGCCGTCTACTGAATGATCGTATTCAGGTTGATGTTGTTCTCCAGACACTCGTATTCCATAACGTGAGTCTCGGGCGGATGCCTCAGGGTTGAGCGCGATACGAAAGGTCCCGTCAGGACTCCCGGATCTTCGATGACGGCTTCATAGGCGATCGTGTCTCCGTTGAGCGTATAGCGCTCGACAACGTGATACTTGTCGCTGGTCACCTTCATTTGTCCCGGCCCCCAGATCTTGCCGTTGAAATTGGTCACATCGACTACCAACGTATCGCCTTCCCAGTGCCCCACAGAATCTCCGTTGTACGAAGCGATCCCTTCGCCGGGAAGCTTCTTTCCATCCGTCGGAATAACGCGAAATGTGCGGAAAGCCTCATAGAGGATCACGATCTTGTTGGGAGTCTGGACGATCTCAAGAGGGAACGGCATGCCGACGACTCGAGGAATGCCGGGCATGAAGCAATGAACCGTGGGATCGTCGATGTTTTTCATGCCTCGCGATTTTTCTGCGGCCCATGGCTGCATTGGAGGCTGAGTCGGAAGTGCCCCAGGTTGAGCGGCTGCGCCCGCGCCTCGTCCTCCGCCCCCTGCGGCAGGACCGCCGGCGCCTCGCGCACCTGCTGCGGGTGCGGCGCCGCCTCTAGCGCCACGAGCGCCGGCTGCCGGCGCCGGTGCACCACCAGCGGGAACGACATTCGAATAGGCGCCGTCAAGACTGGCACCGCCTGTCTGCCAGGTGCCTGAGAAATCGGGCTTGCCCTCCGCGGTGCGCTTGATCGCCGCAGCGGGCGCTTGAGCGAGCAGGACGCTCGCCATGAAGATCGTAAGAATCACGGCGCTGCCAAGTTTGGTCATAAGCTCGCTCCTTTGCGATCAGCCTACTGCTGCGGCCCCCAATAGAGTTTTTTGCCGTCGGGCAGCGTGATTTCGCGGCCTAGCATCAGGTTTGATCCGTCTCGAGCCGTGGCCCCTTCGAACGTGATGACATCGCCGTTCTTGAGATCGTTCTGGTGCCAACCGGTCCTAAGCAGCGTATTGGGCGGGAAACCCTCGAGTGACCAGGTCACGGTCTTGCCTGAAGCATCTTTCACGCTGACATAGATGTAGGCGTGAGGATTGGTCCATTCAATCTTTGTGACCTCGCCCTTAAGCGTCGTTCTTTTTGAGGCATCGAATTGCGCGGCGTTGGAGTGATGCGCCCAAATGGGCGCGACAGCCAGCAGCAATGCAAAAACTACCAGTAAACCTGTTCGGATTCTCATAAATGCACCTCCACAAAGGATGCGGAATTTCTCGGTATGCTATCGGAAAATGCGGCGAATCGCAATCGAGCGAGTCCCCTCCTCTTGAGGAGGGGTGGCCGAAGGCCGGGGTGGTCAGGACACCGAAACTTTTCGCAAACTCTGACCACCCCGTCTGCGCTTCGCGCAGCCACCCCTCCTCAAGAGGAGGGGACGGGGACGGAGTCTTGCCGCGTCGGCGCGGGAGCGGCCTTCTTGTCGTAAATCGGATAGCACCAGTTTCGGTACTTGGGATTCTTTCCGTGAACCACTTCCATGAACAAGTCCCGCACCTGGATCGTGTTCTCGCCGATCTTCCCTGTCCCAACATTGCGATGATCCACTTTCGTGATCGCCGCGATCTGGACCCCGGTGCCCGCAAAGAACATCTCGTCGGCCAGGTAGACTTCCGTTCGATCGATGGATCGTTCGACGACATCCCATTTCAGATCTTCGCGCATGAACTGAAGGATGCTCCGGCGCGTGATGCCTTCAAGAATATTGTCGGTAGTCGGGGGCGTCGCCCAGACGCCGTTGCGAAGCAGGAACACGTTGGCGGCCGAACCCTCCGAGATGTGGCCGTCCTGGTTGAGCACCAGCGCTTCGTCGAAACCGGCGCGATTGGCATCCGTCTTGACGAACGCGGAATTCACATAGGCGCCGGCGATCTTGCCGCGCGCTGGAATAATGTTGTCGTCTACCCGGCGCCACGAGGAGACGGTGACATGCTGTCCGTCTTCATTGGTGCCATAGCGCCCGAAAGGCAGGGCGATAATGGACACTTCCGCGTGCAGGTTATGCAGCCGCACACCGATGATTTCATCGGCGAAGAACGCCAGCGGACGGATGTAGCAGTCTTCCTTGGGACCTTCCTTGCGCATTAGTTCTGTCAGGGCGTCTACCAGTTGATCCGCAGAATACGGCAGCTCCATGCACATTAGCTTTGCCGATTGCAGGAACCGCTTGAAATGATCCTGCGGGCGGAAAATGAACAACTGCTCTTCGTCGTCACTCCAATAGGCGCGAAGACCTCCAAACACTGCCGACCCATAATTGAGGGCGTGTGTAAGGATGCCGACATTCGCTTCCTTGTAAGGAACGACGTGACCCTTGAAAAATGCGTAATTGGGTAACACGGACAACACCTCCGGCCTGAGTTTAGCACAGGGGCTAACCCGGAATCGGCGTCTCCACAGGGGTGGAAGGCGAATTGGCCGGCTTGAGTTGCGCGGCGAGCAGGCTGCCCACACCTACCATCTCCGCCGCAACAAAGAAGGGAGTGCTTCTTCCCGCATGCTCAAACAGGGCCGTGGAGGTCACAGGAGAGATCATCCGGGAGATTCCCGCGAAGGTCTGAGCGATGCCCATCGCCAGTCCGAAATCCGCTTTGTCGACCGACCGGGAGAGCAAGGCGGTCGTTGCCGGAAACAACAGCGCAGTCCCGATGGGCATCAGAGGGATAACGAGGGCAAGCATCCACAAATTCGGCGCGAGGGGAAAGGCAGCGAACCCTAGAATCAAGCTGGTGGCGCCCAGCAGCATGGCTTTCCGTTCGCCCAGGCGGTCCACCATCGGACCCACGAGGGCCGACCTCAGAACAATGGAGAAAACGCCCTGGTACACGAAAAAATAGCCAATGGTCTCTTCGGTGACCTTGAAGGTGGCATTCAGATAAAGGGCCAGCACGGCAGACAGCGCCGATTGCCCGAACATCCCCAGCGCGTAAATGAGCGTCAACTTGGATGACGCGCGCCCCGGATGACGCAAGACGTTCCAAACCCCATGCCACACGGGCTTTCGCTCGGCCGGTTTCTGATCCAGCTTTCGCGACTCCGGCAACCACTTCCAGGCGAACGCAAGATTGATCGCGCAGAGGACCGCGGCGATGACACACGGCCAGGCCTGTCCCAGATGAACCGTCCATGCTCCGATGGCCGGGCCCAACGCGGTTCCCACGTTTGTGCCGGCTGAAAGCCATCCCAGGGAACGCGCGCGATCCTCGGGACGCACCGTATCGGCAACATACGCCTGCGTGACGCCGGTCGTCCCGCCACCAGCGCCTTGTACCATGCGCGCCAACAGCAACATCCATTTCGAGGTCGCGAAACCGACGATGAGGTAGCCAAATCCCAGGCCCGCCAGCCCGATCAACAGTGCCGGACGCCGTCCGTAGCGATCCGACACACGGCCCCAGATCGGCGCTGCCGCCAGTTGCGCGAGAGAGAACGAGGCCAGAATGACCCCGATCGTCGTCGGGCTGCTATGGAAGCGAAGGGCATAAAACGGAATCAATGGGAACACCATTGCCGCGCCCATCAGGTCGATCGTCGCAACCGCAATCAGAATGGCGAGACGGCCAAAATCCTGACGTGAGTTTCTACCTTGTTCCATCCCGCTCCTTCGACGAATTATACTGAGGCCTCTCATGCCGAAATCTGCAGCAGAGATCGAACGAGGAGTGAAACACCTACGGAGGGCGGATCCGGTCCTGAAGAAAGTGATTCGTCAGGCCGGGCCCTTCACGTTGAAGCTCAAACGCGACCGGTTCCAGGCTCTCGTCTATTCCATTCTGTCGCAGCAAATCTCCGGGAAAGCCGCTGCGGCCATCCGGAAGAAGCTCGAAGACCGCGTCGGTCCGGATGGATTGACGCCGCAATTCCTCTCGACGCTCGGCATCGAAGACCTCCGCGCCGTGGGTCTTTCCAAACAAAAGGCGTCCTACATTCTGGACCTTGCGCAGCGCGTCCATACGGGAACGCTGCCGCTGGAACGCCTCGCACGCCTTTCCGATGACGCCGTGATCGAAGCCCTGGTTGAGGTTAAGGGCATCGGCGTCTGGACGGCGCACATGTTCCTGATCTTTTCACTCGGCCGGCTGGACGTCATGCCGCACGGCGACTACGGAGTCCGCAGTGCAATCCAGAAACTCTATGGCCTCGACGAACTCCCCAATCGTCAAACCTGCGACCGCATTGCTGAGCGGTGGCGTCCTTACGCCAGCATTGCCGCCTGGTACTGCTGGCGCAGCCTGGAGTTGTAGGGGCGAATGACAAATGACAATTGAACAATGAACAAGCATCCGTTCCTGACCCTCTGAATCCCGCAGAGAAATGCTTGTTCAATATTCAATTGTCATTTTGGGAAAGCAACTTCGGGTAAATTAAGAACATGGCCGACAAACCGGACGCCCCAATCCCGCCGCTGCCATTCCTTAATCTTGAGTTTCTCAAAAGCCCCGGGGCGCGCGCCCTGCGAATCCTGGCGGAATATCTCGAACCGGCGGAGCGCCTCCGGAAGGCCGGCATTCGCGACACGATTGTCTTTTTTGGTTCGGCTCGTTCGCTCTCGCCGGAGCAGGCCGCAGAACAACTGCTACGACTGAAGGACGAGATCGCGGTCGCAGGCGCAACTTCTGCGGAACTCGCGGAGGCTCTAACCCAGGCCGAGAGCGCCGTGAAGCTGGCGCGCTACTATCAGGATGCGGTCGACCTGGCGCGCCGGCTAACGGAATGGTCGAAAGCCCTGACGGGAAACCACGATTTCATCATTTGTTCCGGAGGGTCAGGTGGAATGATGGAAGCCGCCAATCGCGGCGCTGTGCTCGCAGGCGGCAAGACCATCGGGCTGAATATTCTGCTGCCCATGGAACAGGCAGTGAACCGCTTCGTTCCTCGCCACCTGATTTTCAACTTTCATTATTTCTTCATGCGCAAGTTCTGGTTCGTCTATATGGCAAAGGCGCTCGTGATCTTCCCCGGAGGCTTCGGCACCATGGATGAATTCTTCGAAGTCCTCACGCTCATTCAAACCAGCAAACCGCGCAAGACCATGCCCGTGGTTTTATTCGGTACGGAATACTGGGATGACCTGATCGATTTCGATGCTTTTGTCCGCTGGGGTACAGCCAGCGCCAAAGACCTCCACTTCTTCCACAAGACCGATTCCGTGGACGACGCCTATGAGTACCTGACGAACAAACTTGAAAGTCTTTACCTGGCGCCCGGAGGTCTGGAAGAGATCAAGCTCACGTAGCCAAAACGTAGAATCATGACGTAGCTTCTCGGCGATTAATCTATTTCCGCGAGTATCTTCACGATCGCTGGAGGATCGACAGGCTTGGTCAGGTGGTGATCGAATCCGGCTTCGCGGGCCCGCCGCTTGTCACCGTCCTGCCCCCACCCTGTAACAGCGATCAGAACGGTGCGGGTCTTCTCCCGCGAGCGAATCTGCCGCGCCACGTCGTACCCCGTTAATTTCGGCATTCCTATATCCAGTATCGCCAAATCCGGGCACAGCGCCTCCCACGCTTCGACAGCGGCGACACCGTCATGCGCGGTCCGGACATCATGGCCCGCCGAGCGAAGTAGTGAGGCGAGTGTCTCGGCGGAATCTACGTTGTCATCCGCGACGAGAATTCGACGCTGTGCTTGAGTTGTCACCGCGCTTCTTTCCGCTTCTGACGCCGGCCGCAACTCCGGGGGAAGCCTAGGAATCCGGACGATGAATTCGCTGCCTTTCCCAAGCCCTGCGCTTTTCGCTTCGATATTTCCCGCGTGCAATTCGACAAGCGTTTTGGCCAGAGCCAGGCCTACTCCCAAGCCGCTCTCACCTCGTCCGCCAGACGCCTCCACCTGCGCAAACATTCCAAAGATGCGCGATGTTTGTTCGGGAGTCAGGCCGATGCCTGGATCGAGAACGCGAATGACGGCATCGCTTCCCTCGCGTCTCACCATGAGCGTGATACGGCCACCGCGGTCCGTATACTTGGCGGCGTTGCTGAGAAGGTTCGCGAATACCTGCGAAAGCCGGGCAAGATCCCCATCGACATAGATTGGGTCTGCGGTCGTGTCGACGATAAGTTCGTGGCCGCGGGAGTCCATTTGGGGGCGAATCGATTCCACCGCGCTCGAAACAGCGACACCAATATTGAATCGTTCTTTTCGGAGAGAGATCTTCCCGGATGAAATCCGGCTAACGTCCAGGAGGTCGTCGAGCAGTCGCGTCAATTGGATGGTTTGCCTGTCGATAATGTCGCGCAGTTGCTGTTGCTCCGGCTCCAGGGGTCCAACCTTGTTCAGCAGAGCCACACCCAGACGGACCGGGGCCAACGGATTTCGCAGTTCATGAGAGAGGATGGCGAGAAATTCGTCTTTGCGGCGGGACTCCTCATGAAGCGCTTCCTGGCTCGCCCGCATGGCCCGCTCGGCCTGGCGGCGTTCTGTAAAGTCGCGGAACACCAGAACGACGCCAAAGATTCTGCCATCGGTGTGAAGAATCGGAGCAGCGCTGTCGTCGATCGGCTTTTCCGAACCGTCCCTCGCGAGTAGAAGCGTATGGTTGGCGAGGCCGACAACATTGCCGGTGCGAAGTACTTTTTCAACCGGATTTTCGACTTCCTGCCGCGTGTCCTCATTCACAATATGGAAGACGCTTGGCAAAGACAGACCTGCAGCATCGGACTGAGTCCATCCCGTCAGCCGCTCGGCTTCAGGGTTGATGAAAGTGATATGACCTTCGCCATCCGTAACGATGACACCGTCTCCGATGCTCTGTAGCGTCGTGGTCAGCAGCTCTCTTTCCCGGACGAACGCCTCGCGCGCCGCCACCACATCCGTGATGTCGTGGATGATTTTTGAGGCCCCGATCACGCGCCCGTCCATATCTTTCAGTGGAGAAACGGAAAGGGACACAGGAATAGAGCGGCCGTCCTTGGCGATTCGAACGGTTTCGACACGCATATGGGGCCGCCCCTTGCGCAGGTCTTCGAGAATCTCCACTTCCTCGTTCATCCGCTCCACAGGGATGATGAGCGTTATCGACTTGCCGATAATCTCTTCCGGTCGATAACCAAACATCCGTTCAGCGCTGGCATTCCAGGTTTGAACTACACCGTTAAGACCTTTCGTGACAATGGCGTCCCCCGAGAATTCCACAATTGCAGCCAGACGTGCCCGAGCGAAATCCGCCTTTCTCTGTTCGGTAACATCGCGAAAGACCAATACCACGCCGAAAATCGGGCCATCGCCCGCTCGAATAGGCGCCGCGCTGTCATCTATTGGCACTTCCTTGCCATTCCGGGACAAAAGGAGCGTGTGATTTGCCAGACCGACAACCTTCCCCAACCGGAGCACCGTCTCGACCGGGTTCTCCACCGGTTGGCGCGTCACTTCATTCACAACACGGAAGACGTCTCCGAGAGACTTGCCAGACGCGTCAGAGTTTGTCCAATTCGTCAGGCGCTCCGCTTCGCTATTTAGAAAGGTGACGTTACCCCGGGCATCGGTAACGATGACGCCGTCACCAATCGAGGCAAGGGTGGTGGCGAGCAGATTTTGCACGCGCTCGCGTTCCGTGTCGGTCAGTTCCCGCTGGGCGATCTCACGAAGCAAGCGGGCGCGAGCCCGGTGCATCGCCTCTATCGCACCGGCAATAAAGAGACTTCCGAAGAGGAAGGCGACGACAGCCACGATGTCGTAAGAAACGTGCGCCAACGGTCCTTGACGAGGATCGAGAATGAACCAGTTTGCCGCCAGGGCAGAAGCGAACGCGGAAAACGCACCCGGCCCGACGCCGCCATACCAGGCGGCCACAGCGACGGCGGGGAAAAAGAAAATGAAGGGCAGGGCTGTAGGCCCAACCGACGGAGTCAGCGCTTCTCTCGCTATCCAGGCAACAACGACGACTACGATGGCAACGCTATAACGCCACCACCAGGGGCGGGCCGATGGCGGAAGTTCAAGGAGCAACATTTCGCGAAGTCGCATGCGTGCGATTCTAATCAGCCTCTATGTCAGCCGTTAATCGCGAGCCGCCCCGGGCGGGTGCGCCACCCTATTATGTCTCTACTCCGGCACGCTTGAGTACACGTTCTATTTCGGCAATGATGTCCCTCGGGGCAGAAGGCTTTACAAGAAAACCCTCGCATCCCGCCTCGATGACGGCGGCCGAACCGCTTCGCACCTGGGCTGTAAGCAGAATGACAGGGATGTGCTGGGTTCTCGGGTCACTTTTGATTCGTTTGGTTGCCTCGAGGCCTCCCATGACGGGGAGAGAGAGATCCATCAGGATCAGAGTCGGCACGATTTGGAAGGCCTTGTCCACCGCGTCCTGCCCATTGACGGCGAGTGCCACGCGGAATCCTTCACTCGCGAGGTAACGGGCGCACATCTCGCGAATGTCCGCCACATCGTCAACCACAAGAATCGTTTTATTCATGGTCCACCGCCGGAAACCCCCGCGGCCCTTGTGACCTGATCTTCTGAAGCAATTTATATACCACCTTGGCCTTGTAGAGTATTTTCTTGAGATTTAGGAGGCACCCTTTCTTTACTTGAATTTCTTCGGTGGCCGGGATAGCCTGCATCCGTTCAGTTACAGACAAAATTTCTGGGAACTTCGTTCGTTGGAGGTACTACGTTATGTGGACCAAACCTGAATACACCGAGATTCGCCTTGGTTTCGAATCCTCGATGTACATTTCGAACCGCTAAACCGGTTACGCGGGAGCTCCGAAAGGGGCTCCTCGTGTTTTCGTTCCCCTCGTAAACAAACACCGTGAGAATCAGAGTTCTGGGATCCGCCGCCGGCGGCGGTTTTCCCCAGTGGAATTGCAACTGCCCCAATTGCGACGGTGTACGCAAAGGAACCCTCAAAGCTCGGCGGCGCACACAATCCTCAATAGCAGTTTCGAGCGGAGGCGCAGACTGGGTTCTCTTCAATGCGTCGCCCGATATCCTCACACAGTTTCAGGCATTCCCGGAACTTCAGCCGGGACGGGCAATTCGCGATACTGCCGTCCGGGGCATCGTGCTGATGGACGCGCAGATCGATCACACGACCGGCTTGTTCATGCTGCGCGAAGGCCGGCCGCTTGAAATCTATTGCACCGAGATGGCGCGCGAAGATCTCACAACCGGAAACCCCGTGTTTCATATTCTTCAGCACTACTGCGGCGTGAACTGGCATCCGATTACCGTTGGCGATACTCCGTTTTCAGTAATCGGAGCCAAAGAACTCGAATTCACGGCGGTGCCGGTCGCCAGCAAGCCTCCGCCGTATTCCCCACATCGCGAAAACCCGCGCGACGGCGACAATATCGGGATGCGCATCGTCGATCCTGCCAGCGGAAAGACTGTTTTCTATGCACCCGGTCTCGGCGAAATCGAACCGCAGGTCAAACCGTTCCTGGACGAAGCGGATTGCCTGATGGTCGACGGGACATTCTGGACCGATGATGAAATGATTCAGCTCGGAGTTTCGAAGAAGCGGGCGCGCGACATTGGACACCTGCCGCAGTCCGGGTCCGGCGGCATGATCGACGTCCTGAAAACGTTGAAGGCGAGCCGCAAGGTGCTCATCCATATCAACAACACCAATCCGATCCTCAATGAAGACTCTCCGGAACGCCGCACGCTTGAAGCCGCCGGCATTGAAGTGGCCTACGACGGAATGGATATCACGCTGTGATCGCGCCCTGGAGCAAAGACGAATTCGAACAGCAGTTACGCGCCAAAGAGAACCGCTATCACATCCATCATCCCTTCCACATCGCGATGAACAGCGGGGGCTGCACGAAAGAACAGATTCAAGGCTGGGTGTACAACCGCTTCTACTATCAGATCTCGATACCTATAAAGGACGCCGCGGTGCTGGCCAACATGCCCGGCCGTGACGAACGCCGGATGTGGGTTCAGCGCATCATCGATCACGACGGCACTCAGGGAGAAGAAGGCGGCATCGAAGCCTGGCTGCGACTGGGCGAAGCCTGCGGCCTGAAGCGCGAGGACGTGCAGTCGCTGAAGAGCGTCCTGCCCGGCGTGCGCTTCGCCGTGGATGCCTATGTCAACTTTGCGCGACGCGCGCCATGGCAGGAAGCGGCATGCTCGTCGCTAACCGAATTGTTCGCACCGGCAATCCACCAGAAGCGGCTGGAGAATTGGCCGCAGCACTACCCGTGGATCGAGCCTCAGGGCTATCAGTACTTCCGCAAACGGCTGTCGGAGGCGCGACGCGACGTCGAGCACGGCCTTCAGGTGACGCTGGAGTACTTCAAAACCCGTGAGGCGCAGGAGCGTGCCCTGGAGATCCTGCAGTTCAAACTCGATGTGTTGTGGACGATGCTGGACACTATGCAGTTAGCCTATGGTATAGGTAGCCCCTATGACACTGCCTGACGGCGCAGTACTCGAAATCTCGCACCACTTTCGCTTCCAATGGGAACCCGCGCAGCAGGCGCACGTGCTGCTCTATCCTGAAGGAATGATCAAGCTCCCGGGCAGTTCGGGCGAAATCCTGAAGCGCGTCAACGG
>Ga0134121_10001579_pt1 | contig 21242 bp, 14 predicted proteins | sample KB301_FD_96463 | JGI IMG/M metagenome (GOLD analysis project Ga0134121, IMG submission 96463) | Terrestrial soil microbial communities without Nitrogen fertilizer from Kellogg Biological Station, Michigan, USA - KB3-0-1 | ecosystem: Environmental > Terrestrial > Soil > Unclassified ... | reverse complement strand
TCCTGCGTCCCTAGTTTTTTGCTCCCAGACAACCCTTTCGCTATACTCTAGCCCTTTCGCTGGGGCCTGATTTTTCCCGAAGGTGGTGAAATATGTTTGTTTCCAAGAGCAGCACAACTGAGCAAGAGCGAACCATTCTGAGAAAACTCCGCGTCTGGATCGCCGCGCTCGCGGTGGCGTGTTTGCTGGCCGGCATCGGCATCGGCGCGATGTTGTCCGGCCGCCCAACCGTCGCACAACCCGACATGCAGATTGCCCGAGCGCCCGAAGCGCTCTCTGCCTCTTTTGCAGAGATCGCGAGGCGCGTTGAGCCTGCTGTCGTCAATATCGAAACCACCCAAAACCAGCCCGAAATCAGCGAAAAAGACGAAGACAAGGAAGATCAGTCGACCAATCCGCTGCTCGACATGTTCCGCCGTCAAAGACGTCCATCGCGCGGCATCGGCAGCGGTTTCATCATCAATCCAAAGGGCTACATCCTGACAAACCACCACGTGATCGAAGACGCAGCGCGAATCACCGTGGGTCTGCAATCAGGTGAGAAGTTTCGCGGTACCGTCGTCGGTGTCGATCCGGAAACAGACGTCGCCGTGATCAAGATCGACGCACCGAAGGATCTTCCGACTGTGACGCTCGGCGATTCCAACGCGGCGCAGGTGGGCGACTGGGTGCTCGCAATGGGCTCGCCGTTCGGCCTGGATCAAACCGTCACCGCCGGAATCATCTCGAAGAAGGAACGCGAAACACCGTACTTCAACGTCTTCCAGCGCTTTCTACAGACTGACGCCGCCATTAATCGCGGCAACAGCGGCGGACCACTCGTCAACATGCGCGGCGAAGTAATCGGCATGAACTCGCAGATCGCGACGTCGACCGGCGACTACAACGGCATCGGCTTCGCACTGCCCGCCAACGAAACCTCGTTCGTTTATAAACAGCTAATCGCGCAAGGCAAAGTGAAACGCGGTTACCTCGGCATCACGCTGGAATCAGTGCACGATGAGTACGCGAAAGTTTACGGCATGACTGAAGCGAAGGGCGCGATCGTCACTTCAGTAACGGCGGAAGAAAAGGGTCTGCCGACGCCCGCGGCAAAGGCAGGTCTACAGCCCAACGACATCATCGTCGATTTCGAAAACGCGCCCGTGATCAACGCGCAGGATCTGATTCAACGTGTTGCGAGTACGCCGGTGGGCCAGCAGGTCTCGCTCTCGTACTTAAGAGACACCAACGGCAAGCTCGACAAGAAAACTGTCAGCGTTGCGCTGAGCGAGCGGCCGCCATCAAACACGCGCGAGTGGGTTGGACCAACGAGCACAACCGCGCCGAAGGGCAACGATCCGCGCGGCAACGCGCTGCATCTCGGCATCACGCTCGCGGAGCTGACACCGCAACTGCTCGCTGACCGTCATCTGACCGGCGTCCAGGGTCTTTACGTTAAAGACATCGATGCGAACGGTCTCATCGCAGAGCTTCGCAATGCAGCCGGCCAACCGATGCTCGTGGAAGGTGACATTATCAATCGCATCAATCGTGTTCCGGTGAGCTCGCTCGCGGATTTCACGAGAGTATTGAGCGGGCTCAAGGCCGGCGATCCGATCGTGCTCAACGTAATCAGAATTCAGAGAGACGTGAAGGGCGATCGACAGATCCCGCTGATCGTCCAGTTCACTTATCAATAGGCGTTTATGGCTCAGGCAAAAAAAGCAATCTCCAAAACCAGCGGGAAACTGGCGGCGCGCAACGCAGCCCGCGCCGCCGTCAAAACTTATCAGAACTACATCAACGGTGAGTGGGTCGACAGCCAGTCAGGCGAGATGTTTGAAAACATCAACCCGGCTGACACGCGCGATATCGTCGGCCGCTTTCCGCTTTCGACCAGCGACGACGTGAACGCGGCGGTCAACGCGGCACAGGGCGCGTTCGATCGTTGGCGCAACACACCCGCACCCAAGCGCGCGGAACTTCTCTTTCGTCTCGGCGAGATTCTGATCCAGAACAAGGAGCAGTACACCGCCGACATGACGCGCGAGATGGGCAAGGTTTTGAAAGAGGCCGGCGGCGACGTTCAGGAAGCGATCGATTGCACCTATTACACTGCGGGCGAGGGCCGTCGACTGCACGGCTTCACCACACCGGCTGAGATGCGCGACAAGTTTGCGATGTGCGTGCGCCAGCCTGTCGGTCTTTGCGGTTTGATCACGCCGTGGAATTTTCCGATGGCGATTCCGTCCTGGAAACTGATTCCAGCGTTGATCTGCGGCAACACGGTCGTCCTGAAACCTGCTGAAGACACGCCGCTCTCGACTTACAACCTCGTCAAAGCTTGTGAAGAAGCAGGAATTCCGCCGGGCGTTGTGAACCTCGTCACGGGATATGGCGAGACTGTCGGCGCGGCGATGACCAATCATCCCGCACTGCGTTTGATCTCCTTCACCGGCTCGACTGAAACCGGTCGCATCGTCGCGTCTGCGTGTGCGGAGCGAAACGCGATCTGTTCGCTCGAGATGGGCGGCAAGAACGCCATCATCGTGATGGACGATGCTGATATCGATTTGGCTGTTGAAGGCGCCATTTGGGGCGCCTTTGGTACGTCAGGACAACGCTGTACTGCGTCGTCGCGGTTGATCGTTCACAAGAAAGTTTACAAACAGTTCGTCGCGAAGCTGGTTGAGAACGCGAAAGCATTGCGCGTCGGCAATGGCGCCGATCCGAAGACTGATGTTGGGCCAGTGATCAATAACGATGCGGTCGAGAAGATCATGAGTTACATCCGTATCGGGCGTAACGACGATGGCGCAACTTTGGCTTGCGGTGGTCGCCGGCTCGCTAAAGGCGATTACGCAAACGGTCACTTCATCGAGCCGACAGTCTTTACTGATGCTACGCCTGACATGCGTATCGCGCAGGAAGAGATTTTTGGACCAGTGACGACTGTGATTCCGACTAACTCGCTCGAAGACGCGGTCCAGATCGCAAACGGTGTTCGTTACGGGCTGTCCGCCGCGATTTACACACAGAACGTCAATCGCGCGTTCAAAGCAATGAACGAGATGTACACCGGCATCTTCTACGTGAACGCTTCGACGATCGGGGCGGAAGTGCACCTGCCGTTTGGCGGCACCAAAGCAACCGGCAATGGTCATCGCGAAGCAGGAACTCAGGTGCTCGACATCTTTTCTGAGTGGAAGTCGATCTACGTGGACTTCAGCGGCAAACTGCAACGCGCCCAGATCGATCAGGTAGAGTCGCCTCAGTAGATTTTGAGCCGCGGATGAACGCGGATAAACGCAGATCTGCGTTCATCTGCGAAAATCCGCGGCTAAATATTGTTTCGGAGAATAAAACTGTGATTGTTGGCCTGCCCAAAGAGATTAAAGACAACGAATATCGAGTCGGACTGACTCCCGCCGGCGTGCGCGCACTCAAAGATGGCGGTCATGACATCAGAGTTGAGACTAATGCCGGCGCGGGTTCCGGCTTTGAAGACGCACTCTACGAACGCGCCGGAGCGACGATTATCGGTTCGGCTGACGAGGTTTGGGCCACCGCCGACATGATCGTGAAAGTGAAAGAGCCGATCGCGCCGGAGTATCCACGCATGCGCGAAGGCCAGTTGCTCTTCACATACCTGCATCTGGCCCCGGATCACGCCCTCACGCAGGAGTTGATCAATCGCAAAGTGACGGGCATTGCCTACGAGACTATCACTGATCGACGCGGCACGTTGCCGTTGTTGACGCCGATGTCAGAAGTCGCGGGACGCATGGCGATCCAGGTTGGCGCACACTATCTCGAGAAGATGAGTGGTGGCCGCGGAATTTTGCTCGGTGGTGTTCCGGGTGTGCCCGCAGCGCGCGTCGTGATCATCGGCGGCGGTGTTGTTGGTACAAACGCTGCGAAGATCGCCGTCGGTATGGGCGCGCACGTCACGATCATCGATAACAATCTCGATCGACTCCGCGAGCTCGACGACATCTTCCTTTCGAAGATCTCGACGCTCGCTTCCAGTGCTTACATGATCCACGACGCGATCTCGCAGGCTGATCTGATCGTCGGAGCCGTGCTAGTGCCAGGCGCCGCCGCACCGAAACTCGTCACGCGCGGAATGCTGAAAGATGTTCCGAACGGCGCTGTGATCGTCGACGTCGCTGTCGATCAGGGCGGCTGCATCGAGACGACGCATCCAACAACGCACTCCAATCCGACGTACTACGTTGAAGGCGTGCTGCATTACTGCGTCGCCAACATGCCGGGCGCGGTACCGCGCACCTCGACGTTCGCATTGACTAACGCAACGCTGCCGTACGCAATGAAACTCGCGAACAAAGGTTTCTTCGAAGCGATCTCAAAAGATCCCGGTTTGAAAGAAGGCGTCAATACCTACGCCGGCCACTGCACCTACGAAGCTGTCGCCTCCGCGCAGGGCATCCCCTACGCACCTTTGGAGAGCTTAATTAACCGAAACTAATCCGTGTATTTTATCTGCGTGAATCCGTGGCAAGTTCTGCTATGCAAGTAAGCAGAACCTCGGGTGACACGGGCTTGGCGAGAAATGCGTTGACCTGCTCCGACTCGTCGGTGGTGTTTTTGGGATCGAGCGCGCTGAGCAGGATGATTGGCAGGTGGGCCAGATGCTGGCTGTTCCTCACGAAGCGGCACAACTCATAACCATCGAGGTTCGGCATCAACGCGTCAGTAACAATCACATCGACACGCGCACCCAACAAAAACTTCATCGCTTCCAGGCCATCGCCGGCGGAAACCACCTCATATCCCGCACGTTCCAAGACCACTTCCAGATACCGCCGCAGCGCAGGATCGTCCTCGACCAAAAGGACACACTTTCTCCCTTCCGGCGTATTCACCATGGGCGGTGCTAGATCGACTTCCTGCTGCGTGATCATACAGAGAGCTGGATTTCGTAGGCCTTTGTGAGTTCTGAGCCGGGGTGGCTCGCGCAAGCAGGTTAGCCCGCGGGGCTCTGGTTTGTCAATGTTTTGCAGATTCAGTCAATAAACGCGCGGTGCCAGAGCTCGAGACCTAAAAGCTGGAAAACGTGGAGGTTATAGTCTTCGCGGCCTGAAAAATTCGCATCCAGGACCCGTTTCACCTCACCCGGACGAAAGATGCCGCGGCGCTTCACCGTCTCTTCCGACAGCAGATCCGCGATGAGGGGCCGCAGCGGACCGCGAAGCCACGAACGGATCGGCGCCCCAAATCCAGCCTTCTTCCGCCACACGACATCCTTCGGCAAAACGCCTTCGAGCGCCCGCTTGAGCACGTATTTCCGCTTCAAGCCACGCAGCTTCAAACGCGGCGGCATGCGCGCTGCCATCTCGATCATCTCGCGATTCAGAAACGGCACGCGGACCTCGAGATTCGCCGCCATCGACGTCTTGTCAGTCGTCATCAGGTTAAGACACGGCAGGAACGTTTTTAGATCGACGTACAGGAGCCGGTTGAGCGGAGCGGCGTCTGCCACACGCGCGAAGTAAGCGCGATGTGTGGCGTACGGATCGAGCTCGCTGGTTGCCGCGCGGTATTCATCCGTGTAGAGGCGTCGCTTCATCTCGTTAGTAAAGTAAGTTCCGAAACCGAGATAGCGGTCTTCAAAGTCGAGGGCAGCGCTAGTTGCAAACTTCTTGGCATTTCTTAGAGGTGCTGTTAGGCGTCCTGGACGTCCGCCGGGAAGCGCGCCCGCGACCGTTTTCATAAGCGGTCGTCGTAGCATGTTCGGGACTGGATCAAATGCGGACGCAATCTTCATCGCCATCTGCCGCGGGTAACCGGCAAACACTTCGTCGCCGCCCATGCCTGAAAGCATCACCGTGAGTGTTTCGCGCGCGGCGCTCGAGATCAGGTAACTCGGAATCGCCATATCGATCGGCGGCTCTTCCATGTGATGGACCAGCTTCGGCAGAAGATCGGCGACCGAAGGCTTCAACATGATCTCGTGATAGTCAGTCTGCAATTGCTCGTTGACGCGTCGTGCCCAGCGCACGTCGTCGGGGATGATGTCGTAGCGCAGATCTTCACTCTCGATGCCGACGGTGTACGTGCTGATCGGACGACCGTTGCTGTGTCGCGCCATCATCGCGACGATGCCGGACGAGTCGATGCCGCCGGAAAGAAACGAGCCGAGCGGCACGTCAGCCACCATCTCCATCTTCACGACGCGGTCGAGGGTGTCGAGCACACGCTCGCGCCAGTACGCTTCGTTCTTCCCTTCTTCGATCGGCGTGAATGAAACATCCCACCACTGTGCGAGTTTGATCTCGTCGTTGTGGAAATGAAGCAGGTGGCCGGGTGGGACAGTCTTGATGTTTGCGAAGAGCGTGTTCGGATCTGGCGACCAGAGAAACGTTAGAAACTGGTGCAGCGCTTCCGGGTTGAGAGCAGCTTCGATCAGTCCACTCGCGAGGATCGCCTTGATCTCCGAGCCGAAGACAAATGCGTTCTTTTCGGGAATGAAAGCGTAGTAGAGCGGTTTGATACCGACATGATCGCGGACGAGTGTGAGCGTACGTTCCGTGTTGTCCCACACCGCAAAAGCAAACATGCCGTTGAGACGGCCGACTGCGTCCCAGCCCCATTCTGAGATCGCTTCGAGCAGCACTTCAGCGTCGCTGTCTGTTCGAAACTCATGACCGAGTGAGCGCAGTTCTTCGCGGAGCTCGCGGTAGTTGTAGATCTCGCCATTGAACGTGAGAGCGTAGCGGCCGTCGTGCGAGAACATCGGCTCGTGGCCGGCAGGAGAGGTGTCGATGATCGCGAGTCGTCGATGGCCCAAACACGCGCGACGCTGAGACGAATCAATAGGCTCCGAAACCCACGTCCCCGAATCATCACGCCCTCGATGCTCAACACTCGCGAGCATCGGCGCGATCAGTCGCTCTGGCTCAACGCTAACAATTCCCGCGATTCCGCACATTAATCAAAAAAAGATCCGTGTAATCTGTGGCTAAATATCGAAAGGGTGGCGTTCGCGGAGGGAATCGAGAACGCGAAATGTGGCCCGGGTTGTTGCGGCGAGATCGTCCAAACTGATCGGCGCCGCTCCGCCCTGCAAGACGCTCGCGCAAACAACACGCACCTGCTCCTGTTGGCCTTTGTCCTGTGCCTTCAACGAGACCTGCTCCTCGCGTCCATCTTTGTAGAGCGTCGCGCGGCGGAAGTCGTCAAGCACGAACGATCGCCCCGCCCCAAATATCTCGACGCGCTCCTTCGCCAGACCTTTGTCGCCTTCCGCAAGATACGCAACGCTGCCGTTCGATCCATCCGCGAAGCGCAACGTGATGATGACCGAATCCGCATCAACAATCTTGCTCGATCTCGCGCTGATCGACTCCGCGAAAACAGAAACCGGCGGCGCTCCGGTCAGATACTTAATCAAGTCGATGAAATGGCAGACCTCGCCGATGATCCTGCCGCCACCCTCCTCGGCGTCCTGCATCCAGTGTTCGTTTGGAATGCGACCAGCGTTCACGCGATAAAGCACCGAGAGCGGCGCATCGACATTGTTGAAGAACTCTTTTGCACGTTGCGTCAGCGGCGCGAAACGACGATTGAAGCCGACCATCAGTTTCGCGGGCGAACTTCGCGCCGCATCCAACACTGACTCGAGCTGCTCGTCGTTGAGCGCCAGCGGCTTCTCGCAAAACACGTGCTTATTGCGTTCGAGTCCGCCGCGTGCGAGCCCGGCGTGCGTGTTGTTGCGAGTGCCGATCACCACGAGGTTCACCGTTGGCTCATCCAATACCTCTTCAGCGCTCGACATCGCGTACGCAAATCCAAATCTCTTGCCGACGTCGTGCGCTGTAACACCGGTGGCAGTGGCAATCGATCGAAACTCGACGCGCTCGTTCTTGAAGTGTGGCAGTAACATCGCCGGCACGTAACCACCGGCGCCAATCACGCCGAGACCAATCGACTTTTCCGACTTCCGCACTGGCGACGCCGCACCGAGCGACACCTTGCGAATCACTTCCGACTCTGGATCGTAGTTGAGCACGACGCCGAGGTTCGGCTCCTGCAACTCTCCCGATATCAACTGGTACGCACGATCCGCTTCGGTGATCGCAAACCGGTGCGTAGTCAGCCGCTCAACGTTGAGACGCCCGTCACCAATGAGTTCGAGAAAGCTCTCGATGTTTCGCTTCTCGGTCCAACGCACGTAAGGCAGCGGGTAATCGTGGCCGCGCTCTTCGTACTCCGGATCGTAACGCCCTGGTCCATACGACATCGAAATAACCAGCTTGAGCTCACGACTGAAAAACGGCGCGCGCGGAATGTCCATGCCGGTCATGCCGACAACAATCACGCGTCCCTTCAAACGCGAGACACTCGCCGCCAGCTCGATCGGCTGATTCGAATCAGTGGCGGCAGTGATCAAAACGGCGTCAGCACCATGACCTTTGGTCCACGTCTCGATCTCTTTTGCGGCAGCTTCACTCGAGACCACGGCTTTGTCAGCGCCCAGTTCGAGTGCGAGCGCGACCCGCGACTGGTCCAGATCCAAGCCGAACACTCGACATCCATTCGCCTTCAACAGTTGCACCGTAAGCTGGCCCACGAGTCCCAAACCAATAACAACAACCGACTCGCCCAGCGTCGGCTCTGCTAATCGCACACCTTGCAACGCGATCGCGCCGAGTGTGCCGTAAGCCCCAGACTCGAAACTCACGCCATCAGGCAAGTGCACACAAAGGTTCTTCGGCACCGACAACACTTCCGCGTGTGACGCGAAACCGACGCCCGCACACGCAACCCGATCGCCGGCGCGAAACTCCGTCACATCTTCCGCGACTGCCTCGACGATCCCCGCCGCGCTGTAGCCGAGCGACTGCGACGCCGCCATTTTGTCGCGCACGGACGCAAACGTGTTGAGCAGTCCTTCATTCTTTACTTTCGCTACGACTGCCTTAACTAGATCCGGTCGTTGTCGCGCCTCCTTGACCAGACCTTTACTGACGAGCTCGACCGCCGCACGCTCAGTGCCCGCGCTGATCAACGAAGCCACGCTGCGCACGAGCACACGTCCCTTCTGCAACGCCGGCACCGGCACTTCGCCAACAAACGGTCTTCCCGTCTTTCTGTTTTGTAGGACCTGTTTCATAAGTTGGTGTAGACACTCTCAATCAATCCGCTAACCCACTCAGCGCGCGCATCCCAGGTGCCTGAAGCAACCGCAGCCTGTCGTCTCGCTGCGTCCGCAGGATCGGTATCGTGCAGCGCTTCTTCAACCAGCCGGATGAAATCATCACGCGTGCGCGCGATCCTGAGCACGTCACGCATCGGCTCGTACTCGGGCAGCGGCGAAATCACCACCGGTTTGCCTGTCGCCAGATACTCGCGCACCTTGATCGCCGATCCGTAACTCGTAAAAGACTGCTCAGTTTCCCACGGCAACACGCAAACGTCGAATCCCGCCGCGTACGCCGGCAAGTCCGCATACGGCACGGGCGGCAGAAAATGCGTGTTCGGCAACGCTTCGATCTCGAGCCCGCGCGACTTGTTACCGATGAACACCCACTGCCAATCAGGCCGCTCGCGCGCCGCACGCTTGATCAACTCCTGATCGACGAGCCACGGCTCGACCGCGCCAAAGTATCCCAAACGCGGCCGCGAAATCTTTTCGATCGCAGGCGCCACTGCGATGTCACCAACACGGCGCCAGTGATCGAACTCAACTGCCTGTTCGAGGAGATGCGATCGTTCACACCCGCGCGTAGCTTCGGTAAAGAGCTTTCGACCCGAATAGAACACCAGATCAGCCGCATCGATCGCACGCTCGTGTAGCCTGCGGATCAACGCCGGATCGGTCGCATGATCCATCGTGTTCGCATCATACTTGTCTGACACGTGATAGACCACCACCGATTCGTCAAACGTGCCGATCATATCTGCAGCGGTAGGAATGGCGATCCAGAGTATTGGCTTAGTGAGGCCGCGACTGCTCGCCAGGCGCTTTATCTGCGCTCCGATCAGGCGTCGATTGATCGAACGCGCGGCCGCAGTGCCGAAGAACGGCAAACTCGCGGGCGAGACGACCGTGATGCCTTCATCAGTTTGGCGCGCGAGTTTGGAGTAACTGCCGAGTTTGCGCCTGATGCGTGGCAGCAGATCTTTATGGCCCAGCGACGGCAGACCCATCGAGATCGAGTTAACGAAGATAACCTTGTTGCCCGCGCGCGCGAACTTGCGCATCAGGTGGGCCTTGGAGTGTGGATGGTGATACCACCAGTCTTCACCGCCAAAGCAAATTATCGATTGGTTTCTGAGCACGTATCCGTAAACAATCCGCGTTAATCCGCGTTTCGCGCGACGCACAATCCCGAAACACCAAACGGAATATTCATATGCTTCAACACAAAACTCTCCGCGCCGAGCACGCGCGCTAACACACCATTCAGCGCCGATACGTTTATATTGTTCTCGCTCTCGGCTTTAATCCCCGTCAGTCGCATCAACTTTCGCATCGCCAGTATCGGCATGAAAAACGTGATGTTCGCGTACGTCGTGCGTTCGACTTCAAACCCGGCTTGCTCGAGTACGCGTTGCAGCTCCGGCATGCGATAACGTCTCCGGTGATTGCTCACGTCATCCTGCAAGCCCCACAAAAACATAAACGTCGGCACGAACAACAAGACGCGCCCACCGGGCCGCAGCACGCGACGCATCTCGCGCAATCCGGCGAGATCGTCATCGAGATGCTCGACTACATCCAACGCCGTTACAAGGTCGAACGTGCCATCGTCGTATGGAAGCGCTTCAGCCGCCCCGAGCTTCACGTTCGCGAGTCCACGCTCGCGACAGAACGCCAGCGCATCTTCCGAAACATCGACGCCCTCCGCGTCGCCAAACTTCGAAAGCATTAAGAGATTCGCGCCCGTGCCGCAACCGACGTCGAGTATGCGGGGGCGGCGATCGGTGACGCGGCGGCAGATGTCTTCCACGAAGCGTGTGAGGATCTTGCGGCGACCGGTGTACCACCAGTGCGACTGCTCGATGCGGAACATGATTGGATACGTGTGTTCCTTCATAAATCCTTAGCCACGGATTTTACGGATTAAGTAATCGATACTCACGGATGAGAAGACGATTAATAAGCCGTGCATTGGCAGGACGTAGCGGATCTCCGTGTGCGCCGCGGTGCCTGGAACGAGATAGTAAAGCACCGTGACGAGCATGAGGAAACTGAGTCGCCAGTCGCGTCGCAGAGCTATATAGATGCCAAGTGCAGCCAAAGGTAGAAAGAGATAGCGCGCGACGCTCTGAATCATTCCCAGCACGTTCACAGCCGTCGCGAGTAAACCCGATTGCCGGTGTTCCGGCAGACATTTTTTGTTCGTGACGTTGATGCCGCTGATGCCCGTATAAGGCACGGGATCGCCCGCGACTTTCAACATGCCCCACATGCGTCCGAGCATCACGCCTGCGTACCAAATTGGATGCTGCCTGATGAATGCGAGCGACTCGCTCGTGCGTTCGCGATCGCGTCGAATGCCGTCAGGAAACTGCACCTCAGCGCGTAAGTCTGCAGGCCAGCCGGCGCGCTGGCGCTCAACCTCCGTCATTTTATCGTCGCCAAAGACGAATCCGTGTTGCTGCCCGAGTTCTGTTTCGCCGAGTCCCTCCCAAAGGTTCGCGCCGATCGTTCCGCCTGTTGGTGTGAAGTCTGGGAACACGATGTAGTTGCGTATGACGATCGGCGCGATCAGGATTACTGTGCCTGCTAAAACTGCCGCGGCCATTTTTAATCGCAACCGCCACCCGTCTTTTACGAATATGAGCACCGCGATGGCCCACCCGACGCACAGGTACAACGGGTTCACACGCAACCAGCACGCGATGCCGAGCGCCACGCCAGCCCCAAGCGCGAGCCAAACACTTTTGCGCTGTGCAGCAAGAAGTAGCAACCAGTTTCCGCCGAGCACGAACCAGGTTGTGGGCACGTCCGGCGAAGGATACGCTGCATACATCGCAAACAACGGCGAGAGCGCGAGGACAAACGCGCTCGCAATCGCCGCACGCGAGCCAAACACAGTCAAAGCAATGCCTGCGATCAACACCAACGACAGGATCAAGTCTGCAAGCCAGATCACGATTTGTACTGAATACGCCGAGTGATCACCGGTAACTTTGTAGATCAACGCAACGAGTGCGGGAAATGCAGGAGGATACTGGGCCAGGTCAGTGCGTGTCGCATCGTCGATCCAGAAGAGTTTCTGTCGGCCCTCGAGGATGTCGCGCGCCTGCCGGTCAAATTTCGCGTACGAACCAACCTGAAACCAACCCGGATCGTGAAGATGCGCGCGCATGAATTGCAGCGTGAGGACCCGCACGCTAATCGCGATGAGCAGCAACGTAAAGAGTACCGGGAGCTGTTTTCGATTGATCCGCAAATCGCGAAGAAGGTTTCTCACGCAGCGGCGCGACGGCGCAACGAAATGGTCCTGTTTTCGCTGCGTCGTGGCGCCGCTGCGTGAGAAAATTTTTACTTTTGCGCTGTAACCACCACGTTCCAGCCAATAGTTGTTCTGAGTTTCTCGAATACCGTATCCGTGACCAACGGCGACAGAATACGAAGCTCACTACGCATTAACTGCTCCACCTCAACTCGCACATCCTTGAACATCTTAAACAGCTCACGCACTTCTTTGCGGCTGTAGACTTTAACCAGCGGCCGTGCATCGCGATCGCTGAACTCGATCACTCGGCTCATGATTTCTTCCGCCGATCGTCCGCGTAGAAACTCAAGCCCCAGCACGCCGCGCCGCAGAACGATCTCGACCCAGTAGTTCAGCGAGTTGCGATGATAGAGCATGATCTTCGCGACACCACCCGGGCGAAGGACACGATGCACTTCGCGTATCGATCCTGCAGTGTCGGGCGTGTGATGCAGGACCCCGTTCGAGTACACAACATCGAAGCTCTCAGATCGAAAAGGCAAGCGCTCACCGTCCGAGATCATGAAGTTGCCATCAGCGCCGTAAAGCTTGAATCGGTGCCTCGTGATCTCGACCGAGCGCGGCGTGAGATCGATGCCGGTGCAGCGCGCACCACCACGCGCAAACTGCAACAGGTCCGTTCCCATCCCACAACCGACTTCAAGCAATCTTGCGCCGCGAAACTTTTCAAACTCCATCACGCGAGGCATCCACGGCGCATACTCTTTATAACGATAGCGCTCAACTTCATCGAAAAACTCACGCGTCCCGAGCTCGTGCTCGCGATCGTATACGGCGCCACACGGATCCTGGCTCCACTGCTCACGCGCCCTCAGTTTTTCCTGCGCCAATCCTGCCAATTTTGTTAATCCTGTAATCCTGTCAAAGATTTATATGCATCAAGGACGCGCTGCGCATTATGCGTCCACGTATATTCCTTCTCAGCAACACTTCTCGCGTTGGTTCCCAATTGGCGTCGCAAATTTTCCGACTCAACTAGTCTGATAATCGCGGCTCTCAACTCCTCAACATTCCCGGGCTCAACGAGCAACGCCGTCTCACCATCAACAAGCACTTCGCCAATCTGCCCCAACCGGCTCGCTACAATCCCTTTCCCCATCGCCATGTACTCAAAAATCTTAGTCGGCGATCCAAAGAACTCACTACCATCCGCGAGCGGCACGTGCGGCGCGACGAGTATGTCGCAAGCATCAAGCAAACTCGGCACACGCTCATGGCCCACCGCGCCCGTGAATATCACTCTCCTTACTGCCACCTCCGCTTCGAGTCGCTTCTCAACCTCAACGTGCAAGCTCCCACTACCGACAAACAAAAACCTGACTGGCTCACTCGACGGAATCAACTTGATCGCTTCCGCAAGCTTCTCAACACCATGCCACGGTCCAAACGTCCCGACAAAACCCGCAACCACCTCATCATCTCGAATGCCGAGGTCGCGTCGCGCCTCCACCCCGCCAACGCCCGGCCGAAACCTCTCGACATCAACACCATTCGGATTGACAACAATCTTCTCCGCCGCCACGCCACGCGCCTCCAAGTTTCGGCGTTCAACATCGGAGACCACAAAAATACGCGCCGCCGCGTCAAGGTTCAATCGCTCGTATCGCTCCAGCAATTCGAGACGCCCCACGCGATCCCAGTACCGGCCCACCCAAACTTCCGACCCGTTGTATTCGAGAAACAACGGCCGCCTCGTGCGGTTCGCCGCCACCACGCCGGCCCAACTAAACCGCGCGTATCGTTGATAAATGAAATCGGGATCGGCCTGCTCGATCAATGGGACCGCGCCCCGCGTGAAGACGAGGTTGTTGTGAATGTCGAAAAGCGCACGCGTGCCGCCGCCGGGTTGCGGCGGGATCACAATGAAGCGATCGTCCGCGGCATTCATACCGGCGATGAGATCGTTGCTGATGATCTGCACGTCGACACCGAGCGCTTCGAGTCCTTCCACCACGCCCTTGATATGACTCGCCGCGCCGCCCGCCTGTGTGCCTGGTCCAGGCGTCGAGCGCAGATAAACAGCTCGTACGCGCGGTCGCGGAGTGATCTTGCGTGGCACACCTACGAATCGCAGTGTCGTTTCTTCGAGTTGCTGCAATTCACGACGCGAGCGAGCGATGTCGCTGGCGCCTGTGATCGTCTCGCGGCTGAGTCGTGCCGGCGCGCCAAGCAAAACGTTCGAGCGCGACTTGCGAATCATTTCGCCGTGCGCGTCGAGCATCAGCACTTCGCGCGCGCCTGCGAGCGCGCCGAAGACCATGAAGAGATTTTGGCCGCGTTGCCAGGGGAGTCGCTCGGTCGCGATTGCGAGCACGTCCGGACTGAACGAGCGCAACGATCTCAGGCGCGCGATATGACTGCCCTTTTCGAATTCGGCACGTGAGATCAGATCGATCGAGCTGTCGGGGAAGAGCGCTAGCAGCTTGTCTCGCCAGCGGTCGAGGTCGCCGCTGAGTGCGAGGAGAACGACTCTCATCCGCGCAGGCTCCCGAGCACAAACACCTCGGCAAACGATCGTCCGGTGCTGGTGTGAAAGTGAAGCGCGACGAGCGCGAAGATCATTGCGTAGCTGATCGACGACGCGATCGCAGCGCCCTGCGCGCCGTAACGTGGCACGAGCGCGAACACGAGCACGAGGTTGAGTATCAGAGTGACGATCCAGTAAATCGGGATCGCGCGCGGAAGCCCGAGCGCGTTGAAGTGTTGGACCAGAACGGATTCAAGTCCGATCAGGTAGACGCCTGGCAGAAGAATCAGGAGCAGCTTCGTCGCATCGGCGAACTCCGGACTGTAGATGAAAGGTAAGAGGAAACTGAACGGTACCGCTGCCAGACAACAAGCGAACATGATCAATGTCGTGTAACGACTCACGAGGCAGGTCGTTTCACCGCGCGCGTCCTGTTCGCTAGTCACGCGTGGGAACAGCAACGTCGCGATCACGCCGGGCAGCAACATCAGTAACAATCCAAACTGCGAGGCGACGTTGTAGACACCCGCCTCGGCTGCACCGCGAAAGTGATTTACGACCAGCAGATCCGCGCGGATGATGATCGCGCCCGCCAGGATCGAAACGTGAAATTTCAATCCGTAAGCGATCATGCGTCGCAAGAGGGCGATGTCGGCGCGCCATTTCGACTGGGTCAGACTTTTCGCTGAGATCACCAGCAGCAACGTAATTACACTTGCGACGAGAACACTCGCGAGCGTGTTGAACGTGACGAGCGTTTCGAGACCACGTTTGAGAAGTAACAAAACCAGTACTGCGTTGATGAGTACAAATGATTGATTGGCGAGGTCAAGCAGATTGAAATCGCGTATCTTTCCCACCGCGAGCAGGATGTTCAGGCCGATCAATGTGATTAATTGAAACGGGATCGAAATGGCTGCTATACGAACGAGATCAGGGGACACAAAGCCAAACCAGTATGGGCGAAATGAGGCGATTGCGGTGAGCGCGAGAGCGAGCAGCGTGCCGGCGCCGAGCCCAAAGATCAATGAGTTGATGGCAGCGGCGCGGAAGTGCGACTGGTCCTGGGCGATGAAATACGTATTTGATGATGGAAGACCAAAGCTGCCGATCTGAACGACAGTCGCGACAGCTACATTGATCACGGCGAGCCGCCCGAAGCCTTCCGCACCGAGCCACCGAGCCACAAGGATCCCCGCAACGACGCTGTTGAAGATCATCAACAGGCGCGTCGCGAACGTCCATCCAATATGAGCCCACAGATTAGTTAGATGAATCGATCCACCTCTCATACCACAAGCTCAAATTCAACAATGCCCACAAATGAAATCCCCAGTCGCGCGTCTTCGCACGGTGCTCCTCCAACATCCGGCTGACGAACCCGTAATCCAGCAAATCTCGACGCCGCATCGACGAATTGATCAAGTGGTCATCAAACCATCCACCCAATCCCTCACGGAACCACTCACGCACCGGCGCACCAAACCCGCGCTTGCGCTCATACAACAGATCGCGCGGCAGGATTTCTTCGAGCGAGCGCTTCAAAATATGCTTGCCACTCGTGCCCTCGACCTTCAACGCGCGCGGCAGACCGAGCGCATACTCAACCAGATGATGATCGAGAAACGGCACACGCGCCTCGACACTCGTCGCCATCGTGATCTTATCAACACGCATCAGTAACAACTCAGGCAGTCGCAACTTCAACTCGAGATACGTCATGCGCGCGAGGAAATCCGCGTTTGGCCGCTCCTGCTCGATGTGCTTCAAGTACTTCTCAATTACATGCAACGACGACAATCCATTCAAACGCTCGCGCGCCTGCTGCGACAGCACGCGGGGCTTGAACGTCTCGTCGTAAACCACGACGCCGCCCCAGAACAACGGCTCATCCGCACCCAGCCGTCGTATCAACTCGATCGCCGCACGTTTTCGACCCGTCGCTTCGAGCGCCGGACGCGAAAGATTCGAGATCGCGCGTCGCAACGAGAGTGGCAACACCTCGGCATGACGCCAGAAGTTTTCGTAAATGCGCAGGTGACGCACGTAGTTTTCGTATCCACTGAAGATCTCGTCCGAACCTTCGCCGACCTGGACCACGATCGTTCCCGAGTCGCGCGCGAGCTTTGAGACGTAATAGAGCGGCACGCAAACCGGATCGGCAATCGGCTCGTCCTGGTGAAAGACCATGCTCGGCAGAAAGTCGTGCATCTCTTTCTCGGAGACGATCACCTCGTGATGGTTGGTTCCAAACTGTTTCGCGATGCGCCGCGCGGGCTCGAGCTCGTTGAGATACTCAGCATCGCTGAAACCGACTGTGAACGTCTGAACCGGACGCGACATCTGTTCCGACATCAGCGCGACATTCGCAGACGAATCAACGCCGCCCGACAAAAACACGCCGAACGGCACGTCTGACATCATTCGTTTCCGGATCGACTCGCGCAGCAAGCGAAGTATCTCGGCGCGTTGCTCGTCTTCAGTGCCGGCGATCTTTTGTTTAGGAGGAAGCGCGTCCCAATATTGCTGGATGTTGAGCGTGCCGTCGCGCGTCAACGTCAGAACGTGACCGGCAGGCAATTTGTGTATGTCGCGAAAGAGCGTCGTGGGCGCGGGCGTCGTGAGAAACGTCAGGTAGTGATAGAGCGAATGCTCGTCGATGTCGGGCGTGACCGCGGGATGTTGCAGGATCGACTTGATCTCAGACGCAAAGATGAAGCGGCCGTCTTTGTGATAGAAGTAGAGCGGCTTGACGCCGATGCGATCGCGCACGAGGACGAGGCGCTCTTTGTTTGCGTCCCAGATCGCGATGCCGTAGTCGCCTTCGATCTCGTGAATGAAATCGAGGCCGCGCTCTTCGTAGAGGTGGAGAATCGTTTCGGAGTCGGTGCGTGATGAGTATTTGTGGCCGCGTCTTTCGAGATCGGCGCGGATGAGTGCGTGGTTGTAGATCTCGCCGTTGAAAACGAGCCACGTGCGTTTATCGCAGCCGTGCATCGGCTGGTGGCCCGCGGCGGAGAGATCGATGATCGAGAGACGACGAAAGCCGAAGCCGCCGCGATGATCGTCGAAGATCAGATCGCCGGCGTCATCGGGGCCACGATGAGTCATCTCATCGCGCATGCGCACTAGTAACGATAACTCAATTGAGCCTTAGCTCGCTCCGTATTCCCAAACTCCGCAAATACCACACATTATTTTTAGCCACGGATTACACGGATTTTATTTGCCAGGTAAGCTTGCGTGGTTTTCCTGAGATTTTCCAGCAGGCGGATACAGAATCCCTCATCTGGCCGTAATCGATCGACGCGGATCTGTTTTCCAGTACCGGTTGAACGTCAGAATCCAACAAAGACACAGCCAAACCACCCGTTTCGACCGCAGCGCCATTCACCTCCACGTTTAACCCCGGCGCGAAATGAAACCGAGCCTCGTAAACGTGTTCGCCATCGCCGATAAACTCGTCATCGATAACCCACAAACGCGCGCGCTTGTCGAATGTAATCGTGCGACGATGCGTCACCGGGTATCCATAGTGTTCCGCAACCACCTTGTCAAAGTCATCACTCGTTTTCCACTCCAGCACACGTGGCTTCGCTTCATTCCCGATCACAAACGGCGTGTCGACGCAGATCGTGTTCTGTTCAAGTCCGTCGATCTGCACTGTCGAATGATACGCGGTCGATCGAAACTCATGCCGTTTCGCGAGGTCGGCGGAATAGACGTATGTGCCCGGATCGACGATGAACGCGCGACCACCGGCCGAGACTTCAATACTCAACACATCGTTATGCCCGTGCGATCCACGACCGTCGATCCCCGCATCACTCGCGTTGAAACAGAGATACAGATCACTGTGGCGCATGATGTACGTGCCCGCATCGGGAAACGCCTGCGAAACAGCATACCGATCTGATGAGCTCATCTCCTCAAAAGCTCTAACACCTTCTTCACCGAGTATCCAGAACAACTCTTCCGGCGGCGCCACTCCGTTCAGCTTCAATCCCGGATCCTTGAAAACGACTGCGCCGATCGCGAGCAGGTACGCATGATCGTCTGCATGTCGCGGGTGCATCGGCAACACGAGACCGCTATCCGTGTCACCAATCAAGGGCGCAGACCCGTCCGGACGGAGATACGAGCGCACATAGATCAGCATTTGGTGAAGCCTCGTCCAGTGCTGCTGCTCGATCTCCTCTTCATTGAGCTGACAAAACAGAAACGAATAGAGAAACAACTCCAGCACGAAGCGATGATATCCAGTGGATGCTTCGTAGTCGGCGCCGTCGCTAAGCACCTGCTTGTCCATTTCCTGGAGCATGTCCTCAAAGCCTAAGTTGGACCAGTACTCAGAATCACGATACTCAGGCAGAAAGTCACCCAACCAGAGCAGACCCGCGACATCCGACAAGTAGTGATTGCTGGTGGCGATATGCGAGAACTCCAGGTGATCACAAATGTAATTGCCGTGCTCCTGAAAGAGTCGCAGCAAAAACTCCAGTGAGTCGTTGTCGAATTGCGGAGAGTGACGAAACACATGAAACGCGACGATCAGATTCATCGCACGCAGTGCAACTTCCATTGCGCACGTCCAATTCGCGCCCCGCCCGTAAGGATTTTGCTGGTCCCAGCTCCGTAACTGCGAAAAGAACTCCGCACTGTAGCGCTCATCGTTTGTGATGAGGTATGCGCGTGCGAGCGTGACGAAGTGGCCCAGCCGGTTCAGCTCCCAAAGCACACGCACATCTGAGCCGTCGCTGCGGATCAGGTTAATGTCACCGTGATAATCCAGCGGCCACACGTAACCCGAAAGCGGATCGCGCGCCCACTCGACCTCCTCACCAAAATATTTTTCTCCAAAACCAAGGAGGGGCCAGCGATGCTCGTCAATGATGAGGTTCGCGGAAGCGATCAACTCCTTCGTCTCTGTCGGAAAATGCGTGCGATAGAAATCCGCGCCCGCACGGTCGGTAAATCCGCGAAAGAATTTTACGTCGCGATCTCCCTGGAAGTGGCGCAACGATTTTTCGGGACTCATTCGCTGCCAAAGATCGGCAGGCTTTGGCTTGTAGTTCGCGACTTTGGAACGGTTTCTGCGCTGGTCCAGTGAAGCGAAACCGCGACGCCACGCTTCACGTGCCGCGGTCGTGAGTTTTACTTCGCCACGAAGCGCGCGTTTGATTTTATTTAGAACAGGCATCAGCGGGAGTGTTCGAGCGCGTCGAGAATGCGCTCGGACGTGTGGCCGTCCCAGAGTGGCGGCTGTTCGATGGGCTTCTTTGCGGAACCGTTCAGCGTGGCGTTTGCGGCAGCGATGATCTTCCTCGTGTCAGTGCCGACGATGACGTTCGTTCCCATTTCAACCGTGATTGGACGCTCCGTGTTCTCGCGCAGTGTGAGACACGGAATGCCGAGGGCGGTCGTTTCTTCCTGAATGCCGCCGGAGTCTGTCAGAACAAGACGCGCGCGGCTCGATAGGTTGAGAAAGTCGAGATAGCCGAGAGGTTCTGTCATTCGCAGATTCTCGATCGCGTCCACGCGCTCGCTCAAAGCAAGCTCGGCGATTGTCTTTCTTGTTCGTGGGTGTACTGGAAATACGATGGGCAACTTCTCCGCGATTACTTCGAGCGCCGTGAGTATTCGCTCAAACGAATCACGCATATCGACATTCGACGGACGATGTAACGTGAGCAAAGCGTAATCTCCGTCGATACCTAATTGTTCGTGTGTCGGCAATGCGCGCGCGACTGCGAGGTTCCGTTGGAGCGAGTCGATCATGACGTTGCCTACGAAACAGATTCGCTCTTTCGGGATGCCTTCTGCGATCAGATTTTCATCAGCGTCGTGTGATGGCGTGAATAGTAGATCGGCGATCTGATCAGTCAGCAGGCGATTGATCTCTTCCGGCATCGTGCGATCGCGACTGCGCAGTCCGGCCTCGACGTGCGCCACTTTGATTCCGAGCTTCACGCAGACGAGAGCGCACGCGATCGTTGAGTTCACATCACCGACGACCAGGACCCAGTCAGGTTTTTCACGAAGTACGACGGGCTCGAAGCGCTCCATCACTGCAGCCGTCTGCGCCGCGTGTGAGCCGGAGCCGACGCCAAGATGCGTGTCGGGTTGCGGCAGATCGAGATCGCGAAAGAACGAATCAGACATCGCTGCGTCGTAATGTTGTCCGGTATGAACGACGAGCGGCAGGAAGGTTTCGGGGCGCTTTTTCATCGCGGCCACGATCGGCGCCACTTTCATGAAGTTGGGCCGCGCACCGACGACGTTGATGACTTTCAACATTTTCT
>Ga0134121_10001578_pt1 | contig 21271 bp, 14 predicted proteins | sample KB301_FD_96463 | JGI IMG/M metagenome (GOLD analysis project Ga0134121, IMG submission 96463) | Terrestrial soil microbial communities without Nitrogen fertilizer from Kellogg Biological Station, Michigan, USA - KB3-0-1 | ecosystem: Environmental > Terrestrial > Soil > Unclassified ... | reverse complement strand
TATTTTCGCCTGCCCTGTTGCAGGCGTGTAGCAAATGAGTCCGCTGCCCCAGGACGTCATCCACAGGTGACCGTTTCCGTCGTCATAAATATCATTGACGAGGGGGCCGCTGCCGAACTGCGTGAACAGGCTTGGCAAGTTTACATGACTGAATAAATTTGTATTCGGGTCCAGGAGATCCAATCCAGAAAATGTGGCGATCCATATCCTTCCGTTCCTGTCTTCGTACGTATAAGCGACTTTATTTTCCCTGATGGTGGAGGTGTCGCGATCACGATGATAATACTGATGAAATGTTTTGCTTGAGGGATCATAGATATTGTAATCACTCCAACTGCCGACATAGAGGTTGTCCCTGCTATCGATAAACACGCGTCCCATGTTATCACAAGAAACTGTCTTAGGATCATTTTTCCCGGGGAAATAATTTGTAAAAAAACCTGTAGAAGGATCCAGTCTGAATAAGCCATCGCGCGTGCTACCCCACAATGAACCTTTGCTGTCCACTGCAAGGGAGTTGACATGGTTATTCATCACGCTGCCGGAATCGCGCGGGTTGTGCTTGTAGGTGATAAATGATGTTCCGTCGTACCGGCATATCCCTTCAGGCGTTGCTATCCATAAGAAGCCCTGGCGGTCCTTCGTGATGTCGTGAATGATGTTGTAAGGTAATCCGTCTTTCACAGTCAATAAATCAAAATGGATATCCGGGGCCGGTTGGGAAAAGCCGTGGTAGCCGGAGAGAAATAAAAAAAAGGCGCAGGTAAAAAACCGTGTTGCAGCTCCGTGTTTCACGCAGCAAAGTAAAAATAAAATGCATCAACTCTAAAACGGGCGGCTGTTAAAAAGTAAAATCTTATTTCATAAATTTCAACTACTCTGCGTATGAAACCTTGCCCGGCTCCAGATACACGCTATGTGTAAGTTTGACCCGGTTATTTCCAGCTTATGGCATTGAAATGCCTTATAATGTAGTTGTAAAGATGGCATGTTATTTTTCAACCAATTAAAAAAAGCTCAATGAAAAAGGCAATTGTTTTATGTTCCTTCCTTTTGTTTGCCGGGTCCTCCATGTTGTTTCAAGGCTGCACGAAGGAAGACACGCATCCAACTTCAACAATTGTTATCAGCATGAGGGACGCTCCAGCTGCTTTTGACGCAGTGAATGTGGAGGTCACCGACATAGAAGTGCACAGCGATGCCGACGGATGGACTTCATTTCCTGTAAGAGACAGTATTTACGACTTGTTGCTGTTACAGGGAAACACTGCTGCGTTTTTAACCAACGCTGTTTTACCATCAACCACCATTTCGCAGGTGAGGCTGATTCTCGGCACGCACAACACCGTCACAGTGGGAGGAACTGTTTATTCATTGCTGCTATCCAGCGAGGATGAAACAGGACTGAAACTAAACATTCACAAGGAACTGGCCGGGGGCGTAACGTATGATTTGCTGATTGATTTTGATGCCGGCCAAAGTATTGTTGATGAGGGAAACGGAAGCTATCGTCTGAAACCTGTGCTCAGCGCCGTTTTCCTTCACTAGTACCGGAATCATACCCGTTAAAAATCGAGGCTGAGGGAGAGATAAAATTTATATGGTAAGATCTCTCCGTCCTGCACGCCCCAGGCCCAGTCTGCACGCAGGAAATATCCAAGGATGCGGCTCCGCAATCCGAATCCAAAACCTCCGACAAGCGGATCATGCTGGCTGTAAAGAGTGATGGTTAAGAATGGACCATACTGCTGAACTTTATGGTTCAATGCATTTGTAGAATCATACGGGTTCGTGCCGGTCCATGCCGTACCGATGTCGCCAAAAGTTACGATCTGAAAGTTGCGAACGAAGTCGCTTTTGATCGGGCGGTTGAGCAGGTATTTAAAAATCGGAACACGGATCTCTGAATTGATAAGGGCGAAGCTGTTCCCGTTCCGGATATTCTGGTCGAAGCCGCGCATGTTTGTAGCCACGGCCTGGTAGGCGTAGTTCTGAGAATTGTCGACCGGAGTTTCCGTATTGAAGCGGGGAACAATCCATCCATCTGTAGCGCCCATGTAATAGATCAGCTTCTGGTCGCCCAGTGAAGTGCTGGCTGCAAAACGGTTGGCCCAGATCAATTCCCTGTGAATTTTTTTGTAGAACCTGTAGTCGAGACCAAAAATATAAATGTTGGTTTTCTTTTTATCCAGCTGCCTGTAGTATTCGCCGAAAATTTTCATCCGTGTACCGTTGTACAGGTTCAGCCCTGTCTGCAGTGAATTGTCGAATACAAATTCAAGGCGGCCGCTGCCCCAGTTAAGGTTGATGTTATCCTGTTCAAGGTACCTGTGTTCCGTTGCGAGGTAAACGATGCGGTCATTTCTTCCTGCAATCGATGCGCGCAAAGCAGTGATGTCGCTGAAAGGATAGTTTACAGAATAGCGGAGCTCATGCGTATGAATTTTATTCAGGCTGAAGCCATCAGAATCAAATCTTCCCTGTCGGTAAAAAGTAATTTTATGGTCAAGACGGTGCTTCAGGTTTTCATAGCTCAGGAAATACTCATTGCTGTTGAGGTCACCGGCCAATTTGAAACCGCCGACGATTTTATAATCGTCGAGCAAATCAGAAATTCCGATTTTGAAAAAGCCGTTAAGTGAGGGATTAAAATATACGCCGCCGCCACCGCTGAAAACCTGGTAGGTGCTGTTCAGGAGGGAGTTGTCGAGCTGGCTGACGAAATAGTTGGAAGAAAAATTAGGATCGTAATTGCGCTGCTTCGGCAACACGAAGCCTGCAGAATCCTTTCGGGCTGAAGCTTCAGGATTTTCTGATGAGTTATTTTCCTGTTTCAGCTGTTCTATCTTTTCCTTCTTCTTATCCGCTTTCTTATTTTTGGATTTTGCAAAGTCATTTTGAAATACATAGTTTTCAATGTCGACATAATTGGAATCCGTTAGTGCCGATTTATTTTCCTGGCCTGCATTTGGTGTTTCTTTATTCTCCGACCGCTGTCCTGATGACGGCGTATATTTAAATGATTCCTTCCTGAAGATGGTATTGTCAGGTGCTGTGAAATCAGGGGTGACGGGTTTCAGCGGACTCACGTACATGTATTGCCGCCCGTTCCTGTACACGATCTCTGCCACCCTGTTAAGGCGGGCATTCACATCCTGGGAAACAATGTTGCGCGCAACATTGGACTGCGGGTATGAAGTCACAATCATTGAATAATGTTCGGTGGTATCCACTGCGCTGAGGGTAGAATCAAGGTATGCAGCGTGGCGGTTCACAATTCCGTTTTCATCACTCAGGTAAGCAAAGCTTGAAGAGTCATAAGGGACAGGATTGGTTTCATTGAACTCCGGCGTATTGGTAACCCGTCTCAGCAAATTCGATTGCGTGGCGTAGTCATAATAGAAAATGTCAAAATTGTTTTCAGCCGGAAGCAGTCCTCTCGTGTCCACGCCAAGGGTATCATTCACCCGGTTCGAAGAAAAAACGATAGCGCTGCCGTCATGCACAAATCGCGGCTGCAGGTCGTCATAAAAATCTTTGGTGAGTTGCTCATATGTGCGCGTACGCAGGTTGAACACAAACAAATCACTTTGGCCTTTCTGGATGGCGCTCATCAAAAGTTTTTGTCCGTCGGGCGAATAGGAGAAGTCGAGCACCTTTTCGAAATTGAACAATTTATTCTTCTCCCACTTTTTTGTGGCTGGAGTATAATAATGCAGCCACAATTCGCCCTTGCGTTCCCGGATCATGGCCAGCACCTGTCCGCTGGGATGCCAGGCCAGGAGTGGAAAAGACTGGTCTGTTTCCTGCACGAACGAGCGGTACCCGCTGCGTTTCAGGTTTTTCTTTTTATTTTTTTCGAGGTCGTACAGCCATATCTTGTAGCGGCCAAGATCGTTGGAGACGTAGGCAGCGTAGCGTCCGTCAGGGCTCACCTTTACCTGTGAATAAATCAGAAATGATTTCGGCTTTGCGAGCAGAGGTTTGATCTCAAGGGAATCACGGCCTTCATCGCTGTTCGCATACTGCTTGATCATGGCTTCCTTCCATGCGTCATTCAAGGAACGCATGTTCATTCCCAGCACGTATAAAAAGCCGCTTTCAATATTCCTGTTGATGCGGGTCATGTAAAGCAGGTTGGAAACGGTGCTTTCACCATAGGTATCAATAATGTATTTCCACACGGAGTGGCCAGCATACAATGCATCGGTTCCTGTGAGGTGATTGAAATTAAAATATTTTTTTGCGATGATCCCGTCGCGGAGCCTGTTGTCGAGCTCTACGTCCCATTTGTGAGAGATGTAAGAAATGAGTCCGCTCAGGAACCAGTCTGGCAGCGTCAACAGCGCCGAATTCTGAAGGCGGTCTTTGATGTCACCGCCATACATCATCTGGTCTATTAAAACTTTTGCGATGCCGGCGCGGATCTGCCGCTCCAGCTTTTCGTGATCGCCGGTGAAATAAAGAAACACCTTGTTGCCGACAATTTTTGTGACTCCGCCGATATTTCCACTGTTGTCTTCAGTCTCCAGGCCGATGTTACTTTGTTTTGCATCGCTCAGCTTGTTATAAATAACGAACTGGATGCGGCCGTCGAGTTTATAGTCCAGCAGCTTTTCAATTTCTTCAAGATCGTTTTCCGCTGTGCGGCCGGTGAAGATGGCAAGTTCCTGTCCACCGAGATAGAAATAGGTATCAAAGCTCTTCCACTTGTAAAAGCTCCAGAAGCGTTGGTCGAACTGCACACGGTTTTTCCCGAAAGTCATCTGGTATCCGTTATAGAACTGGCCATTCGCAGCAAAAAAAGCAAGCAGGAAAAAGAGGAATGAAAAGACAGCCGGCGTTTTTTTGAAAAATCTAAAATGCAAACTCATACTTCTGATGAAAAATCTTTGTGACGCGAATTTACGGAAAAATGTTCAGTGAAATGTATCTTTACAAAGCTACATTTGCCGCCCATGATTCAGATCCATTCATTCACCTTTAATCCCTTCCAGGAAAACTCCTATATCCTCAGCGATGAGTCAGGGGAATGCGTGATTATTGACCCCGGATGCTATGCGGAGAGCGAAAAAAAAGAGCTTTCCGATTTTATTTCGGACAGAAAATTGAAACCCGTGCAACTGCTGCTGACGCATGCCCACATTGACCATGTGCTCGGAAATAATTTTGTTTGCGGAAAATACAATTTGAAAATTGCCATGAATAAAATTGAAACAGGTCTGCTGAAGTCGGGAGAGCTGTACGGTGAAATGTGGGGCATCAAAATGGAGCCGTCTCCCGCTCCTGAAATATTTCTTGATGAAGGCGACGTGGTGAAATTCGGCAACTCAAGTCTTGAAATTATTTTTACCCCGGGGCACAGTCCGGGCAGCCTCTGCTTTTACAACAGGGAGCAGCGATTTGCCATCGCGGGAGATGTACTTTTTTACGGAAGCATCGGTCGGTCGGATTTGCCTGGCGGGGATTACGATACGCTCATCAACAGTATTCATGAAAAAGTTTTTGCGCTTGGGGATGATTTTAAAATTTATCCCGGACACGGACCTTCTACCACCATCGCACATGAAAAGAAATTCAATCCGTTTGTAGGTGAAAAAGTTTAAGAATTGAATATCATCACTGTTTAGAAAATAACTGTGGCTAAAGCCAAAAAATACCTGTACATTCTCCGCGACCTGAAGGTCGCGGCAATTTCCAACTGAAATGCAAACCCTGGAAAAAAATACCTGGAACCGCATCAGGAAAATCTTCAAAGTCATTTTCTTTTCGCTCGGTGTTTTTTCTTTTGTTCTCCTGGTATTTTCTTTTACGCGTATCCCTTACGACGTGCATGCATGGCTTGGCTCGTACCAGAGCAGCTACAAGTTTTACCCCGACGAAATTATTTTCCTCGGCGGAAGCGGCATGCCCAGCGAGTCAAACCTCATCAGGCTTTATTATGTGAGCGAACTTTCAAAAAAGTATCCTCAGTCCAGGATTCTCATCGTTCATCCCATTGATGAAAGCGTGATTGCCGACATGCGGGATGAATTGCTGCTTCGCGGCACAGACTCATTAAAGATTGATATCGAAAAGCAAGGAACTAATACGCACGACCAGGCTATGAACGTGGCAAAAGATTTTCCGCGGTTGTTGAAGCGTCATATTTTAATTGTCACGTCCACAGAGAGCATGTTGCGCTCAGTGGGCGCATTCCGTATGGCGGGATTTGAAAGTGTGGGCGGACAGTCTGCCTATGAAATGCCGATGTTTGTCGACCTTGGATATAACTTTAAGAAATCCGGCGGGAAAATTTATTCTCCTGATGTTTCAAAAAATCTTGCTTTAAGGTATAACTTCTGGAATTACCTGAAACTAGAAATTTCCTGCCTGCGAGAATTTGTTGCCATCGGTTATTATTGGATCAACGGCTGGATATGAGGAGTAGGAAGTATTAATAGTTACTAATCTACCAATACCCTGGAGAAATGGTATTAGTAATCAGTAAATTGGTACTGATTTGTACTTAGTGCCAACGATTTTAGATTTTAGCGCCAATGCTTTTTTCTCTATGAAGTGCCACGACAAAATTCCAAATAGCAATGCAACAGGAAAACTAATGGCGGCATTAAAAAAATTTCCCTTCGATGCATATTGCTCCGCGATCACCTGCTGTACCGGGAATGCCCAAATATAAATCCCATAGGAAAAGTCGCCGTACTTTGAAAACCGCAGCCTGGAAGTATGGGGAATGAAAGCGAGGAACAAAATGAGATATCCGCCGGCCAATCCAAAAACGTAAAAAAATAAACCGGTACGGAGACTTAGCAGCACCATGGCAAAGGCCGCGAGGGCCAGGCGTCCATCCATCGGAATATTTTTACGGAAAACATAATACAACGATCCGAATAAAAAACAACTGCCCAACTTCATAAATAAAACCAGGTAAAGAAATGGGACTGAAAGCAGCACAGCGAGAGTCAACAAAGACAGCGCAGGGAACCAATTGCGTTTTACCAACAGGACAATTGCGGGAAGCAGCAAGTAACATACGAGCTCGTAAGAAAGCGTCCACAGGCTTCCGTCAACGATCCGGGCATAGGGAGTATTTTCAAAAACACCGGGAAGGGCTACGTTATCTTCATTGGTGAAAATAACCATCCTCTCTAAATACTGCCAGGTAACAGGACTTGAAAAATATTGCCGGATGGAGATATGTGTGAGTATGGGGCCGGCAATAAATGTGAGCAGAAGCACCACTGCAATGAGTGCCGGAAATATGCGGAGTGAGCGTGCAAGGAAATAATGCTTCAGGCTGCGTGACCGCTCGAAACTTTGTGTGACAAGGAAACCACTGATGATAAAAAATATTCCGACTGCGGTGTCGCCGATGTTGCACACTCCATTGCTTAAAATTGACAAGGGTTCTTTTTCGTTGCTTCCGAATGTCAACGGATAAGAGTGAGAAAAAATAACAGCCGAAGCCGCAATGAATCGGATGAAGTCAAAATTATTTTTCCGGTCCGAAGGGCTTCCTTCAGGTCCGCTTGAATAAAAGTCAATTGTTTTCATTGGTTTTCAAACGCAGTCGTGTGCAAACGAAATAAGACATTGAAAAAATTGAACAATAATTTATCACCAACTCAGACGGGTGACCAGTGCCTGTTCCCGGAAGGATTGCAGTCCGAAATTCTATTTAATGCGAAACCTACCGTTTAAACCGTCGGTCGATAATGAAGGATGATTAATTAGAATTTTTTATACTGCTTGCTACCATTTCAAACCTGTAAATTTCTCAGGGCACCGGTTTTTCGTCAAAGCGGTTGGCTCGCAATATCCAAATTGAAAGTAAATAAAACTAAAAATTCTAAATAAGTAAATTTGTACTGATTAGTACTTCTTACCTATGTCTTTTGCTTCTTCTTCTTCGCCGCCGGAAATAAAATATTGTTCAGGATCAAACGATAGCCCGGAGAATTAGGATGCAATGAAAGATCCGTCGGAGGATCATATACCTGGTGCTGGTAATCTTCCGGATCGTGTCCGCCGTAAAATGTCCATGTGCCCTTACCATATTCTCCATGGATGTAACGCACTTCATTCGCTGCCTTGGTTTCGCCCAACACGAGCACTTCAGGTTTCAGGAATTGTTTCTTGAAAGCAGTTGTTTGTCCCATAAAACCTTTGATCACTTTTTCATGGTTCTGGCAAAGCATGGTGGGCACTACATCCCACTTGGCAGAGAAGTCAAAGAGCGTGAAAAAATCTTCTGTGCGTGAAATTTTTCTCTCCTGTTGCTGGTTGTCAATTTCCGAAAACTCATAGATCATCGGGTTGGTGATGAGCTTGTAATTTCTAAAGGCAAATTCCTTGGAGTAATCGAGCTTAGAGTTCTGCTGCGGGTCAGCAGGATCACCGTCGAACATGGTTTCACAGATGTCGACTCCTTCAGCGGCCAGTGCAATGTCGTAGCTATCGGTAGCTGAACACATGGCAAAAAGAAATCCCCCGCCAGCCGTAAAGTCCCGGATCCTCAACGCCACAGCGAGTTTCATCTCGCTCACTTTTTTAAATCCAAGCTTGGCAGCCATCGCTTCCTGTTCGCGCTGGTTTTCCTGGTACCACGTAGCTGTATGGAACCCTGAATAAAAACGTCCGTACTGTCCCGTAAAATCTTCATGGTGTAAATGGAGCCAGTCATACTTCGGTAATATGCCGTGCATCACTTCCTCATCGTAAATGGTGTCGTAAGGAATTTCAGCGTAGTTCAATGCGAGGATCACGGCATCATCCCAGGGGAGCTTCGGCAATCTCTTCACCGGCGAATACACAGCTACCTTCGGAGCTTTTTCCAGCTTCACCACATCCATGTTCACTTCAGGGTTTGCAATTTCTGCATAGATGGCATCTGCCTGTCCTTCTGCAAGGATCTGGAATGATACTCCCCGCACCGCACACTCTTTTTCAAAATTCGGAATGTCAGGGATCATAAAACTTCCCCCCCTGTAATTCAGCAGCCATTTCACATCTACATTGTTCTGCAGGACGTAATACGCCACACCATAGGCTTTTAAATGATTCTTCTGCGTGTCATCCATAGGGATCAGGATCTGGGCTGCATGTCCTGTAAACGACAGTAGCAAAAGGGCTGAAAGGATTCTTTTCATTGCGCAAAGATAATGTAAAGCAAAACGGAGAAAGGTTAAAAAAATTGAATATTATTCAAAACCCCTCTGAAATCCCGGTCCCGCCGCAGGTGCCGAAAATATTGTGCAGTCAGAAAGTATGTTTTACTTTCGGACATCAAATTCCTCCGCCTTTCTTCAACGCTTTTCTATGAAAAAAATCTACTTATTCTTTTTCTGTTTGCTCTTGACCGGGAAAATTTTCTCAGCGAACATTACCATTATACAACCTTACAACGCCATTTACACTTCTGATACCGTTTGGAAGTTTGTGGCTACAGGCATGGGACACAATGCCACGATCGTACAGGATACCATGCTGGACAACACATTTTTCTTTTCCACTACGGATGTCTTGATCACGCCTGTGTATGATATCATCTATACGCCTGCCCGTATTAACAACATCATCGCATTTATGCAGACGGGAAAAAGCGTTTATCTGCAATCAGAATATGATCTGAACTTCAACGGCAACCAGGCTTATCAAAGCATCGTCAATACCCTTGGCGGAAGTTTTACCTGGAGCGGAACCGTTGCCGGAGTGCTTGCACCCATGAATGTGCTTGGACCTTTGGGAGCCACCCCGCTCACAATTCCACCCCTCTCCTACTTCTGGTATGGATGCAACGCCAGCGTATGCAATAACTTCGATTCGTTCCTGGAATACGGCGGACAATATTTCGGTTTTACTTTTTGCCCGCCTGTTACCGGCATGGGAAGATTGATGACCACCTCCGACCAGGACTGGATCATACAAATGACATCCATGGACCTCATGTCTAATATGATTTCAATGCTCCTGATGCCGCCCGGTAACTGCGGACTTAGCGGCTCCACGATCAACCTTGGGAACGATACGACATTGTGTACAGGCGATCATCTTCTTCTCGGTGCAGGAATTTCTGCCAGCTCATACCTGTGGTCCACCGGCGCAACGACAAGCCTGATCCTTGTCGATTCAACCGCAACGTACTGGCTGCAGGTCACTGCAGGAGGCTGCTCTGCCGCAGACACCATACAGGTCACATTCAATCCATGTTCCATCAATGCATCTTTCCTGGCGGCAGATTCATTCATCTGTCCGGGCACATGCACTGACTTCACAAATTTTTCCGTGAATGCAACTTCCTATCAATGGTTTTTCCCGGGAGCAAATCCCTCAGTCAGCAATGATGTAAACCCATCAGTGATCTGTTACAATGCACCCGGCTCCTATGATGTCACCCTCATTGCCACGAATGGAGTATTGATTGACACCCTTGTATTTTCAAATTGTGTAACCGTATATCCATATCCCGCGCCGCAGGGTATTATACAGAGCGGGGATTCGCTCATCGCCAATGCCGGTGCCATATCCTACCAATGGTACCAGGATGGCGTGCTGATCCCGGGTGCGACTGATTATATTTATGTAGCACAGTCAAGCGGAAGCTTTAATGTAGTGGCCACAGATAACAACGGTTGCGAAGTGGAAGCGGTGATATTTGATGTGGTAGCGGGAATCCAGTGGGCAGTGGGCCATGGGCAGTGGGCAATCTATCCGAATCCGGCGAGCGAACAGTTATCAGTTATCGGTTATCCGTTATCCGGAACAGCTCCGCAGGGAGTCCTTCGGACCGTTGAGATTTCGATTTACAATATGGTTGGCGAGTTAGTTAAGGTTGTTCGTCCGCCGTCCGTCCTCGGTCCTCAGCCCCCTGTCTTCGATGTTTCATATCTGTCAAAGGGAATGTACTGGCTTGAATTATCTGCCGGTGAAAATAAAATCAGAACTAAATTCCTAAAAAATTAATCTTCAGTATTATGAAAAAAATTATACTCTTCGTAAATTTTTTCTTCTGCATTGCGCAATGTGCATTTTCCCAAAAGGAAGCCAACATCTGGTACTTCGGCACACAGGCCGGGCTGGATTTTAACGGCGGCGCGCCGGTGGCACTTACGAACGGACAGCTCTTTACCATTGAAGGCAGCGCATCCATTGCTGATGCAAACGGGAACCTCCTCTTTTATACAGAAGGAGTGAACGTTTATAACAGGCTGCATACGCTGATGCCAAACGGAACGGGACTCCTGGGCGGAACATCGGCATCGCAATCTGCCATCATACTTCCTTATCCCGGCTCAGCGACACAGTATTATATTTTCACTGTGCCGAATACAGCCAGTGGCGGATTGTGTTATTCTATCGTGGACATGACCCTTGCCGGCGGAAACGGCGACCTCACTGTAAAGAATGTAAGCCTGGGCGGTACTTTTGTTGCTGAAAAACTTACTGCAACCTATCACTTCAACGGTCATGACTTCTGGGTGGCCGTGCACGACAACGGCGGAAATAATTTTTATGCATACCAGGTTTCCGCAAGCGGCATCACGGGTCCTGTGGTGTCAACAGTGGGCACCATTCACGGCGGTGTGAATCCCTGGACAGGCTGCATGAAGTTTTCACCAAAGGGAGACAAGATGGCCGTATGCCTTTACGGAACACAGCAGGCCGACCTTCTTGACTTTAATAACGGTACGGGCGTATTCAGCAATCCCGCTACTTATAATTTCCCGGCAACGTTTTATACATACGGCGTGGAGTTTTCTGAAACAGGAAACACGCTTTATATCTGCAACGTGGATTATGCTCCCGGACAGATCTACCAATTCAACATGCTGGCCGGAAACAATGCTGCAGTCCTTGCCACTGCACAGATCATTTACAACAACCCCACTGACTTTCCCGGGTCGATGCAACTGGGCCCGGACGGAAAAGTATATTTTGTACGCTACGGTTACTCGTATGTGGGAGCCATTGAATTCCCTGATGTATTGGGAGCGGGCTGCACACCCAACGACGTTGCGGTTCCGTTGCTCACGGGCGTGGCTGAACTCGGACTGCCGGATTTCTTCTCCGGAATTTTCAGGAACCCGGTGACGTTCGTGGGTCAGTGCCTCGGCGACACCACTTTCTTCCTGCTGAACGACACTGCCAACATCGATTCTGTTTCATGGTTTTTCAGGGACTTCGCATCGGGGATTTATGACACCTCTACGCTGATCAATCCTTACCACATTTTTACCAATACGGGAAATTACCTCGTGCAGTTAATTACCATCTTCCAGAATGCAAGTGTTGACACTTCAATTATTCCTGTACACATTTATGCACATGTAAATTTTAACCTTGGAAATGACACCACGATCTGTTCCGGATCGAGCATTACGCTGAATGCATTTTCATCAACGGCAACTGATTACCTGTGGCAGGACAGTTCCACAGCTTCAACGTATACTGCCAGCACAACCGGTACTTATTATGTAACGGCCAGCAATGCAGGCTGCAGCGCGACGGATACACTCAACCTGAATGTGATTTCATGCACGGCACCTGTTGCCCAATTCCAGACGGCTGATGCATCTATATGTCCGGGCACATGCACGGATTTTACAAACCTGAGCATCAACGCCACTTCTTACCAATGGTTTTTCCCTGGAGCAAATCCATCTGCAAGCTCTGATATAAATCCTTCCGTTATTTGTTACAACACACCGGGCGATTACGACGTCACGCTCATTGCAACAGATGGAGCGCTGACGGACACGCTGGTGCTTGTCAATTACATTTCTGTATATCCATATCCGGCACCGCAGGGAATTTCACAAAGCGGAGATACGCTCATTGCCAACCAGGGCGCTGTTTCTTACCAGTGGTACCAGAACGGAAATTTAATTCCGGGAGCTACGGATTATTTTTATGTAGCGCAGTCGAGCGGAAGCTTCAACGTAGTAGCCACGGACAATAACGGATGCGAAGTGGAAGCGGTGATATTTGATGTGATCGCGGGAATCCAGTCAGCAGTCAGCAGTGGGCAGTGGGCAATTTATCCGAATCCGGTGAAGGATCAATTCACAATTCATAATTTACAAGTCACAAGAGGAACAGCCGTTGATGTATCGATTTACAATGTGCTCGGTGAACTAGTCATGGCTGTTTCTTTGCCAACTGCAGATTGCCAACTGCCAACTTGTACTGTGGACTGTCGACTTTTTTCTCCGGGAATGTACTGGCTGCAAATAAATTCAGGCGGGAAAGTGATGAGGGAAAAATTTGTGAAGGAGTAGGTATTACAAGTTAAAAGTCAGAAGTGAAAAGTCACAAGAGGAACAGCTCCGCAAGGAGTCCTTCGGACTGTTGAGATTTCGATTTACAATATGGTTGGCGAGTTAGTTAAGGTTGTTCGTCCGTCCTCGGTCCTCAGCCCTTTGTCTTCGATGTTTCATATCTCTCAAAGGGAATGTACTGGTTGCAAATAAATTCAGGCGGGAAAGTGATGAGGGAAAAAATTTTATGTGCGGAATAAATTTTGAGCCAGGAACATTACTGGAACCGCTGCCCTTGCCCTCAAACATTTTTCCTCCTATCTTCGGTCTTTCAAAGCAACGGAATGCAAAAAACTTTACTTTTTCTTTACGCAGTATTTTGTATTGTACATTCAGCGTTCTCCCAAAAGGAAGCCAACAAATGGCTCTTCGGCAATAACGGCGGACTGGATTTTAACAGCGGCGCGCCGCTTCCATTTCCGGGCGGACAAACGCTGACGAGCGAAGGCAGCGCAAGTGTTGCAGATGCCGCCGGCAACCTATTGTTTTATACGGACGGAATTACGGTATGGAACCGCAACCATTTACAAATGCCGAACGGCTTCGGATTGCTGGGCGGATTTTCTTCTTCGCAGTCGGCGATGATTGTGTTAGCGCCAGGAAGCACAACACAATATTATGTGTTTACCGTCGGACAAACGTTTACCGATTTTAATTATTCCATCGTCGACATGACACTGCAAGGCGGCAACGGCGACGTGACAATAAAAAATACGCTGGTCTCTACGTCGGTCTGCGAAAAATTATGCTGCGTAAAAAAACCAAACGGAATTGACTTCTGGATCCTCGTGCATGATGCTTTTACAACTGAGTTCGATGCTTATACGCTCACCCCGGCGGGATTAAATCCTGTTCCCGTTGTGAGCTTTGCAGGTTCTGCCAACAGCGGCGACATCGGATACATGAAAGCTTCCCCTGACGGAACAAAACTTTCAACTGCTTTGTGGAACAGCGGAAATCTTTTTGAACTTTTTGATTTCGACAAAGCCACGGGCGTGGTGAACAATGCGCTTACACTTCCTTTTCATGTAGCCAGCAGCGGTGCTTATGGAATAGAATTCTCGCCTAACAACAGGTATTTGTATTGCGCCTGGATCACGCCCGGTGAAGTGCGGCAATATGATATTCAGGCAGGTTCGGCCGCAGCCATTGCAGCGTCGGAAGTTTTTCTCGGGAGCACGGCAGTGGCTTTCAACGGGGCCTTGCAGCTTGGTCCGGACAAAAAAATTTACCTCGCACAATACACAGCCGGTTACCTCGGCGTGATCAACAATCCTGACATAGGAGGAACGGGATGCAACTTTGTGGATGTAGGACCAACCATTGCCGGTATGTCGCAACTGGGCTTGCCAAACTATCCTTCCTACTACTTCAACCCAACGGTTAGCTACAGGGATACCTGTTTCGGAGACACCACATTTTTCAACATCGGCGACACTTCCATTTATTCTTCCGTGGCCTGGAACTTCAGCGACATTGCCTCTGGGATTTACGACACGTCCACCTTATTTTACCCGTGGCATATTTTCACAGGCACGGGAAATTACCTGGTAAGGCTTGTGCGCACGTATACGAACTTAACGATGGATTCCATCATTGTTCCAGTGCATATCATCCAGTGCAATACAGTGCTCGCACAATTCCAGACCGCAGATGCTTCTATTTGTCCGGGCACGTGCACCGATTTTACGAACCTGAGCATCAATGCCACTTCTTACCAGTGGTTTTTTCCCGGAGCTAACCCTTCTGCAAGCACCGATGTAAATCCTTCCGTCATCTGTTACAACACACCGGGTGATTACGACGTCACGCTCATCGCAACAGGTGGAGCATTGACAGACACCTTGGTACTCACGAATTATATTTCTGTATATCCTTATCCCGCACCGCAGGGAATTTTACAAAGCGGAGATACGCTTTTTGCCAACCAGGGCGCGGTTTCTTACCAGTGGTACCAGAATGGAAATTTAATTCCGGGCGCTACGGATTATTTTTATGTGGCGCAGTCGAGCGGAAATTTTAACGTGGTAGCTACAGATATAAATTCATGTGAAGTGGAAGCGGTGATATTTGATGTGGTAGCGGGAATCCAGTCAGCAGAGGGCAATGGGGAGTTGGCAATCTATCCGAATCCGGCCAGCGAACAGTTATCAGTTATCGGTTATCCGTTATCCGGAACAGCTCCGCAAGGAGTCCTTCGGACCGCAGATGTTTCGATTTACAATGCACTTGGCGAGGTGGTTCAGGCTGTTCATCTGGCATCTGTCCTCAGTCCTCAGCCTTCAGTCTTCGACGTTTCATATCTTTCAAAGGGAATGTATTGGCTTGAAGTAAAGAGCAATGAAAAAATATTCCGCACAAAATTCCTGAAGGAATAAAAGCTCTGTAGCGGCAGAAATTTTTAAGTTCTAAATTTTTATACATGAAAAAAATTGTCCTCGCATTGCTTGGCGCAGCAGCATCAATCCTGCTCTATGCACAGGTTCCGGACTGGCAGTGGGCACGGTATGCTACCGGTGCCGGCGCGCAGGAAACTTTGCTGGTCTCCACGGATCCATGGGGCAATGTGTACCTCGCAGGGAATTTTCAAAATGATATTACGTTTGGCTCAACCACTGTGACGATGTTTGGGGTTGGGATGTACCTTGCGAAATTTGATGCAGCCGGGAACCTGCTGTGGTTGCGGTATTCAGGAGGCATTGGAAGCAATGGTGTTTACCAGCTGGCCACCGATAAGAGCGGTAACACATACATTGCGGGCAGGTTTGCGAACCAAATCTCGTTCGGGGCATTTACCCTTACGAGTGTTATGCCTACGATCACGCACATCTTCGTTGCAAAATATGATACGGCCGGAAATGTACTCTGGGCAAGGTCAGCGGGAGAAGCGGGCAACGGAAATGACCTGACATGGACAGTACACGTAGATGGAGCATCGAATGTCTACCTGGCCGGCTCCATACAAAGCGACACTGTTGCACTGGACGTAGATACACTCTTTGCAACCGGCGGAGATTTCTGCCTCATCAAATACGACTCTTCCGGCCATGAGCTCTGGGCCAGAAGCGCATCGGCTCATTATTTCGCCTTGCCGCAGGACATGACCTCTGACAGCAAAGGCAACCTATATGTGACCGGATTCTTTTTGGGAGACTCGCTTTCATTTCCTTCTGCAACCATCTATAACCAGGGCTTGCCGGCTTTGCAGGATTTATTCTTTGTAAGCTACGATTCATCAGGAAATTTCAGGTGGGCAAAAGGTTACGGCGGTCATGATGTTGATATAGGCTACGGCGTGGTTGCTGATGGTGCCGACAATATCTACCTCACCGGAGGCTTTAATTCACCTTCTGTAACATTTGACGCTTATACTGCCAACAATCCTTCTGGACAGTACGCATATTTTCTTTCCAAGTATGATTCCTCCGGGAACATGCGATGGATGAAAAGCGATTCAGGTTCCTCCCAGGGTTATTGTCTTGTTGTTGATTCCCAAAGCAACCTATACTTCACAGGTTATTTTTATTCCCCGACTTTTACACTGGATACGATTACCCTCCAGCGTCCTTCGGTTTATGCAGACCCGATGTTTATTGCAAAGCTTGATTCTTCCGGACATATTTTTTGGGGGAAAGCGCTGGGCAGCGGCGGTGATGACCAGAACGGCGTAGCACTTGGCATCAACGGAGATATTTTTATAGGCGGTGATTTTTATACCATCAGTCCCTTTGTGATTGGGAATGATTCATTGATACTTACCGGAATTGAAAATGCATTCATCGCCAAGCTTGGTTTCAATACGGTAATTGCCCTGCTGAGTGCGCCTGATCATGTGATCTGTCCGGGAACCTGCGTATCGTTCAACAACAATTCTGTGAATGCAACTTCTTTCCAGTGGTTCTTCCCGGGCTCATCGACACCTGTAAGCACGGATGTAAGTCCATCGAACATCTGCTACAACACACCCGGGCAGTACGACGTTACCCTCATTGCCTCAGGACCTAACGGCACTGACACGCTGACGCTTCAAAATTATATTACTGTTTATCCTTACCCGCCGCCGCAGGGAATTTCTCAAAACGGAGATACACTTTTTGCAAACCAGGGAGCGGTGAGTTATCAATGGTATTTCAATGGCAACATCATCAACGGCGCAACTGAATATTTCTACATCGCTCCTCAAAGCGGAGATTACAATGTGATTGCTGCGGATGCAAACGGATGCGAGGTGGAGGCGGTGATCTTTAATGTAGTGGCTGGCCTTTTCCAGGTCGTCTCCGGAGAAGAGGGAATAGTGGTATTTCCGAACCCGGTCAAGGATCAACTCACAATGCACATCCCGATAGCTATCGGGACACAATGCAGAATTGGAGCAGCCGTAGATGTTTCGATTTATAATGTGCTCGGTGAACGGGTTCATACTGTTCCTCTGCCGTCCATCCTCAGTCCTCAGCCATCTGTTTTTGATGTTTCATCCCTTCCCTCCGGCATGTATTACCTAGAACTGAAATCCCCTACCGGAATCTTCCGTACCAGGTTCTTGAAATCCAACTCCAGGTAAGAACTCAATTTTTTTTTCCTCCATCACTCTGAATTCCTGCCTATTGGCACGCTTTATACCTTGTTTGCACTTAACATTTTTTAACCTGTCCATTCATTCGTGATTCATTTTTATTTTGATAAAATTGCACCCGGTTTCAGGAACACAATGCTAATTTCCCGTTCGCTTTTTTCGGCGGACAAATCATTGATTCTTAAATCATTTAATTCCTTGTAACAAATTAAAATAACAACTAACCTTCAGCAAATGGACATTAAAGAAATTAACGAGAAGATACAACGCGAAAGCGCGTTTGTGGACATGTTGTCGATGGAGCTTGGGAAAGTCATTGTTGGACAGAAATACATGACTGAACGTCTCCTGATCGGCATGCTCAGCAACGGCCACATCCTTCTCGAAGGCGTACCGGGACTTGCAAAAACACTTGCTATTAAATCGCTGGCGTCTGCCATTCACGCAAAGTTCAACCGCATCCAGTTTACGCCCGACCTCTTGCCGGCCGACTTGCTGGGCACCATGATCTATAGCCAGAAGCGCGAAGAGTTTACGGTGCGAAAAGGACCGATCTTCTCCAACTTCATCCTGGCTGATGAAATTAACCGCGCCCCTGCCAAAGTTCAAAGCGCACTGCTTGAAGCCATGCAGGAAAAGCAGGTCACCATCGGGGACTCCACCTTCAAGCTCGAAGAACCTTTCCTCGTGCTTGCCACACAAAACCCGATTGAACAGGAAGGAACTTATCCGTTGCCGGAAGCGCAGGTCGACCGTTTCATGCTCAAGATCGTGATCGGGTACCCGAGCAAGGACGAAGAGAAAATGATCATCCGCCAGAACATCGCCGCTGAATTTCCAAAAGTGAATGCAGTCATCAGGCCCGAAGACATCGTCAATGCCCGCCAAGTGGTAAGAGAAGTTTACATGGACGAAAAAATTGAGCGCTACATCGTCGACATTGTCTTTGCTTCACGCAATCCCGGGGAATATAAACTCAGCAAACTCGCCCAACTCATTTCTTATGGAGGCTCCCCGCGCGCAAGTATCAACCTGGCGCTGGCTTCCAAAGCTTATGCATTCATCAAACGCAGGGGCTATGTGATCCCGGAAGACGTGCGGGCCATCTGCGCAGACGTGATGCGCCACCGCATCGGGCTCACTTATGAAGCTGAAGCGGAAAATGTAACCGCCGAAAATATCATCAGTGAAATACTGAATGCTGTTGAGGTACCATAACCAACCAAGTACGAATAAGAATACGAATTTACGAATTGGGAAATCATTTCGTGATTCATCGATACCAAATCAATTCGTTCATTATCGATCAAGCTAATTTTTAAATGGAGACGCAGGAACTGCTAAAGAAAGTCCGCAAGATTGAAATTAAAACGCGTGGGTTATCCAACCAGATTTTTTCCGGTGAATACCACAGCGCGTTCAAGGGGCGCGGCATGGCATTCAGCGAGGTGCGTGAATACATCCAGGGAGATGACATCCGCTCCATCGACTGGAATGTGACGGCGCGCTTCAATGCACCGTTTGTGAAAGTCTTCGAGGAAGAACGCGAGCTGACTGTGATCCTGCTGGTGGACGTAAGCGCATCGGGCGAATTTGGGACACAGTCTCAATTTAAAAAAGACCTTATCACTGAGTTGTGCGCAGTACTTTCATTTTCAGCCATACAGAACAACGACAAAATAGGCATCATTTTTTTCAGCGATAAAATCGAAGGGTTTATTCCTCCCAAAAAAGGCAAAACACACATCCTGCGCATCATCCGCGAATTGATTGAATTCAAACCGGAAAATAAAAAGACCAATATCAATGAGGCCTTGCGCTATGTAAGCAACGTGATCAAGAAAAAAAGCATCGTGTTCATCATCTCCGATTTCATGGATAAAAATTTTGAAGATGCGCTGAAGCTTACAAACAAAAAGCATGATCTGGTCGCCTTTAAGATTTATGATCCGAAGGAAAATGAATTGCCCAACGTGGGAATTGTCCGGCTGCAGAACTCGGAAACGGGCGCCATGCTTGAGATAGACAGCAGCGACGCTTCTGTGAGAAACAATTATAAACAGTCAGGATTGCAGCGCGAAAAATTGCTGGGCGATGCATTCGCCAAAAGCGGCGTGGACTGGATCAGGCTCCGCACCGACCAGAACTACGTGCAACCATTGATGACATTATTTAAAAAGCGGGGAAGGAAAGCGTGATGAAAATCAGGACCATGTTCAGCGTATCGGGCATCCTGCGGATGGTTTTGTGCATCCTGCTTTGCGCATGGTGCATAGACGTGCATGCCCAATCCATGGTGCATGCAACCGCTTCTCTTGATACGACAGCCATCAGGATCGGCGAACAGTTTCACCTGAACCTATCGGCTACGGTTCCTGCAGATGCGCAATGTACCTTTCCCGTGATTGCCGACTCCATCCACAAACTTGATGTGGTGCAGCGCTCGCCGGTTGATACGATAAAATCACAGGATGGAAAACTCGCTACCTATCACCTTGCACTTACGCTCACCGGGTTCGACTCCGGATTCTATGTTGTCGAGCCCTTTACGTTTTATTACAAGCAAAAAGGAGCTGCAACTTCCGACAGCTTGTCAACAGAAGCCCTGCTCCTGCAGGTGCAGACCATTCCTGTGGACACCACCAAAGAAATCAAAGACATCAAGGCGCCTCTTGATGTTCCGTTTACTTTCAAAGAAGCATTGCCATATATACTCGGAGGAATTGCCATCGCAGGATTGGCATGGCTGCTGGTGTATTGGCTGAAGAAGAGAAAACAAAAACCACAGGAGGTGCTGAAAAAAATTCCGCTCCGGCCCGCCCATGAAATCGCGCTGGAAGCTTTGAAAAAAATCCAGGAGCAAAAACTCTGGCAGCAGGGATTCTACAAGGAATACCACAGTGGGGTTGCCGATACCATACGGTCATACATCGAACACCGCTTTTCCATCACTGCGATGGAAATGCCCAGCGATGATACACTCAGCCATTTCAGGAATAACCTTGTTACTCCCGAAGCATTCGAAAAACTCAGGTACCTGCTGCAGTCTGCCGACATGGTAAAGTTTGCAAAAGGAATTCCAGTGGGATCAGAAAATGAACTCTCCATGCAGCATGCATTTGATTTTATTGCCCTCACTAAGCAAGTCACCAGGGAAGATTTTGAACCGGCCGCACCTGTGGAATTGAAAGAGAAGGAGGTTGCGCCATGATATTTCCGGAAATAACCTTTGCACAAAAGTATTTTTTCAGCCTGCTCGTCCTGTTGCCTGTCATGATCGGGATATATATTTTTCTCAGCCGCAGGCGCTACACCAACCTCAACTTTTCTTCGTTTGAAAATTTTACAGGGTACAAACCAACTTTTCGCCAGCGGTTGAAAC